>WNGN01005022.1_pt1 | contig 12119 bp, 10 predicted proteins | sample 5400561 | NCBI WGS metagenome assembly WNGN01 (sample SAMN13153379, study PRJNA577476) | soil metagenome | isolation source: 115 cm soil or saprolite under Garry oak tree replicate 2 | place: USA:California | collected 2016-06-15
GCCACGAGGTCGCGGATGATCTGCCACATCGTGTGGCGGCTGCGCGGGTCCAGGCCGGTGGTCGGCTCATCGAGGAAGATGATGCGGGGGTCGCCGACCAGGGTCATCGCGAGGTCGAGCCGGCGCCGCATACCGCCGGAGTAGGTGATGGGCAACTTTTTGGCCGCGTCGACCAGATCAAAGCGTTCGAGCAGTGCGGTTGCCCGCTTCCGGCCTTCACTCCGACTCAGGTGGTGCAGGTCTGCCATTAAAAGCAGGTTCTCTTCTCCAGTCAACAGGTTGTCCACCGCTGAGAACTGGCCGGTGACGCCGATGGCAGCGCGGACCGCATCAGGCTCGTTGGCCACGTCGTGCCTGGCAACTCGCGCCTCACCACCATCGGCTTTGATGAGCGTGGACAGGATCTGAACCGTCGTGGTCTTGCCCGCGCCGTTGGGGCCGAGCAGCGCGAAGATGGTTCCCTCGGCCACGTCCAGGTCGATGCCGTCGAGGACCACGTGTTTGCCAAAAGCTTTGCACAATCCCCGTGTTTCAATCATCATCATGGCACATGACACCTTTCTATGCTATAATGCAAATCACTGAGCTGTTAAGTGAAGTATCAAAAAATTCACTATGCTGTTAAGTGAAGTATCAAAAAATTACCTTAGCTGCTAAGGTAATTGTAATATACACGGAGGGATAGAAATTGTCAAGTGGTTCTCAGGAAAAACATGCGGCATTACTTGGAAAGTTTGCGCGAGAACTCCGGCAGTTCACCGGGCTCGGCGCTTCCTTCTTCCGGGCGGCGGCGGCGCGTCTTGGGATGACCGTCACAGACATGCAGGTCATCGATCTTCTGGAGAGCAGCGGTCCCTCGACCGCCGGTCAGCTCGCCGATCTCACGGGACTCACCACCGGAGCAATCACAGGGATGCTCAACCGGTTGGAGGAGACCGGGCTCGTGCGCCGGGAGCGTGACCCCAACGATGGCCGCAAGGTCATCGTCCGGCTCGAAAGAGGTAAGGACGAAATGCACAAAATTGGCCCCATTTTTGATTCTCTTTGGAAAGCATGGGATGTACTGGCGTCGGACTACGATGATGAGCAGATTGCCTTCCTCCTGGAGTTTCTCAAACGCAGCAACGCGCTAGCCAGGCAAGAAATTGCTCGGTTGCGAGAGGTGCCGGCGGGCGAAGAGGGAATGTTCTCTGCTCCACTGGCAGATCTGGAAAGCGCCCGGCTTGTCTTCCCCTCCGGGGCCTTCCGGCTGAACTTGCGTGCGGGTGATGTAAAGGGCGCGCTCTACCAGGCCCGCTTCGAGGGACCCGTGCCAGATGTGAAGGCCAAAGATGGAGTTGTCACTATCCGCTATCCACGGCGTCTGTGGGTTCCGAGCAGGGAGAAGCGCGCAGCGGAGGTCACGCTCAGCGTCGCCATCCCGTGGCAGATCTTGATCCAGGGCGGCGCATCAGATGTCACCGCCGAGTTGGGCGGGCTCAATCTCGCCTCCCTCGAGGTCAAAGGGGGACTCAACATGGTCCGCCTGGAGCTCCCCGTGCCCTCTGGCGTGGTTCCCATGCGGATCAGCGGGGGAGCATCAAAGGTGGTCGTTCGACGTCCTGCAGGCGTCGCCGCCCGCGTCCACCTCCAGGGCTGGGCCTCCGAATTGGTCTTCGACGAGCAAACCTTCAGCGCTGTGGGCAACAACGTGCGGCTGCAAAGCTCTGACTTTGAGCCGACTGCCCCGTATTACGACATAGAAGTCGCAAGCTCCGCCAGCATGGTCACCATCACCTCCGGTTTGACTCAGAAGATGTAAGCCAGGCTAACACCTCTTTGATCGCATTAAATAATACATCCAGGTCAAATGGCTTATCAATGCGCAGCAGGTTACGGCTCTCAATTTCGTGGGCTGCCTCTTCAGATGTGATGCTGCTGATGATAATTGCAGGTATTTCTTCAAGCCCTGGTGTAGCGTGTAGCAGATCATAGAGTTCAATACCGTTCATACCAGGGAGGCGATAATCGAGGATAAATACGTTGGGCTTGATATGTTTGACGAAGTGGAGCGCTTGAGGCCCGTTTCTGACAACCTGGACATGATAAGGCGTTAAGAGTGCAAAAGCCTGAGTGTACAACTCTCGGTTGTCTGCGTCATCCTCTACTACGAGGATTGACTTTGCGTTGTGTTTTGCGGTTAATGTCATCTCTTCTTCTAAAAGCATGGCACACCTCGCATTCAGATCAAGATAGGCCTATCCTCTCTGGGGTCTCTACTTCTCGTACAATACAGATGGACCTCTAGATAATTTCTAGAAGTCCTTTAGCTCTACCACTGAAATTGTAGCATGTAGAATGCCTTGGTGTCAAGGTCTGAGAGGCTTTATTTGCTTCTTTTTCGCTATACGTTTACCAAATATATATTATTTCGGTAGATACCGAAGCAATATATACTGCATAGACCTGGTACAAGTACAGATTAAGTATACTTTGCTTCTGGCTGTACTTGATTTGATTTAGATCAGCCAATTCCGTTGAATGTGGAGTTGTACCGGAAACTCTTATTTTTTTCGGAGTTACGATGGAATTCTCATGTTTCAGGTTCCAAGCAATTGGTGAATCACCTGCTCAAGCTTGCCAAGGTCAAATGGCTTTAAGAGGATGGCATCCACGTGCAGGTGGCTTACCGCCCGCGCACTTCCTGCCGTAAGCAGCACGATGGAGGGAGACGCTCTCCCGTGGGCAACAGCCTCTGCCTGCAGTGCCTCAATCAACCCTGCGCCATTGAGAACCGGCATCATCAGGTCGGTGAGGACCAGTGCGGGCCAGCGTTCGTGGGCCTGCATCAGGGCCTGCTGCCCGTTTCGCGCCACCAGCGCTGTATAGCCCAGATCCGTCACAAATGCTTCGAGCATCTCCGCGATGGGTTCCTCATCTTCGGCAATGAGGACGAGGAGCGGCTCTGTCTCCCTCGAGCGGGATAGAGGTTTCTGGCTCTTCATGGCATTTACTCCCCCGATGACGCTTCTGGGGAGAGCGGCGGCTCAACTCCCTCTGCCGGTCCCCCCTGCTGTCTGGTGAGCCCTGCGAGGACCTCTCGCCCGCTCTCGTCAGGAGTCAGGATACGGATTCCCACGGGGGGAGCAATCAGCATCTCACGCAGCGTATGATCGTGGTTGGAAAAGCGCATCTTGAGGACGGAGAGGATGCGGTGCAAGCGACCGCGATAGGCCAGTTGCTGCGATAGCAGCACATTTTCCGCCAGGACCGCCAGCGCATCTGCCGAGAAATCCAGCTGCGTCGTCACTATCTTGGGGACCTCTTTGATCGCCAGCAAGGTCACTCCGCGTGCTCGCAGCGCCGCCAGGAGCGCCGCCAGGTAATTCGAGACCCGCGCTGTCCCGCTGCTCTCTACCACCGCCCGTTCGAGCTCGGCGATGCTGTCAACGACCACCCGGCGCACTCCGGTCTGTTCCAGGGCAGCGAGCAGTTCCGTTGCCACACGATCCGGATCCACTTCGACAGGTTCCCAGCGTTGGAGCGTCAGCCCTCCACCGGCTGCCAGCGCAGTGCGCAAGCGCTCGCCCATGGCGAAGGTGTCGGCTTTCTGGATCAACTGCTCACCTGTCTCGCGAAAGCCGAGAAAGAGCGTCGGTTCCCCGCTGCTCACCCCAGCTAGCGCGAACTGCAGCGCCAGCAGCGACTTGCCCGTCCCCAGGCTCCCCGTTAGTAAGGTACTCGTCTGCCGGGTGAGACCCCCGCCAAGCAGGCCGTCTAGCTCCTTGAGTCCAAAGATGGCCCGCTCTTGTGGCATCACGAGGCCCGGGACTGCTGGCCAGCCCTCAAAGGTGGGGCGGCTGATCCGTGTCTCGAGCCGGGGAAAGACATGCACACCCTCCTCACTCAGGAGCAGGCTGTGGAGTCCCGGCAGCGGCGCTCGCCCCCGCACCTTGAGGGCCTCCAGGCTCCGGAAGGAGCGCTGGCCTGCCAATATATAATAGAGGCCGACGAGGACATCAGCCGTGGTCATCTCAGGAAAGAGTGCGGGGTCCCGCGGGTCGGCCTCCGTCGTAATCAGGGTCGTCGTGCCCAGCAAACTCAGACGCGTCCCCAAATTGTAGAGCAGTTGGCGGGAGGAGACGGTATCTGGTTCCAGATCCCGAATGCCCTGAAAGCCATCCAGGACGACCACATTGGCCTGAGTCTGGCGCACGGCCGCCACAATCTCCTGGCTTGTCGTGGCTACACCCTGTGTGAGAAACTGCTGCAAACTGAAGACTTGCACGCTGCTGCCAATCAGATCTGGGTCAAAGAAGTGAAAGCCCTGCAGATGCTCCAACAGTTTGGTCGTCGGTTCCGAGAGCGACGTCAAGAGGAGCACCCGCTGTCCGCGCCCGGCAACGGCAAAGGCGATCTGGCTCGCCAGCGTGGTTTTGCCACTGCCGGGCGGGCCAAGCAGGACGACCAGCGCGCCCCGCGGCAGGCCGCCTCCCAGCACGAGATCAAGCTGGGGCACGCCTGTTGGCTCAAGCGCCTGTGGCGAGGGCCTAAATGCAGGGTTCGATTGAGAAGGTGATGTACTCATCTGTTCCTCTTCTCGATGAATTGATACGTACAGTTTGCACGTCGCAACTTTCATCTGGAGCGAACGGCCCAGGCAACCAGGTGGAGCATGAAGGTCTTGGAGCAAAGTTCGTTGCCCTGGAGCGACTCGCCTCGCAGCAGGCGCAGGGCTGGCCACGCCTCTTCGGGGAGCGGTTGCCACTGACTATCGCACGGGTGAAGGAGGGCGAGTTGCTGAGCAAGCGGGTGGGAGAAAGAGTCGCGCTCCGCATCCAGCCCAATGAGGTCGCGAGCTGCCGGGTTCATACGCACGATGCGCCCGGCACGATTTACCTCGATCAACCCGTCGGCCATGGCGCGAAAAATCGCCTCCAGTTCGATCGGGGAGCGAGCAGCATCCTCGTGCTCGTCATCCTGGAGGACGTCAAGATCGTGAGAATTTCCCTCGTCAGGCGTCTCGTCACGCATATGATGCATGGGAATCCTTCCCTTCTGTCGTATCGGATGGCACAACGTGCTGGTAGAGATAGAGGACAGCGGGCAGGCGCCTGGCAAAGAAAACCACGCTGCCATCGGGACAATGGAAGGCACTGGCCCCAGCATGCTCGCAGTCCTCCAAGTGCAGACGCACAGGGTAGTGCTGTCCCTGGCAACGAATGATGTCGTAGCCAGACGGAGGAGCGGTGTTTGCGCCGCGTGGTGCTCGTCGCGTCTAAGTCATTGCCAGTGCTCCTTTGAGTTGGAAGTCAAAAATAGCAGCTAATTCTGAAAGAATCACGAAGCACCAAGCTGAAAAGTAACAGTGATTGTACTGGGTGCTTCCCATCGGAGCGAAGAGCGGGTGTAAATTCCAGGATTCTGCGGGCGGAATCAAACGACCTGCCTGTGCCAAAACGGACACGTTCCTCTGCTGCTTGCAGCAACACAGAGATCAGGAACGCGGAAGATTGTTTTCCTCGGGCGAATTGAGTATGCTTTAAGGGAGATGAATGGCTCATCATTCTCTGAAACTGTTCTTCCTCCAGCAGCGTATCTCATTGATGCTCTGGGTACTCCGGAGGAAAGAGAACAGGTTCGCCAACAAAAAGGGACACTACATTTTGTACAGGTTGTCAAAGACTCCCCTGAGCCAGTGGTGAAGGTGCTAGACAACTCGTTCGAGCAGGAGCAGGAAAAATATGACGACTGGCCAGAGGTGGACAAAGCGATTAATTATCTTAGGGATATGAAGAAGACGTTCAACGACGAACTTGGAGCGGTTCTCGTATTACAGACCGATGGATATGTTGTAAAGGGGGAGGATCCAGCTGAGACGCTCGTAAAAACAGCAGAGTCTAGTGAGAGTACTGGTGTAGAGGGAGGCTATGACTTTCTTGCTCTGGCAACCCACGGGAAGGGTGGCTGGCTACACTCGTTACATCATAAAATTGTACACCGGGACTCAGGGAGCGTCGCCGAACGTGTCATCAATGCAACAAAGTTACCCATCCTTATCGTGCGACCACATAAGTTACTGACACCTGAGATTTGAAGACGAGCATGTTGGGCTAACTCTATTAAGCCGGGAAAAATCCTCGTTAAGCGATGTATACCGACTCTGAAAGAGCCAACACAAGGGTTTTTTGTGTCCCAATATGGGTACCGGTGAGATGCAAACTATCACGTATCCAGTGGACAAGCAGCATGCGAGCATCGATTGGGGAGAGGAGAGAGGTGATGGGACTAGCCAGATAGTGTGGCGCGCATGTTAGCGTTAGCAAGGAGGCCGCGATAATCCATGTTCTCTCAGAGCAACCAGCTGGAACTTTCCAGCGCCCGCACCGCCTGGAGGGTTCTTGAACCCTACCATGCCATGATCTATTTCGCACCGGAGGCCCGCGAAGCCTATGTCGTCGCCGGACTGAAGGGGTTCTGGATAGGCTATTTCGCCTCACGTGCCACGACCCTAGATGCGATCAGGAGAAGAGAAAAGCGATGCCATCCATTGAAGACACCCTGCATAGCTACCCCCGCGTCTCTTTGACGCGTCTGCCCACACCATTACAGCAGCTGCCGCATGTGAGCGCTCGGCTCGGTCTAGGTGTACTGATCAAGCGTGATGACCTGACCGATCTGGCCTTTGGTGGAGACAAACCACGTAAATTGGAATACGAAGTGGCCCAAGCATTGGCACACGGCGCTGATACCCTGGTCACCTGCGGGAGTAGTCAGAGCAATCATGCGCGCCTGACGACTGCGGCGGCTCGCAAAGTGGGAATGCAGTGCGTGGTGGTGCTCAGTCGGGATCGCTATGAGGGGTTTCAGGGCAATCTGCTGACGGTCTATCTCATGGGTGCCCAGGTGCATCTAGTCGAGAGCAGCGATCACTGGAACCTGGAACAGCAAGCGCTCGACCTCTGTGAAACCTTGCGCACCCAGGGGCATATCCCACACTACATCCCGGTCAGCGGAACAACGCCTCATAGCTGCCTTGGCTACGTTGGCTGCGGCCTGGAGATAGCCAGTCAGATTGCGGATCAAGGGCTGCACCTCGATGCCGTCTACGCGCCTTTTGGAACGGGAGGTATTTTCACGGGCCTGCTGCTGGCGCTCCGTGCGACAGGTATTACCTGTCCCTTGATCGGCATCAGTGTGAATCGCAAGCGTGAGCAGTGTCACGAAAGCATGGAAAGATGGTGGGTTGAACTCTGCCGCTTATTAGAGTGTGATCCCCACCTTCCTCGGATGCCGTTTGAGATCAACGACGAATTCATTGGCCGTGCGTATGGCGATCCCACCGAGGCCTGCCTCGATGCGATTGGGCTCATGGCTCAGACCGAAGGTATTCTCCTGGATCCGGTGTATTCAGGGAAGATGATGTCGGGTTTCCTGGCTCACCATGCAGCTGGTCGCTGGCCGTCTGGCAGCCAGATCCTCCTGCTCCACTCGGGTGGTACTCCTGCCCTGTTCTCCTACCATGCAGAAATCAAAGCCCATCTGAGCAAGCGTGGTGTCTCTACCGGGTCGGGGGAAGAGCAATGAGTGCAGCAAAGCACAACATAGTCCTTGTGATGGCCAGATAAGTGTGACAATTTGTGCTAAAAATTAGTGGTAATAGGCCAATTACCTATGAAAATCTACAATTGTAGGATCTCATAGTTACTTGGATTGTGATCACAGTTATTTGGATTATACTACATCAGAACCTCAGACACTTCGACCCTCTCCGACCGGAAAGGGTCGCTTTTTGTACGAGGGCGAATCTTTTTGTCGAGCCAAGGGTACGATTACGGTTCAGCCCCTTCGAGCAGTACCTCTGCTGTTCGCTCGGTGAGCGACCAGTAATCTGGTGGCGAAAAATTGATCGCAAGTGATAAGGCCCGTTCCTCCCAACCATCTTCGCTCTTCTTATTGACGACATTGTAGATTGCATGCATGCTGGGCACGATCCCCTCAGCAACTTTCTGTACAATGGTGTATTCTTGCATGGGTGTAATGTGCCGCTGCAGGAGTGGGCGTGCCTCCCACTCACCAGCATGAATGTCTTCGATGCCCGACTTGTTGCGCCAGAATGCGTTGATCAATCCGTTAGCAAGCCAGCGAGCAGGGTTGGGCATGATATCCGCCCGTTTCTGTTCGAGCCACCCTTCCCCGTATTGTTCTTTGAGCATCGCAAAGAAGCCCTGGCGCGATTGGGCCGAGTTGATGAAGCTGATAGTCCGGTACAATTTATCGTTGGTTCTCTCATCGAGGAGCGGCGGAAGCATGGGAAGCGTCTGTGCCGCTTTGACCATTTTCCGAAAGTGGCTGTCATCTGCTCGCATCTGTTCGATCCATTGTGCAAGCGCCGCCGAAGCCTCGATATTGATCCGCGCCATTTCCTCATCACCGATCATGCTGATCTCTTCCTGTCCCGTCTGCGGCCAGATCGGTTTGGTCCGATCGGCGAGAACTGCGAAATAGGTTCCCCAACGTAAGCAGACTGCGATGGTTGCCAGTGCTATCTCTCCAAAATTGAGTTGGGACTCAGGTGGAATCCTGGCCTTGTAAGAGATCATTTCCAGATGGCGAAGCACTTGATCGTACATTGTTGGTTCAGGCGGGTGGATGAGACGACAAGGAAGAGGTTTTCCCAGGGCAGTCTCCTCCATCGTTTCTTCCCACCATCCCGCGTCGAGGGTAAGGGTATCACTGACGTTGACAGATAATTGGAAGGAGCCATTACCCGTGTGATACACTTGAAGCATGTATTCCCGAGTAGGGAGGATATTGGAACGTTGGAAGAAAGATGGAAAGCAGGAATTGGACAAGAGGTGAGAGCGTCGTGGTCAAACCGGGCACAGGATCACGACGAGTTTGCGGTGTTTCGGACCTGGCATGCGTATCTAGAGGAGCATCTGGTCTTCCCTTTCACGGCTACGGTAGTAGAATATCAGCGCGGGCCGGTTCGCCAGGGCGCTCGGGTCAAGGTTCTGGACATCACCTTCCTGGATGAGACCTATGCCAATCGCTAAGGAGGCAGGCAATCATGGACAAGTTTGACACCTCTTCACCTCGACGGGCGCAGGTAGATGCCAAAGCTGTACGCCGGCAGGTACGATCTATTTTACACAGTTTGGACCGGATGCGTTCCTCTGAAGCCTACTGGCAGGTGGGTGCGGTCGCTAATGAGGTACGCCAGTTGCTTGAGCAGGGCTGGACATTGATCCAGGCTGACGATGGTCGCAGTGCTCTCGCCCTGCTTGAAGCCATTACTGAAGCATATGTGGCTGACTGGACCAATCTGGATGATTCAGATGGTGAGGCCAGTGGGTTCTTTCAAGATCTGGGTCCTATCTGGACAGAAGCCTTGCTCAGCGTGGACCTTTCGTCCAGAGAACGCAAGGTATGGGCAAGCAAGTTGGAAACCTGGCAACAGGAAATTGATGATTACGGAGTTGAGGAGATCTTTGAGGCAGCACATGAAGCGGCCCTCCGAGGCTGGGACGATCCTCAACTCCAACATGTTTTGCAGGGAACCGACATCGAAAACGACTCCAGGGATGGAGAAGTGACTGAAGTAACGGTCGCCCGACTCCATGTATTGGAGCGGCGTGGGCGCTTGCAAGAGTATCTTCATCTTGCCAGAGCGCAAGGACAGAACGAAGCCTACGTCGCTATGCTGGTACGATTGGGTCGCACGCAAGAAGCAGTAGCCTATGGGCGAGTACACCTGGAGACTGCAAATGAGGCTCTTACTCTGGCCAGGGGGTTGTATGACCGGGGCGAACGTGAGCAAGGCTTGCAAATCGCAGAGGAAGGTCTTCTTCTCCAGGGACCAAAGGTTTCACTCGCGAAGTGGCTCCGGGACGAAGCGGCGACAATGGGTGAAGAAACGCGAGCCCTTCCAGCCGCCGAAGTGGCTTTTCGCGAGGAACTGAGCTTAGCCAACTATCTTCGCGTGGCGGAGATCGCCGGGGAACAATGGCCTGAGCGGCGCGCGAACCTGCTGGAGTATGTACGCCACACGAAGTCATACGTTCCACAAGGGCAAGTCGATGTGTTCCTGCACGAGGGACTCATTGATGATGCCATAGCAGCAGTAGAGCCCAGGGCAACGCATACCCTGGTAGAGCGAGTCGTGGACGCTGCTATGCAGTCACATCCCGCATGGGTGATCAAGGTCTGCCGGCAGCAGGCGGAGCCGTTCATGGATGAAGGCAAAGCACAGTACTACCGCACAGCAGCGAACTGGCTTGCAAAGGCGCGTACGGCCTATCGAAACATGGGCCGTGAAGAGGAATGGCGGATGTACCTGTCTGAGTTGCTGGACCGTCATCAGCGCAAGTACAAATTAGTGCCGATGTTAGAGGCACTGCGTTGATAAAGATGAGGGCAGGAGCTTGCACTCTATTACTCAGCAGCATTTCTGAGAAATGTGCCTCTCTCTTCGTTACGTTGTTACTCCTTAGATAAAAAGCAAGCGCTTCAACTGCTTGCTACAAGCCTCTTTTGTCCAGTTCTTCTTTCAAGGCTCGCAGGCTCTTGTTGCTGTTGCGCAGGTGGGCAATATACGCATGCCACTCCGGTTCCTGTTCTTGCTTCTGGTACAGCAGTCTGACACGCATCAAGAAGTCTGTCGTTTGCTGGTAATTTTCGCGTCCGCGCCCGTCAATGAGTTTCTGTATCACACTCTTGTACAGCCGAATCGCTTCACGCGGGTAGCGTTCCTCCGCGGCTTTTGCCACTTGCGCTTGATAGTTGCTCGGTGCGCCTTCAGCGCGGTATCCATATCCCTGGTAGGATGATTTCGATGTGCGCTCCATCTCTTCAAGGGCGGCTAACGCCTGGCCGACCTCTCCCTCATCCAGGTAGATAGTGACGAGTGCTCCCCAACGGCTTTGTTGCTCTAATGTCCGAATCAGTCGTGGCCGCAGGTCAGACCACGTATCTTCCGGCTGACCGGCTAGCCGGGCCGCGGATCGAATGGAGCGATAGGTGGTATTATCCGGGTTGGCCTGGAAGCGAGCAAACTCTATATTCAAGGCTTGCTGGGGCTTGCCGTAGGTGCTGTACTTTTCGCCCAACCAGCGCCGGTAGGTGTCTACGGTGTGTGCGCTTGTGAAGTCCTGCGACTTGCCCTGCAGAGCAGGTTTGACCTCGTTGAGCCTCATTTCCACAAATGCCAGGGCCTGTTCTCGCCACGCCTCACCCGATTTTAGCAATTGTTCTGCGAACCAGGTCACGTCCATGGGTTCGGTCAAGTTTGCCTGGGCGACGCCCAGCGCTTCGTTTTCACGGCCAAGCTGCAGTAATTTCTCCGCCAGTTCTTTGTACAGACCGACATTGCGATACTCTTCAAGCACATCTTCATCGCTGAAGTGATCCGCTTGTTTGAGTGTCGCCAGAAAATCGATGATGCTGCGGTTGTGCCATTTGCTCGAGGAATCCTGCCCCGGCATCATCTCCTGACGCAGCCACGCCTCAACCCTCTTCCGTTCTTGCGCTGTCGCAGTGTCCGCGATTGCCGCCGGTATATGCACCTCGATCCCGCCGTAATTGTAGCCGAATTTCCAGAGGTCGAACAGCGAGGTCAGCAGTGCTTCGCGTTCCGCGGCATCCAATCGTTCGCTCGGTGGGAGAGCAGACTGCGCCTCCAGGCAGGCTACCAGGCCGGCGGCACACTTACCCAGAACCCAACTGATCTGACCCTCATCGTGTACCTCTTCATATTGCATGATGGTTTCCTCAGCGACTGTAGCATACACGACCTGCGCGTTGGCCCATTCGCCCGCCTCGGCAAAGTTTTTGCCTATATCGTACAACTGCTCTAAATCAGCAGCAACGCGGCTGGCAGCGCCCCATCCTTCGCCCGCGTTATAGAAAGCCGAGGCCACCTGGCTGCGAATGGTGGCGGGATCAAGCGTGCGCTCTCGGCCCCTGCCTGGCCTGCTTTTCTGTTGTGTCGTAGTCACCAGCGGAAGTTCTATCAGCAGTTCAATCAACGGTTCTATGTCGGGCTGCCGCTGTACCAGTTGTTCCAGCAGGACCAGGAGCTCCTCGTGGCTCTTCTCGCTCAACCGCCCCATGAGCCCCGAGCGACTACTTTGGGCCTT
>WNGN01007894.1_pt1 | contig 12114 bp, 12 predicted proteins | sample 5400561 | NCBI WGS metagenome assembly WNGN01 (sample SAMN13153379, study PRJNA577476) | soil metagenome | isolation source: 115 cm soil or saprolite under Garry oak tree replicate 2 | place: USA:California | collected 2016-06-15
AAAAATAAAAAGACAATTTGCTTATTGTCATAAATATTTGGCCCAGTATCACAAATATTTAGCGGACAGATATGCGTTCGTAATGCAGACGACCTGGAAACGTGGCTTGAGCTTGCTCTTGCAGTCCATGCATGGATTTCTCGTCTTCTTGGCAAAGATCCCGGCGACACCCAGGCCCTCGACACCTTCTGGACGGACTGGCGGGAGGCACTGAGCCACCACTTTCGACAGAACTTATCATTGCTGGCCGGGATAAAGCAGCTCGACACATTGCTCACCATCTTCAAGGGCTACCTGGCGTCTTGACTAATGACCCCATCCCTACTTTGTCAATTTGAGATATATTGACCACTTGACCTTCTGAGAAAGTCTGTTGTGGTTTGATTCTTCGTATCTATTTAAGGCATGGTTACTGAATGGCAATTTCACTTGATAGTTTCTGCCTCATCCGAATGTAAACTGTCAAGCCCATCTGAACTTTGCCTTAAGATGATGAATCATCTGTTATACCGTATAGGATGTTATGATTTTCTCTGATACGTATTTTATTTTCATGTTGCATCCCCTCGATTTCTATTGGTCACGATCCAGTAGTTTATCACAATAATCCCTACCATTAGAATTCTTGGGATGAAGATGGTACTTTTATTTATGCTCTTCGCTGTGGTACCATGGGAGGAGAGCCCGCAGGCCTCAGTTCAAACGACCGCCGAGCGGACGGCAATCTCATACTGCTCTTCAAGCTTCTCCAAACTGGGGGCTACCAAAAAATAGAAGGGTCAGACAAACACGGTTTGGCCAAATATTTCTGACGATAAACACGGTTTGGCTAAATATTTGTGAGAAAAAAGGAGTTCTCCTATCATGAATGTCGCGTCTCTTCATTCACCTCTTGTTCGGCGGGCCATCGAGACGATCAATGAGGGACGGCTCGATGATTTTCTGGCGTTGTTCGCTCGTGACGCTACGGTCGTTGATGGTGCAACGTATCACGGGTTTGAGGCTATTCGGGCGTGGGCCGAGCGTGAAACGTTTGGGGTGCAGATGCATATTGACGTGGTACAAGAAAAGAATACGGAGGGAACTGCTGTCGAGGTGAATGCAACCTCTACAGGTGGGTATTCCGGGCCGGGCACCTTTTTCTTTACCATTCGGGGAGACCTGATCGAACGTTTCGTGATCAGCTAGATCAGGCGGGAAACCGACTATGTCTATGTATGGTCACAAAACGCTCTGGAATCTTTGGGCAGATCTCTGGAACGGGGACCTGACGCTCACAGAAAAGACGCTCACTCCACTGACACATGCGCCTATGATCGAGGTTGGATGGCAGCGGGAGCGAAGTGACGGCGAAACTTGTGTGACCTATTTTAAGCTCTTCTTCTGTGCGCTCTGCTCGCAAAAAAGCACCAACCTGGTGAACTACATGTGTCTTGCTTCACCATCGCGAGAGAACTGCACATTACTGAATCCAGTCTCATTTTGAAACAGGAGCAGGCAGAATGGCATTAAGCGATCTGGCGAGTATTGCGATTATTGTGCAAGGAATACTTTTTGTCGTCTCGATTGTCCTGGTCTGGTATCAATTGCGGGAGAACACCAAACTGGTCAGGGCAGCCAATACCCAGAAGCTCGTGGAGTTATCTGTGCCCTTCAATCTCCGACTGGCTCAAGATCGTGCGTTGGCAGAACTCTGGCAGCAAGCGACGCAGCACTTTGACGAGTTAGATGAGATTGACAAGGGCCGCTACTTCCAATTATTGACGTGGTGGTTAACGCTGCATGAGAACATCTACCACCAATGGAGGAACAAGTTAATAGATGAAGAGACGTTTAGCTCCTGGACACGGGATCTGGAGTTTTATGTGAAACGACAGCAGCTCGGAAACCACTGGCCCGAACTCAACGGCTTTTTTGAGTTGTCATTTGCTCAGCATGTGACGGTGATCATTGCTTGCCTGGCGAAAGAGACGGAGTAACTCCTCGACGGTCTTGAACGCACAGAGTTGATCGGCCCTTCATTTGATGCCGTAGTCATGCAAAATTTCTCGTGCTGCACGGGCACCTTCGCTTGCGCCGCCCTCCATAAAGCCCTGCCATCTAGTAGAGCAGTGCTCGCCTGCGAAGTGGATCGGCCCCTGGCGAACTCCCTCGTAACCACCAAAGAGGGTATACTGCCCCACGCGCCAGCACGCGTAGCTTCCGAGAAGATAGGGATCGCCCGTGGGGTAACTCAATGCTGCCGTTCCGGTGTAGTGAGCGCTGATGCCAGGAAAGATGCGCTCCAATTGCTGAAGGCAACTCTGGGCATACTTCTGGATTTCTTCAGACTCGGTCATGGTTGAATAAGCTGAAGGTGGAGAATAGGCTGCTCCTCTCTGTCCGCTCGTATAGTTGACGAGCATGCCATGCGAGCCTGTTTGCCCAAGCGAGCCATCCCAGAGCGTCTGAATGTCCATGTCTGTGATGAAAAACCCGTTGTTGACACGTGGCCAGGGTCCATCCTGATACCAGTAGGGCGTATCGAACTGCAAGAACAGTTTGGAAATGGTGCCATATCCAAGCTCCGTAATGGCAGTTTGCTTTAAGGCGTCAAATCCAGCTTGCTGATAATCAACGTGCCGCAAGGTACTGAACGGCAGAGTAAGGATCACATGATCGCAGATCACTTCCAGGGGTCCCGTGGGAGTTGTGAAAGACAATATGATTGCATCATCGCTATCCCGTTTGATGGCAAGCAGTTGATGGTTTAACTGCATAGATCCCTCCGGCAGACTGCTGGCAATAGCCAGCGGAAGCTGCTGGTTCCCGCCTGCAATTCTCAGGCTGCCATGCATTGGTCCCGAAGAGGTCGGCTGATCATCGTCTTCAGCGTCTTGCTCGTCTTCAGTGAACCACGAGCCAAACGTGTAGACCAGGTTGAGCGAGCTCTGCATTCGCGTTTCCAGCCCAAAGTATCCTCTACATGCACTATCCAACAAGTGGCCCAGTGGAGTATCGTGCCCACCCTCCACATACTGCTCAATCCAGTCATAGGCACTCAAGTGGTCAAGCCGGTATCCCGTCTCCGTAAAGTGGGTAGAAGTAGTTGGAAATCCCGCTTCCTGAACCTGCTGCTGCAGGATAGGGTAGATAGGTTGAAGGCCTCCCCATAGTTTTTCCGCGTCATAATAGCGGTTGAAGAAATACATAATGGTCTGTGCCTGATCTGGTATTTCCCGCCCCAGGTCAATAGTCTTGAGCTTGAACCGCTTGATCAGATGCAATATTGTCCGGTGATCGCCATCGATAAATTCACCGCACCATTCACTCACCATGCCATCCGCCCAGGTGGTGGTATCAGAATGCATACGCCCACCGATGCGGTTTGACGCTTCGTAAATGCTGCACGCGAGACCTGCATCCTGCAAGGTCAAGGCCGCATTCAGTCCCGCAATACCTGCGCCAATGATAGCGATGCGAGTGTGTTTGTCCATTTTTCTATTATACGATTTTCAGATGAAGATGATCTCACACTCATGCGAGAGGCGGAATACCGCGCAACTTGTCGGGATTGACGATGAAGTCGATTTCCTGGATGTAGTCACTGGCAAGCGAGAACGCTAGAACGGCATATGGAGCGCCATCGAGGTAGCTGATGATGCCGAGCTGGCCGTTGACAAGTGCCAGTTCTGAAGTGACGCCGGGGGGTATTTTGCGCATGAGGCCAAGTAAACCGCGAGCCACTTTGGCTGCTCCATAGATGGGTTTGAGGGCGGCACGGACTTTGCCGCCTCCATCAGAATGCATGACTACATCATCTGCCAGTACGGTCAGCAAACCTTGCATATCGCCGGTGGTACAGGCCTGGATAAACTGATAGGTCAATAGCTCTCGCTGCTGGGGTGGGACCTTGTAGTGATGATGGTGCTCCGCCAGATTGTGTCGCGCGCGGCGCATGATCTGGCGGCAATTCTCCGGGCTTTTCTGCACGATCTTCGCGATTTCGTCGTATTCGAAGTCGAAGACCTGACGCAGCAGGAAGACTGCCCGCTCCAGTGGTGATAGGTATTCCAGCAGGCGCAAGAAGGCGAGCGAGAGTGATTCTGATTGTTCTACACTGGCCTCGGGGTCAGCAGGAGTTTCGGATTGATAGGTTGTGACGAGTGGTTCGGGTAGCCAGACGCCTACGTAGGCTTCGCGCTGTACGCGTGCTGAGCGCAATAGATCGATACATAGGCGCGTGACGATGGTGCAAAGATAGGAACGAGGGGATTGTATGGCTTCTGCCTCGCCATTTTCGCACGCGTGGTGCCAGCGCAAGTAGGTTTCCTGGACGCTATCTTCCGCGTCCATTATGCTTCCTAGCATGCGATATGCTATGGAAAATAGCAAGTATCTGTGGGATTGAAAGATACTCTCCTCGTTCATCGTAGCCTCTTTTTTCTCTTTTCTTCGCTCGCCTCCCGCGCCTGCTTACTCTCCTATATAACTATATTCTGCTTCGGCGGCTCCTGATTGTGGTAGGGTTTGTTCGCAAGCGAGGTGCACTGCCTGTCGGGCGCTTGCAAGGCCTGCTGCAGTTAGTTGGCCTGCTGGGCCGACCCAGTCGCCGACGATGTATAGATGGCGAATGCCGGGGACTGCGGGGCCGGGGCGGCCAGGCTGGCTGCCTAGCCGAGCCTGCACAATGGCATTCGTTGCATTCATGTGCGGCAAGAATTGGCGTTCGACGAGCTCGCGTTGCCAGCCTGGTTGGAGGCGATCGAGTAGGGCTTCCAGTTCTTGTTCGACAGCCTGCGGGTCGAGGCTCTCGCCTGGCTCCAGGTATCGTATTGTATGGATCAGAGCACCTCCCTCTGGTGCCAGTCTGGCCGTGGTTCGGGCAGGCGCCGCAATGCGACGTCGAGGCAGGCTACGTGGGAAGGCACTGCTTCCTGTGCCCAACGACGCAGGGCTGCGTGCTTGCCATTATCCACCAGCGCAGAGGCAGTTGTTGGGTCGGTCGCCATGATCACGGCTTCTGCCGGGTAGAACTCACCATCTGCAAGTCGCACTCCTTGTACGAGCTCTTCATGCTCGATGGCCACTACTCGTGCGCCGGTGACAATGCGAACGCCTGCATGCTGAGAGGCCCGGTGTAGACCATTGACGAGGGTCTGCCAGCCGCCATCGAGGTAGAGGACTTTCGGGGCTTTGCGCAGTATTTCTACGAATAATGCGGCGGATAGTATCCCCGGTGCGTTGGTATATGTTGTGACGCGAGCAAGCATCAGCAATAACGCACGCAACTGCGGATGCCGTACATGTTGCTCCATCCATTCCGACAGACTCACATTCTGAAGTGTGAGCAAATTTAAGCGCATAGCGGTAGCCAGTACGCGCACTAGTTCCAGTTTCGCCGGGGCGTCTAATAGCGTTGTGCGCATTAGGGCCTGGGGAGACTGGGGTAGTATATGTAGTTTATCATGTGCCAGGGCGAATAGTGGTGGCGGTTCCTTGCCACTATAGGGTACGCCCAGTTCGCGCAGTACGTCCCCCGCCTCAGTCTGATAATAGAGCGCGTGGGCGCCAAGATTCAGGGAGAATCCATTGTGTTGCTTCGTGATGGCCCGGCCACCAGGCTCCGAGGCTTTTTCGAAAAGCGTGACTGTGCGACCACTTTTTGCTGCATATGTCGCGGCTGCCAGGCCTGAGAGACCTCCGCCAACGATGATGATGTCTGCATACGATGGATTGTGTAAAGGGTGAGAAAGTTTTTCGTTCATGGTTTGTCTCCGTCTCATGTGATTATTTGGGGACACCTGGATACCCCGGTAAACCCGCTACTTTGTGACCGCAAATGAGACGAAAGAGGGTGTAGATTTGTGACAAGTTCATTCGTGATGATTGGTACTCATGTAAACCGCAAAAAAGGAGAGGCAGCTTCAAACGTAAGGCCAGCAATGACTTGCGTTGGCTACTTAGTTCGTCCGTTCTCAAAAGAGACAGTTTATACTCTCGCTCCAGAGGTATCTTTTAGAAATAGGGCATAGTTCACTTTCGTGGGGGATACAGTTTGTACCCGCGATTTCTCACTGTTCTCTCTTAAAGACCCTCGTCGAGCAACGTTCGAGGGAAGAGAAACAGGGAAAAAGAGTACGGTTTGGCTCAATATTTGTGAGAATTTACAGCTGCTGTAGATTTTCATAAATAATCGTCAGATTATCACCAAAATTTGGCACAGATTGTCACAAATATCTGGTCATCACGCAACGGAATCCTCCTGCCATTTAGATAGGCCACTCTGTCACCTCCGAAAGGGGGCTTTTCCGTTTCAAGGATGCCTGCCTCTCATATTGCGTCCTGATGGTGTTCGGACGGTGCCCGCCTTTGAGCGAAACGTATTCCTGCTAATACTTTAGCTTAGCTGCTCGAGTAACGCAGTGAAACACACCCGATCAAATGGCTTGTGGTCATGCAGTATGGCCCAGATTTCTTCTACCAGCGCCGATCCAATCATCTCTATGGCCTGTTGCCGCGAGTATCCTGCCGCCAGAAGGCGCTCAAGCGTCTGCCGCGTTTCGGGAGGATCGTCATCACGAATCTGGTTCTCAACTACCTCCAGGATCGCTGCTTTCAGGTGAGGATTGTATGTTGTCCCCTCAACATATGGCTGATCGGCTCCTCTGGCTCCTCTGCCTGGCCCACGGTGCTTCTTTCGCTTACCTCTCACTTTCTCTGATTTCCTTTCTTATGGCAACTCTCAATCATGTCTACCATATCATCTCTCTTCTGTTCTGAACAGATACTCTATGCAAAGAGCTTGTGCTAAGAAAGGTATTTCACGGGAGAGGAGAAACAGATCGTGTCCCTCCCGAAACAGTCGCTGATGTGCTTGATACCCTGAAAGAAGATCGGAACACATTTCTCAGAAGAGTTGCTGAGCAGGATGTTGAGCACACCTCGCTCGTAAGAAAGCGAGCGCGTGTCTGAAAGGATAACCCGAGTAGCTGGGACAATCATTCTAAGCCTGATGAAACATCTTGGTCGTGATTTTTAGGTTGGTCTCAATGACTGTGATGACTGACAAATGAGATCGATCAATCTGTTTCTTTTTGCACTCACTATAGACTCTCGAGAAAGAAACGGCGTCTCCTCTATCCTCTTGACTTGCAAGTAGATAGAGACAGAATGAAATTGAAAGTGGTGCGGCCACTCCACTTGACGTAAAGCTGATGTTCTATTTTATCCCTTTTTTCTGAACGGATGGTCCAAGTTGAGTTACCACCGCTTACAATGCGATTGCCCTAAATACATTCACTATCTACCTTGTTTACATGAACCTATTGTTGTATAATCGACACGGATCTTCCTCCTACAAAAAATATCTAAGAGTTGTGATGTAATCCACCAATGTTATCGAGGTGGGTTTAAAGTATCACACCGATAGGCCATTTACACCTTGCCTTAGAGAATGTTTCTGAAAGAAGCCACGCTTGACCGCATAATCCAGCACGGCCATTGGATCGAGGAGGTGGGGACCGCTCCAGTGGACGCGGATGGTGATGGGCGCACTGTCAGTGGGCAGGTGGAGGGTGCGCTCGCCATCGAGGACGAGCGTGCAGGGGTGGCAGTTGATGGGAATGGTCTCACCGACCGGCAGCACACGCCAGGCGCGAACCCGCGCTGGGCGGATGAGTCCGGGCGCGATGGGCGCCAGCACCGTCACCACGTCATTGGCCATACCGTCCGGATCCAGGTCGAGCGCCAGCGCTTCATCCGCCGCGGGCGACAGGGGGTGCAGGTGCGCGCCGATCGCCGCCAGCCCCAGGCAGCCAGGGACCGCCTGCGTCAGCCAGAGCTGGCGCAAGGTAGTGAGATCGGTGATAGCCCGCGCCCCCAGGAACACCTCGGTGGAGATGGCGATATCCACCAGTGCGCTCTCAATTATCTCGTTCGCGCGGACGATCTCCAGGCGTTTGGTGCGCCGGATGGGCACCGGATCGGGCACCAGGCCACGGGCAAAGATGCCGACCGCCAGCCCCGCGATGGTGCCCTCGATGGCGCTGGGAATGACATTGTTGGTGCCCGTGGAAATCGGCAGGAGCGGTGTCTTGCCACTGCCCTTGGCCACCGCGCGATTAGTGCCGTCGCCCCCTAGCGTCACGATGCAGGCGCAACCCGCCGCCACCATTTGCTCGGCCGCGCGCGTCGAGTCTGTCTCGTTGTTGGCGCATGGCAGAGGCAGCTCATGCATCGATAGATGCAGCTCGCTTGTATCGGCGGCATGCTGGCCCAGCTGGTAGTGATCGGGCATCACCAGCACCTCGTCAATGCCAACGGCTTGCAACCCAAGCAGAATGCGCCGGATAATGCGGATCTTCTCCTGATTATCCACGCCCGATCCATACCCGCTGATCCGGCGCACATCGTGCGCCGCGGCGGGGTTGGCGATGATTCCAACCCGTGCCACTCTCAGCACGCTCCTTCATAGGTAGCCGGCGACTCAACCAGCCGCTTGATGGTCTGGAGAAAGGCCGCGGCCGGAGCGCCATCCACGGCGCGATGGTCGAAGGTGAGGCTCAAGACCATCAGATGGCCCAGCGCTGGCTGGCCATTCCGGGGCACGATAGCCTCGCGTATGCGACCCACACCCAGGATAGCGACCTCGGGCGGATTCAGAATAGGGGTGAATGCGTCGATATCATAGGCGCCGAGATTCGTCAATGAAAAGGTGCTCAGCTCGCCCGGCGCGGCGGCGCCACTGCGGGCCCGCTCAATAAGCGCGTGCGACTGCGCGGCGATCTGCGCGAGTGTCAGTTGGTCGGCATCGCGGAGCACCGGCACCAGCAGACCATCCTCCACGGCAACGGCGAGCCCCAGATGAATCGCCTCATGACGGCGCAGGCGATCGCCCTCTAGCGTCGCGTTGAGCGCGGGATGCTGCATGAGCGCCCGCACGATGATCCAGGCGAGGAGATCATTGTAGCTGACTTCCATGCGGGCCTGGCACCGTGCGCGCGCCTCCACGAGGGCAGCAGCATCTACCTCGGTAGTGAGCGTGAGCTGAGCCGACTGCTGTATGCTCCGCAGCATACGCTCGGCAATTATTTTGCGCCGCCCGGTGAGTGGCTCGCCGGGGGCGATGGTCGCCACGCCGGCGGTAGCAGGCGCGCCAGTGGCGAGGTAGCGGCGCACATCCTCCTCAGTGATGCGCCGCCCATCCGCAGGGGTTACCCGCGCCAGGTCTACCCCGCGCTCGCGCGCGAGACGGCGGGCGGCAGGCGATGCGGGCGTAAATTCGGCACTGGCGCCAGGTGGCACTGCTGCCATCTCGCTGGCCAGGGCGATCTCGGCGACCACGGCTCCCGGCTTTACCACGTCGCCACGCTTGATGAACACCTTCTGAACCACGCCATCCTGTGGCGCAGTAATCTCAATGGTTGCCTTCTCGACCATCAACTCGCCCAGCGCTTGCCCCGCGCGAACCCCGTCACCGCTACGCACGAACCAGTTGGCGATGTAGCCTTCTTCAACGTTAGTCACGGTCCATGGTTGGATAACGACCTGGATGGTCATGGATTTTGCTCAGGTTCGCTCTTAGCCGCTCACCCTCAGGTCCCCCCTCTCCCTTTGGGAGAGGGGGTCCGCCCCCAAATATGCCCTAGCTTCTCGTTATGCCCCTTGGATCAGTTCGCGCGCGGCTGCCGCGATCTTCGCGGCGTTCGGGAGTACGAACTGCTCCAGCGGGCGGCTGTAAGGGATGGGCACGTCAGGCACGGCGATGCGGCGCGTGGGGGCATCAAGGTAGTCGAGCGCCGATTCGGCGACGGTCGCGATGATCTCGCCGCTCATGCCGAAGCTGCGATAGTCCTCATCCACCACCAGCAAGCGATGGGTCTTCCGCACCGACTGCACGATAGCATCGCGATCCAGCGGCACCAGCGTGCGCAGGTCCAGCACCTCGGCGGAGATACCCTCGCCAGCCAGCGTTTGCGCGGCTTCGAGCGCGCGGTGTACCATCATGCCGATGGTCACAATGGTGATATCCGTGCCCTCGCGCTTTACATCCGCCACCCCAAAGGGGACGGTGTAGGGCTCCTCGGGGACCGGCCCGGCTGCGGCTGCGAGCATCGTCATCCAGCCGAGGCCCATCACGCCCTTGTGCATGAAGTAGATCACGGGATTGTCGTCGCGGATGGCCTGGATCATCAGGCCCTTGGCGTCGTAGGGTGTGGCGGGAACGACCACTTTCATGCCCGGAAGGTGCGCGAACACGCCGTACAGTGACTGCGAGTGCTGGGCCGCATCATTGTAGCCGGCGCCAAAGGCGGTAATGAGCGTGACCGGCAGGTGCAGGTTGCCGCCCGACATGTAGGTGTTCTTGGCCAGATGGTTATAGATCTGGTCCATACAGACCCCGAAAAAGTCAACGAACATCAGCTCAACGATTGGGCGCATGCCTTCGAGCGCCGCGCCGATTGCGGCGCCAATGAAGGCCGTCTCGGAAATGGGGGTATCACGAATGCGGTCTTCGCCAAATTGGTCGAGCAGCCCCTGTGTGGCGCCAAAGATGCCGCCATACCTGGCGATGTCTTCCCCCATCACAAAGACACGTGGGTCACGTGCCATCTCCTGGGCGATCGCCTCTGAAATAGCGCGAGCCGTGGTAATTTCACGTACATGCACAGCCATGAGCATTTCCTCCTGATCAGCTTTGGTCAACCAACGGGGACAAATACGTCTTCAAGCGCTTCCTCAGGCGCGGGGGATGGGCTCTGGCGGGCAAACTCGATGGCCTCGTCCACCGTTGCTTTTGCCGTCCGCTGTATCTCCGCGTCCTGTTCGGGCGTGAGCCATCCCTGCTCCAGCAGTTGCTGGCGTAACCGCACAATGGGATCGTGTTGCTTGAGGTGTGGCACCTCCTGGGGGTCGCGATAGAGTTCTGGGTCGCCCTGGAAATGCCCAAAGTAACGGTCAGTATGCACTTCCAGGAGCGATGGGCCATCCCCGCGACGCGCGCGACTCACCGCCTCGCCCGCAGCCTCGTAAACGGCGATGACGTCATTCTCGTTCACGGAGATGCCTGGGATGCCGTAGCTTTGGGCGCGATCGGCATTCCGCGCGATGGCGGTAGACCGCCCCCTGGGCACCGAGATCGCGTAGCTATTGTCCTCGCAGACGAAGACAACGGGAAGCTTCCAGAGGGCGGCGAGATTGAGCGACTCATGGAAAGCGCCCTGATTGGCCGCGCCTTCCCCGAAGAAGGACACTGCGATGTCATCGCGATGCTGCATCTTGGCGGCGAGGGCGGCGCCAACGGCGACCGGCATGCCTGCGGCGACGATGCCGGAACAGCCAAATTTTACCGCCGGATCGAAGAGATGCATGTGGCCGCCCTTGCCTTTGCCCAGGCCTGTCTCTTTGCCAAAGATCTCCGCCGCCATCTTCTTCAGGTCAACGCCTTTGGCAATGGCGAAGTGATGGGCGCGATGCGGGCCGGTTACGGCGTCGGAAGAGCGCAGGTGGGCACATACGCCAACGGCCACGGGCTCCTGGCCGCCGGCCAGGTGCATCTCCCCGGGCACCGTGCCCCCGCCAATGTCGAAAACGGGCGTTTTGCCTTCCATATACACCTGCGCCATGGTCTCTTCAAAGTTACGAATCACCAGCATCTGCTGGTATAGCGAGAGAGCCGTCTTTTGATCTACCTGCATAGCTGATCTCCTCCTTGGGGCTAAACATACGCTAAGAGCTAAAGCCGCTTGCAGAGCGCATTCAGCATGACGATAAAGAAGGTGAAAGATCCTCTCACCTTCCAATATTTGCCGCTTTCACCTCTTTTGCTGGTAAAATATCCACAGAAATATATCTTCCGCACCTAAATTTTGCACGTTTCTGAGTCTCAGTCCCCTTAGCGTATGTTTAGCCCCAAATAATATAGTAACCCCATTATGTACTTAAAAAGTATATCTGCAAGGTCAATCATTGTCAAGAAGTAACTACTCAGGGGCAGGGCTTCTCAAAAGTCGCGAAGCTCATTTTTCTCTCTGGGGAAACAGAAACGGGAACTTTTGAGAGGCCAGGTGGTCTAAGATCCTGGTAAAAATAGGTCGCCAGGCGATTGGCGATCTTCGATGTCAGCCGAGATGG
>WNGN01016062.1_pt1 | contig 12107 bp, 15 predicted proteins | sample 5400561 | NCBI WGS metagenome assembly WNGN01 (sample SAMN13153379, study PRJNA577476) | soil metagenome | isolation source: 115 cm soil or saprolite under Garry oak tree replicate 2 | place: USA:California | collected 2016-06-15
TCGCTCACCGCGAAGGGCCCGGCCTGCAAGCGGACGAGGAGGTGCTGGAGCCAGTCGTGGAGCAGCGCCTCGCGATCCTCGGCCGCGAGCGCGATCGCGACCCGCGCGCGCGGCTCGACCGCCGCGAGGTCGATCATGAGCGCCAGCATGCCGAGGCCCGCCCGCTCGAAGAGGAGGGGCAGGCTCGGCGCCTCCACCTCGAGCCCCAGGTCGGCCGTGTGCTCGATCTCGCGCACGAACGGCCCCGGATCGCGCGCCCGCGTGACCATCATGGCTCAGGCCGGGTCGGGCGCGGCGGCGGGCGTGACCTCGACCAGCATGCCGTGCGCGTCGACGGGGCGCACGTACCAGCGTTCGGCGGCGCCGGGCGTCTGGACGCTCGCGTGCGCCAGGTGCTCGCGCGCCTGCGCCGGATCGTCCACGCGCAGCTCCATCGCGAACATCCCCTCGCCGCGCTGGCGGAGGAAGAGACCGGGCGGCGACCGCTCGTCGTGCGGCTGCACCAGCTCGAGGAGGCAGTTCTCCGCGCGCAGGAAGACGTGCCGCGCGCCGAGGCTCGGCACGTCGCTCGGCTCGCCGACGCGGGCGAAGCCGAGCCCCTGCTCGTAGACGGCGAGCGCGCGCTCCAGGTCGCGCACCACGAGGACGAGCGAGGCGAGGCGGGTCATGGGAGCCTCCTTCCGTCAGTGCGCGGGCTCCGCCGCGCGGCGGCTTTCGTGCTCGATCTGGATGGTCACGTGCTCGATGTGGAACTCGCGCGCGCAGATGGCGGCCATCGCGGCCAGGATGGCGTCGTCGGCGTCGTGGTCGACCGCCACCACGGCGTGCGCCGAGAGCGCGTAGCGGCCGGTGGTGAGGCTCCACACGTGGAGGTCATGCACCTCGTCCGTCCCCGGCACGCGCTCGAGCGAGCGGCGGAGCGCCTCCACGTCGATGTGCGCGGGCACCGCCTCCATCAGCACGTCCACTGCCTCGCGCACGAGCGCCCACGAGCCGAAGAGGATGAGGGCGGCGATCAGGCCGCTCGCCAGCGCGTCGGCGGCGTTCCAGCCGGTCAGCACGATGACGAGGCCCGCCGCCGCCGCACCGAACGAGCCGAGCAGGTCCGAGAGGACGTGGAGATAGGCGCCGCGCAGGTTGAGGCTCCGCGCGCCGTGCTCGCGCAAACGCAGCGCCACCACCGCATTCACGGCGAGCCCCACGAGGGCGAGGGCCAGCAGCCCGCGGCCCGCCACCGGCGGCGGATCGTGGAGCCGCCGCCACGCCTCGGCCACGATGAACACGACGATCACCCACAGCACCACGCCGTTCACCAGCGCGGCCAGGATCTCGGCCCGGTAGTAGCCGAAGGTCTTCGTCTCGCTCGCCGGGCGGCTGCAGATCCAGAGCGCGAAGAGCGTCAAGCCGAGCGCCGCCATGTCGGTGAACATGTGCGCCGCGTCGCTGATGAGCGCGAGGCTGTTGGTCAGGTAGCCGCCCACCAGCTCGACGACGCAGAGGAGCGCGGTCGCCCCCAGGCCGCTCCGCACGGCGCCGAACTCGCGGGCATGGTCGCGCTCGTGCATGGCGGGCGTCAGGGGTGCTCGTAGTCGACGAGCGAGAACACCTCGATGCCCCTCAAGCGGCGGCGGCCGCCCAGGTAGGCGAGCTCGATCACGAAGGCGCAGGCGAGCACCTCGCCGCCGCAGCGCTTGACCAGCTCGACGGCCGCCGCGGCCGTGCCGCCGGTGGCGAGGAGGTCGTCCACGATCAGCACCCGGTGGCCGGCGCCGATCGCGTCGTGGTGGATCTCGAGCGCGTCGCTGCCGTACTCGAGCTCGTAGCGCGCGGTGTAGGTCTGGGAGGGGAGCTTGCCCGGCTTGCGCACCAACGCGATGCCGGTGCCGAGCCCGTAGGCCACGGCCGCGCCGATCAGGAAGCCGCGCGACTCGATGCCGAGCACCACGTCGGCCCGGCCGCGGTAGCGCTCGACGAAGCGGTCGACCAGGGCGCGGAAGGCGTCGCGGTCGGCGAGCAACGGCGTGATGTCGCGGAAGACGATGCCGGGCTTGGGGAAGTCCGGGATGTCGCGGATGTGGCGGCGCAGCTCAATCATGCCCTCCCTCTACCACATCCGCGCGCCGCAGCGCCGCCCCGGCCGCGGAGAGCGCGGGCAGGTAGAAGAGCGGGTTGCGGGCGATGTTGTCCTTGCGCACCTCGAAGTGCAGGTTCGGCCCCGAGCTCTTGCCGGTCTGCCCGACCAGCGCGATGACCTCTCCCTGGCGGACCGCCGCGCCCGCGTGCGTCCGGTTCTCGCGATTGTGCGCGTAGACGGTGGCGTAGCCGTCGTCGTGCGCGACGATGATCAGGTTGCCGTAGCCGCGCAGGTGGTCGGCGTAGAGCACGCGTCCGGCGCGCGCGGCGCGCACGGGCGCACCCTCGCGCGAGCCGATGTCGATGCCGTCGTGATGGGTCGCGCCGCGCGCGCCGAAGGTCGAGGTCACCATCCCCGCCTCGACCGGCCACACGAACGGCGAGGGGCCGCGCGGCAGCTCGGGGGGCGCGGGGCGGTCGGCCCGCGCGCTCTCGGGCGTGATCACGCCGACCGGCAGCGCGCGCCGCGCGCGCGGGATGACGATCACCTGGCCCACCTCGATGCGGCTCGTGTCCGCGACGCCGTTCACGCGCGCCAGCTCCTCGGGCGCGACGCCGTACGCCTTGCCGATCCGGTAGAGGCTCTCGCCGGGCGCCACCCGGTGCCGGAGAGAGGCGGTCCCGGCGCAGGCCGTGATCGCCACCGCCGCCGCCACCGCCCCTCCCCGCCCCCACCGCACCACCCGCTACGGCTCCTCCCACCCGTAGCTGCCGAGCAGCTTCACGAAGCGGCATTCGCCCAGGTACTCCTCGACGAGCCCCGCGGGCCCGCGCCGCAGGCGCACCAGGGTCTGCAGCTCGTCCTCGCCCATGGGAAGGACGAGCCGCCCGCGCTCGCCGACCTGCTCGATCAGCGGGCGCGGGATCTGCGGTGCGCCCGCCGTGACCACGATCGCATCGTAGGGCGCCCCCGGCGGCCAGCCGAGCGTTCCGTCGGCCACCTCGACCGTCACCCGGTCGCCGTAGCCGAGCCCCGCGAGCACCTCGTGCGCGCGGGCGGCGAGGCGCGGGATGCGCTCGAGCGAGACGACGCGCGCGCCCATCTCGGCCAGCACCGCCGCCTGGTAGCCCGAGCCCGTGCCCACCTCGAGCACGCGCGCGCCGGGGACGAGCTCGAGCGCCTCGCTCATGAGCGCCACCATGTAGGGCTGCGAGATCGTCTGCCGCTCGCCGATCGGCAGGGGGGTGTCCTCGTAGGCGCGATCGCGGAGCGCCGGCTCGACGAAGAGATGGCGCGGCACCTGCCGCATGGCGGCGAGCACGGCCGCGTCGCGGAAGCCCCGCGCCTCGAGCTGCTCCTCGATCATGCGGCTGCGGGCGTGCTCGAAGTCTAGGGCCATGGGAACTGGAGCGCGCGGAGCGCGTCGAACGACTTGTAGTTGGTCAGATCGAGGTGGATGGGCGTGACCGAGATGAGGCCGTGGCTGACGGCGTGGAAGTCGGTCCCCTCGGCATCCTCGAACGCGAGCTCGTCGCCGCCGATCCAGTAGTACTTCTTGCCGCGCGGGTCGACCTTCTCGATGATCGCGTCCCCGTAGCGCCGCCGCCCCATGCGCGTCAAGGCGAAGCCGCGGATGGGCTCGCCGTCGAGCGGCGCGGGGACGTTCACGTTGAGCAGCGTGTCGGGCGGGAGCCCGCGCTCGAGCACCCACGCCGCCAGGCGCCGCGCGAAGCGCGCCGCGACCTCGAAGCGGAAATCGCCCCGGCCGAGGAGCGAGACGGCGAAGGCCGGCAGGCCGAGCAGCGTGCCCTCCATCGCCGCCGACACGGTGCCCGAGTAGGTCACGTCGTCGCCCAGGTTGGCGCCCTTGTTGATGCCGGAGACGACCAGCGCCGGGCGCCGGGGCAGGATGCCGTTGACGCCCAGGTTCACGCAGTCGGTCGGCGTGCCGTCGACCGCGTAGCGCCCCGGCCCGATCTCCTCGACGCGCAAGGGGCGGTGGAGAGTGAGCGAGTGGCTGACCGCGCTCCGCTCGCGGTCGGGCGCCACCACCACCACCTGGCCCAGGTCGCGGAGCGCCTCGGCCAGCGCCGCGATGCCCGCCGAGTGCACGCCATCATCGTTGGAGACCAGGATGAGCGGCGTGGCATCCATGCTGCGCTGGGCGCAGGGTGCCACCACCACCGGCCGCCTGCAAGTTGCGCGGTGGCACCCAGGAGGAGAGTCGGGGCGAGCCGATTCGAACGGCCGACCACTCGCACCCCAAGCGAGTGCGCTACCTGGCTGCGCCACGCCCCGGCGCCCTCTCCGCTACGCGACCCCCGGCAGGGAGTCAAGGCGCACGTCAAGCGCGTGACACCCGGTCCGCGAACACTGGTAGCTTGCCAGCTTTTTGACGCTCCGGACACGAGTGTCAATTTCGGCGCGCCCTACCCTCCCGGCGCCACCCCGGAACGCAAGGAATTCGAGCATCGACGACCCGCCGCGCGCTGGCGCACGGGTTGCATCGTTGCCCGGTCACCTGGAGGGGTCGATGGCGAACACATCGAGCGACACGGCGGCGATCGAGGTCGAGGCACGGGAGCAGGTGCTCACCGAGCCGCCGCGGGGGGACCGCACCCCCGAGAGCCTGGCCGATCTGTTCGCCCCCGACGTCGTCCTCCCCGAGCAGTTCTTCGAGGGCGCGCGCCGCGACAGCCAGGCCTCGGGCGAGAAGGCCCTCATGCTCGCGGTGCTGGAGGACGGCATCCGCTGCTTCCAGGAGCACCTCCGCAACCCGCGCTCCAACCCGCGGCTCCTCTCGCAGCAGGCCGAGGCGTGGATCCGGGCCGTCGACTACGAGTGGCCCTTCTCCTTCAACAACGTGTGCGAGACGCTCGGCATCGATCCCTCGGCGCTGCGCGCCACCCTGCTCGCCTGGAAGGCGACGCGGCTGGTCGACGGCGAGGGGAACGGCGGGCCGACGCCGGCGTCGAAGAAGGTCTACCGGCTCCATCTGCGCACCAAGCGCGCTAGCACCGTGCGCTAGCGCTCGAGCGACGCGCGCAGCGGGGGCGGGGTGCCGCCGGCGCTCCCGCGTCCTCGGCCACGCGCGCGCCCGACGGCTGGCGTCCCCCCGAAAGCCGCAGGCGCGCGCGGGCCTGCGGAGGTCGCGCCGGCGGCGACCCCGCCCGCGCACCGGGTCCTACTCGATCTTGAGCGGGGGGGCCGGATCGCGCTCTAGGAGGCGGCAGAGGTCGCGGAGCTCATCGCGGACCCGGACGAGCTGATCGGCGTCCGTGCTCGCGCTCGCGGCGGCTGCCGTGCGCGGGCCGTTGCGCAGGCGGCGTTTGGCGCCGGCGATGGTGTAGCCCTCGGCGTAGAGGAGGCGGCGGATCTCGAGCAGCGTCTCGACGTCCTTGCGGCGGTAGAGGCGATGCCTGGAGCGCGTCTTGCCAGGCCGTAGGACGCTGAACTCGCTCTCCCAGTAGCGCAGCACGTAGGGCTTGACGCCGACCAGGCGCGCCACCTCGCCGATCTTGAAGTAGAGCTTGTCGGGGACATCGACGGCGGTCACGGCCCGGTCCTCAGGCGGCAGCGCCGTTCATCGTCTTCTTGAGCACCTGGCTCGCCTTGAAGGTGAGCACGCGGCGGCCCGAGATGACGATCTCCTCGCCGGTCTGCGGGTTGCGACCCTTGCGCGGGCGCTTCTCGTTCACGACGAAGTTACCGAAGCCGGAGATCTTGACCTTCTCGCCGCGCTCGAGGCGGCGCTTCACCAGCTCGAAGATCGACTCCACCACTTCCGTCGCCTCCTTCTTCGAGAAGCCGACCTTCTCGTATATGCGTTCCACGATATCGGCCTTCGTCATGGTCATGGCGCAGGGCTCCTACGAGCGGAACTCGAGCGCGAAGCGTCCCGCCAGACGCTGGAGGACCGCCGCATGCAAGGCGTTCACCTCCTCGTCGGTCAGCGTCCGGTCGGGGGCGCGATAGGCGATGGTGTAGGCCAGGCTCTTCTTCCCCGCCGGGACTGGTGCGCCGCGGTAGCAGTCGAACAAGCGCACCAGCTCGATGTGCGGGTTCTGCAACGCTCGGATCTCCTCGAGGATGTCACCCGCCCGAAAGGCCTCGTCGACCACCACGGCGAGGTCACGGGTGACGGCGGGGAATCTCGGCAACGGCCTCAGCGCGAGGCGGCGCGGAACATAGTGAGCGAGTTCCGCGAAGTCAAGCTCGGCCACCCACACTTCCCCTGGAAGATCAGCGGATTGCGTGATCGCGGGGTGGAGGGCGCCGGCCACCCCGAGGGTCGCGCCGCCGAGCTCGACGAGCGCCGCCTTGCCGGGATGGAGCGCGTCGATCTCCCCCGCCGGCCGCCAGCGCACCCGCTCCCCGTCCAGGCCGAGCGCCGCGAAGAGGCCGCCGAGGACGCCCTTCAGGTCGAGGAAGTCGACCGGCGGCCCGCTGCGCTCGACCCCGCGTGGCGGCCAGGCGCCGGCCAGCAGCAGCGCGACCGCGCGCGGCTCCTGGCGGGCGCCGTGGGCGTCGAGGCCGTAGCCCTTACCGAGCTCGAAGGCGCCGACGAAGGTGGCCCCCAGCGCCAGGTTCAGGCGGAGCGCGCGCACCAGGCCCGCGAGCGGCGAGCGCCGGAGCTCGCCGGTCTCGGAGGAGAGCGGGTTCTTCACCGCGAGCGGTACGAGCGCGCGGCCGACGAAGCCCGGGAGGCGCCGGTTCGTCTCCGCGTCGGTGAAGGCGATGGTCACCATCTCGGCGAGGCCCGCGGCGACGAGCGCCCGCCGCACGCGGGCCGCGAGCCGCCGCTCCGGCGTGTCCTCGCCGGCGGCGAGCGGTACCTCGGGGAGGGCGACCGGGACGCGATCGTAGCCGCCCACGCGCGCGACTTCCTCGATCAGGTCCTCCTCGAGACGGAGATCCCCCCGAAACGACGGCGGCGTGACCACGAGCGCGTCGCGCTGCGTGCGGCAGGTGGCACCGAGCGCGCGCAGGCTGCGCGCGATCTCGCCGCGCGCGAGCCGCGTGCCGAGGAGCGCGACCACGCGCCGCGGGCGGAGCCGGATGGTCGGCGGCGCCAGCGCCTTCGTCCCCGGAGCGTCCTCCACGATGCCCGGCGCCACCCGGCCGCCGGCCGTGCGCGCGATCAGCGCCGCTACGGCATCGAGGGCCTCGGGCACCATCGCCGGGTCGACCCGGCGCTCGAAGCGGTACGCCGCCTGCGACGGGAGCGCGAGGCGCCGGCTCGTGCGGCGCACGCTCGCGGGCGCGAAGAAGGCGCTCTCGAGGAGGACGACGCGCGTCGCGGACGTCACCTCGGAGGCCTCGCCGCCCATCACGCCCGCCAGCGCCACCGGGCCGCGGCCATCGGCGATCACCAGGTCATCCGGCTCGAGCACGCGGTCGACGCCGTCGAGCGTCGTGAGCCGCTCGCCGGCGGCGCCGCGGCGCACCACGATGCGCCGCTCGACGAGTCGCTCGAGGTCGAAGGCGTGCAGCGGCTGGCCGCGCTCGAGCATCACGTAGTTGGTCGCGTCGACCACCGCGTTGAGGGCCCGCATGCCGGCGCGCCGGAGGCGGAGCCGCACCCAGAGGGGCGCGGGCACGATGCCGACGCCGCGGACGACGCGCGCGCAGTAGCGCGGGCAGAGGTCGGCGGCCTGCACGCGCACCCGCACCTCGCGCGCCGCGGCGGCGCCCGACTCGCGCGGGCGGGGGCGCGGATGGCGGAGGCGCGCGCCGGTCACGGCCGCGACCTCGCGCGCCACGCCGAGGATCGAGAGCCAGTCGCCGCGGTTCGGCGTCACCTCGGCCTCGAGCACGGTGTCGGCGATGCCGGGGAGCGCCGCGAGCGGCGTCCCCGGCGCGGCGTCGTCGGGGAGGACGAGCACCCGGCTCGCGTCCTCGCCGAGCGCGAGCTCGGCCTCGGAGCAGAGCACGCCGGCGGACTCGACGCCGCGGATGCGGACCGCCTGTGCCTCGCGCCCGTCGGGGAGGCGCGCGCCCGGCAGCGCCACCGGGACGAGCTGCCCGGCGGCGAGCCCCGGCGCGCCGGAGACGGCCACGAGCGCCGCCGGGCGGCCCACCTGGACCCGGCACACCAGGACGCGGTCGGCCTCCGGGTGCGGCTCGACGGCGGCGAGCCGCCCCGCCACGATGCGGCGGTCGAGCTGGCCCACCTCCTCGATGGCCTCGATCTTCAAGCCGGCCATGGTGAGCCGCTCGGCGAGCGCCGCGGCCGGGCCGCTCCAGGTGACGAACTCGGCGAGCCAGGAGAGCGGGATGCGCATGGCAGGGGCTGCTCAGAACGGGAACTGCCCGAGGAAGCGGAGATCGTTGTCGTAGAAGAGCCGGAGGTCGGCGAGGCCGTAGCGCAGGAGCGCCAGCCGATCGGTGCCCATGCCGAAGGCGAAGCCGCGCACCACCTCGGGATCGTAGCCGCCGGCGCGCAGCACGTTCGGATGGATCATGCCGGCGCCCAGGATCTCGAGCCAGCCGCCGCCGCGGCAGACGCGGCAGCCCGGATCGGGCGCGCCGCCGGCGGCGGCGCACGCCGTGCAGGCCGGTCTCGGGCCCGAAGAAGCGGCGGAGGAAGTGGACGAGCACGCCCTTCAAGTCGGCGAAGGTGACGCGGTCGTCCACCATGAAGCCCTCGACCTGCTGGAACATCGGCGAGTGGGTGGGGTCGAGCTCGTCGCGCCGGTAGACCGTGCCGGGCGCGATCACGCGCAAGGGCGGCTTCGTCGAGCGCATGACGCGGATCTGCACCGGCGAGGTGTGCGTGCGCAGCAGGGCGTCGTCGCCCGCCGCCACGAAGAGCGTGTCCTGCGTGTCCCGCGCCGGGTGGTCGGGCTCGAAGTTGAGCGCGCCGAAGTTGTGGTAGTCGTCCTCGATCTCGGGGCCCTCGGCGACCCGGAAGCCCATGGCGACGAAGATCTCGACGATCTCGTCCTCCACCTGGCGCAGCGGATGGACGTGGCCGCGCGGGCGCTCGCGGCCGGGGAGCGTGACGTCGATGCGGTCCTGGCTGAGCGAGCGCTCGAGCTCGGCCGCGCCGAGGGCGCCCTCGCGGGCGGCGAGCGCCGCCTGGAGCGCGTCCTTCACCTGGTTGGCGAGCGCCCCCATCGCGGGCCGGTCCGCGGCGGCGAGCGCCCCGAGACCGCGCAGGACCGCGTTGAGGGAGCCCCGGCGCCCGAGGTAGCGGACGCGGATCGCCTCCAGCTCCGCCGGGGTCCGGGCGGCCGCGATCTCGGCGAGCGCCGCCTCCCGGAGCTGTGCGAGGTCGGCGCGCAACGGGCCTACGCCGTGGCGGCCGCCCGGGTCCGGGCGACCTCCGCGATGCGGGCGAAGGCCTCGGGGTCGTCGAGCGCGAGGGCGGCCAGGATCTTGCGATCGACCTCGACCCCGGCGGCCTTGAGCCCGGCGACCAGCTGGCTGTAGGAGAGCCCGTTCGCGCGCGCCGCGGCGTTGATGCGGACGATCCACAGCGAGCGGAGATCGCGCTTGCGCTGCTTGCGGTCGCGGTAGGCGTAGGTGAGGCCGCGCTCGACGGTCTCGCGCGCCTGGCGGTACGTCTTGCGCCGTCCGCCGACGTACCCCTTCGCCTGCTTCATGGTCTTCTTGTGGCGGCGGCGCGTCTTCGGGCCGCCCTTCGCGCGTGGCATGGCTCGACTCCTAGAGGTAGGGGAGCAGGCGCTTGATCGCCTTCTCGTTCGCCTTGTCGACCAGCGCGGCCTTGCCGAGCCGGCGCTTCTGCTTGCGGGTCTTGTTGGTCAGGATGTGGCGGAGGTAGCCGCGCCGCCGCTTCACCTTGCCCGTGGCGGTCAGCTTGAAGCGCTTGGCCGCGCCCCGGCTCGTCTTGATCTTCGGCATCGCGGTCCCTTCCTACTTGCCGATCAGCATGATCGACATGCTACGGCCTTCCATGCGCGCCTGCTGCTCGACGCTGGCCACGTCGGCCACCTTCTCGGCGATCCTGTCGAGCATCGCCTTGCCGAGCTCGGGGTGCGTGATCGAGCGCCCGCGGAAGAAGACCGACACCTTGACGCGGTGGCCGTCGGCCAGGAAGCCGCGGATGTGCCCCACCTTGAAGTTGACGTCGTGCGCGCTCGTCTGCGAGCCGACCTTCACCTCCTTCAGGATGGTGGCGGCCGACTTCTTGCGCGACTCCTGCGCCTTCTTCTTCTGCGCATAGCGGAACTTCCCGAAGTCCATGATGCGGCAGACGGGCGGGTTCGCGGTGGGCGCGACCTCGACCAGGTCGAGCTCCTTCTGCTGCGCCAGGCGGAACGCCTCCTGCGGCGTCATGACGCCGAGCTGCGCGCCGTCGGCGCCGATGACGCGCACCTCGCGCGCCCGGATCTGCGCGTTGATCCGTGTCTTCTCCTCGATCTTGGCTATGGGACACCTCCCGGCATGCGGGCCTGGGCGGCGGTCGCCGCGACGAACGCCTCCACCGCCACCGTCTCCTGCGCGCCGCCGGTGCGCGGCGCGACCGTGCCCGCCGCCGCCTCCCGCTCGCCGACCACGGCGACCACCGGCACCTTCTCGAGCTGGGCCTCGCGCACCTTGTAGCCGAGCTTCTCGTTGCGGAGATCGGCCTCGGCGCGGAGCCCGGCCGCGCGGCAGGCCTCGGCCACCCGCGTCGCGTACGCGGCCGCCTTCTCGCTGACCGGCAACACGCGCACCTGCACGGGGGCCAGCCAGAGCGGCAGCCGCCCCGCCGTGTGCTCGAGCAGGATCGCGATGAAGCGCTCGAGCGAGCCGAGCACGGCGCGGTGGAGCATGACGGGGGTCGCCTCGCTGCCCTCGGCGGTCACGTAGGCGAGCGCGAAACGCTCCGGCATGGCGCAGTCGATCTGGACGGTCGCCAGCGTCCAGGAGCGCTCGAGCACGTCGCGGAAGTCGAAGCCGATCTTGGGGCCGTAGAAGGCGCCCTGCCCCGCGAGCACGGTCACCGCGAAGCCCGCGCGCTCGAGGGCGCGGCGGAGCGCGTCCTCGGCCGCGTCCCACAGCTCGAGCCGGCCGAGGAACTTCTCGGGCCGCGTCTGCAGCGTCACCTCGATCTGCTCGAAGCCGAAGGCGGAGTAGACCTCGCGCGTCATCGCGATGAACTGCTCGAGCTCGCCGTCGAGCTGCTCGGGCGTGCAGTAGATGTGCGCGTCGTCCTGCGCCATGGAGCGCACGCGCGTGAGCCCGGCGAGCGTGCCCGAGGGCTCGAAGCGGTGCAGGCGGCTGAAGTCGGCGTAGCGGATCGGGAGATCGCGGTAGGAGTGCTTGCGGGTCGCGAACAGGTAGCAGTGGCCGGGGCAGTTCATCGGCTTGACGCCGTATTCCTCCTCCTCGATGGTCATCAGGAACATGTCGTCGCGGAAGGCGTCGTAGTGGCCCGAGGTCTTCCACAGCTCGGTCTTGTAGATGAGGGGCGTGATGACCTCGGTGTAGCCGTAGCGCGCGTAGAGGCTGCGGATGAACTCGACCAGCAGGTTGTAGACGACGGCGCCCTTCGGGTGGAAGAACGGCGACCCGGGCGCGATCGGGTGGAGCGAGAAGAGGTCGAGCGCTTGGCCGAGCCGGCGGTGGTCGCGCTGCTTGGCCTCCTCGACGCGCCGGAGGTACGCCTCGAGGTCCTGCGGGCTCGCCCACGCGGTGCCGTAGATGCGCTGGAGCTGCTCGTTGCGCGCGTCGCCGCGCCAGTAGGCGCCGGCCAGGCCGGTCAGGCGGAAGGCCGGGATGCGGCCGGTGGAGGGCACGTGCGGGCCGCGGCAGAGGTCGACGAACTCGCCCTGGTGATAGAGCGAGACGGTGTCGTCCGGGATGCCCTCGATGATCTCGACCTTGTAGTGCTCGCCCAGGGCGCGGAAGCGGCGGACGGCCTCGGCCTTGGGGACCTCCTCGCGGCGGACGGGCAGGTCCTCCTGCACGATGGCGCGCATGGTCTCCTCGATGCGCGGCAGGTCCTCGGCCGCGAAGCCGCCCGGGCGCTTGAAGTCGTAGTAGAAGCCGTTCTCGATCACCGGGCCGATGGTGATCTCGGTCT
>WNGN01009581.1_pt1 | contig 12106 bp, 10 predicted proteins | sample 5400561 | NCBI WGS metagenome assembly WNGN01 (sample SAMN13153379, study PRJNA577476) | soil metagenome | isolation source: 115 cm soil or saprolite under Garry oak tree replicate 2 | place: USA:California | collected 2016-06-15
CGCGGCGGCGAGCACCGTCGCACCTCAAGGGTACCCGAAGCCCTGGGCGGACGAGCCTGGTCGCGGGCGGCGCGGTTCAGTCCCCGGAGGGCCGGTCGCCCGCCTTGTACGCCTGGAACACGAGGTCGACCAGCTCATCGCCGCTGCAGCCCTTCACCAGGCACCTGTAGGCGCCCGCCTGCTCGGCCTGGCGCCCGAGCCCCGAGTCGTCGTAGGCGGTGAAGATGACCACCTGCGTGCCGGGCAGGACACCCTTGATCTGGCGGGTGGCCTCCAGGCCGTTGAGGCCCGGCATCCGCAGGTCCATCAGGACCACGTCGGGTCGGACCTCCTGGGCGAGCGCCACCGCCTCGACGCCGTCGCCGCATTCCCCGACGACGGTGATGTCCTCGACCTCGAGCAGATAGCGCAGTGACCGGCGCATGTTGGCCTCGTCGTCCACCAGCAGCACGCGCGGTGCCTGGGGTGTCGTCATCTGTCGTCCCGCACCACTGACCCCCTCGACGGGCGGAGCATTCCCAAGAAGCCGTCAATCTCTACTTCCCGGCCAAGACAGTCAAGATCCGGCGAGACGTCCTGACCCGCCTGCCGCCTCGGTGCAGGGAGCGGCGACGGGCACCATCCCCTCGCGGACCCTCGGAAGCGCAGCCGGCCTCGAGCCTATCGCATTCCTCGAAGCCGGCTTCCCGGGCCCACCAGGCCGCCGGCAGGGACGATCCGGCCGAGCAGGAGGCGGCGGCGGGTGACGAGCGCGCCCGCGGCCAAGACCAACGGCCATGCGAGGAACGGGCCGGCGAGCAGCAGCAGCCCGGTGACCAGGGCCGTCGCGGCGGCCGCCGCGCGGCGGCCGAAGCTGCCCCGGGGGAGGAGGCGGATCCCGGCGGCGCAGCCGACCGCGTAGATCGCGGCCAGGCACGAGGTGGTCGCGAGCACCAGCGGGTGCGCGTCCGCCCCGGTGACGAGCAGCCCCGAGAGCACCAGGCCCGTCAGCGCGGCAACGGCGGCAAGGCTGCGCCGGGGCACCTCCCCGGCCTGCGCGCCCTTCGCGAGCCAGCGCGGCAGCGCCCCGTCCCGGCCGAGGGCCGCGCCGAGCCTGGCGGCGCTGGCCACGTACGCGTTCATCGTGCCGAGCGTGACCACCACAGCGACCACCGCCGCGATCGTGCCGACCGAGCCGCCGAGGCCGCTGGCGAGCAGCACGGCGAGGGGCGCGTCGACGCGCTCGAGCTGCGGGCCGAGCACCAGCACGCTGTCCGTGGCGAGGCCGAGATACAGGGCGCCGATCAGAGCAAGTGCCGCGGCGGTTGCCCGGCGGAGGTCGCGGGCGGGGTCGGCGAACTCCGCGGCGAGGTGGGTGACCGTCTCCCAGCCGGCGAACGACCAGACCAGCAGCGTCGCCGCCCCGCCGACCGCGAGCCAGCCGTGGGGCGCGAACGGGTGCAGGTTGGCGCTGCGGGCATGCGGAGCCGAGGTGGCGATCGCGACGACGAGCAGGGCGGCGAGGCAGCCGGCCAGGGCAAGCTGCAGGCGGCCGGAGAGCCGCAGCCCGGCCCAGTTGGCCGCACCGGGACGCCGACCGGCACCGAGCAGTAGAACCACCAGCCGGTCACCGCCGCCCAGCGCGGGCCGAACGCACGTGCGGCAAAGGTCGCGACGCCGCCGCCGTCAGGGTAGAGGCCGGCGAGCGCCGCGAACGTCGACGCCACCGGGACCGAGAGCAGCACCAGCCCTGCCCAGGCCAGCAGCGAGGCGGGTCCCGCCTGCCGCGCGGCGATCGAGGGGAGCGCCAGCACGCCGGTCCCGAGCACCGCCCCGGTGTACAGGGCGACGCCCTGCAGCAACCCCATCCGCTGTCCCCGCGCCACGGCAGTTCCTATAATCCTTAGGAAAGCAATGCGGTTCCGCCTAGAAAGATGAGACCATGGTACTACATGACCTTGATAGCATCGATCGCCAGCTGGTCGAGGCACTGGTCGCGGACGGGCGCGCCACCGTCACCTCGCTGGCGGACCTGGTCGGGCTGTCCGGGCCTTCGGTCCACGAGCGGCTGCGCAAGCTGGAGGCGGCCGGCGCGATCCGCGGCTATGCCGCGGTGGTCGACCCGGACGCGGTGGGCGCAGGCGTCGCCGCGTTCGTCGCCCTGAACCTCGGCCCGGGCTTGGCCGACAAGGACCGGATCGACGTGGCGCTTGCGCGCGAGCCGAGCGTGCTCGAGGTGCACGAGGTAGCCGGCGAGGACTGCTACCTCCTGAAGCTGCGGGTCGGGTCGCCGCGGGAGCTGTCCGCGGCGGTCGCCCGCCTCCGCATGCTCAGTCCGACCGTGACGACCCGCACTACCGTGGTGCTCCGCACCGTCCTTGAGCGCCCCCTCCTCGGCTCCCCGTAGCATCTGCATGGGCGACGAACTCGGGAGGCGAGGATGCCGATGTGGGACCAGCGTGCGGAGACGATGTCGGCCGACGAGCGAGCTGCCGTCCAGTCGCAGCGACTCGGCGCGCTCGTCGCGCGGCTCGCAGGAGCGAGCACGTTCTACCGGCGGCGCCTCGCGGACGCCGGCGTCGAACGCGGCGCGGCCCTCGCCCTCGACGAGCTGACCGCGCTGCCGTTCACCGAGAAGCGCGACCTGTGGGAGCACTACCCCTGGGGCATGCTCACCATCCCGCGCGAGCGGGTGCTCCGCGTCCACGGCTCCTCCGGCACCGGCGGGCGGCCCACCCTGGTCGCCTACTCCCGCACGGACCTCGCGATCTGGGCGCAGGTGTGCGCCCGCTCGCTCGGGTGCGCCGGAGCCGGGCCCGGCACGGTCTGCCACAACGCCTACGGGTACGGCCTCTTCACCGGTGGGCTCGGCATGCATGCCGGGGCGGAGCTCATGGGCTGCACGCTGATCCCGGTCTCCGGCGGCCAGACCCAGCGCCAGGTCACCCTGATGCGCGACCTCGAGCCCGAGGTGCTGTGCTGCACGCCCTCCTATGCGGCGCGGCTGGGTGAGGCCCTCGCCGAGGCCGGCGTACCGTCCGGCGAGATCTCGCTCCGGGCCGGCATCTTCGGGGCCGAGCCCTGGAGCGAGGCCATGCGGGCTCAGCTCGAGCAGCTGCTGCCGCTGAAGGCGCTCGACATCTACGGGCTCAGCGAGATCATCGGGCCCGGGGTCGCCTGCGAGTGCATCGAGGCCCAGGCCGGGCTCCACGTCAACGAGGACCATTTCCTCGTCGAGGTCGTCGACCCCGACACCGGCGCGCCGCTGCCGCCGCGGACCCGTGGCGAGCTGGTCTTCACGACCCTCACGAAGGAGGCGATGCCGCTGCTGCGCTACCGGACCGGTGACGTCGCCGCGCTCGACCCCGCGCCGTGCGTGTGCGGCCGGACGCTGGTGCGCATGTCCAAGGTGCTCGGGCGCGTCGACGACATGCTGGTGATCCGGGGCGTGAACGTCTACCCGAGCGAGGTCGAGGCGGTCCTCCTGGCCGAGCCGGCGGTCGGCCCCCAGTACCTGCTCGTGGTGGACCGCACCGAGACCATCCCGAGCCTCGTGGTCGCCTGCGAGCTGGCCGACCCGGCGGGCGGCGGTGACCAGCGGGATCGGATGGGCGAGTCGGTCGCCGCGGCGTTGCAGCGCCGCCTCGGGCTGCGCACGGAGGTCCGTGTCCTGCCCGTCGGCACGCTGCCCCGGATCGAGGTCGGCAAGGCGCAGCGCGTGGTGGAGCGGACACCCGGGCATGATCCGCTCCGAGGGTGGGGGTAGACGATCACCAGCGCCGCGATCGGCCTCGATCCGGGGTGGACGGCCGTCGGCCGCCGTCGGGCGCCTGTGGCAGACTCGCCCGCATGCACCCGAAGTTCCTCACGCACGACCTGAACCCCGCCCAGCGCGAGGCGGTCGAGGCGACCGCCGGGCCGGTCTGCATCCTTGCCGGCGCCGGCACCGGCAAGACCAGGGTCATCTCGCGCCGGGTGGCGTACGCGGTCGCGACCGACGCCGTGCACCCGGGCCACGTCCTCGTCGTCACCTTCACCGAGAAGGCTGCCGGCGAGATGCGGGAACGACTGTCCGGGCTCGGCTTCCCCGGGGTCCGGGCGGCTACGTTCCACGCCGCCGCGCTCGCGCAGCTCCGGTACTTCTGGCCACGGGTGTCGGGCACGGCGCTGCCCGAGGTGCTCGACTCCAAGGCCCCGCTGCTCGCCCCCTTGCAGCGGTCGCTGCCCGGCGGCTACCGGTTCACGGCCCTCAAGGACCTGGCCGACGAGATCGAGTGGGCCAAGGCGAGGCGGCTCGACCCGGAGCGCTACCAGGCCGCCGCGGAGCGCCTCGGCCGGACCCCGCCCGTGCCCGCCGACCTCTTCGCCGGCCTGTTCCGCCGCTACGAGCGCGCCAAGGAGCGCGCCGGCCGGATCGACTTCGAGGACATGCTGGCCCGCACCCTGGAGGCGATCCACACCAGAGATGACGTGGCCGAGGAGGTGCGGGGCCGGTACCGCTGGTTCTCGGTCGACGAGTACCAGGACACCAACCCCGTGCAGCAGGCGCTGCTCGAGGCGTGGCTGGGGGACCGGCACGACCTGGCCGTGGTCGGCGACGAGGACCAGACGATCTACACCTTCACCGGCGCCACCAGCGAGTACCTGACCGGGTTCGCCCGCAGGCACCCCGGCACCCGCGTGGTCCGCCTCGAGGAGAACTACCGCTCGACCCCCGAGGTCCTCGCGATGGCGAACCGGCTGCTCGCCCGGTCCGGCCGGGCGCGGGACAAGCGGCTCGTCGCGACCCGGCCGTCCGGCCCCGAGCCGGCCGTCCAGGCCTTCGAGTCGGCCGAGGCCGAGGCCAAGGCCCTGGCGGCCGAGGCCGGACGGCTCGCCGAGCTCGGCGTCGCACTCGACGAGATCGCCGTCCTCGTGCGGACCAATGCCCAGATCCCCCCGCTCGAGGACGCGCTCAGCGGCGCGGGCATCCCCTACCAGGTCCGGGGCGAGCTGTTCTTCCGCCGCGCTGAGGTCCGCGGCGCGCTCGGCGTGCTGCGCTCCCGGTCCGCGCGGGCCGCCGGCGGCGGCCTGGTCGACGCGCTCGAGGCGATCTGGTACGAGCGGCTCGACTTTCGGCGCGACCAGGAGCCCGACGGTGAGGAGGCCCGCCAGCGCCATGCCTCGCTCGTCACGCTCCTCGGTGTCGCCGAGCGCCTGCAGGCCGCCGACGAGCACGCCGACCTGGACACCTTCCTCGCGGAGGTCGCCAGGCGGGCGGCCGACGAGAGCGACGGGGTCGGCGGGGGGGTCAACCTCCTCACCTACCACCGGGCCAAGGGGCTCGAGTTCGACGCCGTGCTGCTGCCGGCCCTCGAGGAGGGCACGCTGCCGATCCGCCAGGCGAGCACCCCCGGCGAGGTCGCCGAGGAGCGCCGCCTGCTCTACGTCGGGCTGACCCGGGCCAGGGTGCACCTGTGGCTCGCCTGGTCGGCCCGGCGCGCCGGCGCCTCAGGGCGCGCGACCGGACCCTCGAGGCGCTCGCCGACCGGCGCCCGCGCAGCCGTGGCGAACTGCTCGCCGTCGAGGGCATCGGCCCGGCCAAGCTGGACCGCTACGGCGACGAGCTCCTCGCCCTCCTCGCCGCCGACGACTGAGCGCGCCCGCCGGGGCGGACCGACCGTGCTCAGGCGCCGGCCCGGTCCGGGTCGGCGCCCAGCAGCGCGGCGGCTGCCGGCTCGGCGTAGTCCACGCCCGCCAGCCGGTCCCCGTCGAACACCAGCGTCGTCACGCTCCCGAGAGCGCACTCCCGGCGGTTCGGCCAGTGCGTGAGGGACCGCCGCTCGAACGCCAGCCCAGACCCAGATCGGCGCCTGGTGGGAGACGAGCACCGCCTGGCCGCCCGCGAACCGCTCCCTGGCGGCCGCCACCGCGTCCCGCATCCGCGTGGCCAGGTCGATGTTCCGCTCGCCCCACGACGGCCCGCTCGGGTCGCGCAGCCTCCACCATGTCGCCGGGTGGCGGAGGAGGTACCAGGCGACGTTGCCGGCCGTGCCCTCGAACAGGTTGCCCGCCTCGATCAGGCGCACGTCCGTCTCGACCTCGAGCGCGTGGCCGGCCGCGACCGGCGCGGCGGTCTGCTGCGCCCGCTCGAGCGGGCTCGACAGCACCCCGGCCAGCGGCACGGTGGCGAAGTGCTGTGCCAGGAGTTCCGCCTGCGTCCGCCCCCGCGAGGACAGGTTGAAGCCGGGCAGGCGCCCGTAGAGCACTCTTCCCGGGTTGTCCACCTGCCCATGGCGTACCAGGTGGATGTGGGTCTCGGGCACGCGGCGATCCTCGCTCGGACGGGACGGCGCTGCCCCGGCCTCGCCGGGGCGCCGGGCGGCGCATGGTAGCAGGGCTCGGCGGGCGCGCCGCGGCCTGTGGACGGGCGCGGGCGGCGGTGGCGCCGATGGGGCAGCATCCGCCCCTGGCGAGCGCGAGCGAGGAGGCGTCCATGGCCCGCTGCAGGCTGCACCTGTACTTCCCTCCCGGATGGGAGCTGGGCGAGGGCGCCGTGGTCGGCGAGGACGCGGTCCGCGCGCTCGGCGAGGCGGTCCGGGCGAGCTGCGCCCGTGCCGCCGAGGCGCTCGCGGTCCTCGTCGCGCATGGCTGGTCATGCCGGCTCTCACGCTACGAGGTCGTCGCCGAGAAGGACTGCGACCGGTCCGCCGCGATGCTCGACTTCCTGCGTGGCGGCCTCGACCCGGTCGAGCTGGCCCTCGAGTCGGCGGAGCCCGAGCGCGCCCCGCCCTGACCGCCGCCCGGGGTCAGGGCGAGCGGAGGGCGTAGACCCGGCGGGCGTTGCCGCCGAAGACCGCCTCGCGCAGGCCGCCGCCGGCATCGTCGAGCGCGGCCTCGAGCGCCCCGACGACCTGGCCGTAGGAGGCGGCGAGCAGGCACACCGGCCAGTCCGAGCCGAAGAGCAGCCGCTCGCCGCCGAACACGCGGCGGGCGTGGTCGACGTAGGGCCGCAGGTCGACGGCTGTCCACCCCTGCCAGCGCGCCTCGGTCACGAGCCCGGAGAGCTTGCAGACGACGTTCGCGTGGCGGGCGAGCGCGGTGAGCTCCTCGGCCCAGGGCTGCCATCCGGAGGTGGCGATCTCGGGCTTGGCGGCGTGGTCGAGCACGAAGTCGAGCTGTGGCAGGCGGGCGACGGTCGCCCGGGCCGCCGGCAGCTCCCGCGTCCGCACGAGCAGGTCGAACACCAGCCCGGCCTCGGCCACCGCGGCGAGCCCGCGCTGGACGTCCGGGCGGAGCAGCCACGCGGGGTCGGGCTCGTCCTGCACGAGATGGCGGATGCCGACCAGCGTCCCGCCGCCGGGTGCCGCCCGGAGCCCGGCCAGCTGCTCCTCGACGTCGGGCGCGGTGAGGTCGACCCAGCCGACCACGCCGGCGACCAGCGGGTCGCTCGCCGCGACGGCGAGGAGCTCCATGGTCTCGTCCACCGTGCAGGCGGCCTGCACCACGACCGAGCGGGCCACCCCGTGGGGGGCGGCGGCCGCGGCGTAGTCACCGGCAGTGAACGACCGGCGGATCGGGCCGAGCCCCTCCCCGGCCATCCACCGGTAGTCGCGCCGGCTCAAGTCCCAGAGATGATGGTGGGCGTCGACCCGGCTCCTCACGTCGACGGGCACGATCGGCGCCCGTTCCGGCGGTCAGTTCTTGAACGCGTCCGGCGAGTAGTTCCAGGGCTGCCCGCGATCGATCTGGAAGCGGTGCCCGGTGGCGGGGTCGCGGTCGATACCGACGATCTGGTGGCACTTGGGGCACTCCCAGCGCTCGAACCCATAGGCCGAGCCCTGGAGAAACATGCGCGAGCCGCACTTGTCGCAAACCTCGCGCTGCAGCAGCGTGCTTGTCGTACCGGTGTCGCTAGGGAAGTCGGTGCCCATGTCGTCGTCTCCTCGCTCACCCCGGTCAGCGCCGGGACGCAACACCAGCATGGCTCAAGTTCCCTGATCTTGCACCTGTTCAAGGTGAACTTCCGCATACCGATCTTGTAGCGCCCGCCATCCGGGTGGAGACCTGCGTGGGCGCTGCTGTCAAGGTCGTGTGCCTCGCCTCCCGCCTCTGGAAACCGCTCCGCTTGCCGTAGGATTCCCCCATGACACGCCTTGGCGAAGACGTCGGGCTGGACCGCATCGTGCTGGCCGGCGGCCCGCTCTCGATCGCCGACGTCGTGGCGGTGGCCCGCGGCCGGGCGTCGGCCGAGCTCGGCGACGGCGGGCGGGCGCGGATGGCGCCGGCCCGGGAGGTGGTCGAGCGGCTCGTGGCCGAGGGGCGCCAGGCCTACGGGGTGTCGACCGGGTTCGGGCTGCTCGCCAGCACCGCGGTCGCGCCGGGCGACCTCGAGGAGCTGCAGCGCCGCATCGTGCTCTCCCACGCGACCGGGATCGGCGACCCGCTGGACGTCGAGGTGGTGCGCGCGATGCAGCTCCTGCGGGCCCGCACGCTCACCCAGGGGTACTCGGGCGTCCGCCCGCTCGTCGTGGAGGCGCTGCTCGCGCTCCTGGCCGCCGGCGTGACCCCGGTCATCCCCGAGCACGGGTCGGTGGGCGCGTCGGGCGACCTCGCCCAGCTCGCGCACCTGGCCCTCCCGCTCCTCGGGGAGGGGGAGGTGCTGGTCGGCGGCGAGCGCGCCCCCGCGGCCGAGGGGCTGCGCCGGGCGGGGCTCAGTCCGCTCACCCTCTCCTACAAGGAGGGGCTGTCGCTCGTCAACGGCACCGAGGGGATGCTCGCGCTCGCCTGCCTTGCCGTGGCCGACGCCGAGGCGCTCGCCGCGACCGCCGACGTGGCCTGCGCCATGTCCATCGAGGGACTGCTCGGCACGGACCGGCCGTTCCAGGCGCGCGTGCACGAGCTGCGCCCGCACCCGGGGCAGCGCGACAGCGCGGCGAACCTGCGCCGCCTGCTCGCCGGCTCGCCGATCCTGGCCAGCCACCGCCACTCCGACCATGCCATCCAGGACGCCTACTCGCTGCGGTGCGCGCCGCAGGTGCACGGGGCGTGCCGGGACGTGGTCGCGTTCGCGCGGGGCGTCGCCGAGCGCGAGCTCGGCTCGGTGACCGACAACCCGGTGGTGTTCGCCGACTCGGGCGACGTGGTCAGCGTCGGGAACTTCCACGGTGAGCCGCTCGCGTTCGTGCTCGACTTCCTGGCCGTGGCGCTGGCGGAGCTGGCGGACATCTCGGAGCGCCGGGTCGACCGGCTGCTCGACCCGGCCCTGAACCACGGCCTGCCGCCGTTCCTGGCGAGCGACCCCGGGCTGAACTCGGGACTGATGCTCGCCCAGTACACGGCGGCCGCGCTGGTGAGCGACTGCAAGGTGCTCGCGCACCCCGCGTCGGTGGACTCGATCCCGACCTCGGGCAACCAGGAGGACCACGTGTCGATGGGGTGGACGGCGGGCCTGAAGCTGCGCCGCGTCGTCGCCAACGTGCGCCGGACGGTCGCGATCGAGGCGCTGTGCGCCGCGCAGGCGATCGACCTCCGGGTCGCCCAGGCCGCCGACCAGGGCGAGTCGCTGGCGCCAGGGCCGGCGGTGGCCGCCGTGCTCGGACGGCTGCGCCGGGACGTGGCCACCCTGGGCTCCGACCGCTACCTCGCACCCGACCTGGCAGCGGTCGAGGGCCAGGTCGTCTCCGGCGTGCTGGTGGAGGCGGCCGAGCGGGTCATCGGACCACTGGACTGACCGGCGGCCCGGCGGGCGACGAGAAGGGAGCTGACCGTCATGGAGGGTGCCCGGCTGGTGCGCGCGCCGAGAGGCGCGGAGCTGAGCTGCCTCGGCTGGCAGCAGGAGGCCGCGCTGCGCATGCTCTGCAACAACCTGGACCCCGACGTCGCGGAGCGCCCCGACGACCTGGTCGTCTACGGCGGGACGGGTCGGGCGGCGCGGGACTGGAGGTCGTTCGACCGGATCGTGGCGACGCTGCGCCGGCTCCGCGACGACGAGACGCTGCTGGTGCAGTCGGGGAAGCCGGTGGGGGTGTTCCGGACCCACTCGTTCGCGCCCAGGGTGCTGATCGCCAACTCCCTGCTCGTCCCGGAATGGGCGACCTGGGAGGAGTTCCGGGAGCTCGAGGCGGCCGGCCTCACGATGTACGGGCAGATGACGGCCGGGTCGTGGATCTACATCGGGACGCAGGGGATCCTGCAGGGCACCTACGAGACCTTCGCGGCGCTGGCCGCGACGCGGGGCTGGCCGAGCCTCGCTGGCAGGATCGTGCTCACCGCGGGGCTCGGCGGGATGGGCGGGGCGCAGCCGCTGGCGGTGACGATGAACCAGGGCGTGGCGCTGTGCGTCGAGGTGGACCCGGAGCACCTCGAGCGCCGGCTCGCGACCGGGTACCTCGACGAGCGGGCCGACGACCTCGCCGACGCGGTGGAGCGGGTCGAGAGGGCCGCCCGCGAGCGCCGGGCGGTCTCCGTCGGCGTGCTCGGCAACGCGGCCGACGTGCTCCCTGAGCTGCTCGCGGCCGGGTTCCGGCCCGACGTGGTCACCGACCAGACCTCGGCGCACGACCCGCTCGGCGGGTACGTGCCGAGCGGGGTCGACCCGGCCGACGCCCCGGCGGCCAGGCGCGACGACCCGGCCGGGTACGTGAAGCAGGCCAGGGAGTCGATGGCAGCGCACTGCCAGGCCATGGTCGGCTTCCTGCGGGCGGGCGCCGAGGTCTTCGACTACGGCAACAACCTGCGGGGGGAGGCGCGCGCGGCCGGGTTCGCCGACGCGTTCGCGTACCCGGGGTTCGTGCCCGCCTACATCCGGCCGCTGTTCTGCGAGGGGAAGGGCCCGTTCCGGTGGGCGGCGCTGTCCGGCGACCCGGCCGACATCGCCCGCACCGACCAGGCGGTGCTCGGGCTGTTCGGCCGCGACGAGCATCTGGCTCGCTGGCTGCGCCTGGCCAGCGAGCGGGTGCGCTTCCAGGGCCTGCCCGCGCGGATCTGCTGGCTCGGCTACGGCGAGCGCCATCAGGCCGGCCTGGCGTTCAACGAGCTGGTCGCCAAGGGCGAGCTGCGGGCGCCGATCGTGATCGGCCGCGACCACCTGGACGCCGGCTCGGTCGCCTCGCCGTATCGGGAGACCGAGGCGATGGCCGACGGGTCGGACGCGATCGCGGACTGGCCGATCCTGAACGCGCTGCTGAACACCGCCTCCGGGGCGTCGTGGGTCAGCGTCCACCACGGCGGCGGGGTGGGGATCGGGCGGTCGATCCACGCCGGGGTGGTGGTCGTCGCCGACGGCACCGCGGAGGGGGCACGCCGCGTCGAGCTGGTCCTCACCAACGACCCGGGCACCGGGGTGATGCGCCACGCCGACGCCGGCTACGCCATCGCGACCGGCGTGGCCCACGAGCGCGGCCTCGACCTGCCCATGGTGACCGCCGGGGGGTCCGGGGGGCTCAAGCCTAGCCCCCCGGAGGGCAAGGGGGGGTCCGGGTGAGGGGGGCGGTCGACTTCCTGCTCACCGGGGCCGGGCAGCTCGTCACGGGCGACCCCTGGCTCGGCGCCGGCCCGCTCGGGCTGGTCGAGCGGGGCGCGGTGGCGGCCAGGGCCGGGACGGTGGTGTGGTCGGGGCCGGAGCGGGCCCTGCCCGACCTGCCGCTCGCGGCGGGGGCGACCCGCCTGGACGCCGGAGGGCGCGCGGTCGTGCCCGGCTTCGTGGACGCCCACACCCACCTGGTGTTCGCGGGCGACCGGGCCGAGGAGTTCGCCGCCCGGCTGCGCGGCGTCGGCTACGAGGAGGCGCTGGCGGCGGGCGGCGGCATCAACCGGACGGTGCGGGAGACGAGGGCCGCGACCACCACGCAGCTCGAGGCGGCCGCGGCCGGGCGCCTGGTGCGGGCGGCGCTCCACGGGACCACGACGCTCGAGGCGAAGTCCGGGTACGGCCTGACCGTGGCCGACGAGCGGCGCACGCTCGAGGTCGTGGCCGCGCTCGGCGCCCGCGCCCGCGTGGACGTGGTGCCCACGTTCCTCGGCGCCCACCTGGTCCCGGCCGAGTTCGCCGAGGACCGGGCCGCGTACCTGGACCTGCTCGAAGAGGAGATGCTGCCGGCGTGCGCGCCGCTGGCCGAGTTCGTCGACGCCTTCTGCGACCGGGGCG
>WNGN01002625.1_pt1 | contig 12090 bp, 10 predicted proteins | sample 5400561 | NCBI WGS metagenome assembly WNGN01 (sample SAMN13153379, study PRJNA577476) | soil metagenome | isolation source: 115 cm soil or saprolite under Garry oak tree replicate 2 | place: USA:California | collected 2016-06-15
AGCAGTCGCCTTCCGGCGATCGAAGAAATCTTCCAGCATAATCGGAATTCTGGAGTATTTCTGCCAGTTGCGGGCCGCAAACAGCGCTGCATAACTAACAAAAACATACGGTGATTGTCAATCAAATTGTGAGGAAATCAGCCGTGGAACATTGTGTCAGGAGCTCGGCCAGCGCGGGACAAAGGACATGCGGATGAAGTGCGCGAAGTCTGCGCGGTAGTACGCGAGGGAAAACCGGCACCGATTTCGTTGGAAGATTTGGCGACGACTACGCGGACAACGTTTTGCATCAAAGAATCGTTGCGCACCGGTTTGCCGGTAGGCGTCATTAACTGAACGGGCTTTGCCCTGCTGATGCGCGGCAAGTCTTCGACTTGCCCAAACTCCCTACCTTAACGGCAAGTCAGAGACTTGCCGCGCATCGGAGTGGCGAAGCCACCAAAGTCGCCACGCCGCCTACCGCTAATCAATAAACGCTCGCTGCCAAAGTTCCAGATTTAATAGTTGAAAGACCTGCAGGTTGTAATCCTCTCGGCCCGATAGATTCGCATCAATAATCCGCTGCACTTCGCGCGGCTGGAAAAGTCCGCGGCGCTTAATCGTTTCTTCGGAAAGCAAATCCCCCACCATCGGGCGCAACGCTCCGCGCAACCACGAACGGATCGGCGCGCCAAAGCCGGCTTTCCTTCGCCACACTATCTCGCGTGGCAAGAGTTTCTCCGCGGCTTTTTTCAAAATGTATTTCCTTTGCAAACCTTTCAGTTTAAGTGATGGAGGCATGCGCGCGGCCAATTCCAGCATTTCATGATTGAGAAAAGGGACGCGCACCTCCAAATTCGCGGCCATTGAGGTTTTGTCCGTGGTCATCAAGTTGAGACACGGCAGAAAAGTCTTCAGATCAACATACAAAAGCTGGTTCAGCGGCGCAGCGCTCTGCGCCCGTGCGCGCGCGAAATAACGTCGATGGGCACTGTAAGCGTCCTGGCCTTTGGTAGCCTTCGTCATTTCGTCCGTGTACAGTTTGGCCTTCAACTCATCGCTGAAATAAGTCCCGAAGCCAAGATAACGATTTTCAAAGTCCAACGCCGCGCTGCGCGCAAACTTCTTTGCATTACGCAGTGGCGCAGTAAGCTTGCCCGGCATTCCACCCGGCAGAAGGTATTCGAGGGCCTGCATCGCCGGTCTGCGCAACATTTTTGGGATGGGATCGAAAGCGCCCGATATCTTCATCGCCATTTGACGCGGATAGCCGGCAAACACTTCGTCACCGCCCATGCCCGAAAGCATTACGCGCAGCGTTTCGCGGGCGGCGCGAGAGATCAGGTAACTCGGAATCGCCATGTCGATCGCCGGCTCGTCCATGTGATAGACGAGTTTGGGCAGCAGGCCGACAACATCAGGATTCAGCATCGTCTCGTGATAGTCGGTGTCCAATTGCTGATTAACGCGACGGGCCCACTCAACATCGTCCGGAATGATGTCATAGCGCAAATCTTCGGCTGCGATCCCGATCGTATAGGTTCCAATCCGCCGTCCGTTGCTATGACGTTTCATCATCGCGACGATCGATGACGAATCAATCCCTCCAGAAAGAAAAGATCCCAGCGGCACATCCGCGACCATCTCGAGCTGTACCACGCGATCAAGTGTTTCCAACACCCGTTCCTGCCACCACGTTTCGCTCCGCCCTTCTTCGATTGCCGCAAAAGAAATGTCCCACCATTCGCGCGTGGTTAGTTCACCATCCCGCCAGGTAACCATATGACCCGGCGGTACACTCTTGACGCCGCTAAACAACGTGCGGGGGTCGGGCACCCAAAGAAAGGTGAGAAATTGATGCAGAGATTCGCGGTTAAGTTCAGCGCTGACGAGGCCGCTGGCGAGAATTGATTTGACCTCAGAAGCGAAAACGATGGAAGCTCTTCGCGCTGGTGGACCGTCCTCAGGGTCGAGCTTCTGATCGGGCCGCGCATAATAAAGCGGCTTGATTCCCACGCGGTCACGAACCAGATGAAGCTCGCGCTCTACTTCATCCCAAAGCGCAAACGCGAACATCCCATTCAGATGCGTCAGACAGTTTTCGTCCCATTCAGCCCAGGCTGCCAACAGAACCTCGGTATCCGTCTCAGTGCGAAACGAGTGCCCTTTTGACTTCAGTTGCTCGCGCAATTCGCGGTAGTTGTAGATTTCGCCATTAAGGACGATGACGTAACGTCCATTCGCGGAAACCATCGGCTGATGACCGGCGCTGCTGGTATCGATGATTGCCAGACAGCGATGGCCCAGGCAGGCGCGGCTTCCATGGTCGTCCACAGGCTCGGACGTCCAGACACCTTGGTCGTCGCGCCCGCGGTGCTCGATGCTGTGAAGCATCGCGGCAATGCGTTGCTGGGGTTCGACACTAATCAGGCCGGCAATGCCACACATTATCTGGGTCAGTTAATCTTCACTCCATAACCGAATCGGTTTATTGCGCGACGAAGGAATCCTTTCATCATGCGAACTTACGCAGGTTCACCGCGCCCTGTGAGCGATGTTCGAGCGCTGGTTTTGATCTTTACCACCTCATCCAGTGCTAGAAGGTACTGCCGTCCTACGATCTCCGGCGAGAATTTCTTAACTTGTTCTCTACTGGCCTGCGCGATGCTCCGGCATAGAGCAGGGTCCGCGAGCAATCGCGCGAGCGTCTCGGAGAGAGCGACGGGGTTACGCGCCCGGACAAACAGCGCATGCTGGCCGTCGCACAGGTGATCCGCGATGCCGCGAGTGCACGTCGTGACGATCGGAAGGCCCGCATTCATCGCTTCCGTAATCGCTGTCGGGAACCCTTCACTGTAATAGGTCGGGAGCACGAAAGCGCTGGCCACCTGATAAGCGGCGGCAAGCGCTTCGCCCTCAAGGTGCCCGGCGATAGTAACGTAGCGGCCAAGCTTGAGCGCCCTGACCTTTTTTGCTACTTCCTGCGCCTGCGCTCCGTCGCCGGCAATCAGCAGGTGAATAGCCATCCGGTCCTTCATCAGGGCGACGGCGTTCAACAAATCAAAGATGCCCTTCTCTCTTATTAAGCGTGAAGCGTAGAGAAGTACGGGCACTCCTACCGGCAGATCCCAAAAATCGGGCAGCCGCGCCGGCGGTCCGGTTTGCTCAGGGACCCGCGGGTTGCTGACGACAAAAAATTTGCCAGCCGGATGAAATTCCCGCCACTCTCGTGCCTCTTCGGACGAAAGCACCATCGCGGCATCGCACATTCTGATAAGCCGTGCCGTCAGAGTTTTGAACAGGTGATGTCCGGACTTCAGTAATTTATGCGAGTCGCTACCGTGAAACTGCAACACGGTGGCGCGCGCCAGATGGCGCGTCACCAGCAAGAGCGGAATATCGCGGCTGAGCGTCGCCCAATCGTGAGCGGTTTTGATCACGAGCACATCAAAGTGCCCTTGCTTCAACTGCCGGCGGATCTTGGCAATATCTTTCAGGCGCCCCACGATTCTATTAGTGTTTGACTGTTGATCACTGTGCCGGCCCCAGACACCCGTCACGACCTCGCAGCCCAGCGCACTCAAAGCTCCGACCAGCAACTGAGTATGTTTTGGAATTGGTCCCCTTACGTTCGGGTGAGGAGCAAGCATCAGAATACGCATCTCAATTCGCACTCCGCCTGCACCACAGCTCAAAGATCAGCAGAGACCAAATGACAGAGCTCAGATTCTGCCGCCCCTGCCGGTGGCTTTGCAAGAGTTTCTCAACCTCCGCCGTATTGATAAAGCCGCGTTGGCCTGCCTCATTGCTGAGAAGGATGTCACTTGCCATCTGTGCTAGATCGCCGCGGAACCAGTCTGCCAGTGGTATCGTGAAGCCGTGCTTCGGATGATTGAGGATCGCGCGCGGGAGCACATCGGCCATCGTGTCTCTCAACAATCCCTTCAAGCGCCAGCCCGGGAAACGCTGCTTTACCGGGACTGACGCCACAAATTCGGCTAGTACGTGATCAAGTAGCGGGACGCGCACCTCAAGCGAATTCTTCATGCTCATGCGGTCTACCTTGACCAGCATATCACCCGCGAGCGACACCTTGAGCACGGTCTGAAGGAATTGCTCCAACGGGTGGGCCCGATCATCAAACGTATAGCGGGCCAGCCATTCATCTACAGAAAGGTATGGATTGTGGCCAGCCAGCTGCTCCTGCAATTCAGAGGACAGTAGCGACCAAACGCCAGGCGAACCTGCTGGTGTGAGCTTGCTGCGAAAGGCGCGATCCGGTGGTTGCACGCTGTCTGTGGCCTGTTTGCTCCAACGAGCAATACGATCATTCCAGCCCGGATTTTTCGTCTGCGGCAGCATCCCTGGCAGAGCGGCCATGACTTTAAGCAACGATGCAGGAAGCAACTGAAGATAACGTGACAGCTCAAGTCCGCGAAAAATCGTGTAGCCGACAAAAAGCTCATCGCCGCCATCACCTGAAAGCGCCACCTTAACGAACTCCTTAGCCATCTTGGCGACATAATACGTCGGCAGCGCCGACGGATCCGCAAACGGCTCGTCAAAGGAGGCCACGAGGTCAGGCAGAACATCGACAGTTTCGGGCTCAATGATCCACTCGCAATGCTCCGTGGAAAATCGCTCGGCCACTAGCCGGGCCAAACCGAGCTCGTTGTGCTCGCGGTGGGCGAAACCAATTGAGAATGTTTTGACCGGCGCGGTGCTGACCTCGCTCATCAGCGCAACGACGATACTCGAATCGATCCCGCCGCTCAGGAATGCACCGACTGGCACGTCGCTGATCATATGCGAGCGAACGGCATCCTTTAGCGCCGCGCGCAGTTGGTCGCGCGTTTCCGCTGGAGGGCGTCCGCGGTCTATATGCTCGTTAGATAAATCCCAGTACGGCCGCACGACTGCTCCGCCGGCGGCCGTCCACCGCAACACGCAGCCCGGCGACAACTTCCGCGTCGATTTGTAAATCGTAGCCGGCGGTGGAATATAGCCCAGAGCGAAATACTGGGCCAGCGCGCCAAAATCGATCTCGCGCCTGCGGAAGGGCGGAGCGACCAGCAGGCTTTTCAGCTCTGACCCAAAGATGATACCCTCTTCGCTCACCGAATAGTAAAGAGGTTTGATGCCGAAGCGATCAATGGCTAGCAGCAGGGATTGCTGGCGCTCGTCCCACAGCGCCAGCCCGAACATGCCTCGAAGTTTTTCCACGCACGCTTCGCCGTATTCTTCATAGGCATGAACGATTACCTCCGTGTCGGTCTGGGTATAGAATTTGTGGCCCCGCGCTTCAAGTTCGGGACGCAGCTCGAGATAGTTGTAAATCTCGCCGTTGAATACGAGCTGAACCGTCGAATCCTCATTGTGGATTGGCTGGTGCCCGGTGGCCAGATCGATGATGCTTAAGCGACGGATTCCCAGTCCCACTGGCCCGGAGAAAAAATAGCCCTCATCATCAGGACCGCGATGAGATATCGCATCGCACATGAGCCTGAGCGTTTCGCGATCGGCCGTCACAGACGAACAGTTGCTCACCAGTCCTGCAATGCCACACATCTCTTGTCTCTCAGCTTAGTTGCACAAGACGTTAACAAATACGTCGTCTCAACAGGACAGAGCACCAAAGCGCCGCCGCACTCAATCTAAACATCTGCGTCAAACCCCACGCACTAACGCTATAGGTTCGAACAGCACAACTCTACCTCAAACGATCAACGAGTTGTACAGTCTCAACAGATTCGCAATTTGCAGCCGGATAAATTCTACGCCTGAATTGCGAAACTCTTCTTCCAAATCGCCGCCACCCATAGCCGCAAGAATCAAATCCAGGCCATTAGCTCTGACATTCCCGCAAACATCAAGCTCCAGGACTGCAGCTGATGCTCGAAGAGCATCTCTCCGCGCAACAGCGCGCTGCTTCAGACATCGGCCTTGGCGCGCAGGAACTCAATCACTTTCAAGCGCTGGCCCGCTTTGGGAGCGCGCAGAAGTTTATGCGACAGGGACGCAAACTAATTGCCACAAAAATCTTTTTGATGAACATGCACGGTGCTCCGTCTTTCACCGACGCGTTTCGCCTGATCGGAGGCCTAATCGTTCCGCACATTCTCTTGCGTCATCGAAAACAGAAGATCAGGAAACGCGCATGATCGTTACGGCGCTTTGGCGCTCTAAGTCACTCCGCCTGAGATGATTGCACACGACGCGTAACTTGACTGGAAATCAGCAGTTTGCTCGCGCTTGACCTCATGGCGCACGCCTCGTTAGACTGATTTTTCGTTGAGCGGATCGAGAACGATTTGATGAAGGCTAACCCCAGCGAAACCGTCGGCGCGACGGAAACTTCCTCATCGCAGCAGATCCCGGCCGGACTCGAGCAAAAATTACGCACTAAAGCTCATATAGTAATTGAGTCTGATGAATCAGGCGTGAGTCTTGATTTACCAGAACTCTGGCGCTATCGCGAGTTGCTCTATTTCCTGACCTTGCGTGACATCAAGGTGCGTTATAAACAAACGCTGATGGGTGTGGCCTGGGTCATCCTGCAACCGCTACTCTCGATGTTTCTGTTCACGCTCTTTTTCAACAGATTTGCGGGACTAAAATCGGGCACAATGCCTTATCCGCTGTTTGCGTATGCCGGACTTATCCTGTGGATGTTTCTCTCGAACGCCATTATCAACAGCACCATTAGCCTGACCAGTAATACAAACCTGATCACCAAGGTGTATTTCCCTCGCATGTTAATGCCGGCGGCTGCCGTGGCCGCGGGTCTGGTTGATTTGGCCTTGGCGTCAGCGATACTAGTCGGGCTGGCGCTCTATTTCGGAGTGCATCCGGGATGGTCCATCTGGTCGTTGCCGATCTTCATTGTCCTCACGATTTTGTTGGCTTTGGCGGTTGGCTTGTTAATTTCGGCGTTAACGGTGAAATATCGAGACCTGCGGCACGCGTTGCCTTTCCTGATGCAGGCCTGGATGTTCGCATCGCCGGTAATCTATCCCATAACTATCGTGCCCGAACGCTGGCGCTGGATTTTAATTGTGAATCCGTTTGCACCGCTCGTGGAAGGATTTCGGGCTGGCTTGGTAAACGCGGGCATGAATTGGCGCAGTGTGACAGCCGCGGCCGCAATCATAACCGGGTTGTTAGCGGTCTCTGTTTACATCTTTCGACGCATCGAAGACACCTTTGCTGATGTGATTTGACATCATGCCACTTGCCGTAAAAATCGAGGACCTAAGCAAGCGCTATCGTATCGGCGGCCTGCACCCGGGCTACATGACATTTCGCGAAGCGCTGGCAGGTCTGATGTCCGCTCCCTTTCAAAAGCAACGCGGCAACGGCTTGACCGCGAGCGACACAATTTGGGCGTTGAAGAATCTCAACCTCGAGATACAGGAAGGCGAACTGGTTGGAATAATCGGGCGCAATGGCGCGGGCAAATCAACCCTGCTCAAGATCCTTTCCCGTATAACTAAGCCGACTAAAGGGCGCGTGGAAATGAAAGGGCGTGTGGGCAGCCTTTTGGAGGTTGGCACGGGATTCCATCCAGACTTGACCGGTCGCGAAAATATTTTTCTGAGCGGCGCCATTCTGGGAATGCGCAAAGCGGAAATCGAGCGCAAGTTTGACCAGATCGTCGCCTTTTCCGAGATCGAAAAATTCATCAACACTCCGGTAAAGTGGTACTCCTCCGGCATGTATGTACGATTGGGCTTTTCGGTAGCGGCATATCTCGAGCCGGAAATTTTGATGATGGATGAAGTGCTGGCCGTGGGCGATGCGGCCTTTCAGCAAAAGTGTCTGGATAAAATGCGAGAGATTAGGAAACAAGGACGCACTATTCTCTTCGTGTCGCACGATATGGCTGCCATCACGCGTTTGTGCAAGCGCGCAGTCCTTATTGAACATGGCCGGATTACCGCAGATGGCGAACCGCGCGACGTGGTTAATCAGTACTTGAGTTCGAGCTGGAAAACCGAGGCGCTGCGCGAATGGACAGATCAGAACGCGCCCGGCAACGCGGCAGTGCGATTGCGACGGGTGCGCGTGCGCACGGAAGCCGGCGAAACCATTGCGGCGGTTGATATCCGAAAGACGTTTGGTCTCGAAGTCACTTATGAGGTCCTTGAAGAAGGTCACGCGCTGGTGCCGGTCGTAGAGCTGTACAATGAAGAAGGCACGGAACTCTTTATCACGCATGACACTGATAGCGACTGGCATCGCCGTCCCCGCGCTTGTCAGCAGTACACCAGCACGGTCTGGATTCCCGGCAATCTGCTTGCTGAGGGCAGCCTGCTGGCCCACGTCTCAATCATGTCGCATTTTCCTGCCACCGTGCAGCACGCGCACGAGCAAAACGCCGTGGCTTTTCAGGTGATCGACAGCCAAACCGGTGATTCCGCGCGCGGAGACTATGCCGGACCGATGCCCGGGGTATTGCGTCCGCTGCTGCGCTGGACTACCGACGTCCATGCGAGTTGATGGGTCTGGCGAGCATTAAAATTTTGGTGGCAAACCCCGCCCTGATAAAATCGCCTGGCTGGCAACCTGAGGTTGATATTGAGGGTCTGGCCAGGTTGATGATGGAGGCTTAGTAAATTGTTGTATGGCAGAGACACTCGGCTCTTTAAGTGACAAGCTGGTTACCGTCAAGCTCAAACAGTATCACACGGAGGACCAGGCGAGGCTGCAGAGCCTGTCTCGTCAGGAGACGCAGTTGAGAACCGAGATCGATGAATTCATATCCGCGGCCATCGCGGGAAAAATACCGCACGAAAAACTCACCTTCGAAGCCAACAAAGTCTATAAGAAGGAAGGTAACGACACCAGGGATTTAAAAGGAAGTCTCGGGCAAATGTTTGCTCATCTCTCAGAGGTGAACTGCAAACTCTGGCACGTTCAGGAGATGGTTTACGATTTTGAGGCAATCCCCGCCGCCGAAAAAGACGGTGTAATAAGAGAACTGGCCGTTCTCAATCTTGAGCGCAACAACTGCATCGATGAACTTGACAGAACGTTTCTGTCTATCATCAAGGGTGCCTGAAATGAATCGAAGATGACGGTACGGCGAGCCGTTAGTAAATCACTCATCGCGGACTATGCGATCAAAGCAGCGAGAATTCGTTCCGCCGTGTGTCCATCCCAGAGTGGTGGGAGGGAATGTTGATCTTTCTCTAATTGCTTCTCGAGCGCGCTAAATGTGGCCGCAACAATTTTGCCCGTGTCAGTCCCCACAATCGTATTCGTACCCGTTTCGACAGTAATCGGCCGCTCAGTATTTTCGCGCAAGGTCACACACGGGATTCCAAGCACCGTCGTTTCTTCCTGAATGCCGCCAGAATCAGTCAGTATGACACGCGCCCCACTCATCAAACTGAGGAAATCGAGATAACCGAGCGGCTCGATTAGGCGGAGGCCAGCCATCTGTTCAATTCGGTCGGACAATCCATATTTAGAAAGCATTTTCCGGGCGCGCGGATGTATCGGAAAAACAATTGGCAGGCGCGCCGAGATTTGCTCGAGCGCATCGAGAATTCTGGTAAACGATTCGCGATTATCCACACTCGACGGCCGGTGCAAGGTCAGCAGCGCGTAGTCTTTATCAGCAACAGCAAGCTCAGCTCGGAGCCTCGAGTCCTTCGCACGCTCCAAATTAGCCAATAGTGAATCGATCATGATATTGCCGACCAGCCGAATTCGCTCGGCAGGAATTCCTTCAGCGCCCAGGTTGGCGTCGGCATCGGATGACGGCGTAAACAAGAGATCTGAGATCTGATCGGTCAGCAACCGGTTGATCTCTTCCGGCATGGTGCGATCGCGACTGCGCAAACCTGCCTCGACGTGCGCGACTTTAATACTGAGTTTCGCACAAACAAGGGCGCATGCGAGCGTCGAATTAACATCACCAACGACAATCACCCAGTCCGGTTTTTCTTTGAGCACGACGGGCTCGAATGCCTGCATTATCGCCGCCGTTTGCGCTGCGTGCGAAGCTGATCCCACACCAAGATGAATGTCGGGGGCCGGTAGTCCCAAATCGCGGAAAAAGGCATCCGACATATTGGCATCATAGTGCTGGCCGGTGTGAACGAGAATTGGTTGGAATTGTGAAGGGCGTCGCTTCATCGCTGCGACGAGCGGCGCGACCTTCATGAAATTGGGACGCGCGCCGGCGACGATAATGACCTTTAGCATGTTACAAGTTTCAGGTTTCAAGTTCCAAGTCCCTTCTCTCCAAAACTCGAAACTCCGAACTCGAAACTCGAAACTGTTCTTACAGCCTTATGATCCGGGCGTGACTTCCTCGTCGCATGTCGCCATTGAGAGCATTCCGAGTGTCCACGACCAGCGGAGCAAGCGCGGTTACTCGCCCATAGTCAATTTTGCTGTGGTTAGTCACGATGACCACGCAATCGGCCGCCTTGAGCTCATCGTCAGTCAGGACAACGGATGATAGCGGCGCGCCGCTACCTTCTGTATGGGCATCGTCAAAGCGAATTTCCCTCACGAATGGATCGTGGTAGCGAACATCACAACCCTTTATTCGCAGGCGATCAATGATCGAGAGCGCGGGGCTTTCCCTCACATCGTCAATGTCCGGCTTGTAGGCTACGCCCAACAACAATACCCGCGACCCATTCATTGCCTTGCGCGCGTCGTTCAGTCCGTCGGCCACCAGTTGGACCACGTGTTCAGGCATGCGCGAGTTCACTTCCTCAGCCAACCCGATGAAGCGCGAATCAAACCCATGCTGGCGCGCCTTCCACGAAAGGTAGTGCGGATCGAGAGGAATGCAATGCCCGCCTATTCCAGGCCCCGGATAAAACGGCATGAAGCCGAACGGCTTCGTGGCGGCTGCGCGAATGACTTCCCAGGTGTCTATGTTCAGCGCATAACACAGCCGCGCCATTTCATTTGCCATGCCGATATTTACGGCCCGAAATGTGTTCTCTAAAAGCTTTGCCGCTTCGGCGACGCGGGCAGAACTCACCGAATGAACATCCTGAACGATCTGTGAATAAAGGAAGGTAGCTACTTCCGTTGAGTCGTCTGTCACGCCACCGACGACCTTTGGAATATTGTGAGTCTGAAACTTCGGATTGCCGGGATCGACACGCTCAGGCGAAAAGGCCAGCAGGAAATCTTTGTCAAGCTTTAGTCCGGTTCCTTCAAACATCGGCAGCAGCACTTCGTCTGTCGTTCCCGGGTAAGTCGTCGATTCAAGGATCACGAGCTGGCCGCGGCGCAGGCGCTTCCTGATCTCTTCGGCGGCAGCCAGAATAAAAGAGACGTCAGGCTCCTTCGTCTTTCTGAGCGGCGTGGGAACGCAGATAATAACCGCATCACAGTCTGCCAGATGATCGAAATCAGTTGTCGCCGTCAGGTGGCGGCTGTCAATCAAATCCTTAACCAGCGACGAGGCCACATCACCAACATAGGATCTTCCTGAGTTAATTTCGGCGGCCTTGCTTTCATCAACCTCAAATCCGGTCGTGAAAAGTCCGCCGCGAGAAAATTCTACCGCCAGCGGCAGTCCTACGTAGCCAAGACCGATGACGCCGACGCGCGCGGTCTTTTCGGTAATCTTTTGTTTAAGCTGATCTTTCATCTGAGGGATTCGTTGCGCTGCAGGCAATGAATTATTGCTTCAGGCTGTTCGGGGCGGATTCTGTTGCGCCGACCCCGTGGCCATGACAACCAGCAGGCCAAGGACAATTAGCAGCGATGGAAAAATAATTCGCCGCTGCTCCGCCTTCCGGCCGCATTCTGTCTTCGTCGCCATGCCATCGAAGACTATGGGAGCGGCGCGCGTACTGTCAAGCACGTCCTTTTCAAAGCGCAAAAGCAAAAGCAGGCCAGCGCTTACTGCTCTGGCCTGTCTCATGTTCCAGCTTGTGATTAGAGTTTCGGGATTAGGGGATTGGTGGCTCATCCGGTCGCGGCTGACCTTCCGGCCGCGGCGCTTGTCCCGGCGCTGGTGAAGGGCCACCCGGACCACGGCCGGGTCCTCTTCCCGGGCCGTCCGGTCCAGGACCCATCATCATGTGCATGCCGGCGTGAAGTTTCTCTTGTTGTTCGGGCGTGAGCCGGTTC
>WNGN01008371.1_pt1 | contig 12089 bp, 13 predicted proteins | sample 5400561 | NCBI WGS metagenome assembly WNGN01 (sample SAMN13153379, study PRJNA577476) | soil metagenome | isolation source: 115 cm soil or saprolite under Garry oak tree replicate 2 | place: USA:California | collected 2016-06-15
CACACGTGCAGCGGGAACTGCGCCGACTTCCCGATCGCCCCGCCGAACAGGAGCAGCGCCGCCACGGTCAGCGTGCCGGTGGCAAGGCCGCCGTGGAGCGCCTTCGCCGTGATCTCGGGCATGTTGGCCGTGCCGGCCGCGAACGTCAACACGAAGATCCCGAAGAGGAACGGGATGTCGCCCGTCTTCGTGGTGATGAACGCCTTGATGGCCGCGCTCGAGTTCTCCTTTTCCTCCCACCAGTGGCCGATGAGCAGGTAGGAACAGATGCCAACCAGCTCCCACCCCACCAGGAGCTGGAAGAGGTTGTCGGCGATGACCAGGTTCAGCATGGAGCCGGTGAACAGCGAGAGCGCGGCGAAGAAGAAGGTGTAGCGCTGGTCTCCGTGCATATACGCGGTGGAGTAGACCTGAACGCAGAGCGAGACCAGCGTGACCACGACGAACATGACGGCGGCCAGGCCGTCGACGTATTCGCCGATCTCCAGGTGAAACCCGCCGATCGTGAAGTAGCTGAGCGAGTGTTCGACCGGCCCGTGGCCCGAGGCCACCTGGGCCAGGATGATGACGGAGACCACCAGTGAGGCAGCGACCGCGACGATCCCGATCGGTGCGCCCCCGCCGGGAGTTCGCTTTCCGAGGAAGAGGATGAGGAAGAACGCGACGAGCGGGAAGGCCGGGATGAGCCATGCGACGGCCACCTACTCCCCTCCCCCGGCCCAACTCACCATTTGAGGAGGTTCACCTCGTCGACGTTGATCATCTCGCGATTGCGATAGATGAGGATGACGATGGCCAGGCCGATGCCGACCTCGGCCGCGGCCACCGTGATGACGAACAACGCGAAGATCTGGCCGGTGAAGAGCTGGTCCTTCAGGTAGGCGGAGAAGGCCACGAGGTTCACGTTGACAGCGTTCAGCATCAGCTCGATCGACATGAGCACCAGTACGGCGTTTCGCCTGGCCAGCACGCCGTAGACGCCCGCCGAGAACAGCACGGCGGAGAAGAGCAACGGGAACGGCAGCCGGACGGTGTCGGCGGCGATCACCGGGCGTCGTCCCTGCGGGCGATCACGACGGCTCCCACCAGCGCCGCCAACAGGAGCACCGAGACCACTTCGAACGGAAGCACGAAGTTGGAGAACACTGAGGCACCGACCTGCCCGGTTGTGGCCGGCTGGATCACGATCGGCGGCTTGGATCCGAAGGCATCTTCGATCAGGAAGACCAATCCGGCAAGCACGCCGAGTCCGACCAATGCTGCCCACCCACGCTGCTGGTTGTCGAGGGCCTCTCTTCCGATGGGCGCCCTCGTCAGCATGAGGCTGAACAGGAGCAGGACCACGATCGCGCCGACGTAGATCAGCACCTGGACCCAGGCCAGGAACTCCGCCGCCAGCAGCAGGTAGACCCCGCCGACCATGGCCAGGGTCACCACCAAGTAGAGGGCTGCGTGGATCACGTTCTTGCTGGTCACCAACCGAAACGCGCCGATGGCACCCACTGCGGCCAGGGCGACGAAGGTGACTTCCTGGGTCGTCATCGCATCAGCCCTCGGCGGCCTTCCTTCGGGCGGCCCTGATGGCCGCGGCTCGGGCCCTGCCCTCCGCGACGCGACGGTCTGTCCCTTTCGCCAGCTCCTCCTGGAGGACCCGGTCCAAGGTTTCCTGATCGGGCTCGACCTCCACGTGCTCGGCGCGAGGCGCCGGCGCGGCCGTGGGCGCTGCCGGCTGCGCGGGTGCCTCGACGGCGGAGGCTGGCATGGGCTCGGCTGCAGGGGCCGGAGCGTCGCCCGCTGCCCGCGGCGGGGAGGCGGAGGGGACCCCCGCGGCGAGCGGGGGTACGCCGACCTCAGCCGCGGCAGTCGTCGGTTCGGCGGGTGGCGGTTCGGGGGGAGCTTCTTCCACCGGAGGCTCGGCGCCCTCCTCGAGCGGCGGGGGCGGAAGCACCTTGTACGTCCACTCCTGAAGCCGGTCCATCTCGTGGGTCATCTCGAGGATGTCGTACTCTGCGTACTCGAAGTCCGGTGCCCAGAACAGCGCGTCGAACGGACAGACCTCGACGCAGATCCCGCAGTACATGCAGAGCGCGTAGTCGATGGCGAACCGGTCGAGCACCTTGACCGAGCGCCCCCGGCCGCCGGCGGCCGGCTCATGCGTCTCCTTGTGGGCGTCGATGTAGATGCACCAGTCCGGGCACTCGCGGGAGCACTTGTAGCAGACGGTGCAGTTCTCCTCTTTGAGCGCGATGACCCCACGCGTGCGCGGCGGAAGATTCGGCTTCTCGTCGGGGTATTCCTGGGTGATCGAGCGTTGCAGCATGTGCTTCATCGTCACGCCCAACCCCTTGATGAGACCCACGCCGGGGAGCGAGCGTTTCCCCTGCTCGCGCGTGATGACCGGGGTGGCCGCCTTCGGCCCGACCTCCTGCCCGGCGTCGACGGCCATCTATTTCACCAGGACCTTGATCACGGCAGTCACCATGATGTCCGCGAGGGTCAGCGGGATGAGCACCACCCACGCGAATCGCTGAAGCTGGTCCTCCCGCAACCGCGGAAAGGTGGCCCGCAGCCAGATGATGAAGAACGACAGCGCACCGATCTTTCCGGCCATCCAGAAGAACGCGGGGATCACCGTGAGCCCAAGGACGGATTGGTACCCCCCCAGGAACAGCACGCTGGCGATGGCCGAGAACGCAACGATGCCCGCGTACTCGGCCAGGAGGAAGAAGGCAAACTTCAGCCCCGTGTACTCGGTGAACGCCCCGAAAATGATCTCGGAGTCGGCGATCGGCATGTCGAAGGGCGGCCGCGTCAGTTCGGCGATCGCCGCCACCATGAACACGAAGAACGCGACCGGCTGCGTGAGGACGTACCAGAAGGCATGCTGGGCCTCGCTGATGCCCACGAGCGAGAGCGTCCCGGCCTGCATGACGACGGCCGCCGCGGCCAAGAGGAGCGGCAGCTCGTAGGCGATGAGTTGGGCCGCTGCGCGAAGCGCTCCGATGAGGGAGAACTTGTTCGCGCTGGACCAGCCAGCCATGATGATCCCAATGATCGAGATGGACGTGATCGCCAGGACGTAGAAGATCCCGACGTCCAGGTTCACCGCCCAGATGCTCGGCCCGAACGGCACGACAACGAAGATGGCGATATAGGGCACGAGCACCACGGCCGGCGCCAGCGAGAACACCCCGGAGTCAGCCGCCGCAGGCACCACGTCCTCTTTCTGGACGAACTTCACGCCGTCGGCGATGAGCTGCGCCCATCCGTGGAACCGACCCGCATACATGGGGCCCAACCGATGCTGCATGTGCGCCAGCACCTTGTGCTCCATGTATCCGACCCCAAGCGGGGCTACCAGGACGAAGATCAGCACGAGGAGGGCCTTGGCTATCACCACGACCCACAGGTTGTTGAACCAGCTGTCCACGAAGCTCCGACCGGCGGCGAGCAGGAGGACGTGGGTCACTCGTCGATCTCCTCACCCTCCACGGCGCCCGGCCAGGGCTTCGCCTCGCGGGACATGAGCGCGAAGTCCTTGCGGAGCGGGTGGCCTTCGAACTGTTCGGGAAGGACCAGCTTCACAAGGTGCGGATGACCGTCGAAGTCGATCCCGAAAAGCTCGGCAGTCTCCCGCTCGAACCAGTTCGCGCCGGGCCACACATCGGAGATCGTCGGACAGTGCGGACGCTCCGCGTCGCATTCCACCTTCAGCCTCGCGTGGTGATTGTGGCCGGTCGAGTAGACGTGGGTGACGGCGTCGAATCCCCTTCCCTTCGGCGTGAAGTCGACGCCGGTGAGGAAGTCGAAGAAGTCGAAGTCCAGGTCGGGCTCGTCGCGCAGAAACGTGGCCATCTCGTGATACCGGCCGGGCGTCACGGTTACCACGGCATGGCCATGCACCTCCTCGCCCCGGACCACATCCTGGCCGAACTGGGCGCGCAACCGCTCGATGATCTCAGTAGGTGAAAGAGGGTTCTGGCTGGGTGAGCTTGCCACTCCACTTCTCCCTGATGTCTTCCTTGCCGATCTTCTCCTGCAGCTTGATGATGCCGTGGAGCAGCGCCTCGGGCCGCGGCGGGCAGCCGGGGACGTACACGTCGACGGGCACGATCTGGTCCACGCCCTTGGTCACGGAGTACGAGTCCCAGTACGGCCCCCCGCAATTCGAGCACGACCCGAACGAGATGACGTACTTCGGGTCCGGGATCTGGTCGTAGACGCGCTTGAGGGCCGGCGCCATCTTGTCCGTGAGAGTTCCCGCCACGACCAGCATGTCCGCCTGCCGTGGGCCGTGGGCGAACGGGATCACGCCCAGCCGGATGAAGTCGTGCTTCGAGGTGGACGTGGCGATCAGCTCGATGGCGCAGCACGCCAGCCCGAAGTTCATGACCCAGAGCGAGTACCGGCGGCCCCAGTTGAGGATGAACTTCACCGGCTGGGGCATGTCGACCTGATCCATCAGGCCCACTGCAACACCTTCTTTCGGTACGCGTAGAGGAGTCCGAGGGCAAGGATGAAGATAAAGATGCCCATCTCGACCACGGCCTGCATGCCAAGTCGCTCGAAGGTGGTCGCCCAGGGGAACAGGAACACGCTCTCCACGTCGAAGATCACGAACAGGAAGGCGTAGATGTAGTAGCGGATCTGGGTCTGCGACCAACCCTCGCCGACCGGGTCGATCCCGCATTCGTACGTGGTGAGCTTCTCGGGGAGCTGGCGCCGGGGGGCGATGATCCTGGCCGCGGTGAAAGCCACGGCCACCAATCCGATACCAGCAATGAGGACGGCCACCACGACGCCGTATTGGGCGTAATAGGTCTCCATCAACCTCTCATTCGGCGAGCTTGTGAACGATTTCTCAAGCCAGCGCTAGCCGGATTCTAGCAACGGACGGACGGACGGCCGAATCAGCCCCCACGGGCTCAGACATCGGCGCCGCAGCGCTCGGCGATGAACTCCGCGATGTGGACCAGGGCGTCCTTCGCCGAGCCCGGCGGGAGCCCGGAAGCCAGCGAGATGCAACGGCGCACTCGGCTGGTGACGGCCTCCCTGGCCTTGCCCAGGGATCCGTCCGAGGTGATGAGCTCCAGGGCTGCCCTCAGGCGTTCGCCCAGGGGCGGCCCTGCGAGCAGGAGCTCTTCCAGCTTCCGGCCATTCGCCCCATCGTGGAGCGCGTACAGCACCGGCAACGTGTACACACCCTCGCGCATGTCCTGGCCGGGCGGCTTCCGAAGCTCCTCCTCGGACGAGGTCACGTCCATGATGTCATCGGAGAGCTGAAAGGCGAGCCCGAGAGCCATCCCGAAGTCGTCGAGACGCTCCACCGCCTCGCCCGGCGCGTCAGACAAGATCCCACCAAGACGGCAGGAGGTGGCCATGAGCTGGGCGGTCTTGCGCCGGATGATCTCCATGTAGGCGTCCTCGGACTGGTCCAGGCGGCCGGCCGAGGCCACCTCGCGAATCTGGCCGTCGCACAGGATGGCGATGGTCCTGGCCAACAGGCGTGTCACCTCGGTACCCAGGTCCGAGGAGATCTCGGAGGCCTTCGCGAACAGGAAATCGCCGGTGAGGATGGCTACGGTGTTGTCCCATCGGGCATTGACGGAGGCCCGGCCGCGGCGCGTGTCGGCTTCGTCGATCACGTCGTCGTGGTAGAGGGTTGCCAGGTGCGTGATCTCGATGGCCGTCGCGCCCTGGATCAGACGAGGATCGGTGGGATCCCCGAAGTGGCCCGACAACAGGACCAGGAGGGGGCGGAAGCGCTTGCCCCCGGCGGCCACCAGGTACGACGCTGCCTCGGTGACGAAGTCGGTGTCCGAACGGACCGCCTTTTCCAACGACGCTTCGACGTCGTTCAGCCGTGCCCGGATCTCTAGCTCCAGGGCTTGATCCGGCGCTTCGAGCCCGCGGATCTCTGCGCGGGTCATGGGCGCATCCCCGTCCTCATCGCATCGATGCTAACCGGGGCGGTCACGCGCGACCAACCAGGCCTCAAAACCTGATCACCGAGGCGGTCCTTAGGAAGCCGAAGAGCACGCCGGGGAGGACGCCCAGGAGAACCGTCAGGATGGCCGGAATGGCGATGGCCACCACGCTGGCCGGCTCGCGTTCGATCCGCACGCCCTCAACGTCCCGCATCGGCTCCTGCATGTACATGAGCACGATGACGCGGATGTAGAAGAACGCGGCGGCGACCGAGGCCAAGACGGCGATCAGCACAAGCGGCCAGTAGCCCGACTGGACGGCTGCGCTGAACACCGAGACCTTGGCAATAAACCCGGCCATCGGCGGGATGCCGGCGAGCGAGAGCAGGAACGCGGCGAGGGCGATCCCCAGGAAGGGTCGCCGGCGAGCGAGGCCCGCGTACGACGACAGGGACGTGTGCTCCTCGCCTCGCACCGACGCGACCACCACGACGCCGAACGCGCCCAGCACCGTCGCCGCGTACACCGCGAGGTAGAACATCGCGCTCTGGATCCCCTGGGGGGTCCCCGCCGACAGCCCGACCAGGATGAAGCCTGCCTGGGCGATCGAGGAGTAGGCCAGCATCCGCTTGATGTCGGTCTGGGCGATGGCCAGCACGCTCCCCACGACGATGGACAGCGCAGCCAGCACCCACACGAAGGGCCGCCAGTCCGAGGCCACCGGAAGGAAGCCCACGCCGAACACCCGGAGAAACGCGGCGAACGCAGCGACCTTCGTTCCCGCCGACATGAAGGCCGTCACGCAGGTCGGCGCGCCCTGGTAGGCGTCGGGGGTCCACATGTGGAACGGGACGGCCGCGACCTTGAACCCGAACCCCACTGCCAACAGGCCCGCCCCGACGAGCGCCAGATCGTGGGCGCCTGGCCGTGCGGACAGGGCCGCGGCGATACCGGACAGGCTCGTCGTCCCGGTCGCTCCGTAGGCGAAGGCGACGCCGTACAGGAAGAACGCGGAGGAGAACGCTCCCAGCAGGAAATACTTCATCGATGCCTCTGCCGAGGCGAGCCGGCGGAACGAGAAACCGGTCAGGAGGTAGAGCGAGAGCGAGAGGATCTCCAGCGCCAGAAAGACCACGATGAGGTCGCTGGCGGCCGCGATCAGCGTCATCCCCGTCGTGGCGAACAGGACGAAGGGCCGCTGGTCGCGGGTGGGGCGCAGCGCATCGAGCATCATGAGCAGGAGCGCTGTGCCCACCAGGACCAGCTCGGGCGCGAGCGGGCGGAAATCGATCGGTGGGTGAGCGGTGACCCCTGCCTGGGCGAGGAGGGCGGTCACGTCACGGGCTCCTTCCAGTGAGGGGCGCCAACTGGCACCTCACGTTCGCCTGATTGGAACTGCTCCCCGTTCTCAGGCTGGGAAGGACGGGACGGTTCAGCAGCTGGACGCAGTTGAGCGTGTTGTTCGCGGTCGGTTCGATCCGCGACAGGAGCGGCTTGGGGTAGATCCCGATGAACAGGATCGCCGCCATGATCGGCACGATGATGAAGTACTCGCGGAGTTCCAGGTCCTTGAGACGCCCCAGGGCGGACCGCCCACCGTTCGAACTGTTCCCGTGACCGTTCGTCGCCCCGCCCGAGATCGGGAGCGGGCCGAGCATCGCCCGCTGGTATCCCCACAACAGGTAGATCGCCGAGAGGACCACCCCGGTCACCGCGGCTACGGCGAACGCCTTGCCCACGATGAGCGTCCCCAGGATGACAAGGAACTCGCCGACGAACCCGTTGAGCCCCGGCAGGCCGATCGACGACAGCGCCACGAAAAGGAACACCCCCGCATACACGGGGACGACCGCGCCCAGGCCACCCATCTTCGCGAGCTCCCTCGTGTGGATGCGCTCGTACAACATCCCCACCAGCAGGAACAGTGCGCCGGTCGAAAGGCCGTGGTTGATCATCGCGAGCACGCCGCCGGAGAGCCCCTGCAGGCTTAACGCGAAGACTCCCAGGACGACGAATCCCATGTGCGACACGCTCGAGTACGCCACGAGTCGCTTGAGGTCGCTCTGGATGAGCGCCACCACCGCCCCGTAGATGATCCCGATCACCGCGAGGATCATCACCATCGTTCGGAAGTAGCTCGATGCAATGGGGAACAGGCCCAGGTTGAACCGGATCAATCCGTAGGCGCCTACCTTGATCACCACGGCGGCCAGAGCCAACGACCCGGCCGTCGGCGCCTCGGTGTGCGCTTCGGGCAACCACGTGTGCAACGGAACCAGCGGCGTCTTGACCGCGAAGGCGACGAAGAAGGCCAGGAACAGCCACCGGGCTGTCGAGGTGGCGAGCGTGAGGTGCTGGAGCTGCCGGTAGTCGAACGTGGCCTGTCCAAGCTGCGATCCGGACAGGAAATAGAGGAAGAGGATGCCCAGGAGCAGGAAGGCCGACCCGGCCATCGTATAGAGGAAGAACTTGATCGCGGCGTGGATCCGCCGCTCGCTCCCCCACCCACCGATGATCAGGTACATGGGGAACAGCAGCGCCTCGAAGAAGAAGAAGAACAGCAGGAGGTCGATGGCCAGGAACGACCCGATCATCGCCGTCTCCAGCACCAGGAACGCAAGGACGAAGCTCTTGACCTGGTGCTCGATCTTCCATGACACGAGGATGCCCGCCGGCATGAGGAAGGTGGTGAGCAGGACCAGGAACAGGCTGATGCCGTCCACTCCCAGGGTGTAGTTGAAGTTCAGCGACCGCACCCACACGGCGTGGTCGAGGAGCTGGAACCCTAGGCCCCGCGTCCGGAAGTTCGCCAGGATCCCCAGCGACAGACCGAACGTGGCGACGGTCACTCCGAGTCCCCACCATCGATGCACGTTGTGGGCGCGCGGAGGGAAGAAGGCCAGTGGAACGGCGCCGGCCACCGGGGCGAACGTGACGACGGTGAGCCACGGGAAGTGTTGCATCTAGAGCCTCACCGCGACGTACACGAGGATGCCGACGGCCCCGGCGGCGAAGGCCAGCGCATACCGTCGCACCAGTCCCGCCTGGAGTAGGCGTCCCACCCCGGCCAGCCGCCGGAACGATCCCCCGACCCCGTTCACGGCCCCGTCGATCACGCGATCGTCGACCAGGTAGGCGAGGAACGCCGCGCCCGCCTTGGCCGGGGCCACGATCGCGCCGGCGTAGACGTCGTTGACGTAGAACCCACGGGCGAGCGTCTGTCTGGCCCCGGCGAATCGCGCCCGGAAGGCCTGCCAGTCGAAGCGACCGGAGAGGTAGACGAACGCGGCGAGCCCGATCCCCGCCAGGGCAACGATCACCGAGATCAACGAGAGGACGGCTTCCGGTGGACCGGCGACCCGTTCTGCGGGCGGCCCTACGACCGGCTTGAGGAAGCGCAGGAGGGCACCGCCGCCCGCCGAGAGACCGAGGACGCCGGCCACCGCTGCACCGGCCCCCAGCACGACGAGCACCCATCGCATCGCGGGAGGCGGGTCGTGCGGATGGCCGTCGTGGCGAGATTCGCCGAAGAACGCCAGGAACGTGGCTCGACCCATGTAGACCGCGGTCAGGAGCGCGCCCGCGAGGGCCGCCACCCAGAGCGCTTCCCGGCCGGCAAGGCTGGCAGCCGAGATGACCTGGTCCTTGGAGAAGAACCCCGAGAGCGGAGGGATGCCGGCCATGGCGGCGGCCGACACGACCCACGCCAGCGCCGTGACCCTCATCAGTCGGGACAGGCCGCCCATCCTCAAGAGATCGGTCTCCTCGTCCGGGAGCCCGTGCATGACCGCCCCTGCGCTAAGGAACAGGCACGCCTTGAAGAAGGCGTGCGTGACCAGGAGGAAGATGGCCGCCCCGTACGCCCTCACCCCTGCGCCGAAGAACATGAACCCCAGTTGGCTGATCGTGGAGTACGCCAGCATCCGCTTGATGTCGTCCTGGCCGATCGCGCAGAGGCCCGCGTAGATCGCGGTGACGATCCCGACGACGGCCACGATGGTGAGGGCCGAGCTCGAGGCCTCGAAGATCCGATGAGTCCGGACCACCAGATACACGCCGGCCGTGACCATGGTGGCGGCGTGGATCAGCGCGGATACCGGCGTCGGGCCCTCCATGGCATCGGGGAGCCAGACGTGCAGGGGGAGCTGGGCCGACTTGCCGACCGCGCCCGCGAACAGCAGCAGCGCCAGGACCGTGGCCGTTCCGTTCGCCAAGCCGGGCGCCGCCCCGAAGACCTTCCCGAAGTCGAGTGACCCGAAATGCACCCAGATGGCGATGATCCCGATGAGGAAGGCCGAATCTCCGATCCGGGTGGTGATGAACGCCTTCTTGGCCGCGTTCGCCGCGGCCGGCCGGTCGAACCAGAACCCTATGAGCAGGTACGAACAGAGGCCCACGCCCTCCCAGCCCAGGTACAGGACCAGGAAGTTGTTGGCCAGCACCAGCGTCAACATGAAGAACACGAACAGGTTCATGTAGGCGAAGAAGCGGGTGAATCGCGGATCGCCGTGCATGTAGTCGATCGCATAGAGGTGGATGAGCGAGCCCACTCCGGTGACGGTGAGGGCCATGACGATCGACAGGGGGTCGTCCCGAAGGTCGAGGGCCACCCGGAACGTGCCGACCTGGATCCAGTCGAAGAAGTGGGCGACGTAACGACGGTGCTGCGGCGGCTGACCCAGCAACCGGAAGAACAGGATCAACGTGACCACGAACCCCGCCGCCACCAGTCCAGTGGCGAGCCAGCCCGCGGACGAGCCTCGCCAGCGCTTACCCGAGAGCAGGAGGATCGCGGCACCGGCCAGCGGCAGGAGCGGCACCAGGATGGTGAGCCTCACGGCAGCCTCACCACTTGAGCATCCTGGCGTCGTCCACGTCGACGCTTCGCCGCTTCCGGTACAACGACACGATGATGGCCAGGCCGACGACCACCTCGGCCGCCGCGACGACCATCGAGAAGAACGTGAGGACCTGCCCGGTCAAGTTGCCGTTCTGGCGGGAGAACGCGACCAGGGCGAGGTTCACCGCGTTCAGCTGGAGCTCGATCGACATGAAGATGATCAGTGCGTTTCTCCGGAGGAGCACGCCGATCGTCCCGATCGTGAATAGCGTCCCTGACACGAGCAGGAAGTAGGAGATCGGCGTCCTCACTTCGCCGCCACTTCCTCCGCCTCGGGTAGCGCGTCGATCGTCTCTTCGTCACCCACGTGGCGCCGCCCATGCAACATCGCCCCGATGGCCGCCACGATGAGCAGGACCGACGTGATCTCGAAGGGAAGGAAGAAGTGATTGAACAGGACTCGAGCGAGGGCCTGGACGTTGCCACCTTGATTGACTGCTCTGAAGTCTGGCAATGCCGAGCGGCGGAGGCCGACGCCCAGCCGGACGGCTGCCACGACTTCGGCCAGCAGTCCGACGCCCAGGAGCGAGGCGAGCACGCGCTGTCCTTTGAGCTGCTCGCCCAGGCCGACTTCCCGGTCCACCCCGAGCAGCATGATCACGAATAGGAACAGCACCATGATGGCGCCGGCGTAGACGATGATCTGCACGACGAACAGGAACTCGGACCCCAGGATCAGGAAGAACACCGCGAGCGTGAAGAAGTTCACGATGAGCAGGAGCGCCGCGTGGACCGCGTTCCGAGAGACCACCATCGCCCCCGCCGACACGACGGCGATCGGGGCGATCACCCAGAACGCCACCCAGTCGGCCATGGGCTACTTCCCCTCCTTCGTTCCGGGGGCCGTGCCCAGCGGGAGTGGCGGCTCCAGAAGCTGCCCCTTCTCCCAGATGGCGTCCTCGCGAGATTCGAAGGCCAGCTCGTAGTTGCTGGTGAGCGTCAGGGCTCGGGTCGGGCAGGCCTCGACGCAGAATCCGCACATGATGCACCGGAGGTAGTTGATCTGGTAGACGGCCGCGTAGCGCTCCCCCGCCGACACCCGGTTCTCTGGTGTGTTGTCCGCACCCTGAACGTAGATCGCGTCGGCAGGGCAGGCCCACGCGCACAGTTCGCAGCCGATGCATTTCTCGAGTCCGTTCTCATGCCGGTTCAACAGGTGCCGACCGACGTGGGCGCGCGGAGGAAGCGCGCGGATCTCCTTCGGGTACTGCGTGGTCACGTTCCGGCGGAAGATCTGACGGAACGTGACAGAAAAGCCGCGA
>WNGN01011485.1_pt1 | contig 12087 bp, 12 predicted proteins | sample 5400561 | NCBI WGS metagenome assembly WNGN01 (sample SAMN13153379, study PRJNA577476) | soil metagenome | isolation source: 115 cm soil or saprolite under Garry oak tree replicate 2 | place: USA:California | collected 2016-06-15
ACAAGTCTTGGTCCATCGGAAGGAACCAACGTAGTTTCGCCACCCGACGCTTGAACGTCGCGCTTAATGCACGCGAAATCCAAGGAAGAACTGGTGTCTTGCGATCGTGGTGGCCATCGAAACAAGTCGACTGGGGTCCACAAGGGCGAATTTTCGGGTTCGACGCGGCGAAACGAAAAGGGGTTCCTTATTCTCCGCCATCGTTTCCGGGGACCCTGATCACGGCTGGGCACTGGGGGAGGGATGGAAGACTTCGGCGAGCTCAATCTCGTCGGGCATTCGCCCGCGTTCCTGCACGTACTTGAATTGACAAAGCGCTTTGCCGGTTGTAACGCGACGGTTCTCCTCCAAGGCGAAACCGGGACCGGCAAGGAGCTGGTCGCGCGCGCCATCCACTACTTGGGCGCACGCCGGGATTTTCCATTCATCCCCGTCAACTGCGGCGCGCTGCCCGACAGCCTGGTCGAGAGCGAGCTGTTCGGCCATGCTCGAGGAGCGTTCACCGACGCCCGCGATGCCAGGCGAGGCCTGATCGCGGAAGCAGAAGGAGGAACCCTGTTCCTGGACGAGATCGAGGTGCTGACCCCGAAGGCGCAGGTCGCGTTGCTGCGTTTCCTCCAGGATCTCGAATATCGTCCCGTGGGCGGCGCGGTGGTGCGCGACGCCGACGTAAGGATCGTAGCGGCGAGCAACGCGAATCTTGGGGAACTGGTAAGGGACGGCCATTTTCGGCGGGACCTCCTGTTCAGGCTCGACGTCCTGTCCATCGATCTTCCGCCGCTGCGCGAACGGCAGCATGACGCCGTACTCCTCGCCGAAATGTTCCTGAAGCGCCTCGCAGGCCAGTACCGCAGGCCGCCGAAAAGCCTTCATCCCGACGCAGTTTCCAGGCTGCTCGGCTATGAATGGCCCGGCAATGTTCGCGAGCTGGAGAATCTGATCCACCGGGAATTCCTTACGACGGATGACCCGGTGATTCATCTGCACTGTCTCGCACCGCCGGGCGCGCGCGAGAAGGACGCCCGGGAAACCATGTTGTCCCGGTTGACGAAATCCAGCTTCCAGGAAGCCAAGGCGTGCGCGATAGCTCATTTCGAGCGTGCGTACATCGTCGAGCTGCTCTCGCGTACCGGTGGCAATATCAGCCATGCGGCTCGAATCTCCGGCAAGGAACGCAGCCGTCTGGGAAAGCTGGTGAAAAAGTACGGTATTGAGCGGGTGTCTTTTGTAGGAAACGCGGAAACGATTTGAAGCATGGGGTGGGCAGATACCATGCAACCCACCCAAGCACGTCCAACTCTCAGTCGACCCTCCGGCCCGAGAAACTCCCAATCCCGGTCGGGCTGGAACACCTGCGCCAGCGCTTGCGGGAACCACCGACCCCGCGGGCGTGCAGCCAGGTGTCCCCACCCCGGACCTCAGCGGTGGGGCCTCAGCAACTCAATCGAGTCGATTTTGCCTCTCTTCCCAACTCATTGAGCCGTAAGCGGGTTGGGACCAATTCGAGCGCGTTCCGCATGGGGTGAATACGACCCATGCCTTCTACAAATCTGCCGCACGGCGCGAACAATCAATGGCTTACGCAGCGGCGTGGGCGGGCATACAGATTGCGAAGGATCGCACATGGGCCGAGTTCTGGACGACGAGCCAGACGAGCGGTCACACGCAATTCGGATTGAAGCGGCGATGCACGGAATCGCGTGCTACCTCCGAATGCATCCGAATTCGGCAGATAGCTTGCCTGGCGTGCGGCTCTGGTTGCGCGTTTTGCTCGACGAGTTGAGCGAGGAGGTCGTGAGCCTCGCGCTGGAAAAGCTTATGGAACGAGGGGAGGTTGAGGCGAGGCATGTTCCCGGGGGCGCAATGGTTTACTGCCGGGGACACGGGCTGCGCGGCGGGATGTAAACGGGGGCCGTGCGGTTTTGCCTGCCGAGCGTTGCGTTACCAACCCACCTCAAGCCCGGATCGCGCGTCGGCATTTTATGGGCCAAAGATCGGCCTCCGCGCCAGGATCAGGGAAATACAAGTTCAAGCACGGAGCCGGGCAGGTGCGGCTTGCAAAACATGATCGGACTCTTCAGGGCATGACCCGGACAGCGACAACGTATGCCGACAACGGTCAGCTTGGGCGCAGGACGGCGCAAGCACCGGCGTTCGCCGCCGCCGCGCCGGCAAAACCTTACGGCAGCCTGCTCGAGCACATCGGTGATCGGCTGAAAGCCCTCGACCTGCTGATACGTCTCGAACTCGCCCGCCATCCGCAGAAGCACCCCACGGATTTCCTGAGCTTCGCCGCGATCACCAGTGCCGAGGTGGACGCTCTGCTTTGCCGGCAACCCGACGCGGCCGCCGCATTTGAAGAAGTTGAAAAGACGCGGGACATCCTCGCCGAGGTTGAGCGGCACATCGAGCGGCGCGTCGAGGTGACCGTCGCCGAGAAGCGTCGATTGCCGGTCCTGGAGCTCGCGCGGATCTTCGCGCTTTCCGAGCTCGAGGTCGATGTTCTGATCGCCTGCCTCGCTGCCGAGCTCGACCGCAAGTACGAACGCATTTACGGCTACTTGCACGATGACATGAGCCGCAAGCTGCCTTCGCCCGGTCTTCTGTTATCGCTTTGTTGCGCGAGCGGTACTGAGAAAGCTGCTGCTCGCATCGCTGTTTTCGGGTTTCAGGCACCGCTTCTGAGATATCAGATGCTGCATGTGATCGACGAATCGTCGCCCGGCCTGCCGTTCTCAGGAAGAGGAATCCGGCTCGATGAGCGCATCGTCGCGTTTCTGCTTGGCGATCGCTCGATCGACGGCCGGATCTCGGAGATCGTTTCGCGGCAAGCGGCGAGCGACGGTGCGACCTGGATGAGCGCAGACCAGCAAGTCGTCCTTGAGAACGTAGTGGCCGCCGCCGAGGGTTTCGCGATGCAAGGCGGCCCACGGCGCAAACCCGTCTTCTATCTCCACGGCAGCCCGAGCGGCGGCGGCGACGTCCTCGCGCAACAAGCCGCGCTCCGCATCGGCACACCGCTGTTGACGGCCGACGCCGAGCAGCTCGCCGCGGGTCCCTGCGGATTCCAGGAAGGGATTTTTCTGCTCCTGCGGGAAAGCCTGCTCGGCCAGGCCGCCGTCTATCTGCTGCACGTCGATCGGGTCCTAGACCAGGACCGGACCGGACAGCAGAGCACCAGCCTGTTTCGCAGGCTCGTAGAGATGGGCGGGATGACCTTCCTTTCCGGCGAGCGTCCTTGGTCGTGGAGCGTGCCTTCCGAGCCGCTCGCGCTGCTGCCGATCGGATTGCGGCCAGCCGGATACGGCGAGCAGCTGGAGATCTGGCGACAGCTTGCGCGCGGCTCTCCCGCGCCGGGCGAAGAAGAGCTGCATGAGCTGGTGTCCAAGCACCCACTGCAGCCCGCGGAGATCGGCCGCGTCTTTCGCATGGCGGGATCGCTCGCGGCGCTGCGCGGGGCGAACGCGGCGGTATCGCCGGAGGACCTGAAAAAGGCCTGTCAGTCGCGCTCCAATATAAATCTCGGCGGCATCGCGCGCCGCATCGAGCCGAAGCACGACTGGGCCGACATCGTCCTTCCGGCCAGCCAGCTCGAGCAGTTGCGCTCGATCTGCAGCCAGGCCAAGCGGCGCTCGAAGGTATACGGGGAATGGGGCTTCGATCGCAAGCTCTCCCTCGGAAAGGGACTGAATGCGCTGTTCACCGGACCACCCGGCACCGGAAAGACCATGGCGGCTGAAGTGATCGCGCGCGACCTCGGATTGAGTCTCTACAAGATCGACTTGTCTCAAACGGTCAGCAAGTACATCGGCGAGACGGAAAAAAATCTGAGCCGCGTGTTCGACCAGGCGAGTGACGCGCACGCGATCCTGTTCTTCGACGAGGCCGACGCGCTTCTCGGCAAGCGCTCGGAAGTCAAGGACGCGCACGACCGGTACGCGAACACCGAGGTCGCGTACCTGCTCCAGAAAATCGAGGAGTACGAAGGCGTGGCGATCCTCGCCACCAACCTGCGCCAGAACATGGACGAGGCCTTCACCCGCCGCATGCGCTTCATCGTCGAGTTTCCTTTTCCCGAGGAGGACGACCGGCTGCGCATCTGGAAGAGCGTCTGGCCGAAACAGGCGCCGCTCGCGCAGGATGTCGACCTGCAGGGGCTGGCACGGCAGTTCCGGCTGACCGGGGGCAGCATCCGCAACATCGCGCTCGCCGCCGCTTTCTTGGCGGCGGAAGAGCACGAGGCCGTTGCGATGCGCCATGTCATGCAGGCGACCAAACGCGAGCTGCAGAAGATGGGCCGCCTGGTGAGCGACGAGGAATATCGCACACATGGCTAGGCCTGCCGCGATCGATGTCGAGCTTCGCGACCCGACGCCCGGTCGAAGCGCGGCGGGCGACATCGAGCCGACCACCCCGGCGTCGCCCGTCTCGTCCCAACCGCCGAGTCGGCGGGAAGTCGAAGAAGGACTCGCGTATTTGCACGCACGCGTCGGCGCCACTGCCGCGCGGGTGCTGGAGTCCGCCTCTTTCGTCTATGCCCTCATAGAATTGGTCGTCGAGCGCGGTCTGATCAGCATTGAAGAGATCGACGCGCGCAAGAAGCAGGTGGCGCCGCGGCTCCTGAAGCGCTTCGAGTCGCAGGATGAAGGCGTTGCGATCCAGCACTCCGCGCACGACAAGTATGAAGCTCAGCAGGAAGTCCAGATCGATTGCGCCAGCCGTCTGCCGCTGTGCAAGGCGGCGTGCTGCAAGATGGTGTTTCCGCTTTCGCGGCAAGACGTCAAAGAGCAGGTTATTCATTGGCAGCTCGGCCGGCCCTATGTGATCGCCAAGGGCGAAGACGGCTATTGCCACCACCTGGAGCGCGAGCGCTTGCGCTGCACGGTGCACGGCGCCCGGCCGCTTCCATGCCGTGTCTACGACTGCCGCAATGACCGGCGTGTCTGGCTCGATTTCGAGCGCCGGGTGATCAACCCCAAGATCGCCGATCCCGCTTGGCCGCACAACCTGTCGGCCGAAGAGCGCAACGCGCAGGGGGCCCGGTGATCCAGGACATCGACGACACGGTGAAGGAACTGCTCGTGCAAAAGGTGCCGATCTACACGAGCGCCGTGGACATCAAGTTCGAGATGCCGACGAGGGACTGGGCGACCGGCGTATCGAAGCCGACGATCAATGTGTTCCTCTACGACGTGCGCGAAAACCACGAGCTGCGCAACAACCAGCGCTACCTCGCGCGCGGCGGCGCCGTGGCCACCGAACGGCGCGCGCCCACCCGGGTGGACTTCACCTATCTCATCACCGCCTGGACCGCCGACGTCTCGGACGAACACCAGCTTCTCGGGCGGGTGTTGACGGCGTTGCTGCGCTATCCCTTGCTTCCCGACGAAGTGCTCAAGGGAGCGATGCAGACACAACCGCTGCCGCTGCAAGCGTGGATCGCTCAACCGGAACGCACGCCGAACTCCTGGGACTTCTGGGGCAGCCTCGACGGACGTCTCAAGGCCGGCATCAGCTACGTCGTGACCGCCTCGCTCGAGCCGTATCCGGTCGGGGAGATCGGGCTGGTCACGGAGAAGGTCCTCAAGCTGCAGGAGATCGGGTCATGACGCCGCGCCGGCGACGCCGTGCCGCACTCGGATGGAGCTCACGTTAATGTCGACCGTAGAGACCGTTCGCCACCGCGCCGCGATCTGCGGCTACGTCAGCGACGCCAGCTCCGGCGCCGGCATCGCCGGCGCCACGGTCGAGCTGGCGGCCCAGGGTCTGCAGACGCAGACGCGCGCCGACGGCTTCTATAGCTTTCTCGATCTGCCCGACGGGTCGTACACGCTGCACGCCGCCGCGCCGCAACTGGGCAGCTGCTACGGCACCGTGACGGTCGCCGGCGTGTCCGTCGCCAGCGACGGCGAGGGCCGGCCGCTGCTCGACCCCAAGGGAAATCTCGGTTTGCGGCCGACCCGTCTCAGCGGGCTGGTGCAGCGAAGCGACAACCTGGCGCCGATCGCCTACGCGGACGTATTTCTGCGCGCAAGCAACGTCAAGACCAAGAGCAACAAGGTCGGCCAGTACGTGCTCTCGGCGGTCGAGGCCGGCACGCAGACCGTGCAGGTCCAGACCGTGCAGGTCTCCGCGCCCGGCTTCACTACGGTTTCGCAATCCGTGAGTCTGAACGCGGGTCAGAACACGGCCGTCGATTTCAAGCTCACCGCAAGCTAGACGCAACCCGACCAGCCACTCAACAAGGAGCGACAGCCATGCCCCAATACCTTTCACCAGGCGTATACGTCGAAGAGGTCCCCTCCGCGGTCAAAGCCATCGCCGGCGTCAGCACCAGCACCCCGGGCTTCATCGGAGTGATTGCCGACAAGATCACCCTTGTTGCAAAGGATCCCAATACGGCTCCTACCACGGACAACCCAAGCCCGACCAAGTATGTGGACTTCCCGCTACCAGTTCCTGCCAAGATACCTAAGCTCATCACCAACTGGACCCAATTCATCAAGCTCTTTGGCGACTTGGTCGGCGATGAAACGGCGCCGGCCGGTGCCGGGACAGCGATCGACGAACACCACCGTAACCTCGCGCACGCGGTCTACGGTTTTTTCAACAACGGCGGCAGCCGCTGCTTTGTGGTGCGCATTACCGACCCCAACGACCTCGACGATGCGCTCAAGGCGTTTGCCGCGATCGACGAAATCGCCTTGGTCGCCATGCCCGGCAATACCGACGACGCCGTGCGCACCGCCATCGTGGCGCACTGCGAGAACGTCGCCAACCGCTTCGCTATTCTGGACGGGCCGGCGAGCAGCACCGACCTTACCGAGCTGACCGCGATTCCCGCTGCCACACCCCCCGGAGTGGCGCCGAAGAACACCAATTTCGCCGCTTGGTACTTCCCGTGGATCAAGGTCTTCGATCCCTCGACCAAGCTGCTCACCCCGAGCGGCGACGGGACGGTCGCAGTTCCCCCCAGCGGTCACCTCGCCGGGATCTATGCGCGCGTGGACAACGAGCGCGGTGTGCACAAGGCCCCGGCGAACGAGGCCATCCGCGGCGCCCTCGACGTCACCCAGCCGCTTGCCAAGGCGGACCAGGACGGCCTCAACCCGAAGGGTGTCAACTGCATCCGCGTGCTGAACGGCAACATCTTCGCCTGGGGCGCACGCACGGTGGGCGGCGACGCCAACGCCGACCTTAAGTACATCAACGTGCGGCGCACGCTGCTGTTCCTGCGCAAGTCGATCGACGAGGGCACGCAATGGGTCGTGTTCGAGCCCAACAGCCCCGCGCTGTGGCAGAAGATCACGCGCAACGTCACCGCCTTCCTCACCAACGTATGGCGTTCCGGGGCGCTGTTCGGCACGACGCAGCAGGAGGCGTTCTACGTCAAGTGCGACGCGGAGACGAACCCGCCGGAGCTGCGCGAGCTCGGCCAAGTGGTGACCGAGATCGGCGTGGCGATCGTGCGGCCGGCCGAATTCGTCATCTTCCGCATCAGCCAGTTCACGGCGCCGAGCAAGTAATCGGAGCCTACGCGTGGCAGCGGCCTACAAGATCCCCGGCATCTACCGAGAGGACGTCTACGTTCGACCGGTGGCCCCGCTGCCGACGGGCGTGCCGGGTTTCATCGGCTTCGGGCAGACGACCGGTGGCCCGATATTGTTGCATCGGGCCGAAGATTTGGCAGGGAGCTTCAATATGCCCGCTGGCGTAGACGGGTACTTGGCCGATGCGGTCGCCGGCTTTTTCGCCAACGGCGGCGTGCGCTGCTACGTCGTCGGCGCGTCCGCGACCGGCGACCGAGAACGGGCGCTGCAGGATGCCTTCGATCTGCTCGGACCGCTGACCGATCTCGACCTCGTGGCCGTGCCCGACGCCATGATCTTGCCGGAAGACGCCGCGCAGCGCGTGCAGTCGGCCGCGATCGCGCACTGCAGCGTTCACGGCAATCGCTTCGCGATCCTGGATGCACCCGGCGGGAAGGATCCTGGTAATCCGGACGTCGTAGAAGCGCTCAAGACGTGGCGCCGCGCGCTCATGCTCGGCCGCGCGCAACCTGCGAACGCCGCGCTGTATTACCCGTGGGTAAAAGTGCCGTCGGCCGACATCGTCAGCGGCCGCTCGGTGCCGCCGTGCGGGCATGTCGCCGGGATCTTCGCGCGCTCCGACACGCGCGTCGGCGTATTCAAGGCGCCGGCCAACGAGGGGCTCATCGGAGTGCTCGACCTCGAATTCCTGATCGACGCCAGCGTCCAGGAGAATCTCAATCCCGAGGGGATCAATTGCCTGCGTGCGTTTCCAGGACGCGGCCTGCGCGTCTGGGGTGCGCGCACGCTGAGCGCCGACGCGAACTGGCGCTACATCAACGTGCGGCGCCTGTTCCTGACGCTCGCGCGCTGGATCGACCGCAACATGGGATGGGCCGCCTTCGAGGCGAACACTCCGCGCCTGTGGATTCGTATACAGCGCGAGCTCAACGTGTACCTCGGCCAGCTCTGGCGGGCCGGCGCGCTCAAGGGCGCGAGCGCGGCTGAGGCCTTCTACGTCAAATGCGATTCCGAAACTAACCCGGCGGAGGAGCGCGATCTCGGTCGCGTCACGACCGAGGTCGGCTTGGCGCCGGCCTCGCCGGCGGAGTTCGTCGTCGTGCGCATTATCCACCGCCTCGGCGCAGCGCAGCTGACCTAGGCATTTCGAACATGACACAAGCGTTCATTTGGTCCAACTCGTTATCGTCAAAGGAGACGTGAAATGGCAACCACCCGCGTTGATCCCTATCGTGGCTTCAACTTTCTCGTGGAAATCGACGGCATCTCGCAGGCCGGATTTCAGGAGTGCAGCGGCCTGGACGCAAGCACCGATCCGGTCGATTACCGTGAGGGCGCCGACCCGAATCACCTGCGCAAGCTGTCCGGCCTGAACAAGTACTCGCCCATTACGCTCAAGCGCGGCATCACTGATTCGGACGAGCTGTGGAAGTGGCGCCAGACGGTGATCGACGGCAAGACCGAGCGCAAGAGCGGCTCGATCGTGCTGCTCGACGAAGCCGGCGCGGAAAAGCTGCGCTGGAATTTCAGCAATGCGTGGCCTTCGAAATGGACCGGCCCGGCGTTCAACTCCACCGGCAACGCCGTGGCGGTCGAAACGCTCGAACTGGCGCACGAGGAAGTCAAGAAGGCGTGACGCGCGGCATGTGGACTTTACCGCGGCGCAACCCCTACCGGCCGGCGACTCGCCGGCCGGCCATGAATGCGAGGTGCAGCCATGTTGCAGACCGAGTACTCGTTCACCCTGCCCCTGGGTTACGTCGATCCCGAGGGCACCCTCCACAAGGAGGGCACGATGCGCCTGGCGACCGCGTTCGACGAGATCGCGCCGCTCAAGGACCCGCGCGTGCAAAGCAACCCGGCGTATCTGTTGGTGATCCTGCTGTCGCGCGTCGTCACCAAGCTCGGGGCGCTGGATCACATCAACCCGAAGCTGATCGAGGCGCTTTACGCCGGGGATCTTGCCTATCTCCAGGATCTGTATGGGCGGATCAACGGGAACGGCCACAACCGCGTGCGCGCTCAGTGCCCGCATTGCGACAAGCCGTTCGAGGTGGAGCTCGATCGGGTGGGGGAGTCTGGCGCTACCCCTTAGAGCGGCTCTACGAGGAGGTAGCGTATGTGGCATTCCACTTTCATTGGCCGCACGGGCAAGTTCTGGCGCTGGAGCATAGCGAGCGCCAGCGCTGGATAGCGGAAATCGCCAAGATCAATCGGCGCCTCAACCAGCAGCTGCAGGGCGACGGCTAGGCCGATGGATTCGTCAGCATCAACCATGGAGAGCAGCGCATGCCGTCGCCGGATCTGAATGCCGCGTTCGCCGCGGCGACGAATCTTCTCGGCGTGCGGGCCGATCCCTACCAAGCGTTCAACTTCCTGGTCGAGATCGAGGGCATTCTCGTGGGCGGTTTTTCGGAGTGCAGCGGCCTGCAGGTGGAGACGGAGTTCACCGACTACCGCGAGGGCGGCCTCAACGACTACGTGCATCGCTTCGCCGGGCCCACGAAGTATCCGCCGCTCGTCCTGAAGCACGGCCTCACCCAGATCGACGGACTGTGGGCGTGGCACCAGGACGTCGTGCAGCAAAAGATCACGCGCCATAACGGGACGATATACCTGCTCGACAAGAAGCGCGTCCCGGTGATGTGGTGGGACTTCAAGGAAGCTTTGCCGGTCAAGTGGAGCGGGCCCGACCTGCGCGCGGACTCCGGCAACGTCGCGATAGAAAGCGTCGAGCTCACCCATCGGGGTTTGAGCCGGCCGCGGCTCGCCACCGCTCTGGCCGGTCTGGGCGCGGAGCTGAGCGCCTCGTTTGATATCAGCAGCAGCTTGTTCTGACCATGGCCGAGAACACCGCGCCACTCGAACCGGCATCGGCCCCGCCGCAGACTGGCTCGACGCGCTGGTCGCGGCGTCTCGACACGTCGCCCGGCATCATCGATGCGGAGGCCGCAGAGCAGATCTACGCACGCACGGCCGGCCGGGCCATGCAGCGCATCGCGCGCGCCAGTGAGCTCGCGACACACCACGCGAGCGCGGATCAGGGCGGCGCAGCCGGTGAGCTGCTGCTGGCGCGCACGTCAATGGGCGTTGCGTCGGCGCAGGGCGAGGCCAGCTTGGCGGACAGCGCGGCAGTCGTTAGCGTTCGCCGCGCGGATCGGGGCTGGCCCTGGCGGGATGCTTCGTCCAATCACAAAACTGCTCACGACGCGGCGCTCTCGGCGTCGTCGACGGCGGCGCCATCGGCGCTGACAGCGCGTTTGCAACGGCGCGCACCCGGACCTGGCGTGGTCAAGATTCAAGCGCCGCAGGCGCTGGACCACGCTGTGCCAGGCGTGTCGCTGCGCTCGGGATTGCACGAGCGACTCGCGGCGCGCGCGGGTTCAGCGCCGCAGCCGATACCGGCGGCGGTGCGCTTGGCGCGCGGCGCAGACCAGCCGGTGCACGGCAACGAAGTTGCCCTCGCCGATCCGATCGTTGCTCGAGCCGCACGGGCCGGCGAGACCGTCAGCCGTCTCGCCCGCGCGAGCGCCGATGCCGTCCCGGCTGCTTTGCTCATGCCGCTTGGCGATCCCGCACCAGCCAATCCGAGCACAGCGCCTGAGTGGGCCGCCGGCAAAGCTCACGCCACACGGGCGCTGTCGGCGGTCGCAACGCCGAACGTGCCGTCCGCGCCGCAAGCGGCCCCAGTGGCCGTCAGCCCTACCACCGCATCTACCGTCGCGCGCAAACCGACCAACGCGCCCGCACACGCGACGCCGGCACCGACAGCGCAGGCACGGACCTCCGAAATTGCGCCCGCGACCTCAGCGTCCCTTGCCACCGAGACGACGTTACACCTTGCTGGCGCATCCGCCACGGAGAGCGTACACGCCGCATTTCCGACCGTCGCGCCCGATGTGGTTGCGACACCATCGCCCGTTTCAGTCGTGCATCCGGTCGTGCACCGCATGTCGGGCAGCCCGCTCTCGCTCGCTCGGACGCCCGACTATCGTGCCACGTACGCGACCGGTGTGTCCGCCACGCACGACGCAGCGCCAGCTCACGCCAAGCATCGATCCTCGCCAACGGGTGGAGCGATCGCGCGCGTTGCCGAAATCCCGGCCGCCGCCTCGCATGCTGACCCGACCCTAGTATGGCGCGCCGCGAACGAGACCGGCGCGCGTGCCTGGCCCGCGCGATCGCGCGATGCGTGGAGCAGTGGGGTGCTCATGCGCGCAGGCACCGAGGATGCCACTGATGCAGGTTCCGCAACCACGCCGAGCGCGCCCGCGGCAGTTCCGCCTGCAGCCGACGCCGCGACCGCCGGGACACTTACGGCGCCCGCACCGGCCCCTGATATGAACCAGCTTGCCGAGCAAGTCACGCGCCTGATCGTGCGGCGTCTCGAGGTTGAGCGCGAGCGTCGGGGAGGCAAGAGATGGATCTAGCCAACCTCAAGATCCCAGTCAAGCTCAACATCAAACCGCTGACCCCTTCGGCGATGGCTTCGCAGTATCCGACGGGGATCGACGTGCTGTTCAACCCGAACACGTAC
>WNGN01002795.1_pt1 | contig 12083 bp, 10 predicted proteins | sample 5400561 | NCBI WGS metagenome assembly WNGN01 (sample SAMN13153379, study PRJNA577476) | soil metagenome | isolation source: 115 cm soil or saprolite under Garry oak tree replicate 2 | place: USA:California | collected 2016-06-15
GCAAAAACTTGACAAGCCAATGTCGGGAGACATATAATACAATTAAATCCGAGTATGCTAGTAAGGATTAACGGGGAGTCAGGCTTCCTGTGTGAATATATGCTAGATGGAGTGAATACTGATGAGTACACAGGCATTCGATACGGAGCTGCAGGCATATCCTGGGTTCCACATGGCCGAAAACTATGTGTTCAAGTCCGAGAGGGGGTTGAGCACGAAGATCGTTGAGCAGATCTCCGAGATGAAGGGCGAACCCGATTGGATGCGCAAATTCCGCCTCAAGAGCCTGGCACTCTTCGAGAAGCGCCCGATGCCGACCTGGGGCGCCGACCTGTCGGGGATTGACTTCGACAATATCTTCTATTACATTAAGCCGATGCAGGAGCAGGGCAAGACCTGGGAAGAGGTGCCCACTGAGATCAAAGAGACGTTTGACCGGCTGGGTATCCCGGAAGCCGAGCGCAAGTACCTGGCGGGGGTGACTGCGCAATACGAGAGCGAGGCGGTTTACCACAAGGTACGCGAGGACCTGGAGAAGCTGGGTGTGATCTTCACCGATATGGATACGGCCCTACGTCTATATCCCGATGTGGTGAAGCAGTACTTCGGCACGATTATCCCGCCATCCGATAATAAGTTCGCTTCGTTGAACAGCGCTGTATGGAGCGGCGGCAGCTTTGTCTACGTGCCGGAAGGGGTGCGCGTGGAGATCCCGCTGCAGGCCTACTTCCGTATTAACGCGCAGAATATGGGTCAGTTCGAGCGTACGCTGATTATCGCGGCGCCGGGCTCGTATGTGCACTATGTTGAAGGCTGCACGGCGCCAACGTATGCCAGCGATAGCCTGCACAGCGCCGTGGTAGAAATTGTGGTGCAGAGAGGCGCTCGCGTACGTTATACGACGATCCAGAACTGGTCGAAAAATGTGTACAACCTGGTGACGAAACGTGCTGCCGCTTACGCTGATGCGACGATGGAATGGGTGGATGGCAACCTGGGCTCGAAGGTGACGATGAAGTACCCGGCAGTGCTGTTGATGGAGCCAGGCGCTCGCGGAGATGTCCTGTCGGTGGCGTTCGCCAGCGACGGTATGCACCAGGACGCCGGGGCCAAGATGACGCACCTCGCGCCGCACACGACCTCGCAGATCCTGTCGAAGTCGGTCTCGAAGGGGACGGGCCGGGCTTCTTATCGCGGGTTGGTACGTATCAATCCAGGCGCACACCACACCAAGTCGAGCGTACGCTGTGACGCGCTCCTGCTCGACGAGGAGGCTCGCACCGATACCTACCCGACCATTCGTGTCGAGGATAACGAGACGGAGATCGGCCACGAGGCGACTGTCTCGAAGGTGGGCGAAGACCAGCTCTTCTACCTGATGAGCCGCGGCCTGGACGAGTCCGAGGCTTACTCGCTGATCGTCAATGGTTTCATTGAGCCGATCACGAAGGAGCTGCCGATGGAGTACGCGGTCGAGCTGAACCGCCTGATCCAGTTGGAAATGTCGGGCAGCGTGGGCTAAGGCGACACAGAACCGATGTAGATTAGAAACAGGGGTCACCATCTGGTGGCCCTTGTTTTTTTGCGCTTGTATAATTTGCCTATGAGTAAGCTCTTGATCATTTGTGGCATTTCCTTTGCTGGAAAGTCTACTCTAGCGGAAGCCATTGCTCACCGGTTCGACTATGCGCAAGTCGATGTAGACGACATGAAAGTCCATTTATATGGACCTGATAGTAAAGATGAGGATTTAAGTCATGTAGATTGGGTAAGGATTTATCACGAGACGGACAAACTCATTGAAAGCTATTTACAATCAGGGAAGACGGTGATCGATGCTTCACGCAACTTTAGAAAAGATGAGCGGCAATTGGCAAAAAGCATTGTCACTCAACTGAGGGCTGAGGCTGTGACTATCTTTGTTGATACACCAGAAGGTATTGCTCGCAAGCGCTTGCTTGAAAACAGGAAAAAGCAAGCGAGGCGTGATGTGACTGATCAAGATTTCGAAAAAATTCTTCAAGTATGGGAACCTCCTGCCGCAGATGAACGCCCTTTCGTTTTCCATTACAGTGACCATATTGATACTTGGATTTCCAAAAACATCTCGGCAATAAGGTAGCTTTCTATCAGCAGATGTCGATCCCCCCTTGCCCAATCTCCTCATCTCGAGTACAATCAATCCACTGTACGGCGTGGGGCGCAACCCGTAGAGTACAGGGGCGTAGATATAGGTGAGAGAAGATAGGTAGTATTACCTCCTCTCCAACACCAATGTGGGAATTGAGAGGTGGGTTAGTTGGCCCGGTGCCTGAATATAAGAGCCGGTGGGGGACATGAGAACCCCAACGATGCGATATATTGCCAGCGCTGCGATTTCCTGGTACAGGGAGCACATGTCGGCGCTTACGAGGTTATTGACTTCATCGGCGCGGGCAGCTATGGTCATGTCTACAAGGTGCGAGAACCGGCGCCGCTCAGCCGCATATTAGCGCTGAAGGTGCTGCGCTTCGATCAATTCAATGAGAAAGCGCTGGGGAGCTTCTTCGACGAGGCGCGGCGTATTGCTAATCTTCAACATCCAAATATTTTGCCTGTGTATAATTTCGGCCAGTTGGAGGATGGGCGCCCGTATCTGGTGATGGAGTACGCGCCGCGCACGATTCTTGATCTCTTCCGCAGGGATGGCGGCGGCAAGAGGCTGGCGCTGGCAGAAGAACTCGAACCCTATGTGCGGCAGGCGGCAGATGCCCTCCACTATGTACACAAAAGCGGGCTGATTCACCAGGATGTGAAACCGGGCAACCTGCTGATTGGACGCAACGAGCAGCTGCTGCTCTCTGATTTCGGCACTACCTTCTACCTGGGCATGCAAACGCACGCTTCGCTTGGTGAGGTTACGGGCACGGCGGCCTATATGCCACCGGAGCAATGGCAGGGCAATCCCCGGCGCGACTCCGACCAGTACGCGCTGGCCATCTGCTGCTACGAGCTGCTCGCGGGTCGCCCGCCATTCCTCTATAAACGCGTCGAGGAGATGTGGAACGCACACCTGAAGGAGCCGGTGCCCCCGCCGCAACAGTGGAACCCGCGTATCCCGGTGGAGGTCGGCGCGGTACTACTGCGTGCGATGGCGAAGGATTACCGGCAGCGTTATCGCGGCGTTATAGAGTTTTCCGACAATTACACAAGCGCGGTCAAGCTGGCGCTACAGCGCTACGTGTGCCAGCAGTGCGGGCACCACAATCGCAGCGGCGCACGGCGCTGCAGCGCGTGTGGCGCAGAGTATGACCGCCGCCGCTGCCCTTATTGTGATGCCCCGGGCCGTTTCGGGCAACGCGTCTGCTCGACATGCGGCCGGCTGGTTAGTTCACCGGCGATTGTGCTGCACAGTCCACTCGAGGGAGTGAGTGTACGCCAGGAACGCTATACTATCAGGCACGTGCTAAAGAATAGCGAGGAGACCCGGGTGATGACAGCCATTGCCAGCGACACGCAGGCAAAGGGACAGCGGGTTGTGCTGAAACGCTGGGAATGTACTAATCTGCCTCTTGCCCGCCGGGCAAAGGAGCTGGTGTACTACGAGAGGGCGACCGAACCACTGGCGCGCCTGCGCCACCCGTTGATCCCGCGTGTGCTCGACCGCTTCGCCGAGGGGAAGCATTATTACCTGGTGCTGGCGTATGTCGACGGGGAAAGCCTGGAGGAGCGGTTACTGAAGTTTTACAAGCCACTGCCGGAACGCGAAGTGCTCGGCTATATGAATACCCTGTTGAATATACTGATGGCTTTGGAGCAGCAGCAGCCTCCCATACGGCATTATGATATTTCGCCCGCCAATATTATCATTGAGAGGAGCCGCGGCCGTGTTATGTTGACGGGGTTTCAGGTTGCATCACCGCCTTTGTCAGACGCACAGGATCTCAAGAGGCACCGCACGACGAGGAAGCTGGCTATTTCGCCCTATCTACCGTTACGAGACATGCCTTATGATCAACGCACCTGTATCTATATGCTGGCAGCGAGCATGCACTATGCGCTGACCAATTATCCACCGCCCCATTATCCGGCCTATCCACCGGTGCGTATGCTGAACTCGGGGGTGTCACCGGGACTGGAGCTGGTGCTCAGCCGGGCGCTAATGGAGGATAGTAAGGATAGGTATCAGAGCTATCAAGAGATGCAGCGGGATATTAAAGGGCTGATGTGACCACTCTCCAGGGCAACTCACGGGTCGCCCCATTGTGGTCAAAATAACGGAATGCAATGAAGTCGTAGCTGCGCGATTCATCGCACGGAGCGGGGGAGGTATCATGGCCAGGCCGCCGCCATCCCCAGCGCCATGAATGTCGCGGCTACGCCCTTCACGTGGCGCCAATGGGCGACCGCCGTTGTAGCTCCCCGATTCATCGAGGGAGCGATTTATCGAGCATGTGGTCGCCCCTACTCGGTGTGGTTAGCGGCGCTGGTCGATGGGGGGGTAAGGTACGTTTTTTGGGCCGACGTATTCGGCGCGGGGGCGAATGAGGCGGTTGTTGGCATATTGCTCCAGTACATGGGCGGTCCAGCCGCTGATGCGGCTGCACGCGAAGATGGGCGTGTCCAGGTCGATGGGGATGCCCATGGTGTAGTAGACCGAGGCGGAATAGAAATCGACGTTTGCGTTGAGTCCTTTGTGCTCTTTTATGTATGCTTCGATGATGTGCGACATCTCATACCAGCGAGTGTCGCCGGTACGCTTTCCGAGTTCTTCTGACATGGCGCGCAGGTGCGTGGCACGCGGGTCCTCCGTGCGGTAGACGCGGTGTCCAAAACCCATGATACGCTCTTTACGTTCCAGCGCGCCCCGGATGTATGATTCCGCCTGGTCGACCTGGCCAACACGCAGAAGCATGCGCATTACCTGTTCGTTAGCGCCGCCGTGCAGTGGGCCGGAGAGGGCGCCGATGGCCGAGGTGATGGCCGCATACATATCTGCCAATGTACCGGCCGTGACGCGAGCGGCGAAGGTCGACGCGTTCAATTCGTGGTCAGCGTGCAAGATCAAGGCGACATCGAGCACGTGAGCGTTATAGGTATCTGGCTTTTCGCCGATTAACATGTACAGGAAGTTGGTGGCGTGGTCTCCACCGGGTAGAGGGGCGACGGGCTCTTTGCCGTTACGCATGCGATCCCAGGCGGCTACGATGGTTGGCATGACAGCGGTAAGGCATATGGCGCGGCGGTGGTTGGCATCAGTGGATTTGTCATGGAGGTCGGGGTCGAAGGCGGAAAGGGCGGAAACAGTGGTACGTAAGACATCCATCGGCGGAGTTTTGAGCGGCAGCAGGCGCATTAACTGGAGTAGAGGATCGGGAAGTGCGCGGTTGGCAGCGAGTTGCACTTTCACTTCCTCAAGCTGGGCCTTTGTGGGCAAGGTACCATGCCAGAGTAGATAGGCCGTTTCTTCAAACGAGGAGTAGCGCGCTAAGTCGTGGATGTCAACGCCGAAATAGGTCAGCTTGCCGAGTTTGCCGTCAAGGTCGCAGATGCGCGAGTTCGCTGCTACGACGTCTTCAAGACCACCGGTTGTCATAGAAGGTCCTCCAGGGGAGTGGGATTACGCTTCGCTGTAGGGGCATCTCTCGCAGGCACCTAAGCAGGCCGGCATCCGACGTTTTGGGCGGTGTCGGGAAACTGCTGCTTCCACAGCGAAGCAGACAACTTTCGTTACAACAAATGATATGCGGTTCTGTAAGGTAATTATAATCATGCAGAGTTTGCAATGTCAACGGGATTAAAGAAGACACAAAATTGGATTGACGGGGAAATACCGTCGCCTGCGAGCGTATTATGTAGAGAAACAAATAAGTATGGTACCTATGGAATAGTGATAGAAATATGTTAAACTGAGGCAATCGAGATAAAAAGTGAGGCAACATATGGCAGAGCTCGTGCGAGAGGATGAGGTACAACTCATTGCCCGCAGCCAGCTTGGGGATGTCAGCGCGTTCAATCAGTTGGTACTGAACTATCAACAGAGCACGTTTGGCGTCATCTTCCGCATGCTTGGAGATCGTGACATTGCGGCCGATGTCACGCAAGATGTATTCATTGCTGCCTTTCGCGGTATACAGTCTTTTCGCGGCGGGTCCTCGTTCCGCGCCTGGCTGATGCGCATAGCCTCCAATGCTGCCTGCGATTACTGGCGGCGTACACAGCGCCATCCCACGGAGTCATTGGATATAGATGCTGACGACGATGATACACACGCAGCCAGCATCCTCAACTCGGCGGTGGCAATGGGGCAGGAAGTGAATCCTGAGGAGTACCTGCTCAACCGGGAGTTACAGGAACTGATCCAACGGGGTTTGCAGCAGCTTCCTCTCGACCAGCGCGTGGCGGTTGTTCTATGCGATATACAGGGGTTATCATATGAGGAGATTGCGGCAACGACCCAGGTGACAATGGGCACGGTGCGCTCGCGTATCGCACGCGGGCGGGCACGGCTGCGCAGTTACCTGTACAAGTACAGGGAACTTTTGCCGCGCGGCTATCGTTTATCTAATGATAGAGAGTAAGTTTCAATCCCAAAGGGGAGTATTGGAGTGGCACAACAGCGTAGCGGGCACCTGACAACTGAACAGCTTTCGGCATTACTGGACAAGCAGCTTTCGCCACAGGAGTGGGCGGTTTGCCAGGCCCACCTGCGCGCTTGCCAGCAATGCCAGAGTGTGCTGGCAGACCTGCGGCAGACATCGGTGCTGCTGCGCGCGCTGCCACAGCCAGATTTACCTCGCTCATTTGTGTTACCTGCTACTATTACGTCGCCCGCGGGACAAATCTCACGCCCCGGAGCTCAAGCCACTGTGACGCCAATTACACGGGGTCGTCGCAGTGCATGGCCAACCTATCTGCGGGTTTCGACTCGCTTTATAAGCACGATAGCGGCTGCGCTGGGCATCATTTTTATTCTCTCGGGCCTACTGGTAAGCCTGCCACGCGCGGGGAGCACCACCGCGGGGTCGGCACCGGTGACTGCGTCATCGTCCTCTAACACGGCAACGCATGGGGTAGCGCAGACTCCCCAGGCAAGGGCGCAGACTCCCACTGCAAATACCGCCAATGACAACCACCCGAAAACGCAACTGCCCACGCCCGTGGGCACTGCTACCGACCATGCTTTTTCAGATACTGCGCATACAGGAAACCCGGTCAATACTCTACTACCGCTGCTTGACCCGAGTACGATAGAAGGGCGCGTGGTGATCGGGGTTCTCCTGCTCATTCTGGGCATCCTGGGGGTTATCTTTACCAGGCGCAGGCAGGTTGGGAGAACAAGCGGGCGACCATAAAGGCCCTCCCCGCCACTCCTCGCCGCCCTCGCCCCTACAGGAACCGAATTTCCCCCCGCAAGGATGGAGAGCTGCAAAGTTCAGTCCCTTGCGATTGACTATTCTAACTGATAGAATCTCTCTATGAGCATACAAGAGGACCGTCCGAAAAGTGCCCGCGCAAAACGCCAGCCCGCCGCGAACAACCACCCTGCCGCCGAAAGCGTCGTGCAGCCGTCCATGAGGCAGCACTGGACCGATGCCGCAGGCTTGCCATTGCTGCCGGACGAGCAGCCGCTCAGCACCGTGCGTGACAGCCTGTATGACCTCATTCCCCTCGGTCCCCGCGAGGAAAAACTTATCGGTACCGCCCCCTTCCTGCGGCTGCAAAAAATAAAACAGCTGGGCTTTGTCTATCGTATCTGGCCGGGAGCCACCCACACGCGCTACGAACACAGCCTTGGCTGCTACAACCTCGCCGTGCGCGCCCTGCGGGCGCTGCTGCAGCACGGCAGCGCGGGCGGACTCGACGGCGTCGCCATCAGCAGCATACAGACATTGGTGGTCGCCGCCCTGCTGCATGACATCGGGCACTACCCCTTTTCCCACACACTGGAAGAACTGGGCTACCCCATCATCGAGCATGAAAAGGTCGGGCGTTCCATCATCGAAAACAGCGAAATCGCGCCCATCCTGGAGCGCGACTACCATCTCTCGCCCGAGCGCGTAGCCGATTTTATCGACCCTCCCAAGACCAAAGCCTTGCCGGCCGGCGACGAACTCCTCAATAGCCTGTTGAGCGGCGCGCTCGACGTTGACAAGCTCGACTACCTGCCGCGCGACGCGCGTGCCTGCAACGTCCCCTACGGCGGCGTCGATGTCGCCCGCCTGCAAGAATCACTGCGCATCCACCCCAATGTCCAGGGCCAGCGCCGCGTCGTCGTCACGCATAAAGGCATCAGCCCTTTGCACTCGCTGCTCCACGCTCGCCAGGAAATGTTCGACAACATCTACTGGCATCACACCAGTCGAGCCTTTCAGGTCATGTTGATGCGCGCCGTGCAGGAAGCGCTGCAATGTGGTGCGCTCCAGCCCGAGCACCTGGTGGGCCTCGACGATGCTTCGCTACTCTCACTGCTGGCCGGTGAACACATGCCCACCAGTTCCCGCGTACTGGCGGGAGACCTGGAAATGCGCCGCCCCTACAAAGGGATACTAGAGATCAGCCGCCTCGCGGGCCGCTTCTTCAGCCGCCTGGAAGCACTCTTCTGGGACCCCGCCCGCCGTCGTCATATCGAACAAGCGCTTTCTGCTGAACTTGCCCGGACCCTGGAGATAGACATTGCAGACTATGAACTACTCCTCGATGTTCCGAGGCCGGAGAAATGGGAGATGGACGTGTGGGTAACATTCGCGAACCCGCCCGTGGGTATGGGTTCCCTGGTCACCTGGGTGCAGGCTACCGGCTTGCAGCCCGATGACCTCGCGCGCTACGAGCAGCACCAGCGCCGCATCCGCGTCGTCGTCGTCGAGCGGCTGCGCGCGCCCCTGCTGGCTCGCCGCGATGATCTGCTCCTGCCAACCCTAGAGAAACTGGTCGAGATGTAGCAACCAGCCAGTATCACCCCATCGGCAGATTTCCCTCTGACCCGGGTATAGGTGGCATGGCGCTGGATTGCCCTCACGAAGAGGCAAACCCTTTCTGATTGCCCTCCTGCGGCGCCGCTGTTTTAGCCGCCGAGCGCTGGCTTGCCAGCAGCACACCGGCCAGGAACAAAACCCAGCCCAGCGACATCACCAGCCAGAATGTGCTCTCCAGCCCCAGAAACCTCGCCAGCGTGCCCGCCAGGCCGTTGAGCAAGTCTCCCAGCAGGATCAGCACGTTGGCCCACAGGATATTGCTCGTCGAAAGACCTCCCAGGCTCGACTGGCGGCGCACCAGCTTCCACCCGGAATAGACCGCTACCCCGACCACGGCCAGCACCCCCAGCGAATTGAGGATAATAATAGTGATCAGCCATAGCCCCGGCTGTAAAATACCTGTACCCGGCGTCCCTGCCACGTGAGCAAGCGCGCCCATATTTACACCCGCCATAGCGATCAGCGCCGCCGCCAGGATACTCAACACGCACAGCCCTACAAAGCAAATACGCGCAGCCTGCTTACTCGCCACCAGGGCAATACTACCAAGTCCCAGCCATGCCGGCACCAGCGCCCCTCCCAGGATGTAGTAAACGCGGAAAAACACTATCCCCGCGCTGCTGGTAGGTCCCACTACAATCATTAGCACATAGGCCAGCGTCGCCACAAACGCCATCACCAATCCAATCGACCAGTACAGCTGGTAGATGCGATGACGCTGCAAATACTGGCGCAGCACTATGCCCGCGAAAAGCGCCGTCACCACCACGTTGACAACCGGCGAAAGCAGCAAAATAGCATTGTTCATACTTGTGCCCCATCTTTTAGCACACTATAATCTACAGAAAACTACATGCTTTGCAGCAAAACGTACAGAAAACTACAAGTATTCTACCGAATTTCTTAGCACTGTGCAAAGTTCACTCATCGCACATCCTGCTCTTTACCGTAAGGTACCTATCCCCAAGGAGACCCGATACCATGCCGAGAGTTGTGTAAAGACAAGCGTAACGGCAGAGGTGTATTTGAGGGGATAATACAGGCATAGATCGATCCTTTCGATCAAAACCTTTACTTTCAACAAAGGAGAAACCTATGCCTGCGCACAAGAAAGAGCATACCACACCGGGAACGACCCATCGACCCGCGGAGTCGTCAGCCTCACGTATGCCATCTCAGGAAGACTTCCATCAATATCTTCGCAGTCAGATCCGTCAGGCCGCACGGGTCGTGATGGAAGAAGTCATGCGCGAAGAACCGGCAGTTGTCTATTATGCTGGGCGCTCTCGTGTGGGACTCACTCTTTATGATTGTCGGCGTCCTGCTGCTGTACCGCAGCGCCGGCGAGCAGTTCATTGCCAGTATCAACTTCCTGACCAGTACAGCGACCGGGTATACGCTGCCGGTGCTGCCATACAATAACTTGATGGCCAGCATTGCCGCGAACAGTCCCATTTTCTCTTTGCTGGTTGCCATCAGCTTCCTCTTCTGGAACCTGCCCGCGATGTTCCCGAACACGTTCATGCCGGTGCGCACGATATTCGCCTGGGCATTTGATCGCATCCTGCCGAGCAAGCTCTCTGAAGTCAACGAGAGAACGCACGCTCCTGTACCCGCGATTATCACAGCGTCGGCGATTGTCCTGATCATCCTGATCTGGTCGGTGCTCTCTACCTCGTTCTTTACACTGCTCTCGCTGGGTGTGCTCGCTGGTGTTGTGACCATCTTGACGGTGAGCGTCGCGGCGATTGCATTCCCATTCCGTCGACCCGAGTTGTATAAGAACTCGCCGGCTAACGTTTCCATTGCGGGAATACCGGTTTTGCCTATCGTTGCTGTGCTTTCTATCCTAGTGATGATCGGGCTGGCCTACGTGGTTCTGAGTTATCCACAGCTTGGCATCATACCATGGCAGGGGTTTGCTTTCATGGGGTCACTGGTCGTGGTGGGCTTGTTGATCTTCTTTATTGCGCGGGCCGTGCGGGCCAGCCAGGGCATTAATCTCGATCTGATCTACCGGGAGTTACCGCCGGAGTAAGTCCTGGCCAGTTTGCAGGCATGTTTGCAACAAGCTTTCTAAAGAGTAGCAGGAGTAGCGGGTGTAGCACTCGCTATTCCTGTGCAATGCAATATTTTCACGAGAAGGGCGCTGCTTTCTCCTGCACCTGTTGTAGGCGCAGCAGATTGCGGACCTCCATCAAAATCTGACCAAGTTTATTCTGCCCACTGCCATCAGCACCACAACCCCAATAGTAATCGTGGGGCGCGTTTTCAACGAGCGCTTGATCTCCGGTAGCCAGCAAAACGGAACGGATATCGACATGCGTTTCAAATTTCCGCAGGACGCCTCGCAGAATCACCTGGTCCTTCACCTGTTCCCAATCGGGACGAAGAGGATGAGAGCGCTTTCGCCCCTTCTTTGCCGCTTCCGAGGCGGTTCGCGCCCGGCGTATTTCCTCGGCATATGGCGTTCCCGCGAATTTCTGTGCTTGAAAGTAATGTTCACTCGTAGGCCACCAGGTGCCATCAAGCTCAAAGCCATGTGGTGAAAAATTCGAGAAACAGCCGTAGGGTTGTCCCTTCGATCCGTAAAAGTAGATGGTCATGTGAGTGTGAGGCCTTTCATGCAAAGGCAGTTATTCAGCCAGCAATTTTACCATCTATTTCTTATTGACATAAGTGAAAGTGGCAATACCTTAAGAAAGGTACACCTGGCCACAGGTTTCGCAGAACCCTATGAGCTTACTATCCTGTTCATGGACATCTGTGAGGCGGCGGGCACAGCGGCACAGCGGCAGACATATCCATGTTGTCGTGCCGGATTGCCGAAGATGAGTGCATGTGGAGGAACATCGCGTGTCACCATTGAGCCCGCCCCGACAAGGGCAAATTCGCCTATGGCCACACCGCAGAGGATGACCGCACCTGCACCGATCGACGCGCCATACTTTACCAAAGTAGGTGTTACCTCCCAATCCTCGACACCTTTTAGCTTGCCGTCAGGAGTAATGGCGCGGGGAAGCAGGTCGTTGGTGAAACAGACACGCGGGCCCACAAAAACGCCGTCTTCCAGTGTCACACCTTCATACACCAGGGCATAGTTCTGGATCTTGACGCGCGAACCAACAC
>WNGN01002630.1_pt1 | contig 12080 bp, 9 predicted proteins | sample 5400561 | NCBI WGS metagenome assembly WNGN01 (sample SAMN13153379, study PRJNA577476) | soil metagenome | isolation source: 115 cm soil or saprolite under Garry oak tree replicate 2 | place: USA:California | collected 2016-06-15
GCTCCCATTCGACCAGGGCGGGAAAAGCACCCTCCATCCCCATTTTGCTCGCATCACCCAAGAAGATTGTGGAAATGAAGGGGTCTACTAAATTGTCCAGGACTTGTGCGCCGAATTTTCGTTGCACGAAATCGGCTAGGCTCTCTTCCTGGTCCGGAGGATGCGAATACCCAAAAGGCTCGCTGAGAATTCGCAGCTTGGATTTGAGTCCGACCAATCGCGTGGTGAACAGGCCCATCGGCGAGAAAGGAGCGGGATGGAGACGGCCGTGTCGGAATACGTATCGCTTGGCTTTGCGATCACCGGCTACAAATTCGTGTTCGAGACGCAAGTCGCGCACCAACTGCCACACGGACGGCGGAAATCGAGGGCACTGCGCCCCGGTCTCGAAGAGAAAGCCGTCTCTCCGGATGGTTCTAATCAGGCCGCCCGCGCGTTCCGCGGCTTCCAGGAGCCGGGGATGGAACCCCAACTGCTTCAGGCGGTGAGCGCAAGCCAGGCCCGAGATTCCCGCGCCGATTACTACGACTTTTTCTTTGTATCCCAGGTCGAGCAAAGTCTATCCAACTGGATGAAGTCACGCACTTGCACGGGCCCAACTTCTTCTGTCAGATAGATGTCTGAAATGGCCTCTGAGTCACTGCTAAATTTCGTTGGAAAATACACGAAAAATGACCGGGAAGTCGCCGTGTGCCAGCGGCGTGGCTATCGCATGGAGAGTTGGACCTATGCGCGGATTATCGGACAGGCGAACCGCGTAGCCAGGGAGCTTGAGGTTCGCGGGTTGGGGAAGGGCGATGCGGCCCTATTGTGGGGCCCCAACTCAGCGGAATGGATCGTCGCGTTTCTCGGATGCGTGCTTCGTGGCGTGGTCATTGTGCCAATCGATGATGGTTCGGCTTTGCAGTTCGCGGAGCGAGTCGCTCGAGAGGTTAAAGCAAAGTTCGTGTTTCGAGCGAATGCGCATCAGGAAATGGACGCCCTTCCTTCCCTTTCCTTTGAATCTCTTGGGGAAATGACTGCAAAACACGATGCCTCTTTTTATCCATCGCCTCAACTGTCGCGTCAAGATACGCTAGAAGTCATTTTTACTTCCGGCACGACCGCCGAGCCTCGCGGCGTGGTGATATCGCACGGAAACATCCTGGCGAACATCGAGCGCCTCGAACTGGAAATCCACAAATACCTTCGCTACGAGCGGCTAGTTCATCCGCTCCGTTTCCTGAATCTGCTTCCCCTGAGCCACGTCTTTGGCCAGATGCTTGGCGTGTTTATTCCGCCGATGCTCCGGGCCACGGTGGTCTTCACCGATTCTCTGAAGCCAGCCGATCTGGTGGATACCATCCGGCAAGAGCGCGTCTCCGTATTGGTCGCGGTTCCGCGATTCATCGAATCCCTTCAGCGGGAAGTGGAACGTTGTGAGGAGCGAGACGGAAGGCTGGAGACATTTCGCAGGAATTTCGCGCAGGCGGAAAAGCAGCACTTTCTTCTCCGTTGGTGGCGATTCCGGCGCATTCACAGGCATTTTGGCTGGAAATTTTGGGCCTTTATTTCCGGCGGAGCCGCTTTGCCGGAGCAAGACGAAACGTTTTGGAACCGCCTGGGATACGCCGTGATTCAAGGATACGGAATGACCGAGACCGCTTCGCTCATTAGCTTGAATCATCCTTTTCGTTCGGCGAGGGGATCGATCGGCAAAGTATTCCCAGGCATGGAGGTTCGTGTTGACGACAACGGTGAGATTCTCGTCCGTGGAGAAGGCGTCGCCAAAGCGTACCAGCACAACGGGCAAGTTCAGTCCTTAGCGGGACCGGATGGATGGTTCCGAACGGGAGACGTCGCCGAGAAGGACGAGAATGGCCGCTTGTACTTCAAGGGCAGGAGGAAGAATGTCATCGTTACGCCGGCGGGCATGAACGTTTACGCGGAAGACTTGGAAAAGGCGTTGCAGCGTCAACCGGGCGTTAGAGACTGCGTTGTAATCGGCCTTGAACGCGGCGGCAACGCCGAACCGTATGCGGTCCTGGTGATGAGTGGCCCCGGCGCGAACGCGGCGTCGGCTGTCGAACGGGCAAATCAAACGCTGGCCGAGTATCAGAAAATCCGCCGCTGGTCTGTTTGGCCGGAACCAGATTTTCCCAGGACTCCAACGCAAAAGCCCATCCTTCCCGCGATCCGTGAGGTGGTCCAAAAGACGGCCGCACTCGGGAAGACCCCGGACGGTGACTCTCTGCCCGGCCTGATCGCGCAAATCACCGGTCGCCCGGTTCAGGCGAACTCCAAAGATACGAACCTGGAGGCTGATTTGCAGCTCTCCTCCCTAGATCGCGTCGAGCTGATGAGCGTTCTGGAGGAGCGATACCAGGTTCACCTGAATGAGGCTCAGTTTGAAGATACTGCAACGATCGGTCAACTCGAGAAACTCATCGCCCAGGGAACGGCTTCAACAACCGAGTATGTCTATCCTCAGTGGCCCCAACACTGGGCCATCACGGCCATTCGGCTTGCCGTCTACTACTTTCTGGCTTGGCCTGCCACTTACCTTCTCGCGGCGCCCCGCATTCGCGGCCGCGAGAATTTGCGCGGATTACAAGGTCCAGTCCTAGTCGTTTCCAATCACGTCACCTACCTCGACATCGCATGGATTCTACCAGCCCTGCCCGCGCGGATTCGGAACAGGCTGGCGACCGCCATGCGGGGTGAGCGGCTTGCGGAAATGCGCCGGCCGACAAGCACGAAAAGCTTGTTCGAACGCTTCATGGAACGGCTGAGATATTTTCTTGCGCTTAGCCTTTTCAACGTTTTTCCGCTTCCGAGGCAATCCGGTTTTTTGCGGAGTTTCCGCTTCGCAGGAAATCTTGTAGATCGCCGCTGGAACCTTCTCGTTTTCCCGGAGGGCCGAACGACCGAGGACGGCAAAATGGCTCCGTTTCGCTCCGGAATCGGTCTGCTTGCCAAGCAATTGGGCATTCCGGTCGTGCCAGTGTACCTGGACGGGCTGTTTGACCTGAAGCAGGCTGAGCGGATCATCACTCGACCCGGTCATGTGCGCGTGACAATAGGATCGCCTATCCGTTTCTCCCGCGAGGAGGATTCCGACACTATCACCCGCGAACTCGCGCGTAGGGTCCGAGAGCTTCAGCCCGTTTGAGAATACGATGTGCGCTTCGAGGCCAACAGGAGGCGAATCGTCAGGAACAGCACCACAAGAGTGAGAAGGACACCCAGCGAGGCCCATTTTTGAGTCGAAATAAAGTGCTTTGCCGCTGTGCCGTAGCGTGCCCCCAAGAATCCCTCGAACAAAAACAGGCAGCCGCGCCCGAGGAGCGTGCCAACGATAAACGTGGCAAGCGGCACCTGAAAAACGCCTTGAGCCACCACAAAGGGCTTAAACGGCACCGGAAATGGGGCGACTGCAGGAAGAAAGACGCACGCCATGGGGTGCCTCTCGACCAGTTTTCGAATTCTGCCCGGTGGATGGCCCTGGGTCTTGCGGTAATAGACCTGTCCCCCTTTTCGCGCAAGATAATAGATCCACAGGCATCCCGCCAGGGAGCCAAGGGCCGCCATCGCCGCGTAAAACGGCATGCGCATCGGATGGAGGCTGGAAAGGTCAAAGAGGATTAGGTCGGTGACTAACGGAAGTGGAACAAACGAAGAATCAATGAACGCCGCAAACAGCAATCCGATTCCGCCCAATGCGGGCAAGCTTGCCATCAACCAAGATTTGAGCCGCACCCAACCCACAATACGACCTACTCGACCGGTCACCTGGTTGTCGATGCCTGTTCGGGAAGTGACAGATAGAATCTCACGAGAGCACTATGCCGGACGGGTTAATGTCCGGCCTTTCGTCCGGCTGTCGAATAGATGCTTCTCGGGCTTAAATGGCTACAAAAAAGTTCCAGGCACAGATCGCGATTTTTTGTCACGCCGGTGGATCTGCTGAATGACTTCACAAATCTCATTTCCAAGGACGGCCCTGGCGATCCCTTTGCGCAGGTCCAGCCGCTGCAAGAGTCCTTCGCTTCGGCTCTCCGGTTGGTTTCGCTGCGTGGGAATCTGCTTTTTACTTCTCGGCCTGCAGCGATACCACCGTGGGCAATGGCGACGTAGTCCTACCGTCGAACTGGCGGATGCTCCGGTCCGCTTGAGAGCATCATCGGCGTGTTGCCGCGGAATATCCTTTGGGGAATCTGAAGCTGGCGCAAAAATTGTCGAGATGACCGCAGACATCTACACCGACACTTCTGCGGCATTGAACCAAGCTAAGGAATTGCTGTGGCTTGACTCGTAACTCTAAAGACCACCCCTCAGCGTAGCGTTATTCCGGTTTGCCTGGTGCAAGCCGATAGATGGTCTCGCGTTCCGCCATTCTGATAGAATCGCAGCCTCTGCCGGAGGTGGTCCTCCATGAAATCGCAAAAGTTTAGCATTTTGCTTGTTGCATTTTTCGCGTTGAGTGCCCTCCTAACAGGAGCTGTGCCGCGCAAACCCGCACAGACGCATATGGCCCTGCAGCCCTTCGCGCAACAAGTGCGTCAAGTCGAAAGCGCGCTGAGGTATTTGGGCCAGCCCCTCGTGGAACAAGATCAAGAGGCCATCAACCGAGCGATCGGCGAAGTCGATGAAGCCACCGCCATCGCCCACTTGGAGCAGGTCCTCGACAAATACACGCTCGCGGTCGTCGACATTAATCCGGAGAGCCGCGTCAAGGTCCAGCCCGGTACCGCAAAACCCGAATTGGTGGAGGCTGGCGCGCGCATCTTTCTCGCGAAAGTCCTCAACCACGCCGGCGTGACCGCCAAGCTCGAGGCGCAAAGTCCCAATGCCCTGCCGGTCCTAGTGCAATCCGACGGAAGCCCCCAGCCGCCCAGGAAAGTTGCGCCCGAAGACGTCCGCGACCGCTGGATGGATCTCGAGCTATACGACAAAAATCCCATGTCGCCGCGGCTTTCCGGCCTACCACTGGAGTATCGGATTGTGACCATCTACAGCCGCGATTCCGGGCAGCGTTCGGCAGAGATTAGTTTCAATGTCGGGCAAGGCACGCAGGACCTTGGCTTTCGCAGCGATATCACCGTCGTGTTTACGGCTTTGCCCGCGCATACGCTCCGGCTGGAGGTGCGAGACGAGCACGGCGCCCCGACGATGGCAGCGTTCACTATCCGCGACCGGTTAGGCCGCTTGTATCCCAATCCCGCGAAACGCCTCGCGCCCGATCTGTTCTTCCAGGCGCAGGTCTATCGCGCGAACGGAGACACCGTTCGAGTTCCGGCAGGCAGCTACACGGTGACGGCTTCGATGGGTCCCGAATACCAGCCTCAAACCAAGCAGGTCGAAGTAACTGCCGCAGGCACTAGCGAAGTTTCTTTTGCCATGCAGCGCTGGATCGATCCCCCGAAATACCATTGGTACTCCGGTGATCATCACGTGCATGCAGCCGGCTGCTCGCATTATCAAAATCCGACCGAAGGCGTGCAACCGGATGATATGGTGCGCCAAATCCAAGGCGAGAAACTGAACGTCGGCGCGGTCCTTACTTGGGGCCCCTGCTACTACTATCAAAAACAGTTTTTCAGTGGCCAAGACCATCCTCTATCGAAGCCCGACGGATTGATGCACTACGATCTGGAAGTTTCCGGATTCCCTTCAAGCCATGCCGGACACTTGGTGCTGCTCGGGCTCACCAATCAGGATTATCCGCATTGCGTTCGCATCGAACAGTGGCCAACGTGGGATCTACCGATTCTGCGCTGGGCCAAATCGCAAGGCGCTATGACCGGCTTTGCTCACTCCGGCTGGGGACTCGAGTCCAAGTCGCGCGAGCTGCCCAACTACCAAGTTCCCGGCTTCGACGGAATCGGCGCCAATGAATACATCGTGGACGTCACGCATCCCGACGCGGTCGATTTCATTTCTACGATGGACACGCCTTATCTGTGGGAATTGAACATTTGGTATCACACCCTGAATGTGGGATTCCGCACGCGAATCTCTGGGGAGACCGATTTCCCTTGCATCACGGATGCACGCGTAGGTGAGGGGCGCATCTACGCCAAAGTGGATGGTCCGCTTAGTTACAGCGGCTGGCTGGAGGCGATCCACAACGGGCGAAGTTACGTCTCCGACGGCAGAAGCCACTTGATGGATTTTGCCGTAAATGATTTGGAAGTCGGCAGCAAGGCAAGCGAGGTAAAGCTCGCACAAAAGGGCACTGTCCGCGCCCGCGTGAAAGTCGCGGCTTTTCTCAATCCCGTCCCACTCGATTCCGACAATATTCCCTCCGATCGCGGAAAGCAGTACTGGAAGGCGGCGCTGACAGGCGCCTCTGAACCTGGCAACATCCGCGACCGCCCCATCGATCAAAACCCGTATTGGCACATCGAGCGAGCGCGCATCGGCAACACCCGTCAAGTGCCAGTCGAGTTGGTCATGAATGGCAAACCCATCGCTCGGAAAGAAATTCTTGCGGACGGCACCATCCAGGACGTCAGCTTTGACGCTCTGGTCGAGCGCAGCAGCTGGCTCGCTGTGCGCATCTTAGGCTCTTCGCATACGAACCCCATCTTTGTTTTGGTGGATGGCAAGCCCATTCGCGCTTCACGCCAGAGCGCGGAGTGGTGTCTGGCTGGCGTGAACCAGTGCTGGACTCAAAAAGCCCCGAAAATTTCCAAGGCCGAACTGCCGGATGCGCAAGCCGCCTACGACCACGCGCGCGAGGTCTACACCAAACTCATCGCCGAGTGCCCGGAATGAGCGAGCAGGTCCGCAAAATCGAAGCCGCGCGCCCTCGTTCCTTGACTTCCTCGACCACGCCACTTCGTGCCGGATTGCAAACGTGAGGCTAGACTCCCGTCCGGCAAGGCAATCCCCGAATCTAGTCAATGCAAGTCTTCTGTCGACCTCCGCCACCATTTCCTTGTATAAACTGCGTACCAAATCTCTGGATTGAAATCCAAGGGTCTCAAAAACCTCTCCAGTGAAATGTATTCGATGCCGCCGCCGCCAATTAGCTTGACGACGAAAGACATACACGGGACGTCATCTTTCATTGAGTACGGAAGGAATCTACGGTTGACCACCCGGCATATGCAGGGCACTGGCCCAAGAATTGAAAAGCTACTGGCATCGGCGCAGGTTCTCGGTTGAAGCAAGTTCTTGTTCATGTTTCTACTCACGTCGCGCGCGCTGTTGCACCTGAACGCGGTCGCGCTGGTTGTGGGCACGATTGCGGTCCCCCTATGCTTGCTGCGGTTTGTGTATCGCTTTGTGAAGAAGCCCGCAACCGGCGATAGCCAGCTTGCAGACGCCGTTGTCACCGATGACCGCGATAACACAGTTGCGGGCATAGGTTCGCGATTAGCTATCGCGAATTCGCGTACTCGGCCTTGCCGCGCTTGAGGATTGGGATGTCTCGGTCGGCACTCTTCCATGGAGTTAGGAAGTCCTGACACGCTGCACGGGCTTTGGCAGTATCGCCTTGCATGCGATAGGCCCTGCCAATTTGGAGAGGCGCGAAGGCGCCGATAGGTTCGTTGAGCACAATCCCTGGATGGTCGAGGATTTTTTGAAACTCAGTGAGGGCTTCGCTTCAATGAAGCCCGGCCAAATCTGCCATTCCGCGATTACCTATGGGATACCGGCCGCCGTTTCCGAGTTCATACGGTCCGGTTGCTTGGAGGAACTCGACGGCCTTTGCGGGAACAGCAGTTTGAAGGTGTTATCGGAAAGCGCAAAGACAGCGTGCACTACCCTGGAAAACGAACAGGCGCATGGATAAAGTAGCGAGTAAATAGGGGGCAGGGATTCGTTGTCGGCGTTTACGAACGGAAAGATTTGATGTAGTCGCTCCTGTTCGCACCGTTTTGCTCCAGCATCGCGCCGACAAGTTTCGGAAAAAAATCCGAGATCTTGTCTCGCCAACGATGCCTTTCGCTAACCTGTCGGATACGCACGAAGCTCGTTGGGCAACGAATTGACTGCGGAGAAAATGACGGGCTGCGGCCCGAGGCCCCTGCGCAAGTTGGATTTTTAGAGTGGACGGCAGGAGATCGGCTCAGACACGCAAAATTTGCTTGCCTGTGAGAGGGGCACAAATGCCCGAGATGTGGTGAAAGAATGCCAAGGCAAACCTGACTCCTAAAGGTGTGGCAGTATGAAACCGACGCCTCCAGCTTCGCAACCCATGATGTCTCAACTAGCTCTAATCGAGAAGGAGTGTCAACCTACAGATTTTTTCGGCCTGTTTGCAATTGCGGATCAGATTTGCAAAACCACGAGCCTCTATCCAGAAATAGAGAGTTCCGCTTGGCGCTCCGTACTTGGAAAGTTGGTGCGCGTTAGTTCAGCCTATGATGCCTGCGTAAATGAATCCACGTTGAAGGGACTTCTAAACGACATTGATAGGTGTCCCGGGGATGCGACCGAATTCAAAGAAATTAGAAAGCTGGTCCAAGGCCTGCATACAGTAAATCTGCGTGCCGAGTTCTTACATCTTTTGGTTCATTCTTCGGTTGCATCTGCTGCTCGAATGCTATTGGCTATCAACTCGGGCGCATCCCACGCGGACAGTTTTCTCGCATGGCAGTCCCTTCTTGAATCAACGCGATTTTATCCAGCCCTGGCACATTTAGCTATCGGGTGCGATGTCGCAACCTTGCGAAACTTCTGCATGGAGCAGCATAGACTTGTCATACAGTCATTCAGAACGCATGGTTTCGAACCAATACTGCCAGGGAAAGCGCTGCTAACTGCCGAGTACGATGCTTGGGGAGCTTGGATTCAGGCGGCTCAAACGCGCACCGAGGAACGCCTTCCACTGTTGAGTACCGCATCGCACACGCTTTCTTTGGCCCTGAATTTCGTGCTCCTCACAGAAAGAACAGTACAAGCTTCTGGCCGAGGCTTTGACTCCTTGTATGAAGGAGCGAGTATGACGGCTATCGTGCGAGAGTTGATGAGCAAGAAGCTCGCAAAGCTGCCGGAAGATGTGTACGACAAATTGTTAAACCGGCAGAAGGGAGAAAGCAAAAGCGCCTTGCAACACGATCCCTACAGTGCCGGCAACCTCTTTTTCTTTAGCGAAGGAATCATCCGAAAGCGACATTACCTGGTGGACCTACCGCACATTAACAATCTCTGTGAACACGTTACGTATACCGATTACCAGAAGTGGGTAGGTGATCGGATTGCGTTTGTTCGCGCAAGGGTGGACAACATCCCGCGCTCCCTTCACGCCAAACAACTCCGCATCGAGCATGACACCATGCAGGCTAAACTATTGGATGCTTCGCTTACATCCGCCGGAGAGAAGGTCCCAATAAAGGCCGGACGCGCTCCGAAGGACATGACACCAGAAGCAATTGCGACCATAGTTGGGGAAGCAACTGGTCTCCCGCCAATCGTGACTCCAGTCTTGACCTTTTTCTTTTGTCGTTTATTCCGGCTATTAGGCAAGAACTCTGCAGCGGAGCAGTAGCCCGCTCCCTCAAGCCAGCGCTGTCACAGCGCCCGTTCCGGCGCTGCGCGGATATAGGAGCCGTACACGTCGCGCTATGTCGCGTAACGGAATGCTCAAATACGGAACTACGCCTTCTGTAAGAATGAGCAGCTTCGACACCCGTCCATTGGCGTTCCCAAATAACTGCCGGCGCTCCGACAGATTTGCCATGTCAACCTTCACACACCTGCCAGCCGGCAGCGCGCTTTTTCGTTTAACAAGGGCTTTTCTTTGAATTCGATGACACTCGGATAGTCGGCCTCGATCCAGAGCAAGGATTCAGGCAGATCCATCCGGTAGGGACGCGTATCCAGCCCGGCGCCGAGGTTTAGAACCGCATCGACACCCTGCGTAAGTGCCAGTCGAATATAGTCATCGACGATGCGAGTCCGGATCGCAATCGCCCACGCCGTGATCGAAGATGCGCCTCGCGAGGCTTTCAGGTCTTCCACAGGTCTTCCTTCCGGGACGGGTAGTCAAATCGTCCTCGTCGAGCTAAGATGGCGGCGCCCGTTTTCATTCTGTCGGTGATGGTCGTGCAAAAAGACGCGCTCGAAAGCATCCAGCGGTTCCTCAATTCGATGGGCTTCCACTCCCTCGACCGCGGCCGACATTATTTCTCCCGCGGCAGCGTGCTCGAGCTTGACTGCGTCGAACCCGATCATCTCTATTTAGCGAGCGTGCGCGGCGAGCGGGTTTATAAAGTGCAACTCGAGTTTGCGAACGGCAAGTGGGAGGCGGACTGCTCTTGTCCCGTAGGCGTGCGTTGCAAGCACATTGCCGCCGCGATGATGGCATTAGAGGAGCCCGAGTCGGAGTCGGAGTCGGAGTCGGACAACCGCGAGCCCCCCGTCTGGGACAGAAAACGAATCGCCGCACTTATGAAGAAGCGCTGGCAAAAGGTCCGGGAGACCGCGCCAAAACTGCCGCCCTCGCCGCTGCTCAACAAAGTTGTCGCCCATCTCGGACGCGACCTCCGGTCACCCGAAGCGGCCTTCCTCCGTGCCGTGCAAAGCTCTTTCGCCAAAGGTCCTCGCCAGTTCACGGAATCGGATCTGCGCGCAATGGCCGGACCTGGCACCGCGTTCAATTCTTTCAACTCGTGGAACGCCGTCGATCTCTGGCCCGCTTTTCCGGCCGACGATTTTTACTTCTGGCTTTTTGTAGCGTGGGAATTCCGCCGGCGCGGCTGGAGCTACCCGAGATTCATGGAGGGCGTCACGGATTTCAGCCTCATCGAGCCGACCATGAAGAGCTGGGAGCGCCAGAAGGAAATCGAGCGGTGGAAGAATCGGTTCCAGCGATTCGAGAGCTGCCGGCCGGATCCAGAAGTAGGCGTTTTGCAATTGCGCTTGGCTGTCTGTGCCGAGGAGGCGAGGCTGCAATGGCGCAGTGAGCCGACGGCACCGTTCGCAGACCTTAAGCCGGCGCAGGCCGGGAAATGGGCCGATCTGTTCCGCCAAGGTGCGTTGGCCGTGGAGCCCGATTCCTTCCCGCTTTGGAGCGCCGTTTGCCCAACCTGGTCTTACGACAACTGCTGGTTGTTCCGCTACGGGAACGGAACGGCGCTCCCGATGCTGAACCGACTGCTGCGCATGCCTCTGGCGCCGGACCGCGTCGTGACCGCCGACGGCCGGCCTCTCGCGCGGCCAGCCGAGCCGCTGCGCATCGATTTGCGCCCGCCGAAAGACCCCGACGGCGACTATGAGATCGCGCTCCTCACTGCCTGCGGAGCGCCGCCGCCGAAAATCCTTTGCACGCTGCCCGGCCAGCCCACACTTTACCTGACCGAGGAAGCTTTGTTTGCCGGTCCGCCCACCGATATGCTCGACGCCGACGCGCACAGAACGATACCCGCGCCTGCGCTCGAGACCGCGGGAGGCCTGAACGCCTTGCGCGCCGCCGCAGTTCCCCTCCCCGAACATCTCGCGCGACGCGTCCGCAGCGTGCCTGTGGATGTCACGATTTCCTGCGAGCTGAAATCGTATCTTCGCGGCCGTCAAAAGGAGGAGATCTTCCTGAGCGTGGACGCCCACGCGCCCGGGATGAACCTGGAAACGTTCACCGCTAGCGGTTGGAGAGAAAAGCGCGTGAACGGAGCGAAAAAGACGCCCGCCTCGGGCAACGGTATCGTGGTCCTCTATGACCGCACGGCGCAAAGACATTTCCCGCGCGCGCTCGAATCTCTCGCCGATTTGAAATGGCAAGACTATCCGACCGGTTGGGGGTTGCGACTCACCAAGAAAACTCCGGAAATTTTCGCGGCCTGGCTCTGTTCCCTGCCACCGGAGATCGCAGTGCGGCTCGATCGGGAACTCTCCACACTGCGCGACGAGCCGGTCAGCGGCACCGTATCGCTCGAGGTGGAGGAGGCGAGCATAGACTGGTTTGACCTGAAAGTCGCGCTCGACGTGAGCGACTCGACGCTTACGGAGGAAGAATTAAAGCTGCTGCTCAAGGCACGCGGCGGCTACGTGCGCCTCGGCGGGAAAGGCTGGCGGCGGCTCGAATTCAATGTCACGCCCGAGGACGACGAGCAGCTGGCCCGCATCGGACTCAGCCCGCATGATTTTTCCGC
>WNGN01002636.1_pt1 | contig 12070 bp, 8 predicted proteins | sample 5400561 | NCBI WGS metagenome assembly WNGN01 (sample SAMN13153379, study PRJNA577476) | soil metagenome | isolation source: 115 cm soil or saprolite under Garry oak tree replicate 2 | place: USA:California | collected 2016-06-15
CCGCCGAACCAGAGGAAGTTGATAATCATCAAGCCGCCGTAGATCAAGGCTATCACATTAACTGGAATTCCCCAACGCCCAAGGCTGAAGGGTGTTTTCTCTCTAGGCCAGCCTCTAAAGCGGGCGCCCAATGAGGCAATGTTATTCAAGAAGTACGACACGTAAATCAAGCCTGTTGCGGCTGTGACAATGACACCAATTGCAGTGCTGACCAGGAACGGGAGGGCGGAGAGTGCTGCGACGGCAATACCTGCCCACATGGGTGTACGGAACGTTGGATTGACAGTCCCCCAGACTCTTCCAAACGGGAGACGGCCATCGCGTCCCATCGAGAACATCAAGCGAATGGTTGCCGACTGGATTGCCAGCGTGCAGACACAGACGGCGATGAGGACGACGCCCAGGTAGACATTTCCCCAACTAGTGCCAAGCGCATCAATGATAATTGCCGGGAGAGTCTGGGTAAAATTCGCGCCGCTCGCTATGGTTTCAATATGAGACAGATTTCTAATCGAAAGAATGGTGCCGCCCAGGAAAAGTATACCGGCAATGGCCGATAGCCCAATAGCCCAGAGGACGCCACGCGGGGCATTTCTCTGCGGGTTATTGGTCTCCTCGCCCAGAGTTCCTGCCGTGTCGAAGCCATAGATGACGAATAGAGACATGAACATCGCCGCGGCGAATGCTCCAAGGTAAATGTCACCTAATGGTGGCGTCCATTGTGCTCCTGGAACGCCAAGAGCTGTGGAAAGAGCCTGGGGAGAGACATTGGGAGTGGGACCGGTGAAGAGGAAACTAAGCGACTGATGATTGAAGAAGATCAGTAAGACGAGCGCGAAAACGAACATGCCAATGATCTCGGCGACAACGCCAATGTTGTTGATAATCGACACCAATCTTACGCCCGCAATATTAATGAGGGTACCAACGACAATCGAGGCCAGGGCGATGAAGACAGTATTGGGCATCCCCAGGATGGTCGCGGGAATGCCGGGGAAGATGGCCAGCAAAGGAATAGGAACAGTGAACGCTACGGATGTGATGGTGAGAACCCCTGCGAAGAAGTAGAACCAACCAGTGAACCAACCTAAAGTGTAACCAGAGAGGCGCTTGCTCCACTGGTAGATCGAACCCGCGATGGGGAAGTGTGATGAGAGTTCAGCGAAGTTTAGCGCTACGATGAACTGTCCAATTGCGACAATGATCCATGTCCAGAAGAATGCAGGGCCACCGGCCAGGATACCAAGATAGAAGAGCGCGAATGTGCCGGTAGAGACGGAGATGTAGGAGAAAGCGACTGCAAAATTGGAGAGGAACCCCAGCGATCGCCGCAATTCCTGTTTGTAGCCAAACTTTTGCAGTAATGCCTCGTCCTTTTGTTGCTGAGATACATCTGGTTGCGCCATTGATAAACGCCTCCTTTGTGGTAGATAATACCAACGCTTAGGAACGTGAAAACGGCCCCACTCACCTATTGCCATTGCTCTAAGAGGCAGACGGTTGAAGAACCCTTGCCCTTAATAGAGGGAATGGTAGAGGTCCAAATGTCCTTTCCCTTTTATACAATGCGTAGGATATCAGGTGAGTTAAAGAAAAAAGGGGATACCTAACGGATGTAGATTTGCGAGATCCGAACCAGATAACGATTAGTTAGCAAAAATTCGTAATGCTCAATTCTGAAGAATCCGAAATCTGCAACTGTTAATAGTATATAGTAGGGTTAGTTCTTTATAAATGCCATGTGCAATGTAGCTATATTATAGGCTCAACATATGTGTAGGTGGAATATTGAGGTCCTTTGCCTTTTTTGTTGCGTACGGCTTACAATATTTTTAGTCAAGGTTCAATTGTGAAGAAGAGTCCTTGACAGTTTGGACAGTCACACCGTGTCACCCCTTCACTTCGTTCAGGGCAAGCTCTGAGCGAAGCGAAGGGTCTATCGCGATCGGCAGCGAGATGCTTCGCTGCGCTCAGCATGACAGGGCTGGACCTTTCTGTTGATGAGGAACTGTCAAGTTCATTTGAACCATGCCTTAGTAATTTCAAATAATGTCTCAGGATGATGGAAAACGTCGTCCCTCTATTTTTCGTTGAAAGGGATAGTTTTATGCGCAGTAAGATAACCGTTGTTGGTGCCGGATTTGTTGGTAGTACGCTGGTACAGCGTTTGGCAGAAAAAGACTATGCCGATGTCGTGATGTATGATATCGTACCTAATATGCCCCAGGGCAAGGCGCTGGACATGCTCCAGGCGGGACCTGTACTTGGCTACGATTCGCTGGTGACAGGTACGAATGATTATGCTGAGACGGCAAACTCTGATATCGTCGTGGTTACCTCTGGTTTCCCTCGTAAACCAGGAATGTCCAGGGATGACCTGGTCAAGAAAAATCAGGAGATTGTGGCGCAGGTGACTGAGAACGTCGTCAAGTATTCTCCTGATTGTATCATGATTATGGTTACCAACCCGTTGGATGCAATGGCACAGCTCGCGTTTCATATCAGCGGCTTCCCACGTAACCGTGTGATTGGCATGGCCGGAGTGCTGGACACAGCACGTTTCCGAACATTCATTGCACAGGAGCTTGGCGTCTCGGTGCGTGACGTGCAGGCCTATGTGCTGGGTGGCCATGGCGATACGATGGTTCCTCTTGCTCGTATGTGTACTGTCGCGGGAGTTCCCATTGCGCAATTGCTTTCAGCAGAGCGTATCGAGCAGATTGTGCAGCGTACGCGTGATGGTGGGGCTGAAATTGTGAAGTTGCTTGGGACGGGCAGCGCATACTTTGCGCCATCGGCTTCAGTCCTGCAAATGGTCGATTCAATATTACTTGACAAGAAAATGATCATGCCGTGCGCAGTTTATTTGCAGGGAGAATATGGGATGCAGGATCTCTTTGTTGGTGTACCGGTGAAGCTTGGAGCGCAGGGTATGGAGGAGGTCGTCGAGGTGGAACTGGATTGGGGCGAGCGCGCTCAGTTGCAGAAGTCTGCTGACGCTGTGAAAGAGCTGATCGAGGTGATGGGTATTTAGATAATAGAGAAGGGGAGAGGCGGGCGGTGTGCCAGGTCTGCACTCTTATGTTGGTGCGAATACTGCGCCTGCGATAACAATAATATACTCACCGCGCGGTTTTGACTGTGATACTGCTTCCAGCAGCGAGGAGAGCGTTCCTCGCTGTACCTGTTCAAACATCTTCGTCAGGTCGTTGGCGATAGCCGCTTCACGATCGCCAAAGGTGTTTATTGCGTCGCGCAGGAATCCTTCAAGTCGGTAGGGGCTTTCATAAAAGATAAGCGTGTGGGGAGATTCTTTATCGATTGCCATAAATTTGCATCTCCCCACAGATTTGCGCGGTGGAAAGCCGCGAAAGGTAAAGCTGTGAACCGGTAATCCGGAGAGCACCAGGGCCATCACAAAAGCCGTAGGCCCTGGAATCATCGTCACGGCGATCTGGGCGTTGATGGCTCTACGCACCAGCGTGAAACCTGGGTCCGAAATGCCCGGTGTCCCGGCATTCGTCACAACGGCGACAGACTTCCCCTCTTTCAGCAGCACTTCGATCCGCTCACCAGCGCGCTGCTCGTTATGCTCGTGAAAGGCGATCTGTGGCTTTGTAATCGAAAAATGCTTGAGTAACAATCCCGTTTTGCGTGTATCTTCACTGGCAATCACGTCAACCTGCCGTAATGTGTCGAGAGCACGCAGTGTAATATCATTGAGATTACCGATAGGGGTAGCAATCAAATACAGCATTTACTCAGCTTTCCTCTCCCGGGCGACCACAAGTTTACCGGGCGACCACAAGGGATCGCCCCTACCATGGACGTAGACCGGGCTATGGGTGTTTACCGGGCGACCACAAGTTTACCGGGCGACCACAAGGGATCGCCCCTCCTATGGACGTAGACCGGGCTATGGATGTTTACCGGGCGACCACAAGGGATCGCCCCTCCTATGGACGTAGACCGGGCTATGGATGTAGTTCACCTGTTTCATTGCGTATTTTTTCCAGTTTACTGAGCACATCAAGACGCTTCACTTTGAGTGTATGGGTTCGAGGAAAGTCTTCTTCCGGCCAGACGGTAAAACCGCGTACCTGTTGATGTGGGGCAAGCTGTTTATTGGTTTGTTGTATGACGCTTTTCGCGTGGTTAGGATCATCCAAGAGCAGAACAGCATGGACTTCTGGCCCCTGATCGTTCTCCATAAGCCCAAAAACCGCCGCATCTTTGACCAGAGGGTTTGCTTGTAAGATGTTTTCGATATCTTCTGGATAGACATTGAGGCCATTCGCGAGCACGATAAGATTTTTCTTGCGCCCCTTTAAGTAGAGGTTATTTTTTTCATCGAGATAGCCAAGATCCCCAGTGGAATACCAGCCATCCTTAAAGGAAGCAGCGGTGGCATCTGGATTCTTCCAGTAGCCCAATGCCACATTTGGACCATGAACCAGTATCTCACCGTCATCGGCGATGCGCACCTCAACTCCGTTGAGGGATTTACCAACCGAGTCCAATATATGTTCGCGGTAAGGAGTAGCGGAAATAATGGGAGAGCATTCTGTTGCGCCATATCCCTGTAATACGCGGAAGCCCATGTTTTCCCATCTCTGGGCGAGTTGAGGAGATAAGTATGCGCCACCACTAACAAAGAAACGGAAGTGGCCTCCAAAGCGTTTATGCACCGTTCCAAAGAGGAAACGACGCCAACCAAATGGCAGGATGGCTGCAATTCGAAGCAGTTGTTCAAATTGTTGCTCTCTCTTTTGTCGTCTTACCTCTCTTTCTATGCCATTAAGAAAAAGCTGAAGAGCCTGTGGAACGAGGACGCTACAGGTTATTTGTTGTGAAGAGAGCAGCCTGAGGAGAGTGTCAGGTACGAGTGAACGGGCATAGACGATACTGGCACCGCAGCAGATGAGAGCGATTTCAACGGTCAACTCAAACATGTGGCTAAGCGGCAAAATAGAGAGCGCACGATCTTCAGCCGTCATATTGATAAAAGCTAATGCTGCGGTCGCATTGCTGGTAATATTGCCATGACTTAACATTACACCTTTGGGGTGGCCGGTTGTACCGGAAGTAAAGACTATTTCAGCAAGGTCGCCTTCACCGACCAGCGGTAATTTCGTGGGGTCTAATGGTTGCTGTGGCAAGGCATCAATGTCAACGAGAGGAAGCGATACTTGCTTCAATCCTGCAAACTGTTTCTGAGAAGTAATCAGCAGGCGAGCATTGGTCGTCTCTGCAACGCGTACGAGGAAATCTTCTTTGCTATTGACATCCAGGGGGACAACCACTGCACCGATTAATAGTGCGCCAAGGTAAGCGATTATCCACTCAGACCTGCTTGGTGACCAGATAAGCAGACAATCACCTTTGTTTATCTGAAGGTTCTGTAAAGAGGCGGCAAATCCTTTAGCTCGTTCTTGTAACTCGCGATATGTGAGGGTAGACATTGTTCCTACCATTGCCATCTCGACAGGCTCGATAAGCGCGACGCGATTCGCGAAGCGTTCAGCGGATGCAGCAAATAATGAATTGATAGTCTGCATGTGCTTTCCTCCCTAACCAATGATGCTGTTGTTGAGGTTGGCCGAAATAAATAAAACCGATGGATAGGATATAGTATAAGGGAAGTAGCCATTTTTTGCTAGTATAAAAAAGATGTAATGAAAATAGCGGGTATGTAGCTCTGTTACGATGTACGCAAGATGGCTTATTGGCGAAAGATGGAGGTAATTCCACTTATTTCGACGGTTAATTCGACGGTTAAAATGAACAATTCTGTCAGATTTAGGGTGTGAGAACATTATGAAGTAAACTTACGAAGAGTTTTGAACGAGCAACTGCTTCATTTTTTTCATAACTTAAATACTCTAGTAAGCTTATCCCATTTCTTTTGGCGCGGCATTTCTAGTATGATCAGGCAAGGCGGTATTTATAAGAAAGATTAGAGCTATAATCACAGCATCTATTGACATCTTCTTAATAACATGCTACTATGATAACTACTGGCATTATGTTAGCATTTCTTGTCATTAAGAGATGTATTCAAACCTTTATGAGCCACTTTCTATAGTGAAGGGGGTAATAAAGGTTATATGTGTCTTAAACATAAGATGCGCATAAAGCGTTTGTAAAATGTGTGCTGGTTTGTCTAGAATATAAAGGAGTTACAGATGATTCCTTTATAGTGCTCCATTGGATGGAAACGCTCAAGTCAAATTGAAGGGAAAAACTTGACAACTTGAAAGGAAATTTAACAATGCCACCATCCCTCGAAGCCGCAAATGTGGGTAAGGCGGTCGCAGCTAGGGTCGGTACCAACATTCGAGAAGTTCGTACCAAGCTTGGAATGACCCAGGCTCAGTTGGCTGCACCTGAATTTTCCATCTCTTATATCTCTGCGATTGAGAGAGGAAAGATTCGCCCATCCCTCAAAGCGCTCTCTATCCTTGCGCGCCGCCTGGATGTTCCCCTGACATTCTTATTGGAAGGTTCGCCTTCCGGCGCTGCTGAAGCGAGAGCAGTAGGTTATTCCCCCGCTGACTCAGGTCCTGACCAGAAAATTGATGTCGATTTACTACAGGCAAGTGTGCTCGTACAACAGGGTGCCTTTGAAGAGGCTGAGCAGTTGTTAGGGCCCATTCAACCTGAGCGTATTACAACGGATCAAGTATATCGATTATTCTTGTTGCGAGGTCAGATACATTTGGGGTCGAATGAGTTCCAGGAAGCTGTAGTGGACTTACGCCTGGCTGTGACTCAGGCTGAAAGCTTAAATGATAGTGAAGCAACAGAGAGAGCGCGTAATCTGCTTGGTAGAGCCTACTTCATGTTGTACAATTATACCCTGGCGGTAGAAAATCACCTCCGCTGCAACACTGCAATCGAAAATAGCCAGATTAATGACTCTGTTTTCGCACTTGAGGTTTACAGTAATTTAGCGAATGATTATTTCCGCATGGGCGAGTTAGAAAAAGCTGTAACTTATTATCATCGTGCGTTAGAAGTGTTCGATGATTTAAATCGTGACAGTAAGAGCTTTGCGCAGAAGTATATGGAGATCAGCCAGAGTTATAAGGCAATTGGTAAACTGACGATGGCGCGGGATTATGCTATGCGTAGCCTGGCTCTTTATGAAATGCGGGATGAACAAAGGCTCGTTGGTCTCACACACCAGCGACTGGGTAAAACGCTTGAGAAGCAGAACGACCTGGATGAGGCGGAAAAAGAGTATAGGCAGGCTATCGCGATTGAACAAGAGCTTAACGACGCAGTATCAGCCTCAACGTGTCATACATCTCTGGCAGAGCTTCTTTTAAAGCGCGGTAACCTAAACGAAGCGGAGAAAGAAGCGCAGGAAGCCCTCACTTTTGCTCGTGCAAGCGGAGATTCTCAGTCTCAGGGCCAGGCGCTTATTGCGCTTGCCCAGTTGCGTCATCAGACCAGGGACTATGCAGCTGCCGATGAGCTGTTCACCCAGGCTCTCGAATTGCTGGATTCGTCGCACGCCCATGAAATTACGGCGGGTGCGTATTTCCGCTATGCTAATTTATTGGAGGAGCGTGGCGAAGTACAACGCAGCTTGAACGCCATTAAAAAAGCGTACGAACATCAACGTCAAGGCAAACGCGGAGATAGCGAATAGTCGACGATACTAGTGTGGCACCTGATGTGCCTGACATGTCGCGCCCCTACGGAGTTTAACAGTAAACCGAATGAACGTAGGGGCGCAATTTATTGCGTAAAATGTAGAATTTAGGTATAATTTGTAAAGGTAGTAATTAAGCTCCCTATTTAGCAAACGACAGCCTGTTGAGGTGCGTACCGATAATTGGTTTGAAAAATTTAGTATGCGCATAAGCAGGCAGTGCGGAGGGAATTCGTATGCCCTTTACGGCACACGATCTGAGGTATAACGCGGAACAGACCTATGCGACCTTGTATGCACATTTAAAGTGGCATGCACAACGCTCTTTAGGTGAACTCAAAAATGATCAAGTTGAGGTTGATCTGGTTGTAGGACATGTTGTAGAGCAACTACTTCGTCAAGGTCTTCTCGGTTGTGGGGATAGAACGCCACTTACCGTACTAGATGGACTGAGCTATGCCCAGTTTTATGCTTTCCTCAATCGCAGTATTCGCAACAAAGCCATCGATCGGCTGCGTAGAAGACGACTGCTAATGACGTATGCCACTGATCTTGAAGGAACGGAAGGCACAGAAACTGAGGAAGATATACTGAACGAGGCGACCGAAAACCTTGGCGGAGCGCCGCCGTTTCCTACACCAGAACAAGCTGTGCTCGCGCTGGCCTCTCAACAGGAGCTGCGCAATCTACTGAAGCATTGTATCAAAGTACTAAGCGCCGCGCCCAAGCAGTTTCAGGCAATCATACTAGAGATCGAAGAGTTCGACGCAACAGATCTACTCGAGAACATTTTTGAGGAGCTACCAGACAAAGACCTGCTGGCGAGCCGTGGGGAGCCTATTGCTAATATCAGTCAACACAAGGATCACGCGCACAAAAAGTTACGCCACTGTCTCCAACAACAAAGTACTAATTTGACAGTTATCGTTGCCTTACGTTTGACAGAGTATAGAGTACAATCTACGCGTCCCGATGAGTTTGTGGTAGATATGCAGACCCTTGCGCAGCAAGATATTACTGAAAGCGATGTGCGCACAGGCCTGAATCAACTGGTGGCTGAAGGTTTACTTGATTGGCATGGCGATTCAGTCGTCCATATCACGTCGACCCAAATGAAGCAATTAACGCGCTTCTATAGGGAGGAGTAAGTTGCCTACATCATCCCCTGGATGCGCTGCCTTATTTGCTCGGGAGAGGACAAATTATGAACGATAACGAACAATTCGATAAATCATCCAATAGTCAAGACGAGTATGAAAAACTGGCGCGCTGGTTGCTGCATGTTTTAACCCATTCTCCACAGGATACAGAAAACGTTTCTACAAACGAAGAAGATACAGGCGCGTATGAAGTAGTTACTGGTGACGAATATCATCCACAATTTTACCGGCAGTTGCCGGATTTTATCATGGCTCTGCTGCGAAACGATGCGAAGGCGACGGTCCATTATGCTCCGCTGCTCTATCATTTAGCAGGGTGTGCTATTTGTCACAGCGCTTACCTGGAATTGTATGATGCTTTGCGCTATGCTGTGAAGTCTGGTGAAAAGGCGCAGAGTATCAATTACGGCAGACGCTCACTTCCTGATGGGGCGTCGGTAAAACTCTGTCAGTTGCTAATCAACCAGGCAGAAGCTGTGTTGCGCCAGGCTCGCCGTGAACATATAGATGGGGAAGCTCAGGCTCGTTCACTATTGCAGTGGGCTATGAGGGTGAGTGCCCATATAACACAGAGCGGTATGCGAGCCAGGGCGCTGCATGACCTCGTGCGTGTCGCAACAATTACTGATAACCTTCATTCTACTGGAACGCAAGAACTAGCGACTCATTCCTATTCACCCCTGATTGGCGCGAGTGGGACACGTCATGGAAAAGTATTGCGCAAAGCCGATACGCTGATGCGCTCGACGGGGACTCCGGCTGAGCATGCTATGATCTACCTGCAATCAAGTCACCTTGAAGGAGGTATTATTCAGCGGGAGGGTACCCTCGAGCTTCACCTGCACGACCTGGATGAGAAGTTGCGTGGGCGCTACCTGACGATCTCCGTGCCTCTGGGTTCATTGATCGAGCCTGTGCGCTGGAATGGGGGAAATCCACGGTCTATTCTTTCTGTGGAACCTGTGGATAAAGATGGCACCTTGATAACACCGCTTGGCCAGACAGACTTACGGCTCAGCAATCCAGATGAGCGTAACCTGTTAGAGGTGATGTTCTTGCTACTAGAGGTGCGTCCCGCTAGTTGAGGTGGCTGCCTTAATCATCCCCTGGAGGTGGCTGGTTGAAATTCGACCGTGCCACTTTTGCCACCGCTTTTTGAGGCAACGTATGCTTGTTCAAGTGTAATAGTTGTATCCACACCTTTGCACATATCATAGATTGTCAGTGCGGCCACTGTGACAGCCGTTAGTGCCTCGACGTCCACGCCGGTCTTATAGTTAGTGCGGGTACGTGCCTCTATCTCGATCAAGCCTCTTCCCCTATCAAGAGTGAAACGGATATCAATGTATGTCATTGGTAGCGGGTGGCAGAGGGGAATGATCGATGGTGTTTGTTTAGCTGCCATAATGCCTGCGATCTTCGCCACTTCCAAAACGCTTCCCTTGGAAACCTGGTTTGTCTCGATGAGCTGTACTGTTTGCGGCGCCATGCGTACAGTAGCTCTGGCGGTAGCTTCGCGCACCGTCTCTGGCCGATCAGTCACGTCGACCATATGGATATTGCCACTTTCGTCGAGGTGGGTGAGGTGTTTATTAGAGTCAGATGTCATGGGCGATTACACCTCCTTTCCGTTTCTTCTAATGTTCGTCTATAATCGCCGGTGTAGCTGTCAAATTGGCTGTCAATTCATTCGCCTTTGGAGAGCTAGCGGCCATGCACAAGGCCTTGGAGGGAAGTGGTTTTTGTCAATCGGCAGGGAGATTCGGATCGTCCGGTGAGCATGAGAGAGATTATATGGGTATCCGGCGATACAGCGCGTCGAAGGGAAAGCTGACGCCGATGCTTTTGAGTTCGACCAGGTCGCCCTCGCGATAGTGATACTGTCTCCAGAAGTTGCCCTCGCGTTGGTGGACCTCAATCGCCCGGTATTCGCTGCCAATCAACACGTACTCTTGCACCGACGGCAGCGCCTTATAGGTTTTGAATTTCGCCCCACGATCGCGCTTCTCGGTCGTTGGGGAGAGGACTTCGATGACCACGACCGGACTCGTCAGCATCGTCCCGGCTTGCTCGCCACAGGCGACTGTCAGATCTGGATAGAGATATTGACGATCTGCCAGCTTCATGCGTGCATCGCTCGTGTAGACCATGCAGGAGCCATCTATGAGAGCCTGGTCGAGCAAGGACGCCATGCGGGCACACAGGGCCGCATGAGCAACACTCCCACCAGCCATGTCCACGGCCTGGTCGTCATAAGCGCTAGAGGGTGGACGCAACAGGAACACATAGCCATCGAGGTATTCATACTTGGCGTCACTGCTTTCATCGAGGGCCAGGTATTGCTCGACGGTCATGTAGAGGCCATCGCTCACCTGTGATCTATCGGCTGCCATTGCTGTCTTTGCTCCTTACTCATCTGCTGGTCGCGGACGGGTCACTCTCGTCCTATTGTACCAGACGCTGCGTTGCTCAACCACCAGTTAGCCACTTGTTGGCAGGGCTGTTGCAAGAATGGGGGTATTGTCAGGTTATTCGTAGGAGTGGGGATAAATGACAACCTCTCCGCCGGCCATACGAAATAGAGTTACCCCCAAAAAGGAAAAAAGTCCTCCTCTGCAAATCCGGTAAAAAATGGGCGTGGTTAGTGTTAGTGGCGATACACAACGTGTACCGGTCATCCGAGGGAACAGCATTGATGAAGTGGGGATGAGGTGAGAGGCTCAGTACATGATTGTCGCCTTTTACATAGATGAGGGTTACAACGAATGGAATAGGTTACTTTGACACTGTTAGGAGGAAAGAATCCATGAAAGCTCTTCGACGTTTGGGACTGATCGCGATCACGTTGCTGCTGACCGTCTTGCTGGTAGCGTGTGGTGAGACGACCATGCAGGGAACTCCGGCGAATACTGCGAACCAGAGCATGAACAATGGGAACACCATGAATACCACAAATACTAGTGGGATGATGGACGCGACGCCTACGGCCAACAGCAATATGAACACGAACAACACCGGCAACATGATGGGAGGTATTACCATCACTCCTACCAAAGTGGGAAATATGGCTGCGTTCATTCACACGGGAAAAGCCACCATTCATGGGAATCAGGTGAATGTACTCATGACGAATAAAGGCTTTGCACTCTACTACTACAGGGCTGATACCATGTTTAAGGCCACCTGCACTGGTCAGTGTGCTCACAACTGGCCGCCTGTCCTGGCTCCTCAAGGGATGATGACGGTTTCC
>WNGN01002637.1_pt1 | contig 12066 bp, 10 predicted proteins | sample 5400561 | NCBI WGS metagenome assembly WNGN01 (sample SAMN13153379, study PRJNA577476) | soil metagenome | isolation source: 115 cm soil or saprolite under Garry oak tree replicate 2 | place: USA:California | collected 2016-06-15
GATCGGATCGCGCCATTCGGCCGACACGCTGCGCCTGCAACAGTTTCTGACGCGCAACGCATTTCCCTACGTCAGCATCGACGTCGAGCGCGACCCGGCGGTGCAGGCTCTGCTCGACCGCTTTCACGTGAGCGTCGACGACATCCCCGTCGTGCTGTGTCGCGGCGAGCAGGTGCTGAAGAATCCCGGCAACGAGGAGATCGCCGCGTGCCTCGGCATGAATCCGCAGATCGATGACGCAAAGATCCGCGACCTGGTCGTGATCGGCGCCGGCCCCGCCGGATTGGCCGCTGCCGTCTACGGCGCATCGGAGGGGCTCGATGTGCTGGTGCTCGAGGCGAGCGCACCCGGAGGGCAGGCCGGATCGAGCTCGAAGATCGAAAACTATCTGGGCTTTCCGACCGGCGTCTCCGGGCAGGCGCTCGCCGCCCGCGCGCTGGTGCAGGCGCAGAAGTTCGGCGCCGAAGTCGCCATCGCAAGCAGCGCCGTGCGCTTGCGCTGCGAGCAGCGCCCCTATGAAATCGATCTCTCGAGCACGCACGTCGTCCGGGCGCGCTCGGTCATCGTCGCAACGGGCGCGGAATACCGGCGCCCGGCGCTGGAGAACCTGGACCGCTTCATCGGCGTGGGCGTCTATTACGCGGCCACGGCCCTCGAAGCCCGCCTGTGCAAGGCGGAAGAGGTCATCGTCGTCGGCGGCGGCAACTCGGCCGGCCAGGCGGCGGTGTTTCTCGCGGGTGGCTGCCGGCACGTGCATGTGCTGGTGCGCTCAGGCGGTCTCTCGGACAGCATGTCCCGCTACCTCGTTCGCCGCATCGAGCAGAGTCCGAACATCACGCTGCACGTGCGCACCCAGATTTCGTCCCTGGAGGGCGATGCGCAGCTGCAGCGGGTGACCTGGCGAAGCGAGAAGGGGAGCGAGACGCGCGAAATCAAGCACGTATTTCTCATGACCGGCGCGGTGCCCAACACGCGCTGGCTGCAGGGATGCATCGCCCTGGACGACAAAGGGTTCGTTCGAACGGGATCGGACCTGCATGGCGAGGACCTGGTGCCCGAACAGTGGCCTCACGCAAGGGCACCGCATCTCTTCGAGACCAACTGGCCCGGCATCTTTGCCGTGGGCGACGTGCGCTGCGGCAGCACGAAGCGCGTCGCGGCGGCAGTGGGCGAAGGATCAGCGTGCGTCCAGCTGGTTCATCGCTTGTTGCACGAGTAAGCTGGCATGCTCGTGCGTTGCTGTCCGCCCGCATTTCAATCAGGCACAAGGGGAGATCAAAATGTTCGGATTGACACAGCTAGGCGTGATTCACACCGCGATCAGCCTGATCGCCGTGGCCGCTGGACTCATCGCCCTCGTTCGCGACAAGGAGATCTCTCCGAGAAATATTCTCGGGAAGGTCTACGTGATCACAACGGTTCTCGTTTGCCTGACCGGCTTCGGGATCTTTCAGCACGGCGGCTTCGGCAAGCCCCATGCGCTCGGCATCATCACGCTCGTCGTGCTGGGGGTCGCGTACGTGGCGGGATACACCAAGTTCTACGGGCGGTTTTCGCCCTACATCGAGACGGTCAGCTACTCGGCGACCTTCCTCTTCCACCTGATTCCCGGCATCACCGAGACCACGACCCGATTGCCCCTGGGAGCGCCTTTGCTGCCGAACGCCGAAGCACCGGCCTTGCAGGCGGCGAGCGGGGCACTGTTCGTCTTGTTCGTGATCGGTGCGGCCCTTCAGGTGCGGCGCACGCGCGCCAAGCTAGGCGCATAAACAGATCATCTGGAAACCGGGGGATCACCCAGCGGCACGAAACCCGGGCCTCCCGAGTAGGTCGACCACTGGATCGCGGTCGCCGGCACCTGCCCCACGCTGGGCCGGCTCCAGTCGCAAACGCCGGTAGGGAAGATTGCGTTCAGGCGGGCCAGGTTTGCCGGGTCGGAAAAAGCCCCCGCGGGGTAGTCGGCCAGATCGACCGGTTTGAGCTGGCACTTCATCACGTCCTGGACGAGCGGCTCGCCGGTCTCGAGCCTGAGCGTGCTGAAGCGTGGATAGACCACGTTGCAGGCGGCCGCCGGGTTGGTCGACGCGGGTTCGGCGATGCGCGTGCCGTTTTTGTCCCAGCACGCATCGGTCGCCAGCACCGGTTTGTTGCGGACCACCTTGTCGGTGGAAGCCGGTGTGGAGTCGGCGGCGATGTTGTCGAGCCAGGCGTTGATCACGTCGAGCGAAGTCCCGGCGAGGTAGAAGCCCGCCGACGCCGCTTCATCGCTCGAAGTCCAGATCACCTGGTTGTCCGCGCGGCCGTTGGCACGCTGCAGCCGGGCGCGGATGATCAGGTCCTGCATGGTGTCGTGGATGTCGCCCACGTTGCTGGCGTTGGCGCGCTGCGTGATGATCGGGATGTTCGCCAGGCCCGGTCCGTTGAACCCGTTCACGAAGCCGCCTTCGTAGGTCAGGCGCAGCGCGTCCGGATCGGCCACGTGGCGGGCGGCCTGCGCATAGCCGTCGCCGTCGAAGCCCCCCACCTGCGAATTGAAATCGAGGAAGTCGGCGACCGTGATCTCGCCGCGTTTCAGCGCACCCAACCCGTATTGCACGCCGACGTTGTCGATCGGCCGCCGCGCGTAGCCCTTCGCGTCCGTGCCGAGCAGGTTGGCGTTGGTCTGGAATACGTCGCAGCGAATGCTGCCGCTCTGCGTGGCGACGTCGTAGACGTTCGCCACGTTCGCCGGCTCGGTCACCCCGCAGCCGCCCATGCCGTAAATGCCCATCGCCGTGGCGTCGGCCCTGACGAGGGCGCTGGCGAACGAGAAGTCCCAGTTGCTGCAGGTGCCGGCGTTGAATCCCTGGATCGCGACCTGCTTGGCCGTGGTCCAGCGCGCGGGGTCGGACTGGAAGACCGTGTTCGCCAGCCGGCATTCGAACACATTGGGCATCAGCGTCTCCGGGAACGAGATGCTGGGCTGGAGGCCGTCGAGCAGGCCCGGGAAGAGCTGCGCGATCAGATACTGCTGGATCGAACCGCCCGAGCCGCCGACGCCGACCGTCCATTTGGGCATGCCGATGTGCTCGATGAACTGTTCCTTGAGCATCATCAGCGTCTCGCCCTGCAGGTGCGGGTTCGCGTGCTGGTTGTTCCACAGCTCGGTGGAGTTCAAGAAGGCGAAGCCGCGCGAGAGCTCCAGATCGCTGAGGACCGAGTCGACGCCTTGCGCGCCCTGGTTGTACTGGGCTGCGCCGCAGCAGCCGAAGGAAACCACGAGCTTCCCGTTCCATCCCGGCCCCGGGAAAGGGGTGACGCCGGGGTTGTCGAGCATCGCCAGCCGGTACACGCCGCGGTTGATCGTGCCCGACTCGACGCGCACGATGTAGGGCACGGTGTTGCCGTCGCTGGTCGTGGTGAAGACCATGTCGTGCGGCCGCTTGCCGGTAGTGCGGGTGAGCGGCTTGTAGCTGTCTCGGGTCGCGTAGAAGTATTCCACCTTGGTCCATGCGGAGCAGTCGGCGTCGCCCGTGGTGACGAGGTTGTTCTCGCCCAAGCGGCACTCGTAGGGAGTGATGTGCGGCCCGGACAGGACTGGACCGGTGATCGGGTGGTTGGTGATGGTGATCTGCGCTGCGGTCCCCTGAGCGCTCGCCGTGAGCACGTTGTCGCCGTTCCTCAGGCCCGTCACCAGGCCCGTGTAGTGCCCATTGCGGGTCGCGAACGCGGATTTGACGCTGACGCCGTTGAGGGTGACTTGCGCGTTATTGGTGTCGGTCCCCGCCGGCCATTTGATCTCGACCAGCGCATCGCCTCCGGTGATCAGGTCGGCGCGGTTCGACAGCACCAATATCTCGGGTGCCGCACTTGCCGGTGCCGCAAAAACGAGCCCTGCCACGATCGCGAAGACGACGCGAACGAATCGGTTCCCTTGCATGAAACCTCCCCTCCGGAAGCTGGAATGGAGAGGCGACTATGCGCGGCGCAAATGGCGCGAATGCGTCCTGAACGTAGTTCCTCCGAGCCATCGCGACCGCGCCCAGGCGCGGGCGTCCGACGCGGCCGCTACGGGTTCGCGAGATAGAAGTAATACGTGGCCTTGTATGGGATTCGCGCCTCCTTGCCGAGCTGCGCCTTGCTGCAGCCTCCCGCGGGAGCCTTCCCGCCGACGGTGTACAGCCGCTGAATCCCTTGGATCCGGCCGAAGGCGCCGTTCCCCGAAGTCGATTTCGCGCTCAGCAGCAGCCACGGGATTGCGGTCGCGGCCGGGCCCTCGTCGCGCGCCTTGACCTCGCCGACCACTTTGCTTCCATCGTTCGATTCCCAGGTCGGACCCGCGTAGTGCTTGCCGATCTTCCTGCCGGAAAGGTCGAACAAGTCGGCTTCCGGAGCCTTGAAAACCCATTCGAACCGCGCCGGATCGGCTTTGCTTGCGCCGCACTCGTAAATCTGCACGCCCGTAGCCGGTGAAACGAGCGACAGGGCTTGACCGGCAGGGACCTTGAGATTCTCGGGGACCAGGGGATTCGTTCCGACGTTCGAAGCGGCGCAGCCCGCGAGAATCGCAGCGAGCGATGCTTTTGCGATCGTGGCTGCGCAGGGATTTTTCATCGTTCGAGCTCCTTTTCCTCAGTCGGCCTTGATGCCGGCTTCCTTGACCACTTTCGCCCAGCGCCCTTTTTCATTGACGATGAACGTGCCGAGCGCTTCCGGGGCGCCGGCGCGCACCTCGGTGCCCTGTTTCGCGAGGAACTCTTTCATGTCGCTGGTATTCAGGATCCGGGTCAGCTCGGCGTTCAGTTTCGTCACGATCTCGCGCGGCGTGCCGGCCGCCGCGAGCACGCCCTGGTAGGAGCCTGTTTCGAAGCCCGGAAGAGTCTCGGCCACCGTGGGCAGCTCGGGCGCCGAAGGCACGCGCTGCGCGCTCGACACGGCGAGCCCCTTCAAGCGGCCGCTTTTCACCGACGGGTAGGTGGCGAGCATGCCGTTGAACAGCACGTTCGCGTTGCCCGCGATCACGTCCGTGACCGCCGCCGAGCCGCCCTTGTACGGGATGTAGGCCCACTGCACGCCGGTGCGCGCCGCGAATTCGACGCCCGCGAGATGCGGCGCGCCGCCGGTGCCCGAGTTGGCGAAATTGAGCTTGCCCGGATTTGCGCGGGCGTAGGCGATCAGCTCCTTCACGCTGCCGACCGGCACCGAGGGGTGCACTGCCAGCACGTGCGGCGAATACGACACCATCACGATCGGCGAGAAATCCTTCGCCGGGTCGAAAGGCACGCTGGTATACACGCTCGGGTTGATCGACAGCGCGCCGACGTCCGAGAGCAGCAGGGTGGTGCCGTCGGGCGGCGACTTGGCGACATAGTCCGCGCCGACGTTGCCGTTTGCGCCGGTGCGGTTTTCCACGATGACCGGCTGGCCCCAGGCCGTGGTGATGTGCGGCCCGATCGCGCGCGCGAGGATGTCCGAGGTGCCGCCCGCAGCGAAGGGGACGACGATGCGGATCGGCTTGTTCGGGTACTGTTGGCCTTGAGCCGGCAGAGCGAGCAGGCTCGCGGCGAGAGTTGCGGTGAGGGCTGCAGCAGCGCGATGCATGGGATCCTCCGGGGCAAGGCCGAGTGCGGATTGTAAGGGCAAAACCGCAACGTTCACGTAACATGAAGCGTATTTCCGACTGCAGCTCGCGATAAGGGAGGAGCCCATGCGTAGTCAGGACAAGCTCGTCGTCGTGTTCGTCGCCGTGATTGCGGCAGCCGCAAGCACCGCCGTGCGGTCTCAGGAAGGGGAGGGAACGGGGTCGGCGAGAACCCCCTCGGCGTCTCCGGAGGCCAGGAAATTTCTCGCGCCGCCCAACCAGGTCGTCGCGATCCGGGCCGGGCGGCTGTTCGATGCCAGGGCGGGCAGGATGCTCGCCAGCCAGGTGATCGTCGTCAGGGGCGAGCGCATTGCGGAGGTCGGCGCGGGCGTGCAGGTTCCCGCCGGCGCGACCGTGATCGATCTCGGTTCGGCGAGCGTGCTTCCGGGCATGATAGACGGGCACGTCCACCTGAACCTCAACGCCCCCAACACGCCCGCCAAGCGCGCGCTGATCGCGCTCGCGAACGCCCAAGTCGATCTGGAAGCAGGCTTCACCACCGTTCTCGACATGGATTCGCGCGGCGGATTCAACACCGTCGAAATCCGCGATGCGATCAATTCCGGCCAGTTCCTCGGCCCGAGGATGCAGGTCGTCGGCCAGTCGATCAACCAGCGGGCCACCAACTACTACGCGGACACGCAGTCGTTGCGCTATTACGAGGGATTCACCGAAAACAAGAACACCAATTCTCCCTGGCTCGCCCGCGCCGCGGTGCGCGAGGCGAAGCTCCACGGCGTCGACTGGATCAAGATCTATACGACTCAGGATTTCGTCGGCCCGGTTCACATGTGGCGGCCGGACGCGACCCTCGTCAACAGCCCGTCATTGACGCTGGAAGAAGTCGAGGCGATCGTGGACGAGGCCCACCGCCTCGGCCTCAAAGTGGCCTGCCACACCTACGGCGGAGAAGGCATGCGAAGCTGCCTCTCCGCAGGGGTCGACTCGCCCAATCATCTGCTCGAGCTGGACGACGCCGGGGTCAAGGTCCTTCTGCAGAAGAAGCTCTACTTCGTCCCGACCATCGACGATCTGATCTCCCTCGAGAAAGCCGATCTGCGGGAAACAGGCGGCAGGAACTCGCGCCTGCGCCTGATGGAGCAGGCCTTCAAGCGGGCGCTTGCCGCCGGCGTTACTATCGTGTTCGGAAGCGGCGCCACTTCCGCCACCATCCCTCACGGCAGGCAGGCCGACCAGTTCAGATACTTCGTGAAATGGGGCATGACTCCGGCGCAGGCCCTGCAGACTGCCTATCTTCCCGCCGCGCGCATGCTGAACTACGGCTGGGAAAACCAGATCGGGTCCATCGAGAAGGGCAAGTTCGCGGACATCATCGCCGTCTCCGGAAACCCGCTCGAGGACGTCGCCGAAATGGAGCGCGTCAGGTTCGTCATGAAAGGCGGGCTGGTCGTGCGAAACGATCTGGGCGCTCGCTAGGGAGAAAGCGGTTGGCGTAAAATCGCCGTGGCAAAGCCGGCTTTTCCAACCAAGTTCAAACTCAATCCATTCCAAACGGAGGTCAAATGAGCTTTTCGAGAATTTCGGCAGCAAACATTTTGGTATCGGTGGTCGTACTCGGAACAGGGTTGGCATCCACGGTGCAGGCTCAGCAGGCAAACATGACGTTCTTCGTGACCAGCGTGGGCAAGGGCAACGGTGCCGATCTCGGCGGCCTGGAGGGCGCCGATGCGCACTGCAATGCGCTCGCGAAGGCGGCGGGCGCAAAGGCGACGAACTGGCGCGCGTACCTGAGCACGGCCTTGCCGGGCGGCGACGCGGGCGCAGACGCGCGCTCTCGCATCGGCAAAGGCCCGTGGCAGAACGCGAAGGGCGTGGTGGTCGCGAAGAGCGTGAGCGATCTGCATTCCGAGCACAACAACATCAACAAGCAGACGGCCTTGAACGAGAAGGGGGAAGTGGTCAGCGGCCGCGGGGATGCCGTGAACGTGCACGACATCCTGACGGGCTCGGACCCGGATGGGCGTTTCTCGACCGCGGGCGGCGATACCACCTGCGGCAACTGGACGAGGAGCGGCGAGGGCTCGGCGATCGTCGGTCACCATGATCTGCAGGGATTGAAGGAGACCCGGCACATGAAGTCCTGGAACTCCTCGCACGGCTCGCGCGGCTGCAGCCAGGATCAGCTGAAAGCATCGGGCGGCGCCGGTTTGGTTTACTGCTTCGTCGCAAACTGACGGAAACCGGCAAGCGCATTCCAACCCCTCTTCGGAGGGGTTTCTTTTTTTTCGACTTTACCGCGCCTTCGTTTTAAGTGCCGCGAGCTCGGCCTCGCTGCGCACGGTCATCACGCCTACCTGGCCCGTGCGGGAGGCCGGCACCACCACGGATATCCTATCGCCGCGCTCGTGCAGCGCGATGTGGCGGATTTCCGTGCCGCGCACGGGCAGATCGAAGATGGTCCACGTGTTCGTGCTCGGATCGAGCCTGACGATGCGGTCCGCAGTCCACAGGTTGCCCCAGACGTTGTGCTTGCTGTCGACCGCGATGTGATACGCCTGCATCGCGGGATCGGGCAGCGGGATGATGGTCGTCTCCAACGTCTTGGTGTTGATCTTCGCCCACGACGACCCGAATGAATTGCCCACCCACAGGAGGTCGGCGTTCTTGTCGGTGCCCATGCGGCGCGGACCCTGCGACCACGGCAGGGGAACGTTGAAGCCCAGGTCGCTGACGGTTTCGTAGAAGGCGCGATCGTCGCCGAACAGGCGATCGACCTTGACGTCGGGTATCTTGATTTGCGTCGCCTTGCCGGTCGCGACGTCGCCCATGTAGACGGTGTCCATCGCCATCTGCGCCCACCAGCCCTTGCCGTCGCGATCGCCGGCCGCTCCGTAGGTTGCGCCCGAGCCTCTCGGATTTTTCTCAGGGATCGTCGATTTGAATTCGGTGAACTTCTCGGTCACCGGATCGAAGCGCACGGCGCCGCTGGGCGTCGACGCCCAGATCATGCCCTTGCCGTCCACGTCTATGGTGACCGCGCCGCCCACCGGAGCCATGCTCTCGGGCGTCTGGTAGATCGTGATCTTCTCGGTCGCAGTGTCGAGCTTGCCGAGCGCGCGGCGGCCCGGGTTGATGTCGAACCAGAGGTTGCCCGCGCGGTCGCGCGCAAGCCCGTGCGAAGTGGCGGCGAGGCCCTTGGCCGCATCGGCCTTCAGGTACTTGACCGCGCCCGTCACCGGGTCGACCTTGCCGATCGTCACGCCGCGGTTCGGGTTATTGCAGGTGAAGTAGATGGTGCCGTCGAGGCCGATCGCACCGTCGTGCGGCAGCTGACCCATTTTCGAAGTGGTTCCGAGCGACCAGTCGGTGCCGTCGTTCGCGTTGTACCGGGTGCCGATGCCCGCATCGGGATTGAGCGGCAGGTCGTAGAGCGTCCAGACGGCGCGCGCCGATTCGCCTGCGGGCCGCGCACGCGAGCCCGCCTTCATCGACGATTCGCCCGGGCCGCGCGCGAGCGCGAGGTAGGCGGCGAGCTGCTTCTGGTGGCGCTCCATGATCTGGTTGGATTTGGCATTCGGCCCCGGATAGACGCCGGTGACCGGCACGACTTTCATCAGATCGATGATCTTGTTCCAGCCCGCTTCGTCGAAGCGGAACTGCAGCACGTAGCTCGTCGAGTGGCAGCCGGTGCAGTTGTTCGTGAAAATCTTCTTGGCGCGGGCGTCCTCTGCGCTCGCCTCGGGCAATGCCGCAACCATCATTTCGCCGGGCAACTGGCGGAAGCGCCGCTCGGGGTCGGTCATCTCCTGCAGCGTGAAATCCGCTCGCCGCGCCGAGGACAGGTCGACTGCGCCGTTGCTCCTTTCAAAGCCGAGCGCCTGCGCCCACACGCGGTACCTGCCCGCGGGCAGCGGCGGAAACACGTAGGTGCCGGCGGCGTCCGTATACACGCTGGTGGTGATGGTCGAGCCCTCCAGCTTGGCCGAGACCGTGACGCCTTCCAGCTTCTGGCCGGATTGCGCCGCGATCGCGCCGGAGAGCAGCTGATCGGCGGCGTGGGCTGCGGTCGCGGCGAGCAGGGACGTCGCGCATGCGAGGAGTAAGGACTGTGCTTTGCTCATCGTGGCCTCCTTATTTCTGCGGTTCGTTCGCCGGCACGGGAACGGTTTTCACGTAGGCGACGATCGCGTCGATCTCCGCCGGCTTTAGGTAATACTTGAACGCGGGCATGCGGTCGGTGCCGTTGACGATGAAGGCGCGCATCACCTCGTCGTTCCCGGCGGCCGTGGCCTTGTTGAGCGACGGCCCGTAGGTCTTGACGCCGAGCGACGGCTGCAGGTGGCAGATGCCGCACGACTGCGCGAAGACCTGCCGGCCGAGCTGCTGCGTTTCGTTGAGCGTGCTTTGCTGCGCATGAGCGGCGGCCGCTGCGAGCGCGAGCACCAGTGTCGAGATCCCGTGTTTCATTCCGTTCCCCCTGCGGCGTTCTGGTTTCCGCCTGTGGCCAGGGGCGACTATCGCACCGGCGGCGGAGAATTTCAAGGACGATCGTGCGCGCCTGTTGCGGCCGGGTCAGAGCTTCGCGCGGAACCCTATTCAGTTTTTGCTGTGGGTTCGCTCCCTAGAGCCCGGCGCGGCGCTTCACGCGCGACTTCGTCCGACTGCCGCGAGAACGCCGGCGCGGCAGGAGCGCGAGCGCTCCCAGCACGAGCCACCCGGCAAAGCGCGCAAGGGCGCGGCGGATGCGATTGCGCGTCGGCTCCTCCGCCGTCCCGAGCGAGATCAGGCGATCCGCGGAACGCAGCAGGCGCCGGCTCTTCACGAGGTCGAGCGCCTCGATCGCCTCGTCGAAGCTCAGCCAGCGGATCCTCCGCTTCTCCAGCGGCGTCGCGCGGCCGGCGTAGGCCATGAGGAAGTACGCGATGGAGATCCATTCCCCTTCCTGCTTCTGCTCGACGCGCCGCAGGCGCCGGATCGGCCGCGCGCGCACGCCCGCCTCCTCGGTGACCTCGCGCAGCGCGGTGGCGGCGGCGGTCTCTCCTTTCTCGACGTGCCCCTTCGGAAAGACCCAGCGGTCGCGCGTTCCGGCGGCCTCGACGAGGAGGTAGCGGGGTCCTTCGCCCGTCAGCTTGAAGACGACCGCTCCTCCGTGGGTCGAGCGGTTCAGAGCGGCGGCACCTCGACCGCGCGCTGCGCCTCGTCCCACAGAGGCTCGAGCTTGTCGGCGAGCGAGAAACCCTGGCGCAGCGCGACTCGGCGCTCGCGGATCACCTTCACGGAGAGGCGCTCCCACGCTCGCCGCTCGGCCTTGGACGCGCCGGCCATGGCGGTCTCGAGCAGCACCGCCATCGAATCTGCGTCGTGGAGATCGCCGAGCACGTCGTGGAATCGCGACGCGCTCCGGTAGAGCCGCCGGACCTCCTTGCCGAGCATGCGCGAGAAGGGCTCGATCGCGTAGCGCAGGCGCTTGTTCCCGATGCGCACGCGGTGCAGGGACTCGGGGGTCGCCTCCCGCCGCGCGGCCGCCCAGCGCGCCCGCACGTCGAGGAGGCGCTCGCGCACCCGCTCACGCGCGAACTCGTGGGTAGGCGCTCCGGAAGCCGCCTCCCGCTCAATCGCCTCGATACGCGCGGCGAGCTGCGCGGGAACCCCCTCGAGCTGGAGGCGATCGAGCATCGCCGCGAGGGCGCCGGTCGCGCCGAGCCGCTCCGACTCGAGGCGCGCCAGCAGATCGGCCATGCTGCGAGGCGGCTGCGCGAGCCCGGCGGTGAGCTTCTCCAGCTGGACCAGGGCCACGTCGCGATCGCGCACCTCCCCGAGGGCGTCGTTCAGGTTCTCGATCCACTCGCGATGCCTGCGGAACGTCTTCTTCCGCAGGACCGGCCGGAAGAGCCGGAAGGCCTCGCGGAAGCGCTTCACCGCGACGCGCAGGTCGTGGATTCCTTTCTTCGAGTCGCCGCCGCGCGCCTCGGGAACCTTCTCCAGGAGATCCAGGAGGACTGCCCGCAGGACGTTCGATGCCGCGCGCGCGATCGGAGTGCGACGCAGCAGCCCGGCGATCCGGATCGGCTTGGCCATTCGTGGGAGGATACTTCATGGGCAGGCGCGGGGGCGGGACATCCCGTGTTCATCCTTTTGACACACTTCCCCGGTAGCTTGACACAGCAGCGAAGCGCCGCCCGCGGCAGCAGCCCGGCTGCTGGCGGTATCATGTGCCTTTCTCTACACCGAACCGGAGATCAAAATGTTCACAAGCGAAAAAGCAGCGATGCTGTTCGTTCTGACAAGCTGCCTGCTACCCGTATTTTCCCAGGCCGACGACGACGCTCACGAGCGCGATGCGGACAAAGACCGCGGTGTCCAGGTCGGGCCGCGTCCCTTTTATTTGATCGACAAGATGAGCCCCGGCCCGCTCAAGCGCAAGCTGGAGCAGTGCAGCGAGGGCCCGTTCCGCAAGACGGCCTTTTCGATCGGTCACCGGGGCG
>WNGN01002643.1_pt1 | contig 12059 bp, 10 predicted proteins | sample 5400561 | NCBI WGS metagenome assembly WNGN01 (sample SAMN13153379, study PRJNA577476) | soil metagenome | isolation source: 115 cm soil or saprolite under Garry oak tree replicate 2 | place: USA:California | collected 2016-06-15
ATGGCATCGTTGAGATAGATGCAGGTGAGGATGGCGAACACGTAGGCCTGCAGGAACGCCACCAGCAGCTCGAGCGCGGTGAGCGCGACGACCATGAAGAGGGGCAGCACGGCGCCGAGCCAGCCGGCGACGCCGATCGCGCCCAGCATGGTCACGAACGCGCCGAATACCTTGAGCGTGATGTGGCCGGCGAGCATGTTGGCGAACAGGCGCACGCTGTGCGAGATCGGCCGGATGAGGAACGAGAACACTTCGAGCAGCACGACCAGCGGCAGGATGTAGACCGGCACGCCGCCCGGCACGAACATGCGGAAGAAGTGCAGGCCGTTCCTCCAGAAGCCGACGATCACGACCGTGAGGAACACGAGGAGCGCAAGCGCCGCCGTGACCACGATGTGGCTCGTCACCGTGAAGGCGCCGGGAATGAGTCCCATCACGTTCGCCACCAGGATGAACATGAACAGCGAGAACACCAGGGGGAAGAATTTCATCGCTTCCGGCCCCGAGGCGGTGCGGATCATGTCGGCGACGAATTCGTAGGATATTTCCGCGAGCGACTGCAGCCGGCCCGGCACCAGCGCGCGGCGTCGCGTCGTGCCGAGCAGCAGGAGCGCGATCCCGACGAGCGCGATCAGCATGAACAGCGCCGAATTGGTGAAAGCGATCTCGACCGAGCCGATGCGGCCGATCGTGAACAGGTTGGTGATCTGGAACTGATGGATCGGGTCGGCGGTCATGACCGGGTCGGTTCCTCGTCGATTCAACCTACTTGCGGCCGTCCGGCGAACCTGTCCCGCCGGCGCCCGCCACCCGCACCACGTTGATCACGCCCGCCGCGAAGCCGAGCAGCACGAACACGATCATCCCCCACGGCGAGATCCCGAGCACGCGGTCGAGGAACCAGCCGAGCAGCGCTCCGCCCAGCACGCCGGCAACGAGCTCGGTCGAGAGCCGGAAGCCGCGGGCGATCGCCGAGGCGTCGGCGGCCGGCCGGGACGCGGGGTCGGTTCGGGGTGATCGGCGCGCGCCCACGCGGTCGAGCCGTTCGCCGAGCCGCCGGAGCCTCGCGGAGAGAGCGGCATCGTCGGCCGGCCGGGACCCCTGTTCCCCGTTCCCGCGCGCGCCGTCGCTCATGCTCCCGACACTCGCGAAACCTGAGGAAATCCGGGCCTTTCCCCCAACCTGCCCCAAGGCCGCGCGGACCATACTGACCGGGTCCGGCAGTGTCAAGAATTGGGCGTTTCTCCGTAAGGTATTGAAAGTCAAGACGTAACCAGCCGCTTGTTGCCCGCATGGAGCGCAGCGCAATGCGAGATCCGAGGCCCGGGATTTCGCTCACGCTCATCCGGGCTACGGCGTACGATTGGACTACTGACGCCGTCGCGCGCGATACCGCGCGCCATGCGACCCGCGATGAGAAAAGGCACCACGATTGTAGCCAGACGCCTCCCTGACGGAAACCCTCGTCGAGGTGCTTCCCGACGGATCGACGCGGCCGCTTCCGCCCGAACGGACTGATTGGGCAGCGTTGGATGCCATGACGGAGGAGGAAATCAACGCGGCGGCGTTGGACGATCCTGACAACCCGCCGCTGACGCCTGAGCGGGCCGCGCACCTCAAGCGCGTCCCGCAGGTCAAGGTGATGCGCCGCGCGCTTGGTCTTACGCAAGAGGAGTTTTCGGCTCGCTTTCGTATCCCCCTCGGCACGCTCAGGGATTGGGAACAAGGCAAGACGGAGCCGGATCAGGCCGCGCGTGCCTACCTCACCGTCATCGCGCGCGAGCCGGAGGCGGTGCGAAGAGCTCTCGAGTCGAGGCCAATGCCATAGGCGCTTCGCCTGCGACGGATTGCTTCGGTATGCGACGTCGCCATGCCCGCGCCGCAAAGCCGGCATCGATTTGGGATCGGAGGAACGTCATGCGCATGATCGCTGCTGTGCTTCTTCTCGGTGTCGCGGCCGGCATTGCGCCGGCAATGGCGCAGGGCGCGTCCGAAGGCGGCGAGAACGGGCGTTACACCTTCAAGGACGTGCCGGACGGCCTGCTGCGGCTCGACAGCCGCACCGGCCAGGTGTCGCTGTGCAGCCGCATCGCGGCGACCTGGGCCTGCCGCACCCTGCCGGACGATCGCCTCGCGCTCGAGAACGAGATCGGCCGGCTGCTCGACGAAAACACGGCGCTCAAGAAAGAGCTGCAGGCGCGCGCACCGGCGCCGGCCGAGCCGCCGGTGGCGGTCGCGCCCCAGCCGGTTCCGCCCGCCCCGCCGGCCGCGCCCAAGCGCAGCGAGAGATTTCAGCCGCCGAGCGACGAAGACCTCGACCAGATGATGTCGTTCCTCGAAAAGATGTGGCGGCGCCTGCGCGACATGGCCGAGCGGACGCAGCGGGATTTTGACCAGAAGGGCCCGCGCAAGAACATGGGCGACAAACTCTAACGCCGCCTCCGCGCCGCGAGCCCATGCCGATTCGCCTGCATGCCGTCCACAGCGCCGCGCCGCAGATCGTCGCCACGGCCAAGCTTGCTGTCGCAACCGCCGGCGAAGGCCTCGTCGAGATCACCCGCGAGGTCGGCCGCTTCCTCGCCGAGGCGAAAGCCGGCGACGGCGTGCTGTTCGCCTATCTGCGCCACACCTCGGCGTCGCTCGCCATCCAGGAGAACGCCGATCCCGACGTGCGCACCGATCTCGTCACCGCGCTGCGGCGGCTCGCCCCCGATGACGCCGGCTGGGTGCATGACGTGGAGGGACCCGACGACATGCCGGCGCATGTGAAGGCCATGCTCACCGGCGTGTCGCTGCATGTGCCGGTGACCGGCGGGGCGCTCGGGCTCGGCACCTGGCAGGGCATTTATCTGATCGAGCACCGCAGGCGGGCGCACGAGCGCGAGGTCGTCCTGCAATTCATCGGCAGCCGGCGGAAATAGCGAATAGTGAGTAGCGAATAGCGAATAGTAAGCAGGAGTTGAGAGTAGGGAGTAGCTTTTCCTACTCGCTATTCGCTATTCGCCCGTTCCGCTATTCGCTACTTCGCTGCTTCCGGGCGAACCAGAACAGGAAGATCACGAACACGATGATCGAGCCCTGCACCGCCATGTAGAAGCCGAGCGGCAGGCCGATGACCGGCACGAAGATCTTGTTGAGCTTGGGAATGTAGATGTGGACCGCCAGGAAGAAGAACACCCACCCGGCGAGCATCGCCAGCATCAGGTTCTTGCTGCCCCTCTGCCGGAACGGCTGCATGAGGTCCGGCATGGCCGGCCAGTGGAAAGAGTGCTTGTCGATCATCGCTGCCCCCGCGTCGCTGCGATCCGGCGCCGAACCCCCTTGGCTTCCTGTCCCCGACCTGCCGTTGAAGTGTCGGCCGGCCTCCTTAAGAATTGGTTAACGATGTGTTACCTTGCGCGCCTTGCGTCGCGTCCTCATCCTGAGGAGCGCGCCGAAGGCGCGCGTCTCGAAGAGCCTGTCCCCGCAAAGGCGGGGAATGGCACCAAGCGAGTCTGTGGCCATGGTTCGAGACGCCCTCGCTGCGCTCGGGCTCCTCACCATGAGGTCCGGGGAGTGGAGATGAACAGGGTGCAGGATTGAGCGAAACGGCCGCATATCGCCTGGTGATCGCCGACGATCATCCGCTGTTCCGCGGGGCGCTGCGCGAGGCGGTGTCGGGCCTCCTCGCCGACGCCGACATCGCGGAGGCCGGCTCGTTCGACGAGGTTTCGGCGCAGCTCGATCGCGCCGGCGACATCGATCTCGTGCTGCTCGACCTCGCCATGCCGGGGGTGCGCGGCTTTTCCGGGCTGATGTACCTGCGCGCCCAATACCCGAGCGTGCCGGTGGTGGTCGTCTCCGCCGCCGACGACGCGGCGGTCATCCGCCGCTGCATGGATTTCGGCGCTTCCGGCTTCATCCCCAAGACCCTCGGGGTGGAGGCGATGCGCGGCGCGATCGCCCGCGTGCTCGAAGGCGGCGTGTGGACGCCGCCCGATGTCGACCTCTCCGGCAAGCCCGACGCCGACACCGCCGAGCTGATCGCGCGCCTCGCGACCCTCACCCCGCAGCAGGTGCGCGTGCTGATGATGCTCTCGGAAGGCCTGCTCAACAAACAGATCGCCTACGCGCTCGGCGTGTCGGAGGCGACCGTGAAGGCCCACGTGTCCGCCATCCTGCAAAAGCTCGGCGTCGAAAGCCGCACCCAGGCGGTGATCGCCGCCGCCAAGATCGAGCTCGACCACTGGCCGCATACGACGGCGGCGGAGGGCTGATCCCTCCCCCGCTTGCTTACCCTCCCCTGGAGGGGGAGGGTCGCGCGCGCAGCGCGCGGGGTGGGGGCTGGTGCAGCAAGCGCCGGCGCTTGTGACTTGCCCCCTCCCGGCCGGCTTCGCCGGCCGACCTCCCCCGCAAGCGGGGGAGGATGGGCGCCTCACTCCGCCGCCACCCGCTGCGCCCGCCATTGGGCCAGCAGGGCGCGCAGCGCGGCGGGCTTTATCGGCTTGTTGAGCACCTGGATTTGCCGTGCGCGCGCGTCCTCGCGCACGCGCGGGCTGCGGTCGGCGGTGATCAGGATCGCCGGCAATTCGCCGCCCAGTTGCCAGCGCAGCTGCACGACCGCGTCGATGCCGTTGCCCTCGTTGAGGTGATAGTCGACCAGCAGCCCGTTCGGCCGCGCCTTGGCCTCGGCGACCGCCGCTTGCGCCGCGTGCAGATCGGCGGCCTTGAGCACGCGGCAGCCCCAGCCGCCGAGCAGCGTCTCCATCCCGTCGAGGATTTTCGGCTCGTTGTCGATGCACAGCACCGTCATGTCGGCGAGCCGGCCGGGGTCGACGCGCTTGGCCGCCCGCGGCATCTCGCTCGGCAGCGCGGGCGCCACCGGCACCTCGGCGGAGAAATGCGACCCGCGCCCGACCGTCGATTCCAGGTCGAGCTTGTGGCCGAGTACGCGCGCGATGCGCTCGACGATGGAGAGCCCGAGGCCGAGCCCGCGCGCGATCTTGGCGCCCTGGTCGAGGCGCTGGAACTCGCGGAAGATCGTTCGCCGCTTCGAGTGCGGGATGCCGACGCCGGTGTCGTAGACATCGATGCGCAGGCGCGCCCCGCGGTGCCGGCAGCCCACCAGCACGCGGCCGTGCGGCGTGTATTTGACCGCGTTGGAGACGAGGTTCTGCAGCAGCCGGCGCAGCAAACGCCGGTCCGACCGCACGGTGAGCGAGCACGGCACGAAGGTGAGATCGAGGCCCTTCTCGCGGGTCAGCGGGGCGAACTCGACCTCGAGCTGGCGCAGCAGGTCGTCGATGCGGAAGGTCGTGACCTCCGCCTTCATGGCGCCGGCGTCGAGGCGCGAAATGTCGAGCAGCGCGCCGAGGATTTCCTCCACCGCCTCCAGCGACGCGTCGATGTTGCCGACGAGCGCCGCGTCGTCCCGGCCGCCCTGGCGCTCGACCAGGCTGGTGACGTACAGCCGCGCCGCGTTGAGCGGCTGCAGAATGTCGTGGCTTGCGGCGGCGAGGAAGCGCGTCTTGGAAATGTTGGCGTCGTCCGCGTCGGCCTTGGCGCGCGCGAGCGCCGCATTGAGCCGGGTCAACTGCTCGGTGCGCTCGCGCACCCGCCCCTCGAGCGTTTCGTTCGCTCGCTCCAGCGCTTCCGCCGCCTGTACGCTCGGCGTGATGTCGGTCAGGGTGGCGACGATGCCGCCGTCCGGCATGCGGTTGACGCGCGCCTCGACCACCAGGCCGCGATCGGGGAAGCGCTCCAATATCGGCTCGGCGCTCGCCAGATAGCGCGTGACGCGGTCGCGCACGAGGTCCTCGACGCGGCCCGGGCCGAGCGCGCCCTGCTCGGCGTTGAATTGCAGGATCTCGTCGAGCCCGATGCCGATGCGCACGAACTCGGGCGGCAGGTCGAGAATCTCGCCGAAATACCGGTTCCAGCAGATCAGCCGCAGATCCTTGTCGAACACCGCGATGCCCTGGCGCACGTGATCGAGCGCGGTCTGCAGGATCTCGCGATTGTACTGGATCGCCGTATTGGCGTCGTCGAGCAGCTTGAGCGCCGCCTTGCTCGACATGGTCCGCTTGCGCAGCAGGAGCGAGAGCACGAGCCGCGAGGAGGCGGCGCCGATCGCCGAGGCCAGCAGATGCTCGGCGTAGCGCAGCAGATGAAAGTCGGCCTCGTGCGCCGGATCGAGGCTCAGGCGCCGCGCCGACGCGAAGCTCGTAAACGAGCCGCGCGTGCGCTCCTCGCCGAGATAGCGCGCGACCGTGTTGGTCAGCTCGCCGACCGTGACCGAGGAGCGGCGCAGGCGGAAGCTCGGCGCGATCGGGGCGAGCTCCGGCGGGAAGAACAGGTTCGCCTGCAGCCGCTCGATCGGGGCCGGCAGGCGATGCAGCGAGAACACCACGTAGGCGAGCACGTTGAGCGTGAGGCTCCAGATCAGGCCGTGCACCAGCGGCGGCAGCTGCAGCCCGAGCAGGCCCTGCGGGCGAAGCATCGCGATGCCCCACGGCCCGGCGGCGACGACGCTGTGGTCGATCAGGCCGGCGTCGACGAAGCTCGGCAGCAGCAGCGTATAGGCCCACACCAGGACGCCCGCCGTCATGCCGCCGATCGCGCCGCGCGCGGTGCCGCGGCGCCAGATCAGCCCGCCGAAGAAGGCCGGCGCCAGCTGGGCGATGGCCGCGAACGACAGCAGGCCGATCGAGGCGAGCTGCGCCGCGCCCGAGGAGCGGTAATAGAGATAGGCGAGGAACAGGATGAAAAAGATGGCGAGCCGCCGAATGGTCAGCAGCATGCGGCCCACGTCCTTCGATCCGGAGATGAAGGATTCGCGCCGCTTGAGCACCATCGGCACCACGATGTCGTTCGACACCATGATGCCGAGCGCGACGCATTCGACGATCACCATGGCGGTCGCCGCCGACAGCCCGCCGATGAAGGCGACGAACGCCAGCGCGTCCGAGCCGCCGACCAGCGGCAGGGCGAGCACGTACATGTCGCTGTCGACCGCGCCGCGCGGGAAGCTCAGCAGGCCGGCCACCGCGATCGGCACCACGAACAGGTTGATCAGCACCAGGTAGAGCGGGAACAGCCAGGCGGCGCGCCGGACCTCGGCCTCGTTGTTGTTCTCGACGACGGCGACGTGGAACTGGCGCGGCAAGAGGATGATCGCCGCAAAGGACAGCAGCGTCTGGGCGATCAGCGTTCCGGTCCGCGGCTCGCTGGTGAGCACCGCGGCGATGTCCGTCCGCTGCATCGCCTGGGCGAACAGGTCCGCCGGCCCGTTGAACATCACGAAGGTCACGAACACGCCGACGGCGAGGAACGCGAACAGCTTGACGATCGATTCCGTCGCGATCGCCAGGATCAGGCCGTCCTGATGCTCGGTCGCATCGATGTGCCGGGTGCCGAACAGGACCGCAAAGCCGGCCATCGCCAGGGCGACGAACAGCGCGATGTCGCCGAGTTCCGGCTGCGCCGCGCCGGTGCTCGCCTCGATGTGGGCGAGGATGGTGCCGAGCGAGCCGGAGACCGCCTTGAGCTGCAGCGCGATGTACGGGATCGTGCCGACGATGGCGATCAGCGCCACGGTGGTCGCGACCGCCTGGTGCTTGCCGTAGCGCGCGGCGATGAAATCGGCGATCGAGGTGATGTTCTGCGCCTTGGCGAGGCGCACGATGCGCACGATCAGCGGCCAGCCCAGTCCGATCATCAGGATCGGGCCGACATAGATGGTGATGAAGTCGTAGCCGGTGCGCGACGCCAGCCCGACCGAGCCGAAGAACGTCCACGACGTGCAATAGATGGCGAGCGACAGCGGGTAGATCAGCATGCGCGAGCGCCCGTCGCGGCCGCGCGCGCGCATGCGGTCGCCGTAGCTCGCCACGACGAACAGCAGCCCGATGTAGCCGAGCGCGACGACGACGACGAACCAGCCTTGCAGCATGAGCCATCCGCACCGAATGGGCGCCGGCGGCGGCCGCCCGCGCAGGATGGGCGGAACCGCAGGCCCCTGTATTGATTACACTAATCCAAGTCGCGGCGCGAGGAGGCGATGATGCTCGAGGAATTCAAGAAATTCGCCATGAAGGGAAGCGTGGTCGATCTCGCGATCGGTGTGATCATCGGGGCGGCGTTCGGCAAGATCGTAGAGTCGATGGTCGGCGACATCATCATGCCGGCGGTGGGCGCCGTCACCGGCGGCCTCGATTTCACCAACCACTTCGTTGCCCTGGCGAAGTCGGTGACGGCGACGACGCTCGCCGATGCCAAGAAACAGGGCGCGGTGCTGGCCTGGGGCAATTTCGTCACCGTGGTGATCAATTTCACGATCATCGCCTGGGTGCTGTTCCTCGCCGTCAAGGGCATGAACCGCCTGCAACTGCGCGAGGAGGCGAAGCCGGCCCCGCCGTCGCCCCAGGAAAAGCTGCTCACCGAAATCCGCGACTTGCTGGCGCGCAGGCCTGCATAGGCGGCTATCTTCCTCCTCATGCTGAGGAGCCCGCCGAAGGCGGGTGTCTCGAAGCACGCACTGTTGCTGGCGCGTGCTTCGAGACGGCCCGCTACGCGGGCCTCCTCAGCATGAGGGACGTGGAGTTATTGACGGCGGGGCTGCTATACGATGTCGATAAAGGACGCGGAGGAGCGCATGAGCATGCCGGCCGTGCAGCCGAACGAACAGGCGACCCTGCTCGCAGACCTGCGTGCCGAAGCGCGGGCGGCGCCGGAGAGCGGCATCGTCGAGGTGATGAACTACGGCCGCCTGCGCGAGGGCCTCATTCCCCTGTGGGCGGGCGAGGGGGACCTGCCGACGCCGTCCTTCATCAGCGAGGCGGCGACGCGCTCGCTCGCCGCCGGCGAGACTTTCTACACTTGGCAGCGCGGCATTCCGGAACTGCGCGAAGCGCTCGCGCGCTATCACGGCCGGCTCTACGGGCGCGGGTTCTCGGCGGACGAGTTCTTCATCACCGGCTCGGGCATGCAGGCGATCCAGATCGCGCTCGCCATGACGGCCGGCGCTGGCGACGAGGTGCTGATCCCGACCCCGACCTGGCCGAACGCCGCCGCGGCCGCGGGCGTCATCGGGGCGAAGCCGGTCGAGGTGCCGATGCGGTTCGGAAATGCCGGCTGGACGCTCGATCTCGAGCGCCTGGAGCGCGCGGCCGGCCCACGCACGCGCGCGCTGTTCGTGGTGTCGCCGTCGAATCCGACCGGCTGGACCGCGACGCGCGAGGAGCTGGCCGCTCTGCTGGCGCTCGCGCGCCGGCACGGCCTGTGGGTCATCGCCGATGAGACCTACGGCCGCTTCTGGTACGGCGAGGGCGGGCGCGCGCCCTCCTTCCTCGACGTGATGGAGGGCGAGGATCGCGTCGTCTTCGTCAACACGTTTTCCAAGAACTGGGCGATGACCGGCTGGCGCATCGGCTGGATCATGGCCAATCCGGCGCTCGGCCAGGTGGTCGAGAATTTGATCCAGTATTCGACCTCGGGCGTTGCCCAGTTCATGCAGCGCGCCGCGGTGACGGCGATCGAGCGCGGAGAAAGCTTCGTCCAGCATCAGATCGCGCGGGCACGCCGCGGCCGCGCCATCGTGTGCGGCGCGCTCGGCTCGGTCGGCCGGTGCCGGTTCGCGTTGCCGCACGGCGCGTTCTACGTGTTCTTCGCCGTCGAGGGCGAGAGCGACACGCGGCGCCTGGCGCTGCGGCTGATCGACGAGGCGGGGGTGGGGCTTGCTCCCGGCACCGCCTTCGGGCCCACGTGGCAAGGCTGGCTGCGCCTGTGCTTTGCCCGCAACGCCGAGCAGCTCGAGGGCGCCATGCAGCGGCTCGTGGCGAGCCTCGCCGCGCGGGCCTGACATGGCCGCTGCCGCGTCGCTGCGCGATGGCCTCATTCGCCTTGCCGAAACCTTGATCATCGGCGCGGCCGGCGGGGCGGCGCTCGGGCTGGCAAAATTTCCCGCCGGCTGGCTGTCGGGCGCGATGATCGCGGTCGCCGCCGCGGCGATCGCCCGGCGCCCGGTCCTGCTCCCCAATCGGCTCGCCCAGGCGGCTTATGTGGCGCTCGGCATCTCGCTCGGCGCCGCCGTGACGCCGGACACCGTCGCGCGCATATCGTCGTGGCCGGCGAGCCTGCTGGTGCTCGCCCTCGCCATGGCCTGCAACAGCCTCGCGGTCGTCGTCTATCTGCATCAGGTGCATCGCTGGGACACGCTCTCCGCGCTGTTCGCCTCGGCGCCGGGCGGCCTGTCGCAGGCGCTGGCGCTGGCGTCGGAAACCGGTGCCGACCTGCGCTCGGTCGCGATGGTGCAGTCGGTGCGCGTCCTCGTGCTGACCGCCGGATTGCCGCTCGTGGTTGCCGGCTTCGGCGTCACCGGTGGCCGGCCGCCGGGTGCCGCGGTCGAGACGGCCGCGTCGTTCGGCGAGCTGGCCGGGCTCATCGTCGCCGCCACCCTCGGCGCCGTCGCGGCCTATTGGGTGCGCGTGCCGGGCGGCCTTCTGGTCGGCGCCATGGCGGTGTCCGGGCTGCTGCACGGCATCGGGCTGGTGAAGGTCAACCTGCCGCCCTCGCTCGCCATCGCGTCGTTCGTGGTGATGGGCTCGATCATCGGCGCGCGGTTCGCCGGCACCGACATCTGGCTGTTGCGGCGCCTCATCATGGTGGGCCTGGGTGCGCTGTTCGTGGGGACGACGGTGTCGTCGGCCTTTGCGGTCGCGGCCGCGTTCCTGCTGGCGCTGCCGGTCGGCGACGTGGTGATCGCCTATGCGCCGGGCGCGCTCGAGGCGATGAGCACGCTCGCCTTCGCGCTCAATCTCGATCCGGCGTACGTGGGCACCCACCACATCGCCCGGCTGATTTTCGTGTCGCTGATGATGCCGATCGTGGTGCACGCCATCCGCCGGCGCGGCGCGAGCCCGAAGAGTTTGTCCGATCAAAGAACGGCTGAAGCGAAAGCAAAGCCCGCCGACGCTACTCCGCCGCCAGCGCCCGGTTCCTGAGCGGCAGGCCCAGGCGTTCCCACACGTCGACCAGCGCCTCGGCCAGGCGGTCGATCAGGTGATCGTCGTGATAGGGCGTCGGCGTGATGCGCAGCCGCTCGGTGCCGCGCGGCACGGTCGGGTAATTGATCGGCTGGATGTAGATGCCGTGCTCGGCGAGCAGCAGGTCGCTTGCCGCCTTGCACTTCTCCGGATCGCCGACGATGACCGGCACGATGTGCGTCTCGCTCGCCTTCACCGGCAGGCCCGCCGCGTTGAGCACCGCCTTGACCCGCGCGGCGCGGTCCTGCTGGCGGTCGCGCTCCCATTGCGAGGTCCGCAGGTGGCGGATCGCCGCGATGGCGGCCGCGCAGATCGCCGGCGGCAGCGCGGTGGTGAAGATGAAGCCGTGCGCATAGGAGCGCACCGCATCGATCAGGTTGGCGCTGCCGGCGATATAGCCGCCCAGGCAGCCGAAGGCCTTGGCGAGCGTGCCCTCGATCACGTCGACGCGCCCCATCGCGCCGTCGCGCGCGACGACGCCCGCTCCCGCCGGCCCGTACATGCCCACCGCGTGCACCTCGTCCACGTAGGTCATGGCGCCATAGCGCCCGGCGAGGTCGCAGATCTGGCTGATCGGCGCGACGTCGCCGTCCATGGAATAAAGGCTCTCGATCACGATCAGCTTCGGCCGCTCGCGCGGCTCCGCCTGCAACAGCTCCTCGAGGTGATCGACGTCGTTGTGCCGCCAGATCTTCTTCTGCGAGCCCGAGCGGCGTACGCCCTCGATCATCGAATTGTGGTTGAACGCGTCGGACAGGATCAGGCAGTCCGGCATCAGGTTGGCGATGGTGGCGATGCCGGTCTCGTTGGAGACGTAGCCCGAGGTGAAGACGAGCGCGGCTTCCTTGCCGTGCAGGTCGGCCAGCTCGCGCTCGAGCTCGACCAGCGGGTGATTGGTGCCGGAAATGTTGCGGGTCCCGCCTGCCCCGGCGCCCATGCGGGTCGCGGTCTCGACCATGGCGCCGATCACCTTCGGGTGCTGGCCCATGCCGAGATAATCGTTGGAGCACCAGATCACAACCTCGCGCCGGCCGGCGG
>WNGN01007014.1_pt1 | contig 12054 bp, 9 predicted proteins | sample 5400561 | NCBI WGS metagenome assembly WNGN01 (sample SAMN13153379, study PRJNA577476) | soil metagenome | isolation source: 115 cm soil or saprolite under Garry oak tree replicate 2 | place: USA:California | collected 2016-06-15
GAAAGTACGATCTCCGCCCGGAAGCACGAGAGAAACTAGCGAAGCTATCCGGCATTATCCTGGCACATCCTGGTTTGGACCTTGCTGTCGAGGGCCACACAGACAACGTCGGCAGCGACGAAGTAAACCAGAAATTGTCCGAGAAGCGCGCGGAAACGGTGCGGGCCTATCTCGTTCAGCAGGGGTTGGCTGATGGGAACGTGACCGCTCAAGGATTCGGCAAGACTAGCCCCGTAGTCGACAACTCTACTCCGGAAGGGAGACAGAAGAATCGACGAGTCGAAATTGTCGTTTCTGGCGAAGTGATCGGCGTAAGGATTGGCAAATAGTCTAAGGATCTTGCCGCCACGAAGTTCTGCGGGTCCCGTGGAGTTCCATCAGCGAGAGTTCATCCTCGCCTCTACCGCTCGGTCACCTGCTCGCCTATCTCCTTAACAGTAAATTCATGGTGTCGGTGCGGCCCACATCTTAGCCGCGGACAGCTTTTGCTACTAGACTAAGACTAGCCGCCATTCACGAACGCCCTTCTTAAAGTACGTTAACCATTATCCTTTATCCTTATGCAAGGAGAAATGATTGGCCTCGAAAATTAAACTTGAATAAGCCCAAGCACCTGCTAGTTTTGACAGTTCCTCGACCTGACGGCCGGCCACTAGTATCCTCCAGCGAGCGCCTCCAAGTCGTTGATGCGCCCACACGCGTGTGGCGTCAGGTTTTGTGTTTTCCTGCCCTGGACGCGAAGCTCTGGGCCAAAACGCTGCGCTTTTTCGGGAGGATGCATCATGAAAGCGAACCTTCGAAGATTCACCTGGCCCCTTTTGGCCACCATCGTTTGGTTGGCTGGATGCGAGACAAAGCAACAGGCAGCGTCGGCTCCTCCGCCCGTGGAATTCGTCGAGGTTACGCAAAAGGATGTGCCTGTCACTAAAGAATGGGTGGCCACACTCGATGGATTTGTGAACGCCCAGATCCGTGCCCAAGTTAGGGGCCTTCTCATTAAGCAAAACTACGCCAATGGCGCATTTGTCACCAAAGACTCTGCCCTTTTCGAGATAGACCCCAGGCCCTTCCAAGCCGCCCTTGACCAGGCTGACGCAAACTTGGAGCAGGCGAAGGCAAATCTTCAGCGGGCGCAAGCGCAACTCGGCAAGACGGAATTGGACGTGGCCCGCTACACGCCCCTTGCCAAAGAAAGCGCCATCAGCCAGCAAGAGCTGGACGACGCCGTCCAGGCTAACCTTGGCGCGAAAGCTCAGGTGGCACAGTCGAAGGCTGCCATCGATTCGGCTCGCGCCGCGGTGGAATCTGCCAAACTTGATCTCAGCTTCACAAAAATCGTTTCTCCCATTGCTGGCATTACCGCAATCGCCACGGCTCAGATCGGTGACTTCGTGAGTCCCCCCGGTGACCCCTTGACCACGGTATCGACCATCAATCCAATTTTGGTGAATTTCACAGCAAGCGAACAGGAATATCTGAACGCGATGAAGCAAGCCGCTGCGTTAGGCGCTGACGAGCACAGCATATTAAATAAGCTCGAATGGCAATTGCACCTTTCCGACGGCTCCCTCTATCCGCACAAAGGCCGCTTTTATGCCCTTGATCGGCAAGTGGACGTGAGGACGGGAGCGATTCTCGTCAAAGTCGAGTTCCCGAACCCTGGAAACATACCTCGTCGCGGTAATCGGCAGCGACAATAAGGTGAGCATTCGCCCCATCAAAGTCGGACCCAGGGTTGACACCATGTGGATCGTCGACGAAGGGCTGAAGCCCGGTGATCGAATCGTGGCGGAAGGTGTGCAGAAGGTGCGCGAAGGAATGGAGGTTCATCCAAAGCCCTTCCAGCCGGGGGCACCAGCGGAAAGGCCAAAAATGGCGAGCAACGGGTCATAGGGGCTTCCCCGTGTATAAATTCTTCATAAACCGCCCCATCGTCTCCATGGTGATTTCGATCGTCACGGTCATCATCGGCATCGTGGCCATGCTCGGCCTGCCTACCGCCCAGTTCCCTAACATTACTCCACCGGAAATTCAGGTAAAGGCTACCTACGTCGGCGCTGATGCGTTGACCGTGGAACAGTCAGTGGCTACCCCCATCGAACAGCAGATGAGCGGCGTGGACAACATGAACTACATGTATTCGAACAACGCCAACAATGGCCAGATGACCCTCACGGTGAATTTCGATGTAAAGACCGATCCGAATACCGATCAGATTCTCTCTCAGATGCGCCAGGGGCAAGCGGCATCCCAACTCCCTCCCGAGGTAAACAGTTACGGCGTAACCGTCCAAAAGTCCACTGCCGCACCGCTCATGTTGTTCGACCTCTATTCACCGACCGGTGCATACAGTTCAGAATTCCTGGCAAATTATGCCTACATCAATCTGAACGACCAACTCACGCGCGTTCCGGGAATTGCCAGCGTCTCGGTCTTTGGCGCCGGCCAATACGCTATGCGTTTTTGGGTGCAGCCTGACCAGCTGGCCAAGCTGCAAATCACCATTCCCGAAATCATCAACGCGATTCAAACGCAAAACAATGTCAATCCTGCTGGTCAAATCGGCAGCGAACCTGTGCCGCCCGGACAGGAGTACACCTACACCGTTCGCTCCCAGGGTCGTCTCACAACAGAAGACGAATTTGGCCAGATCGTAATTCGCGCCAAATCGGACGGTTCTATTGTGCGTTTGAAAGATGTAGCACGCGTACAACTCGGCGCCCAGGTCTATAACCTGCAGGGGCGGCTGGATGGAAAGCCGGCAGCAGTAGTCGCTGTCTATCAACTCCCCGGTTCTAACGCCATTGCCGCCGCAAAGGGCACCAGGGCGCTCATGGCTGAGGCAAGAAAGCGCTTTCCACCGGGACTTGAATACGCGGTGGCGCTCGATACCACTCTGCCCGTAACCGAGGGCATTGCGGAAATCAAGAAGACCTTTATCGAGGCTATTATTCTGGTCCTCCTCGTAGTTTTTATTTTCCTTCAGGGCTGGCGCGCCACGTTAATACCTCTACTGGCCGTCCCCGTGTCGCTCGTCGGAACTTTTGCCATCTTTCCGCTACTGGGTTTTTCGATCAATACCCTCTCGCTGTTTGGCTTGGTCCTTGCCATCGGTCTAGTTGTTGACGATGCCATCGTTGTCGTCGAGGCCGTTGAACACCATATCGAACACGGGTTGTCTCCGAAAGAGGCTTCCTTCAAAGCCATGGAAGAAGTCTCCGGGCCGGTGATCGGTATCGCTCTTATTCTGGCCGCGGTGTTCATTCCAACGGCTTTCATTCCGGGCATTACCGGCCGCTTGTACCAGCAATTCGCCGTGACCATTGCGGTTTCAATGCTCCTTTCGGCGTTTAACGCTCTTACTCTAAGCCCCGCTCTCGCCGCGCTCTTGCTGCGGCCCAAGAAGGAGGCGCGGGGCCCGCTCGGAAAATTCTTTGCCTGGTTCAACCGGGTTTTCGCTCGGGCCACCGATGGCTACGTAAGCTGGTGCAAGGTTTTGCTTCATAAGATGGCCTTCAGCCTAATCATTCTTCTGGGATTCGCAGTCCTGGCTGGTTGGTTTGGGATGAAGCTGCCTACAAGTTTCCTGCCCGACGAGGACCAGGGCTACGTCTTTGTGGCCCTGCAACTGCCCGATGCTTCTTGCACCAGCCAGACGGCCAGAAATGTGGAAGACATTTTGATGAAAACGGCCGGAGTCGATCACGTGACAAGCGTTGTCGGCTTCAACATGATCAGCGGCGCGCAAAACACCTTTAGCTCCTTCTTTTGGGTCACGTTGAAGCAATGGGGCGATCGTAAAGCCAAGGAAGAGCAGTACGAAGCGATTAGAAACCACGTGAACACAGAACTGCGTCAACTGCCAGCCGGCGTTTCCATCGCCTTCTCGCCTCCCGCTATCCCTGGCGTCGGCACTTCTGGCGGCGTCACATTCATCTTGGAGGATCGGGCCGGCCACGACGTTCAGTTCCTCGCCAGCAATTTGAATACGTTCCTGCAGGCAGTCCGCAAACGTCCAGAACTAGCGTCGGCCTTTACGACGATGTTGCCCGCGGTTCCCCAGGTGTATGTCAACGTCGCAAGGGACAAAGTCTTGGCCCAAGGGGTTAACCTCGGCGACGTTTACAAAACCCTTCAAGCTTTTATGGGCGGGGCGTTCATCAATTATTTCAACCGTTTCGGCCGCCAGTGGCAGGTTTACATACAAGCGGAAGGCGATTATCGAACCAGAGCAGAGAACCTCGGCCAGTTTTATGTCCGCAACAATACCGGCAGCATGGTGCCGCTCTCCGCTGTCACTTCGGTCCAAAACCGCACAGGCCCGGAATTCACGATGCGCTACAACCTGTTCCGTTGCGCGCAGATTAATGCCAGCGCTGCTACAGGTTATAGTTCCGCCCAGGTAATGGCCGCGCTCGAGGAAGTCTTTGCCCAGACCATGCCACCGGACATGGGTTTTGATTATCTAGGGATGTCCTATCAGGAAAAGAAGGCGCAGCAAGGCGTGTCGCCCGGTGTGATTTTTGGATTCTCAATACTGTTTTGCTTTCTGATTCTCGCGGCGCTTTATGAGAGCTGGACTCTGCCTTTCAGCGTGCTCATCAGCGTGCCCATTGCCGTTTTCGGAGCCTTTTTTGCCATTTACCTTCGCCGATTCACAAGTTTTTCTTTTGAAAACAACGTTTATGCGCAAATCGGTCTCATCATGCTGATCGGGCTCGCGGCCAAGAACGCCATATTGATCGTGGAGTTCGCAAAACTGGAATTCGAAAAAGGCAAGCCCCTTGCGGACGCTGCGCTAGAGGGCGCCAAACTGCGCCTGCGCCCCATTCTGATGACCTCGCTCGCCTTCCTTCTGGGTTGTGTTCCCCTATGGACGGCATCTGGTTCCGGCGCCGTGTCTCGCCAGGTTATGGGCACTGCCGTTATCGGAGGAATTGCGGCCGCCAGCGCCATCGCCATTTTCATCATTCCGGCGTTGTTCTATCTGGTCGAAAAGCTTGCGGGTGCAAAACACCAGGAAGTAAAGGTTCCCCTGGCCCCCACGCCGCAGGCGCGGGCTGCCGCCGCTAGCGACGATTAACCGCACACCCAGGTGAAGAGAGCCAGAAGCTATGACAAACACACACTCAACGAACGAGAGCACGAGCCAGCATCGAGGACGTTCAGGTCGGCTGGTGGCCGCGTGTGTCCAAAACAGCCGGCAGTGTCGCGGTTTCTCTTCTTCTTTGTTTTTGGTGAGCTCTGCCTTGTTTCTGCTGTCCGGATGCGCGGTCGGCCCCAATTATCAGCGCCCGAAAGTAAGCATCCCTACCGAGTACCGTGACGCGCAAGGGGCGGCTCAGCAAGCTTCCATTGCAGACCTGCCCTGGTGGGAGGTTTTCAAAGACAACCGGCTAAAGAATCTTGTGCAAACCGCGCTCGCCAACAATTACGACCTGCGAATCGCCGTGACCCGCATTGAACAATCGCGCCAGATCGCCGCGCAGGCACGCGCCCAATACTTCCCTTTTCTCAATTACTCGGTAAGCGGCAGCGATGGGAAGAATGAGTTCGCAGGCAGTGTTGTTCCCAACGGAGGCCAGGAGCGCGGAACGTTTGTGGCTGTGGCAACGGTTGCGTGGGAAGCGGATGTCTGGGGACGTCTCCGACGCGAAAATGAAGCCGCCCGTGCCCAGTATCTCGCCACGGAAGAAGCCCGCCGAGGCGTGATGCTGTCTCTGGTAAGCGACGTCGCGCAAGCTTATTTCGAGCTTCTGGACCTGGACCTTCAACTCGACATCGCCAGGCAGACAAAAGATTCCTTCACGGAGACGCTAAAGCTGTTTACTCAACGACTTGAAGGGGGAGTTGCTTCCAAACTGGACACCTCCCGCGCCGCTGCGGCCCTGGCTACGGCGGCTGCAAGTATCCCAGAACTTGAGCGCCAGATTGCGATCAAGGAAAATCAGATTAGCGTGCTGCTCGGCAACAACCCCGGTGCCGTACCACACACGGCCAAACTTCTCGAGCAAGTTGTGCCACCGGATATTCCCGTTGGCTTGCCTTCTGCATTGCTTGAGCGCCGTCCAGACATTTTGACGGCTGAGCAACAATTGCGATTCGCCAACGCCCAGGTCGGCGTGGCCACCGCTAACTTCTTCCCGCGAATTGGCCTTACCTCCCTGTTTGGCCGCGCCAGCTCTCCGCTCAGCTCGTTATCTTCCGGCAAGGATACCGTCTGGAGCGTTGTCGGCGACGTTGCCGGCCCCCTCTATCAGGGCGGGGCCCTCAGAGCGCAGAAGCGCCAAAGCGTCGCATTCTGGGAGCAAACGAAACTTCAATACGAGCAAACCACTCAAGTTGCTTTCCAGGATGTATCGGACGCCTTGATTTCGCGCCAGAAATTCGAAGCCGTTCGCGACGAACAGGCACGGGCTGTCGAGGCCTACCAGGAGTCCGTCAAAGTTTCCTTTCAGCGCTACGTGGCGGGCAAAGCAAGCTATTTTGAAGTGCTGGATGCCCAGCTCCAGCTATACCCCGCCGAGAATGCGCTCGCGGTTACGGAGCTGAATCGGCGTACGGTGATCGTCCAGCTTTACAAGGCTCTCGGCGGGGGGTGGAATCTGAAGGACCCAGACTGGGTCGGACCACCATCCTAGGAGGAGAATCGTAAACCGGCGCCTACCGGGCCGCTCGAAACCCGCTGTCCCCTGGCCAATACGCAAGCCGAAACAGCCCTTCATTGAATACTGTGATAGACGCGCTTGTAATAGGGAAGACTGTATCCTCGAAATTTTTCTTTCGGATAGAGTTGAACTACAACTTTGTGTTGACGGGAATCCGCACCACTTTCCCGCGTCTTTGTGACTCTCGCCGAATGGGCCGGCTTGTAAGTAAGAACATATCGATATCGAACCGCCAGACCGATCGTCCGAACGATGCGTGGCAAGTCTTCCTCGTCCCGCGCGGTAAACACACCACCGCCCGTCACTTCCGTTAAAACCTTCATGTTATGAGGTCCGCGCCGTTCTGCCGGACCTATGTAGTCCTGGCCCGGAACCGAAACCGGCAGATTAGGAAATTGCGTCTTAGACCCACCTGAAGGGAACGGGTTTCGCTTCTTCTGCTGGGGCTGAAAAATTTCGGGGAGTTCAAACGATGCCCCTGCCATCACCGCAAAAACCGGTACATCAGCCTCTTCCAAAAGCTCCCTGGTCTCTCTCAGGTTGTAACGGCTGTGATTATCGCCCCCGTCGGTGATGATGATCATCGCGCGATGTTGATTTGCCGCGTCGCGTCTGGCGGTGCTCACTCCCAGCCAAATCCCGTCAAACAGGGAGGTACTCTCATTCGTAGCCGTCATTAGCATCGGTAATCTACGCTGAAGATCTCCCTCATCGTTGGTGAACGGCATCAGTAGCTTGGAGCGCGTCCCAATGCTCAATATTGAGTATTCGTCGCCGTATTGGTCCAGTTCCTGCAATGAATCCAGAAGGGAAAGGGCCGCCTCCTGAACGAAGGGAATCTTCCGCGTCATGCTGGAACTCAAGTCCGCAAGAATCACAAAGGAAACTGGTACCCGCTCTCTTTCGAAGTAGAGTATGTCCTGTTCAGCGCCATCCTCGAAAAGCCGAAAATCGCTCTTCTTGAGGCCACTGGCAACGGCACCTTTATCATCAAAGATGGTTACGGGAATCTGCACCAGCTCAACGTTTGTAACGATCGGTGTTTGCGCGCGCATTTGTGCCCACGCAACAGGACCGCCTTGTTCTGCCCACAGGTATACGAACAGAACCAGAAAAAACCGCACCGCCCGGTTTCCCATCGAGCCTCCGAACCTTGCACCTTTGCGCCAGCTATACCTCTCCGCTCGACTTCTGTCAATGCTATTGCGCATACTGTGTCGCACCTTAAACGAGGTGGTCCCCCCCAGCGTATCGACACGAGGTCTCGAGACCGATTTCTGGACTTCAGGCAGTTCCCTGTCGTTTTTGCGCCAGCGCAACGTGGCAGTTCCGGAACGTATGGAAGTTCCGGAACGTACACAGGCACTCCCAGCACTCCTCCCCCTGTCAGTTTTGCTAGTGTCTGCCCGGAAACGGGCCGTGCAACCTCCTGCTGAAAGAAGGCGTTGTGAAGCACCGTATGGCAGTGCTGCTGTGGTTTTACCTTGTGGCTCTGCCTTGTTATTCTTGGGCGCAAGAAAGCGGTGGAGAGGATAACCCGTCCATCACGTCAAGCTTGGGCATGCCTATAAGCTCCCCTTTGAATCCGACGCATCAGTACGCCGGACTGGGTTTGGGTGTTAGTGCCGGCGTTGGTTATAACATCGACCGGCGCAACGCATTCATCGGCGAATTCATGTGGAATTGGCTGTATGCGTCAGACGCAGCGCTGCAACCGATAAAAATCGCCTTACAGTCCCCGAACGTTGGCGGGCACGGCAACGTGTTTGCCTTCACGGCAAACTACCGATTGGAGTTGCGAGGCAGAACAGGCGGCATCTACTTCATTGGGGGTCCGGGCTGGATCTACCGCACCACTAGCCTCTCGAGGCCTATTCCTGTAGGAACAACCATCACGTGCAGTCCGTCTTGGCTTTGGTGGGGATACAACTGTGCCGATGGTCCGGTAATCACCAATCTAACGGAGGTGCACTCCAACGCGGGTGCTGTAGGAGTTAACGGAGGGATCGGGTTCACTGTCAGGGTAGGTGAAGCACCGTACCGAGCCTATGTAGAGTCGCGCTATTACTTCGCGCCGACAGGCAGCATCAGTACGAAATTGCTTACCTTCACCGTAGGCATCCGCTATTAGGCCCTATCCGCTCGTCTACGGCTAGGCTGCGGTTGCCGGCCGGATCGTTTCTGTCCACCCGATTTTCAAGACTGACGCCGAATCGTCAGATACGCGAAGTAGTTCAACTGATTCAACTGGCTCGGGTTGCTTCAATCCAAGCCCTATCTTCTGGAAACCAAACGAAACAATTAGACAGGGAGAGGCTTCACGTATCGCTAGGACAAGAGCTTTGGTGCGGGCCGGGCTAAAGTTGCTTGCCCCAGGGCAACCTCCTTCTCAGGTTGAGCGATCCTGGAACCTGGGCGGATGTTGAATCCGCGCCCCACGCGGATGCAGGATGCCTCCCGATGTGGAACCAAGATCCGAACCTGCCCTAGAGCATCGACGCGGACCCCGGATTGCCCCTATCGTTGGACACGCGCGGCTAGTCCACGCGTAAACCTCCGCGGTATGGCTGAAGGAGCCAAGGCAAGCGGGATGCCGAAAGTTGCGAAGCAAGAGAGATTCTTCCATCGCCTTGGCAAACGAGTCCGCGAGTTGCGGAAAAAGCACGGCTATTCTCAGGAGGATATGATTTCTTACGGCTTCTCGGCACGGCATTGGCAACAAATCGAGGCCGGCCGCTCGATCACCGTCTCAACACTACTGCGTATCTGTGCCGTATTCGAGACGTCGGTTGAGCACCTGGTTCGCGGGCTGGATAGAGGAATTTACGAAGACTAGCTCGGACTGTCCCCGCTAATCTGCTCGTGGTCCTTTTTCAACCCGGTGCTTTATAAGGCTTCCGGCCAAGGAAGGGTCACCCGTCCGTCGGTATTGCTTTGCACGGCGGAGACTGATCCAGAGATGCTGGAGGCAACGCGAAAGGCTGGAACTCGTAGCGTGAACATCCGTATTTTGGTGGCCGACGATTTTGCACCCTGGCGCCGCTTCGTCTCTTCGATGATTCTGCTGAAAGAGCCGGAATGGAACATTACCGGTGAGGTCGAAGACGGGTTCGAAGCGGTTAAGAAGGCCAAAGAACTCATGCCCGACCTGATTCTGATGGACATTGGCCTTGACAAACTCAGCGGTATTGAAGCCGCCCGACAAATCCGCAGAATTGCTCCCGACTTGAAAATACTCTTCTTGAGCGCGTTTGATTCGATCGAAGTGGTGGAAGAAGCTTTCGATAGCGGCGGGAGCGGTTACGTCGTCAAGTTGGACGCCGCTAGCGAACTGATGGAGGCTGTGGAAGCCGTCTCTCAGGGCAAGCAGTTTGTCAGTAGCAGAATACGGAGACGCGATTCCGCCCGCGCTCGGAATACGCAAGCTTCCGGCAAGCCCATCCGCGATGACCTTCACGCATCGCGATCGGCCCAGCCACCAGAAACCGAGTTCGCTCGGTGCCACGAAGTTCAGTTCTATTCCGATGATGAGGTTTTTCTAGAGAGCGTTACTCACTTCATCGGGGCTGCCCTAAAGTTCGGGAATGCGGCGATTGTGGTCGCTACGAAACCGCACCGGGACAAGCTGGTTGAAGGATTGAAAGCCCAAGGGGTGGATGTTGATGCGCTCATTCAACAGGGGGCATACCTCGCATTGGATGCCGCGGACACGCTTTCCACATTTATGCTCAATGACTGGCCTGACGCCGATCGATTTCTTGCGAGCTTCAGCAAGCTCATTGAGTCAACATCGAAAGCCGCGAAGGCCAAACATCCCCGGGTTGCGATTTTCGGCGAAGGTGTCGCTCTTTTGTGGGCGGAGGGTAAAAAGGAAGCTACCATCCGGCTGGAACAGCTCGGCAACGATCTTGCCCAAACACGCAAAGTGGACATCCTTTGCGCGTATCCATTCAGCCTTCACATCCAAGAGGACAAACCTTCGTTCGCGGCCATCTGTCGAGAACACTCCGCCATTCACGCGCGATGACCAGGCCTTTTCACACTGGCACAGTCACGAACCGTACAGAATCACTCTTGGAGTGTGCTCCCAAGCCTCCTTGTAATACCAAACCTCGACGCTTTCCACGACGCGACCTTCGCCGGAGAAGCCAATGATGTGGTTTCTCCCTTCCGGCCAAATCCGTCCTTGAACGGCCAGCGCCTCGGACGTGCCATCTCCGAAGTGGACGACGACACGGTCGAAGAAAATGGCATCGCCGCTGACCCGCAACTGAATGGCGCGAAAAATGCCATTACGTCGGGTGACCTGGATCTTGTCATGATCCCGAGTGCCGTCAATCTGCGTCACGCCCAAGAAATCCCATACCTGTCCTCGGGCCGGCAAAGAGATCGTGCAGGCAATAGCAAGAAAATACGCCAAAAGCTGCGCAATACGTTTCCTTAGCATTCGTTCTCCGGAACCCAGACATGAAGCCTTGACACGAGCCTATAATCGTCCGCGATGACGAACAACATGGTTTACCGGGGGCCTTGCGCAATGATTAACGATGAGCGCTGACTTAGTCTTTGCGAGCGGACAAGCGCGCCATCCGGGTTTCAGGATTCCTCGCAAAGGTTGACTCGCAGCCCGAGATCCCAAATCCACAAGCACGCGAACGCCCATTCCGCAAAGGCTCGTCGCTTGGCCACGCATACTGTTCAGGATCAGGTGAACCTGGCGGTGGCCTGCTGCTTGGGCGAATCTTCTGACTGCTCAGGAGCAACGACAGGGATCCGTGTGTTCCCAGAATATGTGCCTCATCAGTGTCCGGCACTTCGCGGATAGGAGTCATCGGCAATCGCGAGTCGAATTGCCGAGATTCAGCAAGGGGGCAGGTCTTGGGAGCGGCGGTCCGGTTAGATCCCCTGCGGCAGGGAGGGGAGTCGCGCGAATTCGAAGAGCGCCTGCGCGAGAAGATGGTCGGGCAGGACGAAGCCGTGCAGGCGGTCGTAGACCTCTACCGAGTGTTTTGCGCCGGCTTGCAGGCAAGGGGCCGTCCGGTCGGTAATTTCCTCTTTCTTGGCCCAACGGGGACGGGGAAGACACGGATCGTCGAGGTAGCAGCAGAGGTGCTCTTCGGCGATCCTCGGGCGTTGATCAAGGTCGACTGCGCCGAATTCCAGCACTCCCACGAGATCGCGAAGCTTATCGGTTCACCGCCGGGATATTTGGGGCATCGCGAAACCCATCCGCTGATCACCCAGGAGGCGCTCGAGCAATACCACACCGACAAGCTGAAGATCAGCTTCCTGTTGCTTGATGAGCTCGAAAAAGCGAGTGACGCGCTGTGGCGACTGCTGCTGGGAATCCTCGACAAAGCAACCTTGATGCTGGGGGACAATCGGC
>WNGN01007510.1_pt1 | contig 12050 bp, 10 predicted proteins | sample 5400561 | NCBI WGS metagenome assembly WNGN01 (sample SAMN13153379, study PRJNA577476) | soil metagenome | isolation source: 115 cm soil or saprolite under Garry oak tree replicate 2 | place: USA:California | collected 2016-06-15
GTGGTCTTTCCTGCCCCACTGCGTCCCACAAAGGCAATCGTTGTTCCGGCTTGTACATCGAGGTGTACATCGTGGAGTACTTCAATCTCTGGTACATACGAGAAATGTAGACCTTCCATCGTGATGTGTCCCTGCACATCGCTCAACTCAATGCCCTTTTCTGCATCAGCCTCTTCTGGATGATTCAGAATCTCGAAGAGCCGATCAATGGCTACCGCCGATGCCTGTATTTTCTGGTTTGCTCCATTCAGTGTTTGCACAGGAGAGGATAGCTGACGGAGAATGAGTATGAAGGCCGCTAATTGCCCTGGCGTGAGTAGCTTATTAAACACCAGATACCCACCATAGCTCAAGATGGCAATGGAACACAGAGCTTGTACTACGCCGATAGCCAGGTTGGCCTCAGATTGGAAGATAGTGCGCTGGAACGAGAGCTGGTTCGTCTCCATAATCAACTTCTTCATCTTGCGCCCAAAGCGATGTGCTGCAGCCAGAGCCTTAATGGTTTTCAGTCCGGTCAGCCCTTCATACATAGCTCCATTCATCAGGGCATAGCTCTCCAGCACCTGCCGACTCAGCCGACGTATCCTTCGATTGAAATAGAGGCTCACTCCCACGTAGAAAGGAGACACCGCCAGCACGGCCAATGTGAGTTGCCAGTTAGTAAAGAAAAGCACACCTATGTAGATGAGCGTCAATACTCCATTAACGCTGGTGTCGATCATCACCTGAATAACCGTTTGTTGAGCTGATGTAACTTCATTCAGGCGACTCAAGACCTGTCCTGTGCTGCTCAAGCCCTGGTAGAACGAGAGTGGCAGGCGCAACATATGCTGGTAAAAATTGTAGATGATCTTGAGGTTGGCTTCACGGCTGAGCAGTCCCAACACATTGCGGTTAAGGTAGCTCAATAATTCTGCCAATATAAGGACGGCTAGTAGAATAGCCAGCAGCCAGCTGAACAGCACCGCGTCGTATCGCGGAAATACGAGGTCAAGCAAGGTATGGAAAATGAACGGCATGGGAAGAGCCGTCAAACCCACTGCAACCGTCAGCACAAAGGCTAGCGTAACCTGCCACTTGAAAGGCGTCACAAACTGACTGAACTGCCGTAAATCTTTCCAACTCAGCTTCTTTTCCTCAATGCGCTGCCGTTTAGCAAGCCTTCTAGCATAAGCGGTATTGTTGTAAACAGGCTGGGCCGCTGCCTTGGCTTGTACGGCCTTGGTGTTCGTTGCACCGGAACCAGTGCCATTAGCCGCTTGAGTTTCCTTGTGGAGTTCTGTTGCATTGTTGGCAGACAAAAGACGGATTGGGCGTGGCGATAAGGGTAGAGGAGTGCTAGAAGATTTTTCTGTCATACGGCACCTGTAAAAAGTGAAGATACCAGTTGTGGGCCATCGTTTGTGCCTCGTGCAATAGCTAGACGATATCCTGCGGACTGCTCTGCCAGTTTGCTAAGCAATACAAAGAGCCTTTCTTGCGCCTGCACAGGTTTCTGCTGCTTGTCGAGGCACTTCTCGAGCAATTCCTGTAGCATACCTGCCTTACTCAAGGGGATCACTCTACTGTGGGCCTCATTTGTCAGTTCTGGAAAGAGCAATAGGCGAATAGGTGTATGGGTACAGGTAGCACCACTGCGTATCTGCTCAATCGTACAAAAACGCTTATCACGAGCATCGGCTGGCAACTCGCGCAAAAATGCCAGTTGCGACCATTGCTCAATTGAGCCGGAGCGCATCGCAACTTCGTTCGTAACGGCATATGCTCCTATCGTACCGATTGCAGTGTTCTCCCGCAGCATCACCAGATCATCTCCCAGCAAGCCACAACCCGCAATAGCGCAACCAAGGCTGAGCGTTGTCTTCCCACTGCCCGACGTTCCAATGAGCAATGCCCCTTGCTGGCTATCCCACGGAGCAGTTATCGCTCCCGCATGGCAAGGTTCAAAACCATAGGCTTGCATTAATTGGCCAAGTGCTAGTAAAAACACATAGCGGCGCAGGAATGTTGCCAGATATCGTTCTGGCCTCAAGAGTTGGGTTACAGCCAGGTTAGCCCCAGGTATAATTGTACTCAAGGCATCCTCATTCACAGGCGGGAGTGCCTCATAACGCTGGTACTGTATCGTCTTATCGGGACTACGATAATATTTCAGCTTTGTATTTGTCAACAAACGCATCGTATCCATGCGTATGCACTGGTACGGCAAGGGCTTGAGAAACTGTGCAGTGTTTTCATGACACAGAACAACGTAGGTCACTTCGCTCTGAATCTTCTCCGCTACTGGAAAGTGTCCTAGCAGACCATCTAATATGGCCTGTATAGCCAGGGCATTGGTGTAGCAGACGATACGCACATCATGGAAAAAGTAGCTCTTACTGAGTACGGGGGTGGGCAACCTGTCAATTAGAGTAGCGAGCATACCCGGTGCTGTATCTTTGAGCATAGTGCTTACATCACAACATGTGGCGTAGCAGTTTTGTCCAGTGGCGTAGAAACTTCGTTCACTAGATTGTTGCTACGTAGTTCGACGATAATGTCTTCCACATCCTGCAAAGCCCGTTCGTACTCGACTTCATATATCTGACAGATTGCGGTAGCAATATCAGCATAGTAGTGCTTGCCATCCAATAATTTCCAGATGAATGTCCCAACCGGATTGAGATTGTACGAACTGCCTGCTGCAGGACTCAATAAAACAGCCTCTCCATCAAGTTCTCGCCAAAGAATAGCCGCATTGCGTTGTACCATGGATTATTCCCCGTGTGTTCTCTTCTATTACATAAAGGATTACTTCTGCTACATAAGTATAACCTATAGCGTACGTGAGCTGTAACCATGCCCCACCATTTGGCTATCGGGTGGCACAGATCGGTCTCGCGTAAGGCACCCGTCCCTTGGGCTGGACGACGAATGCCTACCACGCGACCTACTAGCGCCTGTTCCTTAACCCAACTAGGCAACAATTCAACATCCGCCATTTGTAATAATCGGAACGTTTGTGTAGTTTGTTGAGTACACACAATACGATGAATAACCAGCCCGGCAGATGTCTCGAAAGCGGCGATCTCGCCAATACCTATCTCATGAGCTTGCGCCGGTTGAATATAGACCTCATCGCCTAAGCGTAGCAGAGGCAGCATGCTTTGACTTGCCACACGGAACCACGATGCTTGCCCTTGTCGCACCGCCTCAATAAAAAGAGAAGTAACAATGGCTGCTTGTGATGGATTAGACTCTGACATAAACGATATATGCTTCTTTTGAGAACACAGAAATGCCGCAAATAGATGGATGTATATCTTACATCCATCTATTTGCGGCGTAGCCCTGACCTAGTGGCTAAGCAGGTGCTGAGGAGTACCACCCGTACCCGACGTAGAGCAGCTCAACGACTGGGTGCTAGGTGTCACACGGCAACCGGACTGGGCCAATGCCGAAGGCAGATCTCGTAAAGGCCGTACTTCGAGTTTAGGTGCTTGATACTGTGCGCGAGTTGTCATATTCAAAATCCTCCAATTTAATTGCTTCACTATCGTTAGGCTCCGGTATGGACGATGAAAACCTTCAACGTCTTCAGGATAATAGTGAGGTCTACCAGTAACGAACGGTCATCAATATAACGCATATCGAGTAGGACACGCTCATCATAACTGATATGCTGGCGTCCACTGATTTGCCATAAACCAGTAATGCCGGGATTTACAGAAAGTCGCTTCTGGGCATATTCTCCATAGCGAGGAAGCTCACTTGGATGAATGATACGCGGTCCTACGAGAGACATTTGCCCGACCAGCACATTGAAGAGCTGTGGAAGTTCATCCAGGCTTGTCTTACGCAGAAAACGTCCAACTCGAGTAATACGTGGGTCGCGTTCCAGCTTCATGTTTTGCTGGTACTTGCGCATGAGTTCTGGACGTTTAGCCAGGTACTCATCTGCATCGATTCTCATCGTTCTAAACTTTAGGGCATAGAAACGACGACCACTCTTGCCAATGATTTCCCGAAAATGGAGGATATCCTTTCCATCGTCGAGCCTAATACAAACAGCAATGATCAAGAAGACTGGAATAAGAGCGATTATACCTAACACTGCCAATACGATGTCAATAGTCCGTTTGGTAACATAGTAGAATGCCGATGGTTCACGCACGATGCTCGGACTAACCACATCTATGTCCATGCCGGTGTTTGCTGCACTTATGGTGCCTACCTTCGCCTGGGAACCTGGCACTTCCTCGGCTCGTTTTGGTAGCGTTGCAATTATCTGTTCCATCACAAAAGTCTCTCTGCGCTTATGTATTTTTTCCTGTTTTCCCTCGACGTTGCTAATTGTAGCAGAGAGCTATGGGTTTAGCGGTAGCGAACAAGTTAAGATGTGATTGCGAATACAATAAATTGGTTAAGGTTTCTCTGGTTTATTTGTCCCAACCGTAATTTACTCCCAGATACGCATAGAGCTGCGTATTATGCGGCTCGAAATACCCTACCAAACGCTTTCTGGTCGCAGCATTCATCCTGGGTGGCTTTGTGGTATTCAACTTCTCATATGCTTCCTTTTGTGCCTTTAACCCTTCTGCCGCGGGATCAGCGTAGAAATCCTCGCTTTTCAGGATCAGAAACTGCTCACGTGGAAACAGGTCCATCCATACCTTCAGTTGATCAACATAGATGCCCCGGCTGAGATACGAGAAATGGCGATGCTTATAGCTCACATAGTGTTCGTTACGTAGCAGTTCTTCGGTCTCTTTACCGATGCGTTCCTGCTCACACTCAATAGCCTCCTCAAAGGTCGACAATTTCTCATGGCCACCAGCTACTCCGTGATAATAATGCGAGTAGGCCCGGTCGATGGGATTCCTCAACAGTACAACCAGCTTCACCTGGGGCAAAATCTTCGCAATTCTTTTCGGTGCATGGGGATGGAAAAGATAGTACGGACTGGCCTCACCGGTGATAAACGACTGTCTCTGCACTCGTTCTGCATAGTACTTTTGGATAGAGGAGGGAAACTGTGCCCGATACCAACCTAGCCCTTTGGAATAGTCGACATCAAAGAAATGCACTTCCTTCATGTAGGCCGAACCGATATGGGCATGAGCGGTCAAGTAGCTGTACAGCGAGGTAGTGCCACCTCTCATCGTACCAATAATGATAAAGTCCGGCATCATGCGTATTGGACTGGTGCCTGCCCGGAACGCCTTCTCAAAAACGTGTTTATCGATTGTTGCCATCTTATTTATCCCACCCGAAATCACGGCCCAACAGGTCATAGAGACGCGCATTATACGGCTTGAAATACTCAACCAGCCGGGCACGCGTCTCCGGATTCATGGGTGTGTATTTTGCTTCATTGAAAGGTTTATACGCTCTCTGCTGTGTACTTACTGGCACACTCAAGTGCTCTAGTGTTTGCTTGACGATGGATGCGGGGTCAGCATAGAGGTCTTCACTCTTGAGGATGAGCAACTGCTCGCGTGGAAAGATATCTAGCCAGGCTGGTAGCTGGTTAATGTACGTGCTGCGAGCAAGATAGCTGTAGTGCCGGTGGTTGAAGCTGGCGTATTTTTCGTTCTGGCGTAGCTTCTCCTCTTCACCAGCTAATCTCTTTTCTTCAGCGTCAATGGCCTCTTCAAAAGAGAGTACCTCTACGCCCGGCTGCCGTAACTGGTGCTGGTATTGCGAATAGGCCCGATCGATCGGATTTCTCAACAGAGCGATAAGCTTTGCCTTGGGGAGCGTCTTGGCCACCCTCTGTGCGGCAGAGGGATGGAAGAGATAATATGGGCTGGCCTCGCCGGTGATCAGATCGTGCTTCTCTACACAACGGGCATAATACTTTTCTACCGCTGTCGGAAAATGTGAGCGGTACCATCCCAGGCCCTTGTGATAATAGATATCAAAAAAATGTGGTTCCTTGACATAGATTGGAGCAATGTTAGGATGCTCAATCAAATATCTATAGAGAGAAGTCGTACCACCTTTTTGTACACCGATAATGATAAAATCGGGCACCATGCGTATCGGGTTGGTTGTGGCCCGGAAAGCTTTCTTCAGAACATTTTTATCAAGCGTTGCCATGATGTATTTGAGTACTCCTTATTTTGTGTTTAGCGATCATGTCTCCTACTTGTCCCACCCTATGTCACGTTCTAAAAACTCATAGAGACGCGCATTATGAGGCCGGAAATATTCAATCAGTTGTTCACGTATTTTTGGGTCCATCCTGGGTGGCTTTTCTTCGTTCTTGTAGCCGCGTGGATGTGGTTCTCGGTACTGCTTGAACTGTTTAGTACTATCAATTGTACTGCTATCCATGCCCAGGAAATCGAGCGTCTGCTTAAACACTGTGGGTGTATCTGTGTAGAAGTCCTCACTTCTCAGAATGAGAAACTGTTCGCGTGGATAGTACTGCATCCACTGTTGGAGTTGATCGACGTAGATGCCACGTGCAAGGTAAGAATAGTGGCGATGATTGAAACTGGCGTAATGCTCGTTGGCGACAATTTTCTCATGCTCACCCGCAAGTCGTTCCTCTTCGCAAGCAATGGCTTCGACAAAGGAGAGCTTTTCTTTACCTTCCAAGGTGACCAGCCAGTGATGCGAGTACGCTCGATCAACGGGATTACGCAACAGTACGATGAGCTTAGCGTTGGGAACCACCTCTGCAATTCTTTGGGGTGCTGGTGGATAGAAGAGATAGTATGGGCTGGACTCACCGGTAAGGAAATGCTCCTTGCGTATCCGTTCAGCATAGTGCTTTTGGAGCGAAGAGGGAAATTGTGCTCTATACCAGTTAAGTCCCTCTTCAAAGTGGTCATCGAAGAAATGCACCTCCTTCATCAAAGCTCGCGCAATACCCGGATGCTCGGTCAAATAGTAATAAAGAGAGGTGGTACCTCCTCTTTGCGTGCCGATAATGATGAAGTCGGGCAACAGCCGTATCTGGCTGGTAGAAATTCTATAGAACAATCTTGAAGATCGGTACCATTGTTTGGCTGTTTCAACCATTGCCATTGTGAAAGACTCCTGCAATAACATGCAAATTTTGTAGCTCTGATATTCTCATAATAACGGACTTAGCATAAAGGGTACATATAGAGATGAGCATAGGCGAATGGTAATGGAATGGTTGTTATTATGGAATTAAGGTTGCGAAATGCTAACCAATTTGATGATGTTCTAGGTACTTTGGACTAAAAGGGGAGGGATGTTACCGAGCTTGCGTCGTATCGTCATGTCCGTTAGAGAAGAGGTACTACAAGATAGCTCATGGTGTTACAGGATGTATCGTCTGCCGTCCATTGCAGTATGAAGCTATCGCTTGCCTGCTACTCTCGTCAAGATGCGCCGATAGCTATACCTGCTAGGTTCTTTGACGAAGATGGTGTCCTGTAATTTTCTTTCTTTAATGAGGAATACCACCAATATAAACGTTCATCAATATGTTTTTAGTGCGATCAATTCACAACGTACCGTTATGGAGGTAACAATCAATCATGAATGTGCGATCTCTGCTATCGAGCAAGCAAAAGCACTATCTAATTCGACAGCGACGATTGTTACATGTCAGTCTGTCTGCTCTGGGTGTCATGGCATTATTCTGTAGTATGGCAATGCTACTCCTGAGCGGGTGTAGTCTTTTTCCTACACCGGTTCAATCAGGTACATCAACCACAGGATATGTCGATACTAGCACACCTACCTCGGCTGCTTCACCCACAGCCAAATCAACTCAGGGCACAACTATCACGTTTTCAACTACAGGTTGTCCCTCTACACCTGCTATCAACTGGGATAGTGTCGTTGGCACCAAGGCTGGTGTGAATAAAGTGCAAAAAGTGACATGCGCTCCTCTTGAAAATGGCACCACAGCCGCATTAGTCAATGTGCGCTACTACTCAGCGGATGCAAAGCTGGACGTCTATGTCTATGACAACCTGTCTGGTCCTCCCAGCCGCCGTTTCTCTGTCCTGGGCTTAATCGCTGGCGACGCACAGATCAGCCCAGCGAACACGGTCATGACCGCCGCCAATCCGACTCACGATATCATAGGCCCAACCGTCTTCAAGGAGTACCAGTGGAACGGCTCAGCCTTTGGGCAGATTATGTTTCCAGGTATGTTTCCCTATATGACACACTATCAGGCAGAGCAGGCCCAGAACACTATCAATACACAACAGTTGCAAGTGACCGCTACTCCTGGTGCCAACTTCAATGCATGGCAGACCTCGGCTTATGCCGTTGTCAATAAAATGGCTGCCGATATCTTTCACTGGCAGGGTAATCAAGTACAAAATACTCAGTTAGCCTACAGCAATAACACCCAGACCTACACTATTCAGGCGACTTACTTAGGACCAGGCGGTGGAGGTTTCGTGGCCAGCCTTTTCCGCTTGGATAACGTGGTGACGAATCTCTTTGAGATCAAGTCGGTTGCCTCTATCGATAGCACCGTATCACTCAGTGTTCCAGCTACCGGTGCACAGCTCACGAATCCGGTCAAAGTCACGAGTAGTTATTCGTCCAGTGGCACCATCGTAGGTCGCGTTGCTCTCTATAGTGATAACTACGCCCTGGTTGGCGATACGGGTGTCATTCACGGTTCTGCGACGACTGGCAACGTTACTTTCTCTCCTTCCGTTCGCTATGAGCTACCCCCAAGCGGGCTAGAAGAAGGGCTGGTTGTTTTCTTCGTGTCCAATCAGAACAATATTAACTTCGCCAATCAGGTTGTGGTAGCCAAAGTCTTCTTTTCTGTCTAACCCGTGATGGGCAAGTTAGTTATGAAACTTTAACCAAAGACAGAAATTCTTTACCGGAATACAACGGTATGTCTGGCGGTACGGGAGCAGAACCTATAGTACAGTACAGAATGTACTACGTCAACGCCGACACACATCAAAGTGTAGCAGTGAATAAATGTCAGGCCAAGGCACTACCAACAGACAGGCAACATCGGCTCCGTAAGCGATTTATGAGCAGAGGCATATACTAAAACTAAGTACATGTTAACTAAGGAGGAAACACCCTTTGAAACGCTATTTCCCCAGCTTCAAGCAATATAGCTGGATTGTTCTTGTCTGAACGGTGCTTGCCCTGGCTGCCGGGTATGGCCTGGCAAAATCCCAGCCACAAGCATATATCGTCAGTGCAACAATTATTGTCAACGCAACCGCTCCTGGCACAACCTTCCAGGGTGCTTCAGCTTCCGCTACCGACAGTATTACTCAGGCCGCTAATGATGCGGCTGAAATTCCTACCCGTCTGGTTATGGGCTACATCTATCAGCAGGAGCCGAAAATTAAAGCACGTGGCTTCCAACCTGATGATCTTCTCTATGATGTAGCTGCTCTTGTACCGTCACCAACAGTACCGACCATTTCCATCACTGCTACGACAGCCCATGCAGAGGATGCAGTTCTCTTAGCAAATGCAGTAGCCAATGATTACAAAGCGTACAAAGATCAGCAGCTTCAACAGCATTTGAAAGATACACGTGCATCCCTACAGGCTCAGTACGACAATTATCAAACTCAGAGTAATGCTCTGGAGGCAAAGATCTTAAGCTATCCCCAAACTGATCCGCATGTCGTGGTGTATACTCAGGACCGCACTGCACTTACCTCTGCTATGAATGCAGTACAGACTCAGCTTTTACAGCTGCCGCCGACTGTTGAGAGTGATGTATTCGTCTTACAGACAGCGAAAATAACCGATGTGCAGTCATCATCTAAATCTACTATCCTCATCTCTGTTTCTGCTGTTGTTGGTTTAATACTCGGTCTCTTGCTGTTGCTCTTGATGGTCTTCATTGATGATCGTCTGCGCGGTGATGATCAGGTGACTGAGAAATTGGGTATGACCTATCTGGGTGGTTTGTCTACCAGTGCAGATATCAAGGGAGGTTCAATACCCACAACAGGCAGAGCTGCTCAGCAATTGACCGATATTGGTGCGAACTTGCAGCTTACGGAAGTCCTCCCTGGCCCATGGCGTGTCCCACAGGGTACAGCCCTGCTCGTTACCAGCCCGCAAAGTGCGGAAGGTAAAACGACGGTAGCGGCTGGCTTAGCTGCCAGTGTCGCCCGAAGTGGCCGCTCTGTTCTGGTGATAGATGGTAATTTGCGTAAACCTGGAACGCATCTGGCTTTCGGCATGAGCCCGGCTAGTTTCGGCCTCAGTGGCCTGCTTAAGGCTGCTCCCGGTACAGAAAATCTTGATGCTGCCGTCCAGCGCACTAACACTCCTGGCGTCTGGCTCATGCCTGCGGGTGCAGCTGCTGAAGATGCTACCCTCTTGCTAGCACAGAAACTCCCTGGTATTCTGGCACAACTTACCAAGAAGACCGATTTCATTATCATCGATGGCCCATCGGTACTCGATGGAGCTGAAGCCTCACTGCTCGCCAGTACGGCTGATGGTGTTGCCCTGGTTGTTGATAACCGCCACGACAAGCTTGCCCTCTTGCTGCGCACCAAAGACGTCCTCCGCTCGGTGACTGAGAAGCCGATTGGGGTGATTATCAATCGTCTCTCACGCAGGAAACGCAATCCGTATTACACGGCTGCTGTCATTCCTGATGTCAACGCAGACAAAGAAGTTATCGCACAAACTCATGCCAGCAATGGCCATAACGGTAACGGCAATAGCAACGATCAAAAGCCAGAGCAGGTGATGGCAACTCCTATGGCTCCTATGGCTCCCATAGCACCGGTCAGCAATCCTTCTCCGTTGAGTGGATACGCTGTTCCGCCTTCGCCCAATCGAGGCACCACATCTTTGATGGACTTCTCGACGATGCAGTCTAACAATCCCAATCCGCCTTCGCCTTTTCCGTCACCTCGTGAGAAAAGATGAGTAATGTCCTATGCAAGTAACCAATAGTCTTGGCAAAGGGACGTTTCCTCCACCAGGAGGGGGCGCACCCCCATCCGATATCGCCAGCCAGATTAAGCAGCAGCGCACCTACTACCAGCGTATCCACTTTAAACGTTCGCTGAGCTTCTGGTGGTCTCGTATTCTGCTCATCGTGCTAGCAGTGATTATTGCTGTCACGCTGGGATATGTGTATTCTCTTTTCCCATTGGCCATCGTACTTACGTCGTATAAATATGTAGTAGTGGGAGCCATTGCCTTCCCACTGATCGTATTTCTGATTAGGCGTTTGGATATCGCTTTGCTCTCCCTGGCGATCTCTGCAACGCCCTTTCTGCCGCAAGCGTTTACCCTGAAATCAATACAAGTCTTTCCTTGCATCCTGATGGTTGTCCTGCTCTTTTGCATACTACTGGTGCAGGTTTCGTTTCATGTGCGTAAGGCGTTCTTGCCCTCGCTCTGGGTTCTCTGGCCTTATATGGGGATGATAGCACTGGCACTCATCTCTACCATCATGGTTCAGTTTACCTGGACCCATGGTGTACCCAAAAAGATTAACAATAACCCCATATACTACGACGAAATTCTCGGTATTGGGGTCTACTTCTTTCCCGTTCTCACCTATATGGTCGTTACAACCATCCTGTCCTATTGGGAGAAGCTGATCCAGTGGATTATCAATACTTTTCAGTTTGCAGGCTTTGTGGCAGTCATCATAACTTTTATTGAGTTTCGGCGTGTCGGCGGCAATATCAGTACCTTCCGCTTCGCCGACCCGCACATTTTTTGGATGAGCCTGCGAGCCATAGCACAGTTGATGGTTCTGGGCGCAATTACCTCCTATGTACGCTTCATCTATCCTATGCCATGGCGAGGGCGCACTCGTTTACCCGGGTTTCTCCAGAAGCTCTTTCTGGTCGCGCTACCATTCTCCTTTGCAAGCAGTGCCTTTGGGGTTATGGGTGTCAGGGTGTTTTTCCGTCGTATCTTTGCGACCCGCGAATTTTATATCAGTGCCGGAAAGATGCGTACTTTGTATGCTATTCTTACCATACTGCAAGCGGTTGCGATTATAGTGACGCTCCAAAAGAGCTGGTGGATAGAGCTTGGTATAGGTTTAGTGATTGAAACGATAATCGCTTCGTCTCGTCTACTTCTCTTCTACGGTG
>WNGN01002649.1_pt1 | contig 12049 bp, 10 predicted proteins | sample 5400561 | NCBI WGS metagenome assembly WNGN01 (sample SAMN13153379, study PRJNA577476) | soil metagenome | isolation source: 115 cm soil or saprolite under Garry oak tree replicate 2 | place: USA:California | collected 2016-06-15
GCGAAGTCCTTTCTGTAATCCCTTCTTGGTCCACGGGATGGGTAGCGACCGCCTCACCCATATCCTAACCCCGAGGGCCCCGGCGAATGACGGGAGTCTCCTACCTCGCGTCTGGTTAATGTCCGTGCGCTCGGTGACCGGGGCCTCGCAAGGCCCCGAACCACCGAGCGCGGAACGATCGGGCGGCTGGTTACGGCATGATCGTGATCCAGTTGTCCACCGAGGTAACCCCCGGCGCAGACCACGCCGCACGCTCCGCCTCCTCCTTCTCCGCCCACGAGCGCACGCTACCGCGAAGCGTGACCTTGCCGCCGGAGACCTCCACGGTGATGCGGCAGCTGTCCGCAAACACGAGTTGTAATCTCGCTGCGTCCGCACAGAGGATCGTGGTATAGGACGTCATCGGTCGGAATCGGTGAAGGGGAGAGAGCCCGATGAATCATGGCGGCTCGCAGCCGCCTCGCGCGCCGGAAGAAAAGTAGCGGCGAGCGCCGATAGCCGAAGGCCTGCGATCATGGATGCGCGACAGCCATGAAACTGCTCGGCTCGATTTTGGCGTTGCTGGTTACGTTAGTCGTCCTTGCGGCGGTGCCGCTGATCGCCCGTCGGACGCAGCCAAGATCCGCTTGCACCGGCCGAGTCGTGGTCGTCATAGGTCGTCATGGCGAACCGGTCGAGTGTGTCTGCGTCCACGGAAGGCTTTCCACGTGCTTCGAGCCGGGGCCGTGACGAGGGCGCCAACCCTGGCGCGGTCCCGTCAGATTGACCGCGACCGCGTCAGCGAGCAACATGGGCGGGTACCGGAGGCGAGCAATGCGCCTTCTCGTGCAGGCCCACTGGCGGCCCGATACGGACATGTACGAGACCGCGACCACGCTCAGAACCGTGAAGCCGAGAAGGAGCAGTTAATATCCTGGAGCAGCATGGGCGGCTCGTAAGCGCCCGTCCGGAGCCACCCGCCACCGATGCCGGCGCGCCGCGACGGCGCCGCCCGCCCGTGGAGATGCACCCGACCGGGCGGCGACTCGTGCGGCTCTCGCTGGCCGCGCTCGGCGTCGTCTACGGCGACATCGGAACGAGCCCGCTCTACGCCTTCCGGGAGTGCTTCAAGCCAGAGTACGGCCTGGCGCCGACCGCCTCGAACGTCTACGGCGTCCTCTCACTGATCGTCTGGTCGCTGATCCTGATCGTCAGCGTCAAGTACCTCGTCCTCATCATCCGACTGGACAACCGCGGCGAAGGCGGGATCATGGCGCTCCTCGCCCTGGTCCTGAGCATTCGCCGCCGGCAGGCCGTCATCGCGATCGGGCTCTTCGGCGCCGCGTTGCTCTATGGCGACGGCATCATCACGCCCGCGATCTCCGTCCTCAGCGCCACCGAAGGCCTCGGGATCGCGGCGCCGGCTTTCCAGCCCTACGTGATGCCCGCGGCGCTCGTCCTCCTGTTCCTGCTCTTTTCCGTCCAGAAGTACGGCACCGCGGGGGTCGGCGGCGTCTTCGGCCCGATCATGCTGGTCTGGTTCACCACGATCGGTCTGCTCGGCGCGGTCGAGATCGTCCGTGCGCCGACGATCCTCCTGGCGCTGAATCCCTGGTACGGCGCGCGGCTTTTCTGGGAGCATCGGGCGGCGGCCTTCCTGGTCCTCGGCGCCGTGGTCCTCGCGGTGACGGGGGCGGAAGCCCTGTACGCGGACCTGGGCCACTTCGGTCGGAGACCGATCCGCCTGGCGTGGTTCGCGTTCGTTCTCCCCACGTTGCTGCTCAACTATTTCGGCCAGGGCGGTCTGGTGCTCAGCACGCCCGAGGCGATCGAGAGCCCGTTCTACTTGCTCGCGCCGCGCTTCCTTCTCTATCCGCTCGTGGGGATCGCGACGGCGGCGACCATCGTGGCGTCCCAGGCCCTCATCTCCGGGGCCTTCTCGCTCACTCAGCAGAGCATTCACCTCCGGTACATCCCGCGGCTCTCGATCATCCACACCTCGCGCTCCGAATTCGGGCAGATCTATGTTCCGGCGGTCAACACGGCACTGATGGTGGGCTGCCTGCTCCTCGTCATCGGCTTTCGCTCGTCGAGCGCCCTCGCCGCTGCGTACGGCGTCGCCGTCACGGGCACGATGGCCGTCACCACACTGCTCTTCTTCCTCATCGCGCGACACCGCTGGCACTGGTCGCCGTTGCGGGCCGGCGCACTGGCGGGCTCGTTCCTGTTCGTCGACCTCGCGTTCTTCGGCGCGAACATCATCAAGATCGAGAGCGGGGGGTGGGTGCCTCTGGCCGTGGCCAGTGTTGTCTTCCTCGTCATGGCCACCTGGTACCGGGGGACCCAGCTCGTTATGAAGACCCTCGCGCGGCTCTCGATCCCGCTCGACCGGTTCCTCGAGGACGTGGAGATGACCAGGCCGCCCCGCGTCCGGGGCACGGCCGTGTTCCTCACGCCGAACATCGAGGGCGCCCCGCCGAGCCTCGTGCTGCACTTCGGGCACAACAAGGTCTTGCACGAAAAGGTGATCCTCGTTTCGATCGTCACCGAGGAGGTGCCGGAGGTACCTGACGACCGGCGGATCGCGAGCGAGCGCCTGCCCCAGGGCTTCTATCGCGTCCGAGCGTATTACGGCTTCATGGAGCGGCCCGACGTCCAGCACGTGGTCGCGATGTGCTGCGACCACGGCGTGACCGCCGATCCGGAGCAGACGACGTACTATGTCGGCCGCGCGAGGCTGCTTCCGGTCGGGCCCGCGCCGATGATGCGATGGCGGAAGCGCCTCTTCGCGTTCATGTCGTGGAACGCCAGCTCCGCGACCGACTTCTTCCGTATCCCGCCGGACCGCGTCGTCGAGCTCGGCGGGCGGATCGAGTTCTGATTCCTCGAGGAAGCGGCGCTCCCGCACAGGCCCGCTCTGATCCTTCGGGTGCGTCTTCACCCGCTTCCGGCCTTCCGTCCCCCGCGAAGGTTCTGAATCAGCCGCGAAATTGCCGGCGAAGTGCCTGGCGTCGCTCTTGCTTACGACCGCCGCGTCGGGAGCGCTTGATAGAAAAGAGTCTTGCGGAGGACGAGGGCCTCGCGGACAATCTGAAATCGCTCCTCGCGACCTCATGGCATGTGCATGCGAGAGCCACGCTGAACGCCGTTGAACCGAAAGGAGAGGCGACCATGATGTGCGGAAAATCGCGGCGCGCGGGGTTTGCCCTTCTCATCCTGGCCTTGATCCTCGTGGGCTGCGCGAAGCGTCCCCAGCTCGTGCAGGCGCAGGCGCCGGCCCCGACCGGCGCTGCCGTTACAGAACCAGCGGCGCCCGTCGTTTCACCGCAGCCGTCTGTCTCGCGCGCTCCGGAACCGCCGCCGACTTCGCCCACGCCGGCAGTGCCGACGCCGGCAGTGCCGACGCCGCCTCCGGCGAAGGAGTTCGCTGAAGTCGTCGCGCTGCAGGACATCTACTTCGATTTCGACAGGTACGACATCCGCCCCGACGCGGTGTCGACGCTCGCGGCGAACGTCGATTGGATGAAGTCCAACCCCGGCGCGCTCATCCTGATCGAGGGCCACTGCGACGAGCGGGGCACCAACGAGTACAACCTCGCCCTCGGTGACCGACGGGCCAAGTCGACGATGGACTCGCTGGTCGCTCAGGGCGTCGCGGCCGACCGGATCACCATCATCAGCTACGGCGAGGAGCGTCCGGTGTGCGCCGAGCACACCGAATCTTGCTGGAGCAGGAACCGACGCGCCCACTTCCTGGCAAAGGTCCGTTAACAGGGAGACACACAGATGAAGGACCGCAAGGACCTGAGGTCGACATCGTTGCTGGCGGTGGGCGTCTCGATTCTGAGTCTCTTCGTCTGGGCGTCAGCAGTCGCGACGGCGGCCGAGCGACACTCCGGCAGGGTCGTAGCGGTGGACGCCGCGACGAGGACGCTCGCCATCGACGAGATCGGAGCGAACGCGAAAGAGCAGAGACTCCGGCTTCGGCTCGCCCCGGGGGCTCAGTTGGTCATGTCCGAGCGCGACGAGCACCCGGAAGACCTCCAGCGCGCCTTCAAGGAGGTGCCGATCGGGCTTTCCGACGTCAACCCCGGCGACTTCGTGGTCGTCGAGCTCGTGAAGGAAGGAAGGAGAACCTCGCCGACCTCGTCATGGTCACCCTCCGACGATGATTCGTCGGGACCGGGCGCGTGCTGGGCGAGGGTCGTCTGGAGGCTGAGACCGAAAAGGAGAATCTGCCATGGCAGACACCAAGAGTGCGGTCAAATCGCTTTTCGCTCCCAGGCAGCTGGCGACCCCAACGGACCTGAAGCCGGAGGAAGTTCGAGCGGTCACAGAGACCGTCAACCGCCTGATCGCGGACGCGTTTGCCCTGTACGTCAAGACGAAGAACTTTCACTGGCATGTGGCCAGCTCGCACTTCCGCGATTACCACCTGCTGCTCGACGAGCAGGCCGACGCGATCTTCGGCTCCATCGATATCCTGGCGGAGCGGGTGCGACGGATCGGTGGCACGACGATACGGAGCGTCTCGCACATCGCCGAACTGCAGACGCTCGAAGACGACAACGAGGACTTCGTGCTTCCGGAGGAGATGATCCGCCGGCTCCTGGCGGACAATCGATACCTCGCCGAGAGTCAGCGGACGGCGATCGCGGTGTGCGACCAGAACCGCGACACGCCCACGGGCAACCTCCTCCAGGAGATGCTGGATCAGACTGAGAAGCGGATCTGGTTCCTGCACGCGGTGAGCCAGGGCGGTCAGCACATGGAGTGACGCGCGCCCGGGGCCGTCGAGCATGAGAATCCGGAGGATTCTTCACCCCACGGACTTTTCCGCCGCTTCGGGTCGGGCCTTCAAGGTGGCGGTGCAGCGGTGCCGTTCCTACCGCGGCAGCTGATTGACCGACGCGACGACGCGCCGGGCGCCTGAGCCGATTCCTGGAGAATCCGGCTACGTAGAGACGCGGTTCTCCCCGGCCTCCTTGGCGCGGTCGAGCGCGCGATCGGCGGCGCGCAGGACTTCGTGGGGATCGTCGCCGCGGTCCTCGGGCTGGGCGACGCCGACGCTGAGCGTCACCGAGACGGTCCGAGCGATGGAGCCTACCCGCTTCGGCTGGCCCGGCCGCGACGGCTCGGCTACCCGCACGTCGAGGTTCGCCCTCTCGATGGTGCGCCGGACGAACTCGAGATGGCGGGCGGCTGCCTGCGCCGACGTGCGTCTGAAGATGACGGCGAACACGTATTCCCCGCAATAGAACGCGTGGCCGTGTCCGCCGACCTTCGTGAGCGCCCGGGCGACGAGCCGCAGCATGCGGCGAGCGGCGTCGGCACCGTGTTCCTCACGGAACGTCGCGAACTCGTCGATCTCGACGCGTGCCAAAGCGTACCGTCGGGGCAGGCGCCGGAGCGCCTTGTTGAGGGCGAAACTCACGGGGAGACCAGTCACGTCGTCGAGGTAGACGGCGCGTAGCGGCTCCCGCGCAGCGCCGACGAGGAGCAGCAGGCCGGCGGCGACGAAGTGGATGCTCGCCCGCCCACCGGCGCCGGCCCCGTCGAGCGCGAGGAAAGACGCGACCAGCGCCCACGCCGCCCCGCCGGCGGGCGCGCGCCCGTCCACCAGAAACCGGGCCAGGACCAGGCACAGCGCCGCGGCGAACGCGAAGAGGGCGAGCTGCGGGAGGGCGGTCCATGTGCCCAGGTTCGCGGCGACGAGTGGCCGCTTGAGCAATGCTGCCAGGGCGGAGAACTGGGGATGCTGGAGTATCACAACGGCGACGGCCTGAAGAAGGGGCAGGCCGAGCTGCGACCCACCGCGCACGGTGAGGAGGTTCGCCTCGCCGAGCCAGGCGATCGCGCAGAGGTTCAGCGGCAGCAGCAGCGCCACCGCGTCGAAGGCGGCGCGACCGCTGAAGCGGACGAGCGCGAGGTCGGCCAGCGCGAGGACCATGAGCCCGAGGACGAGCCGACCGCGCTGGATGAAGAGCCCGAGCAGCGCGCCACCTCCGAAGACCACCAGCGGCGCTGCCTGCACGGCAGGGGCCAGCCAGTCCGGAAGCGGCCGCACGAGCACGAGCGCGGCGGCAATCGAAAGAAGCAGCGCGGGCACGACGATCGAAGCGGTTCGTGTCACAGCAGCCCAAGCCTCCTGCGGCGGCCAGCGCGGAGACACCCCCGCACCCTGGAAGCGAAGCAACGCCGGTACCAAGTGGCATTTGGTCTGTTCTGGCGGTGTGTTTTCGCCAATGAGAGCCTAGGCGCGCCCGCGGTTCGCCGCGATGGCACGGTGGATCGTACACCCGGGCCAGGCTGGCCTGACACTTCACGGCCCGCTCGCGTCCGCTGGGTGACACACTCTTGACGCGGGCTTCGTCTTTACTCTAGCTTCGAGGTAGGCCATACCCGTGTACGTCTCATACTTCGGGCTCGCCGAGCGGCCGTTCTCCCTCGCGCCTGATCCACGCTACCTCTATCTGAGCGCCGCTCACCGCGAGGCCCTCGCCAACTTGCTCTACGGGATCGGCGCGGGCGGTAGCGTCGTGCAGTTGACGGGCGAAGTCGGTACGGGAAAGACCACGGTGTGCCGCGCCCTTCTGGAGCAGCTGCCACCGGACGTCGATGTCGCGATGATCTTCAATCCCCGGCTCACAGCGGTCGAGCTGCTCGCGGCTGTGTGCGACGAGCTCCGGGTCACCTATCCACCGGGGACCAGGAGCCTCAAGGTCCTGGTCGACGCCCTGTCCCATGCTCTGCTCGACGCTCACGGACGCGGTCGTCGGACCGTCCTGATCATCGACGAGGCCCAGAACCTGGGTGCGGCGGTCCTGGAGGAGGTTCGTCTGCTGACGAATGTCGAGACGACGCGGGAGAAGCTCCTCCAGGTCATCTTGATCGGCCAGCCCGAGCTCGAGGAGCTCCTGGCCCGGCCTCAGCTGCGTCAACTCGCCCAGCGGATTACCGTGCGCTCTCACTTGCGTCCGTTCACCGCCGAGGAGGCGGTCGCGTACGTGCAACATCGGATGGAGGTCGCAGGCCAGCGGCAGCCGATCTTCGATACGCGCGCCGCACGCGTCGCCTATCGGTTCTCGCGCGGCGTCCCGCGGCTGCTCAACACCATCTGCGACCGGTCCCTGCTCGGCGCGTACGCGACCGGGCGGACGCGTGTCACGGCGGCGATCGTACGTCGAGCGGCGAGGGAGGTGCTCGGCCGGCCGCCGCGCCGGCGGTGGATCGTGGCCACGGCGACGGCGGCTGTGCTTGTCACCGTGGGCGGCACCATCACCCTGCTCGATCTGCCGGGGCTTCCCCACATCGAGATCCCGCTGCTCCGAGGGGGCGCGGCCAATTCGACGCCGCCGCCCGAGACTGCGCCAGTCGTCATGGCAACGGCGGCCGAGCCGGCGCGCCCGGAGCCGCCGCTCGCGGAGCTCCTGGGGACCCCCGGGGTGCACACTGACAAGACAACCGCCTTTCTGAAGCTCTACGCGCGTTGGCACGTGGATGCCAACGCCAACCTAACCGATCTCGGATGCGAGTACGGGCACCAGGCAGGCCTTCGTTGCCTGCGGCGAATGGGGACGTGGGCGGTGCTGCGTCGCTTCAATCTCCCCGCGATCCTCGTGCTCGTCACGCCTGGAGGTGACACGCATCACGTGGTTCTGACCGGTTTGGGCGGCGAGCAGGCAACGCTCCAGATCGGCGAACGTCAGGTCACGTTGCCGACCGCCGAGATCGAGCGCTTCTGGAACGGCCCCTTTGTGCTGCTCTGGAAGCCGCCGGCCGTCGGGCCCGTGCCGCTCAAGCCGGGGATGCGTGGCAAGGACATCCTCTGGCTCCGCCAACGACTCGGCGAGATCGAGGGCACCGCGGCCTCCACGAGCGATGGCCAAGTCTATGACGAGGAGCTGAAGCGACGGGTCGTGGCCTTCCAGCAGGTCGAATCGTTGCACCCTGATGGGATCGTGAATGAGGAGACGCTTGTCCGCCTGGCCGCCGCGACGCCGGGCTCCGATGTCCCCTCGCTGTCTCGGACGCGGCCCTAGCCATGTCCTACATCCTCGACGCGCTCAAGAAGGCCGCGGAGCAGCGAGACCGGCAGGCGCCCATGTTGCACCGACTGCTCGCCCCCTCCCCGGCGCCGAGATCAGCCTGGACTCGCTCACCCGGCCGCTTGCTCGCTGCATTGTTGCTGAATGCTGGCCTGCTGACTGTGCTGCTGGTGATCTGGCTGCGTCCCCTCCCGATCGCGCCCCCGCCCGATTCGGTCGGCGGGATGGGCGCCGCAGCGTCACCGCCCGAGCAGTCGTTAGGATCCGCGCCTCAGTTGGCGGCGGAGGTGGGCGGAGCCAAGGCGGTACAACGGGAGCGCGATGCGAGCGTTGACTCGGCGGCGGGCCCAGCGCGGCCGAAGCGAACGGGGACCGAGCCCCCGCTGCGTAAGCCAAACAGCACCCCGGCGATCACGCCCTCACCGCCGCCGGCGTCTTCCCCGGGTCAGCGGCCGCCCAGGTCAATGGCCCAACAAGCGCCGGAGCTCACCCCAAGCCCGCCATTGAAATCTGACGACCCAACGACTGCTCCGGAGCTAGCCGGACTGAGGCTCGAGGCGTTGGCCTACTCAGATCTGCCCGAGAAGCGGATGATCTTCGTCAATGGACACAAGTACGTTGAAGGTGACGTGATCGAGGGCCGGCTACGCGTCGAGGAGATTCAGGAGGACGGTGTCGCGCTGAGCGAGGAGGGGCGCCGGATCACACTGCGGATGGCGCGATGATGCGGCGGCGGGGGCGACAGCGCCGGAGACACCGGGGGCCGGTTCATCCGCTTCTTCGAGGAGGGAAGATCCCGCGGAAGAGGGGGTCGGTGACGGACCCGTCGTAGGGTCGAAAACGCCAGTAGCGATAGACCGTCTCCACCGCGAAGAGGGTCGCGATCAGCACGTAGGACAGCACCCCCGTGTACAGCGTCCACCACGCGAGGCTTGCGTACAGCGCGAGCCACAGCGTGACGGCGCCGTTCAGCGCGAGGAACAGGCACCAGACGCCGGTGACGATTCGACAGTAGACGACTTCCTCCGTCGAAAGGTTGCGCCCGCGCAGCCGGGCGAAGGTCTCGACCATCGATGGACCGTTCACGAGCGTGCGCCCGAAGGCGACCAACAGCGCAGCGTTGATCAGCACCGGCACGAAAAGGAAGAGCCGTCCGTCGTCGAAGAGCGCGGCCGGGATCGACACGCCGAGGATGAGAAGCGCCTTCGCTCCCCGTCTCATGGCCCCTCGGTGGTGAAGTGCGCTTCGGTCGTCCGGCCCGTGCGGCCGTTGATCGGCAGAATATCTTGCGGGCAGGCGGAGAAGGCGATCACGAGGTCCATCTCCGCGCGAAACACCGCGTAGCTTCCGGGCGCGGACACCGGCTCGCCCCACGCGAGGCACCCGTCTAGCGTCCACGGGATGTTCATGAAGAGGTTGAGCGAGGGCGGAGTCGTCGGAATCGAAAGGCCAAGCTCGGCGAGCGCGGCGTGCAGGTTGTCGCGGCAGTTGTCGTGATGGCCTACGACGCCCAGCAGGCCGTAGCGCGGCATGTCGCAGGGAGCCATGAGCGTGTCGTGGGCGCACCCCGACGTGTCCTCGATCAGCGTCAGGATCGGGCGCCGATGGTTCGTCACGAACGTGTCGCCGACGGCGGCCGCGAGCTTCATGAACCACGCGCGGCTGGCCTCCATCGACATCCACTCGGTCACGTCGCGCGCGTTGAACGCCCAGGCGTCGACCACCTGCGTGCCGTGGGTGTTGACGACCCTGATCCGCTGGCCGGCGCTCACGCGCGCCGCCTTGCCGCGCCGCGCGGGAATCGTGACGAGCCCCGATTTCACCGGCCCGAGGCCCCCTTCGACGTCATCCCGTGGCCCCCGCGGTAGTCCGAGGGCCGCGGGGGGACCCAGCGGGCGAGTAGCTCCGGCGCCGGCTCCCAGATCTCCACGCCGAGCGGGCGGCAGGTCGCGTCGGGATCACCCGCGTCGGGCCCCCACACCGGCACCGAGAGGTCGCCGTGGGGGCAGACCGAGATGGCGCAGAGGACGTCGATCTCGGCGAAGAACTCGATGAAGTCGCCTGCTCTCGCCGGGCTCGGCTTGACGAAGTAGCGGCCGTCGGCGGTGAGCCCGGTGACCTGGAAGACGTTGAGCACGTCGTGCACGTCGAGCTCGGTGAGGTGATACGGGGCCACCGCGCGCACGAGGTTACTGTGGCAGCAGAGGTCGAACTCCTCCCCGTTGAGGAGCTTGTGCACGTAGGGATCGCAGCGGGTGCCGAGCAGGTCGTGGCAGCCCCCGCCGTCGGCGTCGCGGCCGTACTGGATGCTGTCGCCGGTGATCGTCAGCATCGGCCGGAGGTACGGCAGGCAGGACCAGAGCCGGTCGAAGGTCGTAAGATGCGTCTGGTGGAGCTGGCGCGTGCGCGCGGCCCAGAAGCGCTCTCGTGGATTTCCCAGGTTCCAGACGTTGAGGTCCGCCACCTGCGGCCCCTCGACGGCGAGGATGCGGAAGAGCTGACCGGCCCGCACGGGCCACGCCCGGCCCGAGCGCCTGGGGACGACGAACCGCTCGACGAGCGTGCGCCTGCCGGCCTCGCCCGCGAGACGCCCGTAGAGCTCGCGGTCGACCTCGAGGGGCGAGCCCGGCTTGGCCGCGTAGATCACGCGTGGTCGTGGCATGTCCTCACCTCGTCGCGCCACGGTTGACAAGCGCGAGCGCCCATAGTCTCATACCCGCGAAATCCGACCAGGCTCAGCATCATAACGCTCCTCAGGGAGGGCCGGCCATGAGACTCTCGCGGATCACGGTGCTCGCCGTCGCGCTTCTCGGCGTCCTCTACCTCGCGGGTGCCGACGCCCAACAGTGCCCGAAGGGCAAGCTCCGCCTCTACACCTCGTGGCCGATGCAGGGGGCGATGATCCCTGAGGGCACGGGTATGAAGAACGGCGTCGACCTCGCGGTGTCCGAGGTCGGCGGAGTGGTGGCGGGCCACTGTCTCGAGATCGTCAACCTGGACGACGCCTCGCCGCAGACGGGTAAGTGGGACGGCGCGGTCGAGGCCGAGAACGCGAACAAGGCCGTCGGCGACCCGCTGGCGATCGTGTACATCGGCACCTACAACTCGGGCGCCGCCAAGGTTTCGATCCCCATCACCAACCGCGCCCACATGGCTCAGGTCACGCCGGCCAACACCTACCCGGGGTTGACCAAGAAGCGCGGTGCTGCCCCCGGCGAGCCGGAGATCTACCGTCCGGGCGGGTTCGCGAACTACTTCCGGCCGATCCCGGCCGACGACATCCAGGGCGCAGTGGGCGCCAAGTGGGCCAAGCGCCTCGGCGTCAAGAAGGTCTACATCCTCAACGACCAGGAGCTCTACGGCAAAGGGATCGCCGACGTCTTCGAGGCGACCGCCAAGAAGATCGGACTGCCGGTCGTCGCCAACGAGGGCATCGACTGGAAGCAGCCCGACCAGAAGCCGGTGCTGACGAAGGTCCGCGCGTCGGGCGCCGACCTCGTCTATCTGGGCGGCGTCATCGAGACGGGTGCCCAGGTCGTGATCAGACAGATGAAGGAGGTCGGCCTCACCGCGCCGCGGACCCGCTTCCTGGGACCGGACGGGCTCCTCGAGGAGGAGCTGCTGAAAGGCGCCACGTGCGACGCCGCCCTCAGCACGGACATGCGGATCACGTTCGCCGGCTTGCCGTTCGAGAAGATGCGAGGCGTCGGCGCCAAGACGTACGAGGCCTACAAGGCCAAGTTCGGTAAGGAGCCGACGGCATACGCCCTCTACGCGGCCGAGGGCACCCGGGTCATCATCGACGCGATCCGCCGGACCGCGCCGCAGCTAGAGCGCGCGAAGGACGTCACCGAGAAGCGCGAGGCCGTGCGCAAGGCGATCGCGTCCACGAAGCACTTCGACGGCATCAACGGCAAGTGGAGCTTCGACGAGAACGGTGACGTCGACTACGACACCATGTCCGGCTTCAAAGTGGTGAAGGCGGACACGCCGATCGGCTGCAAGTTCCAGTTCGAGACCAT
>WNGN01002651.1_pt1 | contig 12042 bp, 8 predicted proteins | sample 5400561 | NCBI WGS metagenome assembly WNGN01 (sample SAMN13153379, study PRJNA577476) | soil metagenome | isolation source: 115 cm soil or saprolite under Garry oak tree replicate 2 | place: USA:California | collected 2016-06-15
TCGCGTTGGGTGCCGGGAGCAACGCCGCCAGCCGAGTCTCGACTCCGACGCCTACGGTCGTCACACCGACACAGGACTCGAATCAGCCCGCGACGCTCCGGCGAACGGCGCCGACAAGTCGTGAGAACGACCGCGGTGTGTTCCTGCTCCTGCTGCTCACCAACCAGCGATCGCGATAAGTCGGACGATCGCTCACCGACGCAACCGCCACGGCGCCGCGATGGCCACGCCGGCCCGCTGGCAGTCATTCAGCGCTCCGGCGGAGAGCTGACCTGAACGTGCGCACTTTCACACCGCTTCCGCGTATCCAGCCGGATTTCTCCAAGCCAGTAATGTAGTAGTCCTGAGGCTTATGGCAGGTACCTTGAAGTCACGGCTGCCGAATCGGCGGTAGCACACAGTAAAGGAGACGGCCGTGTTCCGCGCAGCGACACCGGAGCGGTTGAGCGCGTTCTCAGACGCGGTGTTTGCCGTTCTGATCACGGTCTTGGTTTTAGATCTCCGGCCGCCAGAGCTACCCACCTACAAGGCAGTCCTGTTGCTCTGGCCTACATGGCTGAGCTACGCCGTGAGCTACCTTTTCATCGCAATTGTCTGGGCTAATCACCACCATCTCATGCGCTACGCGACTACGGCGACGCCTCGCCTGATGTGGTTCAATTTCGCGCATCTGTTTTCCGTGTCGCTGCTTCCGCTCTCCACCGCGTGGATGGCCGTGAGCGAATTGGCTCCCCAGCCAGTTTCCTTCTATGCGGGGGTCTTCTTCCTCGTGAACGCGACCTACATATTTCTGATCTGGGAGCTTATTGACCGCCGTCCCGTCCATGACGTACCGCCGAAGGTGCGCAGGATCATGCGCGTCCGATCGATCGCGACCCTGTGTCTTTTCGGAGCGGCCGCGGTCGTCGCGCTGAAATATCCTCTCGTTGGATTGGCAACTTGTGTTTGTTGCCTGGTTGTTTATTTAAAACCGGCTTCGGGAGCGGAGACTCGAATATCGCGTTCGCCTTCGAGGTAGCGCACGGACAGCCCCCGGCCGCTCGATCGCCTCGAAAAAAGACCCCACCCCGGCATAACGAGTCTCACGATGGTCGCCCCAACGGGACGCGATCGAACTTGCATAATTCAAGTGCGCGATTTCGTTACGCGCTGAGCGGGTGCCCCTGTAGCTGAGGGCCGGTAGGGTGCCCGAGGTGTTCCGCTGTCTCTGGATGGTTGCGGGAGCTGGATTCGAACCAGCGACGTTTGGGTTATGAGCCCGCCCTAGCACGTAACTCCAGCCGAAGCCACCCAACTACAACGGTCCCCTGCCTCGCGTTTACGACACGACGGCTCCGGTGTTCTTGGGCGGTATTGGGGCCAGTTCACGTCCAGAACACGCCCAAGGCCGTGGCCGCGAACACGGGCGCCGATGATGCGCCAGCCGTCGACTTTTTCCTCATAGATCCAGCCGTCAGCTGTGGCGAGCATCGGGAGACGAGACCGAAGTGGCGTACGACATCAGCGGGCATCCTCCCCCGACGGTCGAGCGCCTGCGACACTACGTCAGCTCGGGGCCGGCCTCACGATCCTGGTGGTGGACGATCATCCGGATACGCGCGAGATTGGTGCTGGCGCCCGTGTCACGCGCTCCCGTAGCTTGATCCGTGTCGATTGTTTCGTATTCAGCTGGTCGAGCACCATCTTCGCGGTTTCTCGTCGTTTGCCTCCCCTGTCCGGGCGAGTTGTGACGACTGCATCCACCCTGTACCGGCGACGGTCACCAAGGTCAGTAAGGGAACGAGAAGCGCTCGCCAAGATTTGACCGCCTCGAATTTCAGGACCGAGCTCCGGACCACGAGCTGCGTAGAGCGCGCCTGACGCTGCAGATCTACAGGCTCACCAAGGACCGGGGTGTTCCTGACCGCCCTCGCGTCCCCCGCGTAGGTTCCCGCCCGCGCCTCACGTACAGCCCGGCGACGTCTAACGTACTCCCCCCAGCGCGCGGGGCGCGGGGAGCCCATCATAACGAATTGGTTGCTCAGAAGCGGAATGCCGCTGCCCGACCTACGACCCGAACGGCGTGGATTTGTTGGGAACCGATGGTGGCAGAGCGCTTGCATCGATTCGCGCGCCCTCGACCGGCCGCGATCGTCTTCACGGCCAGTCGCCAAGAGCGAGAGCTGGTAGCTGCGTTCTTCCGCGAATCGGGGCGGGCATCGACACCGAAGGGGGTGTCTCCGTGAATCGACGAACCTTTCTGACCGGAACCGCAACGTCCGTTGCGATCGGCCGTCGGCGGCTGTTGCGCGCTGCCGCTTCCGCGCCCGTCATCACCGCTGCCGGCCTGGCGACTCCATCGACGGCCGAAGCGGCTCCGCTGCCCCTGACGCCGCCCGATTCCGTCGATTACGAAGACGTCGGCGACTCGATCATCCAGGCGAGTGCGCCGACGATCGTGAACGTCCGGCTCACGCTCGGCCCGGACGGCGTCTACACCTTCGAGATGCCGCGCCTCGAGCAGGGCACGGGCATCGCGACCGCGCTCGCGATGATGATCGCCGAGGAGGCCGGCGTGACGCTCGACAAGGTCAAGGTCCACGTGGCCGACGCGCAGCCGGATCTCGAAGCGGGCCAGATCACCGGCGGTTCGTGCACCCTGCGCGCCTTCGAACCGTACATCAAGGAAATGGTGCTGAGGGCGCGAGCCGCGGCCGGCCTGCCGCCGCAAGCGGGCGCGCCGGCGGACCCGGCTCAGTACCAGGTGATCGGCAAACGCTATCGCAAGCTCGATGCGCGCGACATCGTGACCGGCAAGAAGAGATTCACGATGGACCAGGATGTGCCGGGCGCCGTCCCGACCATGTGCCGCATGCCGTCGCAGATCCGCGGGACCGTAGTGAGCGTCAACAACCTCGACGCGGTGCGAAAGATGCCGGGCGTGCTCGACGTCGTCGTCGTCCCGGCCGGCGGCTTCGTCGTGAAGATCCCGCCCGCCGTCGCGGTGATGGCCGAGACGTTCGGCCAAGCCTACGACGCTTGCCGCGCGCTCGACATCACGTGGGGCGACGGCAACATGCGGGGGCAGTCGGACGCGACGATCCAGGCGCAGCTCAAGGCCGCGATCGCGCCGCTCGTTGATTCCCCGCCGGGGACGATGACCGTCGAGGGCGAGTTCGAGTGGCCGGCCGCGACCGCCTGTCCGCTCGAGGTCGAATGCGCAATCGCCGACGTGCGGCCCGGCAGCGCTGAAATCTGGGCGGGGTTGCAGAGCCCGATCATCACCTTGCAGTCGACCGCCGCTGAGCTGGGTCTGCCGGAAAGCTCGGTCACGGTGCACTGCATCCCGAGCGGCGGCTCGTTCGGCCGGCGGCTGTTCTGGGATCCGGTACAGGTCGCGGCGCAGGTGTCGAGGCTGACCGGCCGCATCTGCAAGCTGATGTATCACCGCAGCGACGACATCCGCCACACCCGCCTGCGTCCGCCCCAGTACCACAAGATCCGCGCGGCGCTCAACCCGCCGACCCCGCTCACGCCGGGCAACGTGCTGTCCTACCAGCAGCACATCGGCATCGTGCGGCTCGACGCGCGCCACGGCTTCGGCAACAAGGGCAGCGCGGTGCCTGCGGGGACGCCGCCGGACGCGATTCAGACGCCTGTCAACCAGGAGTACGAGGAGGCGTTCTTCGACACCATGGTTTCGTCGCCGTACAACTTCGGCGCCAACGACAAAGCGATCTACCCGGTGGCGCTCGAGATGAACACGGTGTCGTACCGCTCGGTGCATATCATGCCGGCGCGCACCTGCGAGGAGATCATCGTCGACGAAATCGCGGCGGCGCTCCATCGCGATCCGGTGGACTTCCGGCTCGAATTCCTTCGGCTGCCGCGCGCGAAAGCGGTCTTGCAGCGCGTCGCCGGCGCAGCGCAGTGGGGCAAGGCGATGGCGCCGGGCTTCGCGCAGGGCGTCGGCGTGCACATGGAGTCGCGGTCCTTCTCCGCCGCGATCGTCGAGCTCGATGCGCGCGACCCGCTGAACTGCAAAGTCACGCGCGTCACGCTGGTGATCGATGTCGGCAAGCCGGTCAATCCCTCGGGCATCGAGCAGCAGTGCCACGGCGGCATCGCCGAGGCGATCTCGCTGGTGCTCAAGACGGGGCTGACGATCCGCGACGGCGGCGTTCTCGAGGGAAGCTACAACCAGTACACCTTCGCGAGGATGGTGGATTTCCCGAAGGCGGTCGAAATCATCATCATGCCGAACCTCGGCGACCCGATCGCCGGCATGGGCGAAGTGGCGATGTCGGCGCCCGCCGGTGCCATCGCCAACGCCTACGCGCGCGCGACGCGCATCAAGCCGCGCAAGTTCCCGCTCAACGCGCGCCCTGCCTTCACACCGACGCCGCCCGGGCAGCTGCCGGTCCCGCCGACCGTCTAAGGAGCACGTATGCCCACGTACAACTTCCAGGTGAACGGCGAGCCGGTGAGCGTCGACGCCCCGGCCGACCTCGCACTGCTCTGGGTCCTGCGCGACAAGCTCGGCATCACCGGCCCAAAGTACGGCTGCGGGGTCAACGTCTGCAAAGCCTGCACCTGCCTGGTCAACAACAAGGCGGTGCAGACCTGCGTGACCCCGGTTTCGTCGGTCGCCGGCAAGCGTGTGGTCACGATCGAGGGCCTCGCCGACGGCGACACGCTGCACCCGGTCCAGCAGGCGTGGCTCGATCTCGATGTGCCACAATGCGGCTTCTGCCAGCCGGGGCAGATCATGAACGCAGTCGCGCTACTGAAGACCAAGAGAAACCCGAGCGACGCCGACATCGACGCGATCGAGAACATATGCCGCTGCGCGACCTACGGCCGCATCCGCCAGGCGATCAAGAATGCGGCGGCTGCTATGCCATAGCACTCAGCATAGTCGGGCTTCAACCGCTATGGCACACCTATCAAGTCGTTGCGGAGGGCGTGGAAGCCGGCGTGCCGGGAGGCGGGCCGACCTGGGCTTCTTCTCCATGACCTCGGGCGCTCGACGCGCTCAAGGACCTCCTTACCGAGCACAAGCTGTTCGCGAGGACCCTGCGCTCAACGCCAGCGTGTCGCGACTCAAGCCAGCACGGGGTGACCGTCACGCTCACCGATGGGCGTCAGGTCACACGGCTGCGACAAAGCGCACGCGGCGACTTCCAGGAGCCCTATCGAGAAGACGAAGTTCGGGCGAAGTTTCGAGGGCTGGCGGGTGTGGTGCTCAGCCGCGGCGCCGTCACTCGCGTGGAGGAACTCGTCGAGCGACTCGATGAGCTGCCGCGCCTCTCCGATCTCGTCGTCGCGCTGACGCTCTGAGCCAGTCCGCCGGCTCAGAGCAGCTTGCCGCAGGACCAGCGGCAGGACCAGGAGTACCAAGCGCTCCCATGACCCACCAGGAGAACCAATTCCTGGGTGAGGTCTGGGGAAACGAAAAGGGGTTAGCGGTTACTGCGTCCGCTAACCCCTCGTCGTCCATGGTTGCGGGGGCTGGACATGCTGAATGCTACACGGCGCCCGAAACCTACTGGATTGACTTCCGCTGAAGCCGCGATCCGAACTCGTGTTTCAGGCGTCGACGGACCGCGTTTGTCGCAAACCATCTCCTTTCGGCCACCCGTCCGCGTGTTCATGAGATGGGCAGAAATCAGTTTCCCCTGAGTGACGCCCACGACAGGGTTTCGGACAGCGTGACGGTGGTGACCCCGCTGACCCCGCTCGCGGCCGGTGCCGGGATCGTCCCACTACGGGGACTGAGCGGTCCGCCGCCGAGGGGTGCTTGACACGGCGACCCTCCTCGGCGAAGAAGGAACCATCCATCCCGACGGAGGCGAGCCATGGCACGTGCGTACAAGGTCATCGACGCGGACGGCCACATCCTCGAGCCCATCGACCTCTGGGACCGATACATGGACCCGGCGTACCGCGAGCGGGCCCCTCGCCTGATCATCGGTGACAACGGTAAGGAGCGCTTGCTTGTCGAGGGAAAGATCCTCGGCAACCCGAAGGGACTGGGGCGGCTGGGCGCCGTCGGCGCCCGTGACGGATCCGTGCCGGCCGACACGATGATGTACAAGGACGGGCGGCCGGGTGGCTTCGACCCGCACGAGCGTATCAAGGATCTGGACCTCGACGGCATCGACGCGGCGTTCCTGTACCCGAGCATCGGGCTCTTCTCCGGAGCTGTGCAGGACCCGAAGCTGGCGGCAGCGATGTGCCGTGCGTACAACCGATGGCTCGCGGATTACTGCAAGCCGTATCCGGATCGTCTGTTCGGGATCGCCATGCTGCCGATGCAATCGGTCGATCTGGCCATCGAGGAGATGCGCTTCGCTCGAAAACAGCTCGGGATGAAGGGCGGCTTTCTCCGGCCCAACCCCTACAACGGCCGGATGGCCAATCACCCGGACTACGATCCGTTCTGGGCCGAGGCGCAGGAGCTGGACTTCTCGATCGGCTTCCACGAGGGCGCCTCGGGCGGCATGCCGACCGTCGGCGTCGATCGCTTCGAGGGACGCGGCGCCCGGCACATCATCTCGCACACGATGGAGATGATGCTGGTAGCGCTCGCCGTGATCTGGGGCGGAACCTGCGAGCGCTTCCCGAAGATCCGCATCGGTTTCCTGGAGTCCGGCGGCGGCTGGATCGCGCCGTGGCTCGATCGGATGGACCGCCACTTCGAGGACAAGGGCTTCAACGACTCTGGTCTCACGACGCGCCCCAGCGAGCTGTTCCAGCGGAACTGCTGGATCTCGTTCGAGCCGGTCGAAGGGGCGCTCGACGTGCTCGCGGACTACATCGGCCCCAACAAGATTCTGTGGGCGACCGACTATCCGCACGCCGATGGGTTCTTCCCCGGAGCGCCGGCGATGATCTCGCGGCGCACGGCGCTGTCCGAAGCAACGAAGAGCGGCGTCCTGGCCGGCGGCGCGATGCGCTTCTACGGGTTGGGATAGACGGGCTTGCCGTCCGGTCGAGCGTCTACTTGGCGAAACTCGTGCGCGCCTGGAAAGTCTGGCTAGGTCCCTCCGACGTTCCTCGATCCATCACCTTGATAGACGTAGCGGAATGTGAGACATCCGGGGCGAGAGCCGGGACAATAGTAGCTGACGATCTCCATCTTCGCGTAGCGCCCGTCCGCCGTGCGCACCGCCCACACGTGCCGCTTCGGGGTCAGGACGTGAGAGAAGAATCCATACCGGTACCAGCTCCCGATGGCGGGGTTGCGCGGATCCGGGCCGCGATCGTTCGCCTGATATCCCGTCTCGGGGACCGTCTTCACGTCCGCAAAAGAAACCTCGCCGAGGTCGAGGATGCCTCCGCTGCCCGCGAACTCCGCACCGCCGTTCGCGATGACTTGGTGGCGGCGGAACGCGAGATCCCAGTCCTTCGGGCCGGCGTTCTCGATGACGGAACCGAGGTGGAAAGAGAAGTAGCGCCACTGCTCCGAACTGGTCGCGTCCACGGTGTAGCGCACGGAGCCGACGAGGGTATGGCCGCTGTCCCGCGGCGCTGGTGGCGTCGGGGCATAGCTCGGGAGGTTCGGTTGGCGCAGCGTGAGCGCGACCAGCGTCATGGCGCTGGCCACGACCGCCGTAATGGCCGTCAACGGGATGATGCGTCCGCCCCAGGGACCAGGCATGATGCTCAGGGACTCGAACCGCGAGTGCTATTTTCCCAGCGAGACGTCCCCGGATCTCCCTGGCTTCGCGCGAGGACCCCAGCAATGAGCGAAAGCAGGGGCTGCGGCAGAGTGTGAACGAAATGTCTCTCTCATTGCGAGTCGACGTCGTTGTCATCCGGGTGAGGACAGCATCTGGAGCAGTGAGGGGCCTCCGGTTCGCCCGATGAAGATCCCAGCAGAGCACCGAGGATCCCGAGAATGATGACGCTCGCTCCGACGGCCGTACAAAAGCCGATCTGAATCCAGCGCCAGGCTTCGGCCAGCGAGAGCAACTCCATGAGCCCCCCTTGTCAGCGACCGATTGAGGCGACTGCGCCTTTCATACGGATGCTGCCACGCGGGACAGCAGCAGGATTATGCCCCCGAGCGCCACGAGCACCGCCACGGCGGACGTCGACAGGCGCCCATTGCCAGGTGTCTCCTGATCTATCTGCGGAGGACGTCGGCCACCGTCAAGAGTACGGAGACGATCGCCTTCCTCACCCCGTGAGGCAGTAAACGCGCCAGCGTCCTCGAGACTGATCGTGGTCTCAGACCAGCCGGGAAGCCCCTGTCAGGCATCGACTCTGGACTTGCCTCGGGCATGTCACGATAATCAGCCCCCGGGCTAGGCACGAGCACCTGGTTCGAGCCACGTGAGACAAGGAGACGCGTCATGAGCAAGTGTCGCCGTAAGGTGCAGATCCGCACGGTCCGATCCCGACTCACGGTGGTTCTCGTCGCGGCCATCCTCTGTGGCGCCATCGCCGCGGGGGCACTGGCGCAGAGCGCCGGCAAGAGCACCCTGATCGGCAAGCTGGAAGGCCCGGAGGTCGTCACCGACCCCGCCAGGTTCCCCAAGAGCTTCAGCGAGTCACCGCAGCTCACGGCCCTCGTCAAGGCGGGCAAACTGCCACCGGTCGCCGAGCGTGTCGGCCAGGATCCGCTGGTCATCAAGCCGCTGAAGGAGATCGGCAAGTACGGCGGGATGTGGCGCGCCGGCTTCACCGGTCCGGCGGACTTCTGGAACGGCTTCCGCTGCTGCTCGGGCCCGGATCATCTGATGTTCTGGGACTACACGGGCGACAAGGTCGTGCCGAACCTCGCGAAGGGTCTCGAGATGCAGGACGGCGGCAAGACGTGGCTCGTGCACCTGCGCCGGGGCATGAAGTGGAGCGACGGCAAGCCCTTCACCGCCGATGATTTCGTGTTCTGGTTCGAGGACATCTACCGGAACAAGGATCTCGTGCCGACGCCGTCGGCAACCCTGGCCATCAACGGCAAGCAGGGCGTGATCGAGAAGGTCGACACCTACACGGTGCGCTACAAGTTCCCCGAGCCGTACTTCATGCTCCCCGACGTGCTGGCCGGCTCCACCGAGCTCGCCGGCCAGATGTGGGGCTATCGCGCGATGGGCGGCTTCGCGCCCGCTCACTACCTGAAGCAGTTCCTTCCGAAGTACGTCAAGGCCGAGGAGCTCGACAAGAAGGTCAAGGACGCGAAGTTCGACAGCTGGGTGCGCCTGTTCCTCAACAGGAACGACTGGGCGGTCAACCCGGATCTCCCGGTGCTGTCGCCGTGGAAGACGGTGACGCCGATCAACACGCCGACGTGGACGCTCGAGCGCAACCCGTACAGCGTCTTCGTCGATACGGCAGGCAATCAGCTCCCCTACATCGACAAGGTCGTGCTGACGCTCGCGGAGAATCTTGAAGTGCTGAACCTGCGCGCGATCGCGGGGGAGTACGACTACGCGTCGCGGCACGTCGACCTGGGCAAGCTGCCCGTCTTCATCGAGAACCAGCAGAAGGGCAACTACAAGGTCCACCTGGATCCCGGCGACTACTGCGACCTCATCATCAAGTTCAACCTGAACTACGACGCCGATCCGGAGATCGGGAAGTGGTTCAACACCGCCGACTTCCGGCGCGCGCTCTCGCTCGGCATCGACCGGGATCAGATCAACGAAACGTTCTGGCTCGGCACGGGCACGCCGGGCTCCGTGGTGCCGGTGGACAGCAACAAGTACAACCCGGGACCGCAGTACCGGAAGCTGTGGGCCACGCTCGATGTGAAGAAGGCCAACGAGATGCTCGACAAGCTCGGGCTCGCGAAGAAGGACGCGGAAGGCTATCGCCTGCGTGCCGACGGCAAGGGCCGGCTGCGCATCGAGATCATGACGCTCGGCGGCCAGTTCGTGCAGTACACGCAGATCTCCGAGATGATCCGCGAGCAGTGGAAGAAGATCGGCATCGATCTGAAGGTCCAGGAGGTGGAGCGCAGCCTCGCGCTCAAGCGCACGGCCGCGAACGAGCAGCAGCTCGGCGCGTGGAACAACGACGGCAGCGAGCACCTCTTCACCTTCCCGCTTCACGTGTTCCCCTTCGAGGTGGACGCCGTCGCGTCGTCGGGCCCGCTCTACGCGAAGTGGTTCCAGTCCGGGGGCACTCAGGGCAAGGAGCCCGAGCCCCGGATGAAGGAGATGATGGAGAAGTGGAAGAAGGCGTTCGGCGTGCCCGAAAAGGAGCGGATCGCGCTCGGCAAGGAAGTCTGGAAGATCGCCGCCGAGGAGGTCTACATCATCGGCGTGGTCGGCCAGGGCCCGGCGGCGATGGGTGTCCGCGTCGTCAAGAACAACATGGGCAATATCCCGGCGCGCATGTACAACAGCCCGGACGGCAAGACGCCGGGCGTCTCGCGACCCGCGACGTTCTACTGGAAAAACTGAGGTAGAGGGAAGGGCGCGACGGTGCTCGCCTACATCGGCCGTCGCGCCCTGCTCGCCGTCTTCACCGTCTGGGCGATCTCCGTCCTGTCGTTCGCGATCATCCAGCTCCCGCCCGGTGACTACGTGACGTCGTACATCGCGCAGATGGCGTCGATGGGCAGCGTGGTCTCGGACGAGGAAGCGCAGAATCTCCGCATTCAGTACGGCCTCGGCCAGCCGATCTACGTGCAGTATCTGAAGTGGATGAAGCTCATGGTGGTCGGCAACTTCGGCATGTCGATGGAGTGGCGTCGCCCGGTCACCGAGGTGATCGGCGACCGCCTGTGGCTCACCATCGTGGTGGCGCTCGCGTCGCTGCTCCTCACGTGGGTGCTCGCGCTGCCCATCGGCATCTACTCGGCGGTCCGGCAATACTCTCCCGGTGACTACGTGGCGACCTTCATCGGCTTCATCGGGCTCGCGGTCCCGAACTTTTTGCTCGCGCTCGTCATCCTCTATTTCGGCTTCGTGTTCTTCAACGCGAACATCGGCGGGTTGTTCACGCCGGACTTCCAGGACGCGCCGTGGGGCCTGGCCAAGGTCTGGGACCTCGCCAAGCACCTGCCGGTGCCCGCGCTCATCCTCGGCCTCGCGGGCACCGCGCAGCAGATCCGCATCATGCGCGCGAACCTGCTCGACGAGCTGCGCAAGCCGTACGTGGTGACCGCGCGCTCCAAGGGCCTGTCCGAGCTGCGCGTGATCCTGAAATATCCGGTCCGCGTGGCGCTCAACCCGTTCGCGAGCACGATCGGTTACACGCTGCCCTACATCGTGTCGGGCAGCATCATCGTGTCGCTCGTGCTCGGCTTGCCGACGGTGGGGCCGCTCCTCCTCAAGGCACTCATCGCGCAGGACATGTTCCTCGCCGGCACGATCGTGTTGCTGCTCGGCGTGATGACGGTGATCGGCACGCTGATCTCCGACATCCTGCTCGTGTGGGTCGACCCGCGCATCCGCCTCGAGGAAACGTGATGGCGACGCTCGTTGATCCTGCCCGCGCTCCGATGCGCGAGCCTGGCGCCGTCGCCGCCTCGGACGAGCAGCGGGTCTTCGTGGCGTCGCAGTGGCAGCTCATGTGGTGGCGCTTCCGCAAGCACAAGGTCGCGGTCGTGAGCGCGCTCGTGGTCATCGGCTTCTACGCGGTCGTACTTGGCGCCGACTTCCTCGCGTACGCCGATCCCAACGCCTCCGAGGCCCAGCGCTCCCTGATGCCGCCGCAGCGCGTCTACTTGTTCGACGGCTGGCGCTTCGCGCCTTACGTCCACGGGTTCAAGGGCGTGCGCGATCCGCAGAGCTTCAAGCGCGTCTATCGTTCGGATCCGGAGCAGCGCGTGCGGATTCGCTTCTTCGCCGAAGGGTTCGAGTATCGATTCTTCGGACTGATCCCGACCACGCGCCACCTGATCGGCGTGGACCCGGGCGCGGACGCGAGCACGACGATCTTCCTGCTCGGCACCGACGTGCAGGGACGCGATCTGTGGTCACGGCTGATGTACGGCACGCGCATCTCGCTCACCATCGGGCTCTTCGGCGTGACGGTGAGCCTCGCGCTGGGCGTGGTGCTGGGCGGCCTCTCCGGCTTCTACGGCGGCGCCGCCGACACCATCATCCA
>WNGN01010969.1_pt1 | contig 12039 bp, 7 predicted proteins | sample 5400561 | NCBI WGS metagenome assembly WNGN01 (sample SAMN13153379, study PRJNA577476) | soil metagenome | isolation source: 115 cm soil or saprolite under Garry oak tree replicate 2 | place: USA:California | collected 2016-06-15
TGCGCGAACTGACCGTGCGCTTGCAGGCGCTTCTCGTCCCGTTGCGTGCCGCCGCCGAAACGATTGCCGAGCTCGACGGCATCTTCGCGCGCGCCCGCTTTGCGCGGGAGTTCGACGCAGCTACGCCGGAGTTCACAGAAGGGAGTGAGCTGCGTCTCGACGCCGCGCGTCATCCTGTGCTCGAAGACAAATTGCGGCGTGAAGACCGTGCCATCGTTCCCATAACCCTGGCTCTCGGCGGCATCAACCGCTCGGCGGTTGCAGAGAACGTTGACCCCGACCGGGTCGGGGTCACACAGGAGTTCGATCGCGTTTTGGTCATCAGCGGCCCGAACACTGGGGGCAAGACCGTGGCGCTGAAGACCGTCGGCATGGCCGCGCTCGCGGCTCAATCAGGCATTCCCGTGGCTGCCGGCCGCGCGGTGCTCCCACTCTTCGACCGCATTCTCGTGGATATTGGCGACGAGCAATCCATCGCGGCCGATCTTTCAACATTTTCCGCGCACGTGCTCAACCTGAAGAGCATGCTCGCCGCCGCGACGCCGCGCTCGCTCGTGCTCGTCGATGAAATGGGCACGGGCACGGCGCCGGAAGAGGGTGCGGCGCTCGCCGTCGCCCTCCTCGAGGAGTTTCGTGCGAAAGGTTCGATCGTTCTGGCGACCACGCACCACGACCGGCTGAAAACGTATGCTTCGACGACCCCGGGCGTCCTGAACGCGGCGGTCGAATTCGACGACGTAAATCTTCGGCCCACCTATCGCCTGATGATCGGCGTGCCCGGCGGCTCGAGCGGTATCGCCATCGCACAAAGGCTGGGGCTCGCGTCGCAAATTATCCAGCGCGCGCGCGCCTTGCTCGCGCCGGAAGCCCGCGAAGCCGCCGACCTGATCGCTTATCTGCATCGGAGCCGGGACGAGATTGATCGGATGCGCAAGCAGATGGCGGAAGAACGCCGCTCGCTCGAAGAGGATCGCCGCAAACTGCGCTCCGAGTGGGTCGAGCGGCAGCAAATGCGCCTCGCGGAGCTCGAGCAGAAATTCGCCGACATGCAGAAGCGCTTCGGTGAGAACGTCGCCCGCGTCGTCGAAGCCGTGAAGGAGCGGGAGTTGCGCTCGCAGCTCGAAAAGTCGGCGCGGCGCAAACTGCAAGACGCGCGAAGTGAGGCGCGGGAGGACTTGAACGCCGCCGTCCTGCAAACGCTTTCCGAATCGCAGCCCGATCTCGGCGCCGCGCCCGCGACCGTAGAGGCCGTCAAACCAGAGCAGCTAGTGGCCGGCGCGCGAATTCACGTGAGAGGTTTCCGCCAGCCGGTGATTTTTCGCCGCATCGATGGCTCTTCCGCGGAAATCGAAGCCGGCCCTCTGCGCATGAGGGTTGCCATGGACGAAATCACGGGCATTGAGACCGGCCGCTCAGTGAAAGGTCTGGCCGCCGGCAATGCAGCCGATGGAATGAAAACGCGCGGCGTCACTATCCATGCCGAGCCGGGCGAGGGCGCTGCCACCGACGAAATCAACGTGATCGGTCTCACGGTCGAAGAAGCCACGCGCCGCGTGGACAAATTCCTCGATGAAGCTGCCTTGGCCGGCAAGCCCCGCATCCGCATCATCCACGGCCACGGCACGGGCGCTCTTCGCCGTGGCCTCGGTGAATTCCTCTCCTCGCATCCGCTCGTGGAACGTCACGCGAGCGAAGCTGAAGAGCGCGGCGGCAACGCCATCACGGTAGTAGAATTGCGCTCCTGAGACTATGGCCGAAGTCGGATCATTCGCGGACAAGGTGAAGCAGCAGGCGGACATCGTCCGCGTCGTGGGCGAGTACGTCCAGCTCAAAAAAGGCGGGCAGAATTTCCGCGGACTCTGCCCGTTTCACTCGGAGAAGACGCCGTCGTTCAACGTTCATCCTGTGCGGCAAATCTATCACTGTTTTGGTTGCGGCAAAGGCGGCGATGTTTTCAATTTCGTGATGGAGATGGAAAGGTGCGAATTCCCGGAAGCGGTTCGCATTGTCGCCGAAAAATGCGGCATTCCGGTCCCGAGCAAGCGGGAGCGCACGCCGGAGGAAAAGCGCGAATCGCAGCAACGCTCGCTGCTGGTGGAGATGCACCGCGAGGCGCAAGCGTTTTTCGTCAAGCAGCTCGAAGGCACGCTCGAAGGCAAAGCGGCGCGCGCATATCTGGAAGACCGCGGCCTCGATAAGGAAGTTCTCGTCCGCTTCGGCATTGGCTATGCGCCCAGCGGCGGCGATCTTCTTCTGCGCCATTTGAAGCCGCGCTATCCGGAACCGCTCCTCGCGGCATCGGGCCTCGTATCGCGCGACGCGGGCGGCCGCCTGTTCGACCGTTTCCGCCGCCGCATCATGTTCCCCATTGCCAACGAGTCGGGAAAAATTGTTGCGTTTGGCGGGCGCGCGCTCGGAGACGAACAGCCGAAGTATCTCAATTCGCCCGAATCGCACATCTATTCGAAAAGCAACGTCCTCTATCACCTTGACCGCGCCAGGGAAGCGCTGCGGCAGCAGGATTTTGCCGTTCTTGTCGAAGGTTACATGGATGCTATCGCCGCGGCGCGCGCCGGTGCAGGCAATGTCGTAGCGAGCTGCGGCACGAGCCTCGCCGAACCGCAAGTGAAGCTGCTCTCGCGCTTCACCCGCCGCATCGTCGTCAATTACGACCCGGACACCGCCGGCCAGGCCGCGACCGAGCGCTCGCTTGCGATCCTCCTGGAACACGGCTTTGAGGTTCGCGTTCTGGCTCTTCCGGGCAAGGCCGATCCCGACAAGTTCATCCGCGAGCAGGGTGCGGAGGCGTACCTCAAGCTCTTGAAGGAATCGCCTGCATACGTGGACTATCTCGTCGGCCGCGCGCGCCAAATGGACCTTTCCACCGGCGAAGGCAAGCTGCGTGCGGTCAATTATCTTCTGCCGTACGTTCAGAAGATTCCGAACAGGCTGTTGCGCTCGGAATGGGCCACGCGCATTTCGCAGCAGCTCCGCGTGGAAGAGCCGGTGCTGCGCGAGGCGCTTCGCAAAGCCGCCAGCGAGCGCCGCAGCGAAGTGCAGACCCGTCCGGAACTTGTTGGCCGCCCGGCGCGTCCCGCAGAGCGCCGGCTGATCCGCATGCTGGCCGAGGCTGAAGGCTTCCGCGTCCAGCTTGCCCAGCGTCTTCACGATGCAAGCCTTTATCACGGCCTCGAAACGGAAAGAATCTTCGCCGCGCTCATTGTCGCCAATCTCTCCGGCGATCCCCTCGACGTCAACGCGCTCGCTGCGCTCCTCGAGGAACGTGAACGGCGATTGCTGTTTGAGATCCTTTTCGAGACGCAAGCCGAACCGAGTTGGGACGAAGCGGAGAGCTGTCTCGAAGCGCTCGACCGCCGGCGCGTCGAACGGGAACTCGCCGAACTGCAACGTCAAATCGAAGCCAATCCCGCTGGGCCCGAGATGCGCAGCTTGCTCGAGCGCAAGCAGGCGCTTCTACGCAAATTGGTCGCCACGGCCGGCTGTTGACCCCGATCCTAATCGGGGTCACACGGGAAGTTGACCGCTGCGCGGTCACACAGGAAGAGGATCGCTGCGGCTACACGTTGAGATGCGCTACCGCATGTCGGCCGGCGTGAGCTTGGATTTGAGCTGTGGCAGGGAGCGGAAAGCCGTTACCATCCAGACGTTGTTGTTCTTCACCAGCACAAATGCCGGGCCGCAGGTATGCCCCTTAGGGCACATTAAAGCGTTGACGGGCTATCACTTCGGCGTGTAACGTAATAGGGTTTTCTCGGGTAACGGTTTGCGTGCGGCGCGCATCTATTCTTTTGTAGAACCAGTCCCGGTACTCGGGAACGGCGTTCCACAGGCGAGGGGACGCATTCAGGGCATGGTGGTGCGGCTGGGCGGGCAGCGACGCGGAAGGAATCAACCGACAATTAGCGATGTGTGCGGCGTGTATCTCCTTTTCCTAAAGGCCCGGCATTTCCGCGCCTACGCGATGTGCGCGTGGGCAAGGAGTTCCGGGCGAGACCTGCCTGTTTGCGTGCCCGTTGGATGAACGCGGGAGGAGCTTGTGGCTCTGGGTCTTGAGGAAAAATACGACGCGGTACGCCAGCTCATTGCCATGGGCAAGGAGCGCGGCTACCTGCTCTACGACGAAGTGAACGACATCCTTCCGGCCGAAGTCCACTCTTCGGAAGAGATCGACGACCTTCTCTCCACATTCGAGCGCAACGGCATCGACATCTACGAAGACGCCGCCACGGCGAAGGCCGCGCGCACGACCCTGGAAATCACCGAGCACGCGGACGCCGAGCCCAAGGAAGAATTGCACGGCGAAGAAGTTGACCTCGACCTCACCCCGGGCGCCCTGGAAAAGACCAACGATCCCGTCCGCATGTACCTGCGCGAGATGGGCACCGTCCCGCTGCTGACGCGCGAAGGCGAAGTCACCATCGCCAAGCGCATCGAGCGCGGCCAGCTCGTCGTGATGAAGGCCATCACGCGCTCGCCCATCGTCATTAAGGAGCTGATTGCCGTCGGTGATGACCTCCGCAAGGGCGCGCGATCCATCAAGGAAATCGTTCAATTTGACGATGAAGAGTTGACCGAAGAAAAGATCGCCAATAAGACCAAACAAACGCTCAAGCAGATCGACAAAATCGCCAAACTCTATGACGCAGCGCTCCGGCATGCCGTCAAGCTCGAAAAGACGCCCAAGTCCAAAAAGCGCAGCTACGTCCGCGCGAAATGGGCCGTGGCGCGCACCCGCGTCCAAATTTCGCTCGCGATGCGGGACATCGACTTCAATCCCTTCGAGAAAAAGCGCCTTGTGGACAAGATGCGCTCCACCGTCGAGCGCCTCCAGTCGCTCGAGCGCGAGGCGGGCCGGCTCGAACGCCGCGTGGACGTGGCCAAGGGCGATGTCGCCGCCGAGGCGCGGAAGGATTTGCGTTCGCGCCGCTTGGAGCTCAAGGACATCGAAGAGCAGAGCGAAGTCGGGCTCACCGAGCTGAAGCGCACGCTCTCACAGATTCATCGCGGCGAAGCCGAAGCCGAACAAGCCAAGAAAGAATTGATCGAGGCCAATCTTCGCCTTGTCGTTTCCATCGCCAAGAAATACACCAACCGCGGCCTTCAATTCCTCGACCTGATTCAGGAAGGCAACATCGGTCTGATGAAGGCCGTGGACAAATTCGAGTGGCGCCGCGGGTACAAGTTCTCCACCTACGCGACTTGGTGGATCCGCCAGGCCATTACCCGCGCCATCGCCGACCAGGCGCGCACCATTCGCATCCCCGTGCACATGATCGAGACGATTAACAAGCTCGTCCGCACCAGCCGTCAACTCGTCCAGGAGCTCGGCCGCGAGCCCACCAGCGAAGAAATTGCCAAGCGCATGGACATTCCCGTGGCCAAGGTGCGCAAAATTCTGAAGATCGCGCAAGAGCCCATCTCGCTCGAAACACCCATCGGTGAGGAAGAAGACTCGCATCTGGGTGACTTCATCGAGGACAAGGCCGTCGTTTCGCCTTCCGACGCCGTCATTAACCTCAATCTCAAGGAGCAGACCTCCTCGGTCCTGAAGACGCTCACGCCGCGCGAGGAAAAAGTCATCAAGATGCGTTTCGGGCTCGACGACGGCAGCGAGCACACGCTCGAGGAAGTGGGCCAGTCGTTTGCCGTCACTCGCGAGCGCATCCGCCAGATCGAAGCCAAGGCCCTGCGCAAACTGCGCCACCCTTCCCGCTCGCGCAAGCTCCGCGCCTTCCTGGAGGGCCCCTCGCGCGACTACCTCTGAGACGCCTTTCGGAAGCGGCCGGCAAAATGTCCGGCTGCTCGCCGAGTGTTTTCACTCGCGTTGGTCAGGCGGGAAGTTCTACGTACGCAGAATACGTATGAGGTTCCGGAACGGGATAACCCTCTTGTTTCAACCCTTCGATATGAAACGCTATTGCCTCGCGCATGTTTTTTTCTGTCTCTCCGCGCGTTGAGCCGCTGGAAACGCATCCCGGTTGAGGCCTGCCTGCTTCAAGATGCTGTTCAACGTACCTGGAGCTAAGTCCTCGCCCGGCTTACCGGCAATCGTAACGAGACCTTGTTACACGGGATGTTTGTATTGCTCGTGACTGCCTTTCGTTCTCACTAGATACCAGCCGTCTTCCGCCAGCATTCGGACGACATCTCTTACCTTCACCGACCAACCTTACTGTGCGCTTCGGTCCCCGTCAAGGTGAGGGTTAGAATGGCCAGTGGAAAAGATGTGCGCATGGCAAAGCTGCAACGCATCTCGGTGATTCTGTTGGTCGTCCTGCTGGGCGCAACAATCTTCGGTTTGGTCCGCACAAACCGGGCCGCCAATGCTCCCCTTAGCCAGGACAAAAAGAATCACACCGCGCCATCGCAGGCCCCGCTTGTGGACCTGTCGCCGCTCAAGACTGCCCAGGAGCTCGCTCGGCTGGTCAATGCTTCAGAGGAACTCCCCCTCGCCCAGGAAGCGCTGCGCCTCGCGGATTACGAGGTGGACCTTGCCTACTCCGCCGCACTGCGCGAGGCGAGGGAGCATCCGCCCGTCCTGAACGCCGAGCAGAAAGAGATCCAGGCCCGGCTCCAAAGCGCGCAAAAGCAACTCCAGGCCGATCAAGCGCAGGTGGATCAACTTACGGCGGCATTGGCAAAGACAACCGGAGACCGTAAGGAAGCTTTGGCCGATGAATTGGCTCAGGCCAAGGCGGACCTCGAATTGGATCAGGATGAAGTGGACGATGCCAGAGAGGACCTGATCCGCGCGGGTGGCGATCCGGAAGACCGGGTTCAGGAGATGAAGCGCGAGCACGAAGCCACCCACGGAAATCCAGCGATTCCGGGCGGTTCGGCTCCGGCCGAGGAGCGCGGGCTGATCCACCGCTTCGAGCAGTGGTCCGCGCTCCACGAGAAGCAGTTGCGGTTGTGGAAGGCGAAAGCCGAGGCAGAGGCCGCCGCGGCAACTTTGTCCGCGGAACACAACGCACTCGACGTGCGTATCGACGCGGAGAAAACAAGCACACCGGAACTCGCGCGTCACGCGAAGCACGCCGTCGCCGCAGGTCATTCTACTTCCTCCGCTGCCCCATCGCGCACGAACCGCAGCCGCGAGGAAGCCGCCGCTCTGCTCGCTCGCACAAAGCGCATGGCGTCTGATCAAAAGGGGCTCGCCAACTTCGACAAGCGCATTGACGCGGAGAAGGAGCTCGCCAACATCTACGGTCAGTGGATTGAGATTGTGGCAGCGCGGCAGAGCGCCGTAGTCCATCGCATGCTTCTGGGCGTGCTCATAGTCCTGGCCATCGCTCTCGTCGGGTTCTTCTTCAATTCCTGGCTGGAGAAGTTGCTTCAAAAGATGTCTCTCGACCGCCGCCAAGTGCAGACGCTCCGCACGATTACGCGCGTGAGCCTGCAAGTGGTCGCGCTGCTCTTCATCCTTCTGGTGATCTTTGGCCCTCCGGGGCAGTTGGGCACGGTTCTGGGCCTTGCCGGCGCGGGACTCACCGTCGCGCTCAAGGATTTCATTGTTGGGTTCTTCGGCTGGTTCGTGCTGATGGGCAAAAACGGTATTCGGCTGGGCGACTGGGTGGAAATCAACGGCGTCACCGGCGAGGTCGTCGAAATCGGCCTCTTCCACACCGTCCTGCTCGAGACCGGCAACTGGACTGACGCTGGTCACCCCACCGGCCGCCGCGTGACCTTCACCAACAACTTCGCCATCGAAGGCCACTATTTCAACTTTTCCACCTCCGGCCAGTGGCTGTGGGATGAATTGAGCCTTGTGCTTCCCGTGGATCGGGATCCTTTTCCCATCATCGACGCCATTCGCAAGAAAGTTCTTGAGGCGACCCAGGAAAGCGCACGCCAAGCCGAACAGGAATGGCAGCGCGCCGCCCATTCGCGCGAAATGAGCTCGTTCTCGGCCGCCCCTGCGATCACCCTGAAACCCGTCATCGGCGGCGTCGAGGTCACTGTTCGTTATGTCACTCGCGCCAACGAACGATATCGGTTGCGCGCCAATCTCTACCAGGCCGCCGTCGAACTGCTCGGAGGGAAGAGTTTCCAACCTTCAGCGTCGGCCTCCCCCGCCTAAACTCTTCCCCTGTCAGGACACCAATTGCCGCGCGCGAATCGCCGCGCCCGTCGCCCCGGCATAAAGCAACGCCAGAAGCGAAAAGCCGGCGACGATCCCCGCGTTTTGCGTCAGCCACCCCAGCCCGAAGCTCATGATGACTTGCAGGACCGTCGTCGCTATCGCGAACGCCGATTGCGTCCGCCCCATGAAATGCTTCGGCACGATATGCATCACCGTCGATTGCGCCACCACGCCGCCCAGCGCCCGGCAGAAGCCGAACGTCGCCTGCAGCAAGACAGAGAAGAAGAGAACCGTGACGAACGGCATCACGATGTGACCCGTCGCCAGCCCTGCCATCGCCAAAACGTACAGTGTCATGCGCAGCCGCGCCGAAAGCTGGCTGGCTAGCAGTCCTCCCACAATCGCCCCTGCGCCCCAGCCCGCTTCCAGGAATCCCAGCCCGCGCGCGCCGGCGTGCAAGACCTGGCTCGCCAGCGCAACGATCAGCACGTTTGCGCTCACCACGCCTGCCATCATCGTCGCATGCGTCAGCCCGAGCGCCCTCACGCGCGGCTCCGCTTTTAAGTAAGCGAATCCTTCCTTCATGTCAGAATACATCGCGAGCGTCAGGCCTGCTTCGGCCACCTGAGGAAATGCCCCCGTCTCCAGCGCCTCTGCCGTCGCTTCAGTGGCCTCGGAATACTCATGTGGATACCGCGAACGCTGCCGCGGCGAGACGTACCCGCGCCGCAGCTTGTGCAGGCAGATCGCCGAAACGAAGTACGTCGCTCCGTCAATCGCCAGAATTCCCGCGATGCCCGCGGCATTGTACGCAAAGCCCACCATCGAGCCCGCCAACAGCATCCCGGTCTGCACGCCGATCAGCACCACGGCATTCGCGCCCGTAAACTGGCTTGGCGGGATCACTTCCTGCACCAGCGCGTTCACCGTCGCCCAGTACATTGCAAAGCCCATTCCCGTGATGAGCGTCATCGCGTAGAGATGCCAGATCTGCAGGTGGCCCCAGTAGGCGATGGCGGCCGTTCCCAGCACCGCGATCCCGCGCGCGATGTCCACCGCGATGCCGAGGTATCTCCGGTCGAACCGGTCGATCAGTACGCCGCCGAGAAACGGCACGATCAAGCCCGGCAGTGTCACCACGATCACCTGCAGACTCACCTTCACCGTCGAATGCGTGGCCGCAAGGATGTACCAACTCACTCCCGCGAAGTTCATGCCGCTGCCGAACAACGAAACGAACATCGCCGCAAAAAAATAGCGGAACCCGCGCTGCGCGAAGATCAGCGTCCAATCCACCCGGGGCGCGGTAGCTGTGGCCATAGCTGTATGACGTATGATTGTAATCGCCGTTGCGCGGAACCCGCATCTCCGCTTTCTGTCCCGCGCACCAGCAAGTCATCCGCTTAGGCGGGGGGCGGCACCGATGGGTCAGGAAGTCGTCTGCTTCGCTGAGTTGGGCGGGCAACGTGAAAAGGGCAGGGCCCTGCTCGAGTCATCCGAAAGCGTTTTTCGTGGTGCGAGCCGCCAATTTCGTCTGAAGATTCCGTTTGCGAAGATTCAGTCCGTGCGGGCTTTCGACGGCGAGCTCCGTCTCAAGACGCTGGATGGCGAAGCTGTCTTCACTTTGGGCGCCGCCGCCGAAAAGTGGCTCGATAAAATCAAGAACCCAAAATCCCGCCTCGACAAGCTAGGCGTCAAGCCCGGCGCAAGTGTCGCTCTCGTCGGTTCCTTCGAGACGGATTTTCTGGATGAACTTCGCGGCCGAACCCGCGCAACCTCCAGCGCAAAAACTCCGGGAACCAGCGACTCGATCTTTTTTGCTGCTGATGCCTCAAAGGATTTGGCGCGCGTCGCGCCGTTGGCCAAAACGATGAAAGGCCCCGCCGCTCTCTGGATCGTTTATCCCAAAGGCCAAAAAGCTATCACCGAAAACGACGTGATTGCCGCCGGACGCAAGGCCGGCCTCAAGGACGTCAAAGTCGTCGCCTTCTCCCCAACCCACACCGCGCTCAAGTTTGTCATTCCATTGGCGCAACGTTAGTCCGCGATCCCCAGCGGGACAAAGGGCAGAGTTTCGTGTATCGAGTTTCGGTTTTCCGCACTAAGATGACCGCGTGGCTACCCTCCTCGATGTGCGCAGTCTGACTGTCGAGCTGCCGACGGCAGCGGGGCGCATCCGTCCCGTCAACAACGTCTCATTGTGCATCGAACGCGGAGAGTCGCTGGGTCTTGTCGGTGAATCGGGCAGCGGCAAGACCATGCTCGCTCTTGCCTTGATGGGCCTGCTCCCGCCCGGGGCTCGCGTCTCCGGCGAAGTTTGGTTTTCCGGCGCAGCAGATTCCCACGGCACGGACGGGAGAAAAAATCTGACCGCACTCGACGAACGCGCCTTGCGCGCAGTCCGCGGACGTGAAATCGCCATGATTTTCCAGGAGCCGATGACCTCCCTTAATCCCGTGATGCGCATCGGCGCGCAAGTCGAAGAAGCCATCCGCGCCCACGAGCCGGACATCCGCGCGGAAACCGTGCGCCGGCGCGCCATCGCTGCCCTTGAACGAGCGGCGGTCCCTGACCCCGCTCTCCGCGCCAGACAATTCCCGCATCAGCTTTCGGGGGGCCTCCGCCAGCGCGCCATGATCGCCATGTCCCTGGCCGCGGGCCCCCGGCTGCTCATCGCCGACGAGCCCACCACGGCGCTCGACGTCACCGTGCAAAAGCAAATCCTCGAGTTGCTCGACAAACTTCGCCGCCAGCTTCGCCTTGGCCTTCTCTTCATCACGCACGACCTCGGCGTCGTCGCCCAAGTCGCTGAACGCGTCGCCGTGCTCTACGCCGGCCGTCTTGTCGAGCAAGGCCCGGCGCGCGAAGTTCTCTCGCGCCCGCGCCATCCCTACACGGAAGGGTTGCTCGCTGCTTCGCCGCGAATCACGCGCGCTCCGCTCACGCCGATCCCCGGTAGCGTGCCGCGCCTCGATGCATTGCCCCCCGGCTGCGCTTTCGAGCCGCGCTGTCCCAAGCGTCTTCCCGAATGCGCCCAGGCGCTCCCCGAACTGCGCGCGGCCTCGCCCGGCCACTCCGCCCGCTGCGTGCTCATTGGCCGGTCACCATGATCGCGTCTCAAGCGCTTCTCGATGTTCGCGACCTGCGGAAAAGCTTCCGCCGGAGCGCGGGGACATTTTCCGGCGGCTCGGAGACGGAGCGGTTCACGGCTGTCGACGGGGCGAGCTTCCGCGTCGCGGCTGGAGAAACATTCGCCATTGTCGGCGAGTCCGGGTGCGGCAAAACCACGCTCGCGCGCATGTTGCTCCGCCTCATCGAGCCCGATTCCGGGCAGGTCTACTTCGCCGGCGAAAATCTCCTGGCCGCCGGCGGCGCCGGGCTGCGCGCCTTGCGCCGCCAGATGCAGATGGTCTTTCAAGACCCCTTTGCGTCGCTCAATCCGCGGATGCCCGTTGGGGAAATCGTCGCGGAGCCGCTTGCGATCCACGAGCGGGCGCTTTCACGCCGGGAGCGCAGGAATTCCGCCGCTTTGATGCTGGCGCGAGTCGGCCTCGGGGCCGACGCGCTCGATCGCTATCCCCACGAGTTCTCCGGCGGCCAGCGCCAGCGCATCGGCATTGCGAGGGCTTTCATCCTCCAACCGAAGCTAGTCATTGCCGACGAGCCGGTCTCCGCCCTGGATGTCTCCGTCGGCGCACAAGTCCTGCTCCTCCTCCAGCAGCTTCAGCGCGAATTCGGCCTCACCTACGTCTTCATCTCCCACAGCCTGCCCGTCGTGGCGCAGCTCGCCACGCAAGTCGCGGTGATGTGCGCCGGCCGCTTCGTGGAAATGGGCCCCGCGCGCCAGATTCTCGAACACTCGCGTCACGCCTACACCCGGCAACTCCTCGCCTCTGTCCCCGAAGTCCCTCTCCCCAAATGACCGCCCACGCTGA
>WNGN01030005.1_pt1 | contig 12036 bp, 13 predicted proteins | sample 5400561 | NCBI WGS metagenome assembly WNGN01 (sample SAMN13153379, study PRJNA577476) | soil metagenome | isolation source: 115 cm soil or saprolite under Garry oak tree replicate 2 | place: USA:California | collected 2016-06-15
GACGTCTTTCAATCCGTGCCACTTGTCGGGCAGCGGTCGCAGCGCCTTTGTGAGGAGCACGAACTCACGCACCTCGAGGGTCGGCTCGCCTCGACGCGTGGTGAACATCGGACCTCGCGCCCCCACGATGTCGCCCGGGTCGAGCTCGGTGAAACGATCGAACTGGTCGGCGCCGAGGACGTCCCGGCTCGCGAACAGCTGGACGCGGCCCGCGCCGTCCTGCAGGTCGGCGAACGCCGATCCGCCATGCAGGCGCTTGACCATCACGCGCCCGGCCACCGCCAAAGGCTCGGTTTTCTCGCCGCCACTAGCCGCCAGCAGCTCCTTGGCGGTCGCGCTGGAATGCGTTGGCTTGAACACGGGCGCGCGCCGCTCGCTCTCGCTCAATTCGGACAAGACTAAGCGACCGGCGGCAGGGCTACAGGGTGACCTCCAGCTCCTCCGCGGCCGGGAACGAGTGCACCGGTTTGCCGCCCGCCTGCTGGTGATTTCCGATCGCCTCTTCGATCAGGGCGTCGACCTCCGTGTCCGAATGCGTCGGGTCGTGGTGGAAGAACGCGAGCTGCTTCACCTCGGCCTTCTCCGCCAGCGACAGCGACTCGTCGAATGTCGAGTGCCCGAAGCCCGCGTGCGTCTTGTACTCCTCGCGGCTGTACTGGGCGTCGTGCGCCAGAAGGTCCGCGCCGCGGCACCAGCGCACCAGGTCGGAAAGGGATCCGTTCTGCTCCTGCGCGAACAGCGCGATCTCGTTGTCGGTCGCGAAGGCGAAAGACGTGTCGCCCTCGTCGATGCGGTATCCGAAGGTCGGGATCGGGTGCATCAGCAGGTGCGGCGTGATCCGCAGCCCGCCCACCTCGAAGGTCTCGCCAGGGTTGCGCTCGATGAACTCCATGTCCGCCGGCATGTGGTCGAGGCGGACCGGAAAGTACGCGGGATCCATCTGGTCCGCGAACGCGGCCTGCAGCGACTTGGCGGATCCCGCCGGCCCGACGATCGTGAGGTGCGTGTTGGGCACGAACGCCGGCGAGAAGAACGGGAAGCCCTGGATGTGATCCATGTGCGTGTGCGTGATTAGCAGGTGCGCCTGCAGCGCGCTGTCCTGGCTGAGACCTGCCCCGAGCTCGGCGATGCCCGAGCCCGAGTCGATGATGATCAGGTTCTCGTCCTTGTCCCGAACTTCGATGCAGGTCGTGTTGCCGCCGTAGCGCAGCGTGCGGCGCCCAGGCGTCGGCCGGGTGCCCCGGGTGCCCCAGAACTTGATCCTCATCGCACCGCGGTCAGATCGAAGATCCGCCTGGCCGCGAAGATCTCGAGCAGCTCCTTGTCGAGCTTGCCCGCGTGCGCCTCCTCGTGCAGGATGTCCAGCGCGCGCTCGAGCGGCACCGCCCGCTTGTAAGGGCGGTCCTGAGCGGTCAGGGCGTCGTAGATGTCCGAGATGGTCATCATCTTCGTCTGGATCGGGATCTGCGGGTCGGTCAGCCCGCGCGGGTAACCCGTGCCGTCGAGCTTCTCGTGATGGCCGTACGCGATCTCGGGGATGCCGCGCATGACCGGCGTCCACGGGATCTTGCTCAAGAAGTGGAAGCTGTGCGTCACGTGCGACTCCATCTCGAGCCGCTCCTGCTCATCGAGGGTGCACAGTCGGCTCGTTGGCGGACGCGATGGCGTCGAACCACAGCCGGAGCTGGCGAAGGTCTTCCTCGAGCCGGCGATCGATGTCCAGCAGCTGCTCGAGATTCGTGCTGTCGCTACGGATCGCGTCGAGCTTGTCGGTCGCGTACTTCACCTGCACCGACCGCTGCACGAACTCGAACCGAGCCTGGATGACCTCCAGCTGGCCGGGGACGAGCTTCTTGGCTTTGACCAGGATGTGCTCGCGAACACCGACCTTGCCGAAGTCGTGCAGCAAGCATGCGTAGCGCAGCTCCTTGAACTGCTCTTCGGTCAGGCGAACTTCGCGGTACTTGCCGACGGCGATCTCGGTCACCGCGTGCGCCAGACCACTCGTCAGCTTCTCCACCCGGCCCGAGTGACCGGCCGTGGTCGGGTCTCGTTGCTCGATCGCGGTCACGCTCGCCTGCACGAAGCCGTCGAACAGCGCCTGGATCGAATCGAGCAGGGTCTTGTTGTCGATGGCGACCGCGGCCTGGCTCGCTATCGACTCGATCATCTCCAGGTCTTCGGGTCGGAAGCTGACGACCTCCTGCTCGACCGTGTCCACGGTCAGCTTCACGTCGAAGCGTCGCTTCGCGTTGATCAGCTGAATCGCGCCTACGACGTCGTTGTTGTAGTTGCGCATCGGCACCGTGAGCATCGACTTCGTGCGGTAGCCGTACTGTGCATCGAATCCGCGCCCGCCCTGCGGCTTGCCCGGCGGCGGGTTGTAAGCGTCGTCGTAAATCTGGCTCGTGCCCATCGTGACCGTGTAGCCGACGACGCTCTTCTCGTCCACAGGGACCTTGAACGCCTGGTACGTGTTGTCGATCGAAAAGTTCTGGCTCGAGGCCAGGAACAGCTTCGGCACGTCGTCGTCGACCGTCTTGAGCCACAGGCTCGCGCCGTCGGCGTTCGTCAGCTGGCGCATCGTGGTCAGGATGAATTCCTGCAGCTTGACGATGTCGCGCTCGGCCGAAAGCGCGATGCCGATGCGGTTCAGCTCCTCGAACTGACGATGCTGGCGGCGAGCCTGCTCCTCGAGCTGCTTCACCTCCAGCTTGAGCACCGAGTTCTGCAGCGCCACGCGCAGGAGCTCGCGCAGCGCGGCCGGCGGCGCGTCGGCCGGCGGCCGGATCGCGATGTCCTCGAACCCTTCGGGCGCTGCTTCGCCCGGCGCAAGCACTATCACCGCGGGGGTCGCAACCGTCTCCGGCTCGCCTAACGCGGTGCCTTCGAGCCCTAGCTCGGCGAGCACCGCACCGAACCGGCCGTCAGTTCCGGGCGCCAGGTACACGTGGAAGCCGCCGGCTGCTTTCACCGCGTCTATCATCGGCCGTCGGAGTTCTGCAGGTAAATCAGCCTCAACCCCTCCAGGGTGAGAAGCGGGTCGGTGACTTCGATCACATGCGTCAGTCCTGCAACGAGCGAAGCCTGGCCGCCGGTCGCGATCACCCGAGCGGAGCCGCCCAGCTCGCGCACCATCCTGGCGACCATCCCCTCCACCTGCGCGACGAATCCCCACACCAGGCCGGACTGGATGGACGTGACCGTGTTGCGGCCGATCACCGAGTCCGGCGCCACCGGCTCGACCCGGCGGAGCATCGCGGTCTGCGAAACAAGCGCGTCGAGCGAGATCTCGACGCCGGGAGCGATAGCGCCGCCGAGGTAGTCGCCGTCGGCGTTGATGGCGTCGTACGTGACAGCCGTGCCGAAGTCGATCACCACGACCGGTCCGCCGTACTTCGTGTAGGCGGCGAGCGCGTTGGCGATGCGATCGGCGCCGACCTCCTTCGGATTCTCGGCGCGGACGCGAACGCTGGTCTTGACGCCGGGCCCGACCATGACCGGCTCATGCTTCAGGTACCGGCGGGAGGCTTCGATCAACGGTGCGTTGAGGATGGGCACCACGCTCGAGATCACCACGCCGGTGACGACGCTCAGCTCCAGGCCCCTCAGGCTGAACAGCTCGCGCAGCTCGACCGCCATCTCGTCGGCGGTGCGTTCGCGGTGCGAGGTGACCCGCCAGTCGGCGGCGAGGCGCTCGCCGTCGAACAGGGCGAAGGTGACGTTGGTGTTGCCGACGTCGACTGCCAATAGCACCGGAAAGTTATGTCACAACGGCAGCCGAGGTGGATGCGTCTTAGCCCAGCTCTGAAGCCCGGCCCCCGCCCTGGCCACGGCCTGCGCACGCGCCTTAACCCGTCGCGGGTTCGGGCCGCCGGGAACGTCCCGCTTGACCAGCGAGCGTTCCGCCGTCCAGGGCGCCTTCAACGTGCCTTTCCGCACTGACTCGCCGACTTTCTCGTGGGCGCGGCGGAACGGGGTTCCGGCGCGGACCAGCTCCTCGGCGGCGTCCGTGGCCAGCAGGCTGGGGTCGTTCGCGGCGGCGGCGATGCGATCGCGATCGAAGCGGAGGCGTTCGACCAGGATCGCCGCTGCTTCCAGGGAGTCGAGCGTCCCGTCCACGGCCGCGAACACGGCCGGCTTGTCCTCCTGGAGGTCGCGGTCGTAGGCCAGGGGCAGGCCTTTCATGGTCGTTGCGAGCGCAACGAGGCTGCCGATGGCCCGCCCGGAGCGGGCCCGCAGCAGCTCGGCGACGTCCGGGTTCTTTTTCTGCGGCATCAGGCTAGAACCTGTCGAGATCTCATCGGCGAGCACGACGAAGCCGAACTCCGCGGTCGACCACAGCACCACGTCCTCGGCGAAGCGGCTCAGGTGCAGCGAGGTCACCACGCAGGCGTGGACGAGATCGAGAGCGAAGTCGCGATCGGAGACGGCGTCGATGCTGTTGGCGGTCAGGCGCGCAAACCCGAGCTCTCTGGCCACCAGCTCGCGGCGAAGCGGAAGGGTGCTGGCGGCGAGGGCGCCCGAGCCCAGCGGCATCTCGTCGGCCGAGTCGTACGCGCGGCGGAAGCGCTCGGCGTCGCGGAGCAGCGGCTCGGCGTGGGCCAGCAGGTGGTGGCCGAGGGTGACCGGCTGCGCGCGCTGCAGGTGGGTGTAGCCGGGCATCGGCCATGAGGCGTGACCGGTCGCCTGGGTGGCGAGCTTTTCGACCACGTCCGCGATCGCGCTGACCGCCGCGGCGGACGCTGACCGGCAGTAAAGCCGCAGATCGAGGGCGACCTGATCGTTGCGAGACCTGCCGGCGTGCAGCGCCGCGCCCGCCGGGGTGATCTCGGTCAAACGGCGCTCGATCGCGGTGTGGATGTCCTCGTCGCTGTCGAGAAACTTGAACGAGCCGTCATCGAGCTCGCGCTTGACCTGGCGAAGACCTCTCTCGATGCCCCGCAGCTGCGAAGGCTTGATGATGGCGGCCGCGGCGAGGCCGCGCGCGTGCGCGACGCTGCCTGCGATGTCATACGGATACAGCTCGAAGTCGACGCCGAGTGAGGAAGTGAAGCGCTCGAGCTCGGGCAGCAACTTTCCGCTGAAGCGCCCGCCCCACAGTTTTTTCTTGCCTATGGCGCGAGCCTCTTCACATCGCCGAGCAGGTTGCCGAGCTCACGCTCGGGCAGCCGGCCCTGCACCTGCGCCGCCGTGCGCACGCCCAGGCCCCACAGCTTGATGAAAGAGCTGCGACGGACTCTTCCGCCCGACCACGGTCGAGGAGCCTTTGAACAGCTTCAGCCGCACATCGCCTGTGACGTGTGCCTGCGTCTCGGTGACGAACGCGTAAAGAGCGTCGCGCAGGGGACTGAACCACAGGCCGTCGTAGACCATCTGCGCCCACTGCTGGCCGACGAGCTCCTTGAAGCGCGCGACCTCCTTCGGAAGCGTGATGTCCTCCAGCGCCTGGTGCGCCTGCAGCAGCAGGACGGCGGCCGGGGCCTCGTAGATCTCCCTCGACTTGATGCCGATGAGCCTGTTCTCGAGATGATCGATGCGGCCCACGCCGCTGTCACCGCCGATGCGGTTGAGCGCGGTGACGATCTCGAGCGGATCCGTCAGCTTGCCATCGATGGACACGGGCACGCCCTGCTTGAAACCGATCTCGACGTACCCGGGCTCGTCAGGACAGCGGCGAGGGTCCTTCGTCCACGCGTACACGTCAGCCGGGGGCTCGGCCCACGGATCCTCCAGCACGCCCGCCTCGATCGAGCGGCCCCACAGGTTCTCGTCGGTGGAGTAGGGCGATTGCGAGGTCGCGGGCACCTCGATGCCGTGTTTCTGGGCGTACTCGATCTCGTCGTCGCGGTTCATGCCCCACTCCCTCACCGGCGCGACGACCTCGAGGTCGGGCGCGAGCGCGGCGGTGGCGACGTCGAATCGCACCTGGTCGTTGCCCTTGCCGGTGCAACCGTGCGCGATGGCGGTCGCGCCCTCGCGCCGCGCCACCTGCACGAGCATCGCGGCGATCAGCGGACGGCCGAGCGCCGTCGCAAGCGGGTACTCCTTCTCGTATACCGCGCCCGCCTGCAGCGAAGGCCAGACGAACAGCTCGAGGAAAGGCTGCCTGCCATCGGCGACATACGCGGCTGACGCGCCGGTCTTCAGCGCCCTGGCCTGGACGGCGTCGAGGTCCTTCTTCTCGCCCAGGTCGACGGTGAAGGCGATCACGTCCCAGCCGAGGTCCTTCAGCCAGCGGATGGCGACTGAGGTGTCGAGCCCGCCCGAGTACGCGAGCACGATCTTGCGGTTCTCAGTCACCCGACTGCAGCAGTTCCTTCAGCGAGCGGCTTGCTCCGGGCTGGCGGAGCACCGCGATGATCGTGTCGTCGCCGGCGACGGTGCCCGCCACTCCGGGCAGCGACGCCTCATCGATGCGCCGGGCGACAAGGTTCGCGGTACCGGGCGGCGTGCGGATGACTGCGACCGGCTGAACAACCTCGATCGAGAGGACGAGCTCGCGCACCAGGGCCGCGGTGCTGCGGTAGCCCGCGCCCGACCGCACGAGTCCCAGCTCGTGGATGTCGCGCGAGATGGTCGCCTGCGTCACGCGATGACCCCGTCGCGAAAGCGCAACCGCGATGTCCTGCTGCGTGTGCGCGCTGCCGCGGCTCACCAGCTCGAGGATCGCCTGATGGCGCTGGTCCTTGCCCGCCGGCTGTGGCTTGCTCACCGCGCCAGCCCCTGCATGGTCGCGTGAGCGTGCTCGATCTGGTCGGGGCTGATGATCAGCGGCGGCACGAATCGCACCGTGTGGTCGTCGACAGCGTTTACCAGCACGCCCGCCTCGAGGCAGGCCTGCTGGAAAGGCTTGGCTTTGGGCTCGGCGAACTGCACCGCCCGCATGAGTCCGCGACCGCGCACGTCCTGACCGCCGAGGTCGCGCAGCGCGCCGTCGAGGAGATCGCCCATCTCGGCGGCATGACCGACCAGCCCGTCGCGCTCCACCACGTGCAGCACAGCGAGCGCGGCGGCGCACGCGAGCGGGCTGCCGCCGAACGTCGAGCCGTGGTCGCCGGGCTCGAAGACGTCCGCCCTCGGCGCCGCGAGCACCGCTCCGATCGGTACGCCGCCGCCGAGGCCCTTGGCCAGGGTCATCACGTCGGGCGCGATCCCGTCGTGCTGGTGCGCAAACCAGCGGCCGGTGCGGCCGATGCCCGTCTGGACCTCGTCGAGGATCATCAGCAGGCCCTTCTCGTCACACCACTTGCGTACGCCCTCGAGGTAGCCGGGCGCCGATGGCGACGGTCTGCTCGTTGGTGGCGGCTTTGATCGCCTCGAGGTCGTTGAAGGGGACGTGCACGAAGCCGTCGGGCAGCGGCTTGAACGGGTCGGAGTACTTGGGCTGGCCGCCGGCGGCGATCGTCGCCATCGTGCGGCCGTGGAACGAGCCGATCGAGGTGATGATCTGGAACGCGCCGTTTTTGTTCCGTGCGCCCCACTTACGGGCGATCTTGATCGCGGCCTCGTTCGCCTCCGCGCCTGAGTTGCCGAAGAACACGCGAGCCGGGAACGAGAGCTCGACCAGGCGCTGCGCGAGCTCAACCTGGGGCTGCGTGAAGTACAGGTTGGACGCGTGAATGAGGGCGTGGGCCTGGCTGGCGACGGCCGCGGCGACCTCGGGATGCGCGTGGCCGAGCACGTTGACGGCGATGCCCGCGACGAGGTCGAGGTACTCGCGCCCGGCGTCGTCGTAGACGACGCAGCCGCGGCCGCGCACGAAGGTGACCGGCACGCGCTTGGCGGTGTGCATGAGGTACTTTTCGGCGAGCTCGGGGGTGGTCGGCGTCATCAGGCGGGGTGCTCTCCGCTCGCAGCAGCGTCGCCGCGCTGCACATCAAAGGATCGCGCGCGCGCGTCCCACCCACAAACCCCCCGCCCACCACTCAGGGGGAGATCCTTACGGCGATCACGACAATACGTGCGCGCGGCGACCCCGGCAACCCAGGTTGTTAAGGCCTTCACGGCGTGACCATCGTTCCGATGCCCGCCTCGGTGAACAGCTCCAGCAGCAGCGCGTGCGGCACCCGCCCGTCGATGATGTGCGCCAGCGGCACTCGGTCCAGCGACCGCAGGCACGCCTGCAGCTTGGGGATCATGCCGCCCGTGACCTCGCCTGTCTCGATCCGGCGCTGCGCGTCGTCCTTCGACATCACCGCCACCACGCCGCCGCCCGCGCCCTGCACGCCCGGCACGTCGGTGAGCAGGATCAGCTTGGCCGCTCCAAGCGCGACCGCGATCTCGGCCGCAACCGTGTCGGCGTTGATGTTGTACGCATGGCCGTCGTACCCGAGCCCGATCGATGCGATCACCGGAACGTAGCCGCGACTCAAAAGCGCGGTGATCGGCTCCGAGTTCACCTGCACCACCTTGCCCACGAAGCCCATGTCCGCGGACAGGGGCTCGGCGATGATGCTCGGTCCGTCCTCACCGCTCATCCCGACCGCCTGCCCGCCCAGGCGGTTCAGCGAAGCCACGAGTTCAGGGCTGACCTTCCCGGTCAGCACCATCTTCACGACCTCCATTGTCTTTTCGTCGGTGATGCGCAGGCCGTTCTTGAACTCCGCGGTCAATCCGAGCCGCTCGCTCATGGCGGTGATCTCCGGACCGCCACCGTGCACGAGCACCGGCTGCATGCCCACGTAGCGCAGCAGCACGACGTCGAGCAGTGTCTGGTCCTTCGCCTTCTCGATCGCGTTGCCCCCAACCTTGATGACCACGATCTGGCCGTGGAAACGCTTGATGTAAGGCAGCGCCTCGACGAGAACCTTCGCCCGCTCTTCCACGGTCAGTGTCATGTCGTGTAGTCGGCGTTGATGCGCACGTACTCCTCCGATAGGTCGCAACCCCAGGCCTCGGACGCTCCATCGCCCATCCCGAGCGTGGCCACGATCTCGATCTCCGGCTGTTCGAACACCGCGCGAACGGGGGCCAGGTCGACGGCGACGCCCGCGCCGCGCTCGAAGACCGTAAGGCCTCCGATGCTCAGGTGCAGCCGATCGATCGCCATCTCGGCGCCGCTGTAGCCCAGCGCGCACACGATCCTGCCCCAGTTGGGGTCGCCGCCGTGGATCGCGGTCTTCACCAGGCTCGACGAGGCGACGGTTCGCGCCGCAAGCCGTGCGTCATCACCCGACGCCGCGCCGGCGACGCGCACGGTCAGCAGCTTCGTCGCGCCCTCGCCGTCTCGCGCGATCGACCGAGCGAGCCGCTGCGCCACCTCGAGCATCGCGCCCTGCAGCACGCCCGCCTCCGGGCTGCCGGAACCCACCGGCTTGTTGCCCGCGGCGCCGTTGGCCAGCATCAGGAACGTGTCGTTGGTGGAGCTGTCCCCGTCGACCGTGACCTGGTTGAAGCTCTGGTCGGCCACAGCCTTCACCATCGAGGCCATCAAGCCCGGTTCCACCGCGGCATCGGTCGTGATGTACGCGAGCATCGTGGCCATGTTCGGATGGATCATGCCCGAGCCCTTGCACATCCCGCCGATCCTTACCTGCACTCCGCCGAGGTCGACCTCGAGCTCGGCGAGCTTGGGCTTCGAGTCGGTGGTCATGATCGCGTGCGCCGCGTCCAGCCCGTGCGCAGCGTCCATGTCCGCGCACGCGTTGATGATCCCGGACTTGACCGCGTCCATCGGCATGTAGCGCCCGATCACGCCGGTCGAGCTCACGAGCACCTGGTCCGGGTCGAGGTCGAGATGGTCTGCGGTGATCTTCGCCATCAGCAGCGCGTCCTTGAATCCCTGCGCTCCGGTGCATGCATTCGCGTTGCCGGAGTTGACCACCAGGGCCTGCACTCGGTTGTGCTGCAGGTGCAGATGGTCGATCACGACCGAGGCCGACTTCACCTTGTTGGTCGTGAACACCCCGCCCGTGTCGCACACGCGCTCCGACTGCACCACGCACAGGTCCTTCTGCTGCCCCGAGGGGATGGCGGTCGCCCCCGCGGTGAACGCTTTGATCCCACACGACGCCGTGCCCGCGACGAAGCCGCGCGGGAATGTCACGGCCACTGGATCGCCGACTCCAGCGCCGCGCCGCGGTCGAACCCGAACGCGATGTTGAAGCACTCAATCCCCTGCCCCGACGCGCCCTTGACCAGGTTGTCGAGCGCCGCCGTCACCACGGCCTTCTCGCCCTGCGCGCCCACGTGGACGAGACAGAAGTTGGTGTGGCTCGCGAGCTTGGTGGCCGGGCTCTCCGCCACCACGCGCGTGAACGGCTGCTCGGCATAGAACTCCGCGTACGCGCCGCGCAGCTCTTCCACCGAACCCTTCAGGTCGAAGTAGCACGTGGCGAGGATGCCGCGCGTCATCGGCGCCAGGTGCGGCACGAACGTCAAACGCACGCCGTTGCGTGCGAGCGCCCGCAGCTCCTGGGTCACCTCGGGAAGGTGACGATGGCCCGCGATCGCGTACGCGCCGAGCGACTCGTTGACCTCGCTGAAATGCGCGCCGAGAACAGGCGAGCGACCGGCGCCGCTGACCCCTGACTTGGCGTCGACCACGATGTCCGATCCGACAAGTCCCGAGGCGACCGCCGGCGCGAGCGCGAGGATCGAGGCGGTCGAGTAGCAGCCGGGCACTGCCACCAGCTGCGCGCTCTTCAGCTCCTCTCCATGCAGCTCGGGAACCACACCGGGTACTGCGATGCGTCCCTCAGCCGGAAGTCGGCCGACATGTCGATCACGCGGGCCCCGCCCTCCAGCCAGCCGGCAGCCTTCGCGGCGCCGACATTGTGGGGCAGGCAGCTGAAGACCACGTCGGCCTTCGAGGCGTCGACCTCTGCCAGGAACTCGCCCTCGAGGCTGAGAAGCGGGAACGTCGAGGCCAGAGGCTTGCCCGCCAGCGATCGTGAGCTCAGCTGCTCGATCGCGACGTGCGGATGCCTCGCCAGCAGGCGCACGAGGGTCATGCCGGCGTAGCCATTGGCCCCCGCCACAGCAGCGCGGATTCGCGTGGTCACGAACGCATAAATATACAGACTTATACTTCGTTGAAGAAGCAGGACTCCGCGCCCGTGTGGCACGCCGGCCCCGAGGGCCGCACCTTCAGCAAGACGGCGTCCAGGTCGCAGTCCAGCCGCACGTCGACGACCTCCATGACGTTGCCGGACGTGCCGCCCTTCTCCCACAGGCCGCGCGTGCGCGAATGGAACCAGGCGCGCCCCGACTCCTGCGTCTTGGTCCACGCCTCCTCGTCCATGTAGGCCAGCATCAGCACCAGGCCTGTCTCGGCGTTCTGGACCACGGCCGGCACCAGGCCCTTCGAGAAATCGGGTTTCACAGCCTCACCTCCAGACCACGGCGAGCGAGCTCCGTCTTGACGCCCGCGATGGACACCTCGCCGAAATGAAATATCGACGCGGCGAGAGCCGCCTCCGCCCCGCCGATGGTCAGCGCGTCGTACATGTGCGCCGCGCCGCCGGCGCCGCCCGACGCGATCACCGGCACGCGCACCGCGGAGGTCACAGCCGCCAGCAGCCCAAGGTCGTAGCCGTCGAGCGTGCCGTCGCGGTCCATCGACGTGAGCAGGATCTCGCCCGCGCCGAGCCTCACGCCTTCCGCCGCCCACTCCACCGCGTCGCGCCCCGTGGCGCGGCGACCGCCGTGACTGAACACCTCCCAGCCCCCAGCCGCATCGCGCCGGCGCGCGTCGATTGCCAGCACCATGCACTGCGAGCCGAACACGTCCGCGCAGCGGGTGATCAGCGGCGGATCGGCAAGGGCCGCGCTGTTCAGCGACACCTTGTCAGCGCCGTGCGTGAGCAGCTCCGCCACATCGGAGACGCTCCGCACGCCGCCGCCGACGGTCAGCGGGATGAACACCTGGTCCGCGGTCCGCGCCACCGCGTCGAGCAGGATCCTGCGTCCCTCCGACGTCGCCGTGATGTCGAGGAACACGACCTCGTCCGCGCCCTGCTGGTCGTAGAAGGCAGCCAGCTCGGCCGGATCGCCGGCATCACGCAGCTCCTGGAAGCGCACGCCCTTGACCAC
>WNGN01010978.1_pt1 | contig 12035 bp, 10 predicted proteins | sample 5400561 | NCBI WGS metagenome assembly WNGN01 (sample SAMN13153379, study PRJNA577476) | soil metagenome | isolation source: 115 cm soil or saprolite under Garry oak tree replicate 2 | place: USA:California | collected 2016-06-15
GAGCGCCGTAGTGTTCCGGCGTCAGGATGTCAACGCGTAGCCGAAGGAGGGAGATCCGTGAAATCGCTAAGGCCAGGTGACGACAGCCCTGTGCGCCCATCGGGACAGACCAGCACAGACGGAGGGAACGGTGACGAGCGGTCCGCAGTGGTCGGCAACGAACGGCTGACTGCGCTGGCCAGCGCGGTGCTCCTCGTGCTGATTGTGGTTGAGCTCGTGAGCTCGGCGAGCCTGCGCACGCTGCTTCCCATCCATATCTTTATCGGGGTGGGCCTTTCCGGCCCGCTCGTCGTCAAGATCGGCTCGACCGGCTACCGCTTCCTCCGCTATTACACCAGGTCGCCCGCTTTCGTGCGCAGAGGCCCGCCCCACCTGGCGCTGCGGGTGCTGGCCCCGCTGCTCCTCGTCACGACCCTCGTAGTGATCGGCAGTGGGATCGGACTCGTGGTGACTGGCCCGGAGCAGGCTGGCCCACTCCTCCCTATACACAACCTCAGTGTCCTGGTCTGGCTCTCGATGATCGCCATCCATGTCTTCGCCTACATCTGGCGTACCCCACGTCTGGTCGCGGACGACTGGAGAAAACAATCCGGCAGGAGCCTTGCCCCAGGACGCGGGCTCCGGCTTGGCGTGAACATTGGCGCGCTGCTGGTCGGCGCGGTCGCCGCCATCCTCCTGTTCCCCAGTGCCACACCGTGGCTCGTCTGGAGTCAGACGAGCCAGATGGTCTCCGCCGCCTTGATCGCCGGCCTGATTATCGCCACACTGGTGCTCCTGGTCACCAGACCGTTCAGGTGGAAGTAGACGGACGGTGAGGCACGGGCAAAGAGAGCTATCGTCCAACTAGTCCCAGGGGCTCTATTCCCACCTCTGCACTCAGCGCTTCCAGTTCAGCACGCGTGGTGGCATCTACAGGTATGCCTTCTCTCGTCCGCTTTGCGCGCAGCTCTGCACGCCGCTCGCCAGGGATGCGAATGTGCTGTCCAGTTGCGGTTTCTGTCTCGCGAATGGCAGCCAGCATGCCACCTAAACGCGAGGTGTATTCTTCTGTCGACATAAGCGGCCCGAGATGGATCGCCAGGCACCACAAGCCTGCGTCGGTTGGAGCTGTCCAGTCATCGTAGGGGGAACGCACATGCGGTCCCCAACTTGATCCCGGTATGATAGCTGAGAGAATCTCGATCATCAGTGCCAGCGCGTATCCCTTCGCACCAGCCATAGGTAGTACAGCTCCTGCCAGGGCTGCCTTGGGGTCCGTCGTGGGACGGCCTTCCGCGTCAATGGCCCACCCTTCTGGGATTGGTTTGTCCTGGCGCGCTGCCATGATAATGTTGCCGCGTGCCACAATACTCGTAGCCATGTCTACCACCACCGGCGGCTCATTGGGTGTCGGGCCCGGTGCCGAAAATGCCAACGGGTTGGTGCCGAAAAACGCGACTCGCCCTCCCCACGGTGGTATTCCAGGTGGCGTATTGCATACCATGAGCGCTATACAGCCTGCTGCAGCCGCCCGCTCGGTATAGGCCGAAAGCGCAGCCGCGTGATTGGTGTGCGCAACGGCAACCATTCCTACACCCTGCGACTTCGCCAGTCGTACAGCCTCATCCATAGCTGCGGTTGCAGCAACAGGGCCGAGAGCATTGTCTGCATCGAGCAAGGCAAGGGCTGGAGCTGGATGGGTCCAGCGGAATGCAGGGCGAGCGGCAGCCAACCCCGCGCGCACACGCCGCGCATAGATGGCCAGGCGCGAAACGCCGTGTGTGTCGATGCCTTCCAGATTTGCCTCGACAAGCGCCCATGCGACCGTCTGGGCATCGGCCCTGCTTAAGTCTACAGCCTGAAGAATAGTGGTGACAAAGTCCTTCAGGACCGGAGCTGCTATATACGTTTCCTTCTCAAAGTCATCCGACATAATGCTCTACACCTCCGTTTATACTGCTCCGATCGCCCGTTCTCCAGCCAGCACCCGCAGCACGTCGGTGATGACCAGGCGCAAGGTGCTAGCATCTCAGCGACCATGATCATCGGGCTCTCTATCATCTCAACATTGTCAATGAGACGTTGTAACGGGTAAACGAGCGACTACTACGTCACAGAATTGTACCAGTTTGCCGCCATAAAGCGATCACGTTTACAGACAATATCACAGGGCGTTAACACTTTCGCATGTTCTCCTTTACAGCGAACGATTCTTCAGGTATACTCCTGGATTAGAGCTGTCCAAGTGGACAGCGCGGTATACTAAAAAAAGAAGAGGGAATGGTCCAGTGCGCGGTGCTCCGTTCTCTGTTGCAACAGAAAAGCGGCAGGCTTGCATGCCTCCATTCCCTGCAACACGCATGGAAAGGATCGACAAAACGATGCCCACAGCAGATTCAAAGACTCCCAAAATCGTTGGCAAAGAGGAACTCGCCCATCTGATCGCAGTCAGGGCTCATGTGGATCTGAAACAGGCCGATGCGATGCTGGACGCCTTGACGGACACCGTCCGCGAAGAAGTCGCCAAGGGGCACCAGGTGCGCCTCATGGGCTTTGGGTCGTGGAAGTTGACCGCGGTCTCGGCACGGACCATCAAATCCATCCGTGGTGGGACACCCATTCACATTCCTGCCGGCAAACGGGTCAGCTTCAGCACTGGATCGCTGCTCGCAGAGGCTGCAAAAGCACCCGCTCCTGCGAAACAGGCCCCCGCGTCCAAGCCCACCGCTAAAAAAGGAGCCAGATAAGATCATCGTGCCCCCACAGGGCACGACGCTCGACAGCAGCAGACGCTACCCAGGTGGCTTCTGCTGCTTCTCTGCCTCCCATCATGTCCACGTTCGCTTCATCTGTATCCCCTGTCGTGTATTTGCCACCCTCAGTGGATGAGCAGTTGCATTCATGAGGCTTTGTGGTAGCGTCTTCTCTTGCCAAAGCAGGGCTCTTTTCCCTGTGTATTTGGGCTTTGGTGGAGCAAGAGAAGATGCCAGGTGACAAGGGAAATAGCCGAATAGTCCGCAGGCGGCGTATTCACGCGTTAAAAGAATACTGATGTGACGTGGACTATGCAGTTATAATGTCCCTCATCCATCCATGTGGTGGTACAATGCGGATACGACGTCAGTTGTTACCCACCGCAAAGTAGTAGGCAATTGAGGCAGGTAAGATATGAGAGGTGAAGTATGATAACACGTACTGCCAGAGCAACCTATTACATCGCCATTTGTGTTTTTCTCGTCTGCTTGGTGGTTCTTGTCGTAAAAATGACATTTTGGCCTGTCTGTGGCGGTGGGTCAACTTGTGACGGATGGACTGTTGCAGGCCTGGTTGCAGCAGTTCTAGGAGTGAGCACAGCATTTTTAGGCATTCTCGGAGCTATTGCTCTCGCCGCCTGGTGGACCAGCCTGGATAAACGTGTTGAGGATCACGTAACACACCTCTTTACAGCGCAGATTCAAACAGTGCAGGACGCTCTCAATCACCTGAAAGAACGGGCTGATGAACTTCGAGGTAAGGTGGATGCTCTTGAAACGATCATACCTGAGTTAGAGTTGCGCATAAGTGCAGCACAAGCGAGCGCAACAAGAGCATTTGAGGCAAATATGTCAGGGTATTATCAAACACTGGAAGACCAGCGCAAACAGAATGAAAGCAGAGATACTCGGCATACACTCGAATCAGCCCCGGATCGGAGCGAGGAGGAGCACCCATGACAAAGCGCCAGATCGCCCTTGGAGTCATCTGCTTTCTTGTAGGTATCCTGGTTGGCATGGAGATAGCTGGAAATAGTGAATTGCTCGTTCGCATGGTCATCATCGTGGTAATTCTGCTGCTGCTCGTGTATCTGGCGCTGCCCTACCTGCCGCGAGCGATATCATCGAGGCGAGGTCCTGTGCAACGTACGTCGCAGAGGCGTTCGGGACGGAAGCCGTAAAGAGGACTAATTAGCCAGACGCTGACCCGTGGACGAAGCGGTGCGTTCGCAACGTGCGCCGCTGCTCGCCGAGATCACTGGAATGGCCAGGAATAGGAGCAGGGAGAGCCCTCCTCTGCGCGCCTTCGCGCCGTGGCTCAGAAGCGGGTGCCACATTCGGTGGGCAGTCCTGCTCTGTCCGGCCTGGTTAGTGTTTGTCAGGCTGGTAGGTGAGTACCACGACGCCTGAACTGAAGGTCCTGGTCTCGACCAGTCTTAGCACCTTCTGCTCGCTCCCCTCAGGGAAGAGACGCTTGCCGCTGCCCAGCACAACAGGAAAGACCATGAGCCGATATTCGTCGATGAGGTCCCGCTCGTGAAGTGTGCGGACCAGTTCGCCACTGCCGAAAATCACCATGTCCTGACCGGCCTCCTGCTTGAGTCTGGACAGCTCTTCCGCCAGATCGCCCTTGATCAGAGTGGCATTCCAGGTCACCTCAGAGAGGGTCGTGGACACCACGTACTTGGGCAGGCTGTTCATGCGCTCCCCATACGCCCCTGTCCCAGGCATGTTCGGCCAGGCGGCAGCAAACCCTTCATAGGTCCGGCGGCCTAGCAGAAGCGCATCGCAGGCGAAGAGTTCCTCGAATTTATACTGCTGCTGATCTGCACCCCCAAATCCAAAGCTCCAACCGCCGTGTTTGAACCCTTCAGCGCCGCCAGGATCTTCCATGACGCCATCCAGCGTCACGTACTCGGAAACAATGATCTTTCTCATGCTGTTTTCCTTCTTTCTTTCGTCGATACAATGTTGCTTGCAATGTGCCAGTGCGCGATTTCCATCAGGGCCTCCCGACGAGAGAAACCGCACAACCATTGCTTTAGTGAGAGTATACCTGAGGGCGATCCAGAACACATCCCTTGAACAAGGTGTCATGGCTACGTATCTTTAGCAAGCAAAAGGCGAAAGAGGGCAAGGGGTTCTACGTAGAATCAGGTAGACGATGATCAGGCTGCATGGATGGTGCGGAGTGGCGGGTTAGCTCAGGTGCTGTTCGAGCGCATAGCGTGTGGCAGCGACTCTAGAGGAGACCTGGATTTTCCCATAGATCGCCTTCAGGTGGGTGTTGACCGTGCGTGGACTGATGATGAGCTGTGCGGCGATCTGGGCGTCAGTCAGTCCCTGAGCCAGCAGGCGCAACACCTCCACTTCGCGCCCCGTCAGCCCGTCAGGATAGGTGGGCGGCGATTTCGCTGGTGGAGTTGAAGGTGTCTCTCGTAGGGTCGTCACGGGTCCGCGAGCTGCAAGGGCTTGCTCCCAGGTCATGCCACATCCCTCGGCCCACGCAGCCGCAAAGGCTTTCTCACCCAGGTGGGCACGTGCGGCAGCGACGGAGCGCTCGTAGTCGGCACGGTAGACGGGTGGCAAGGGCGTGCCGAAGGAGTCGCGCAGGGCTGCCGCTGCTGCCCACAGCCGCACTGCCCATGTCGTCTCACCCTGCGCCACGGCCACGACGGCCAGACCTTCGAACGTGGGAGCAATATCCACGACGGCCAGACCTCGAAGCAGGCTCTCTTCATACACCGTACGTGCTGCTGTATGGTCACCTCCAACGGCGAGGACCTTTCCGAGAAGAGAGCGCGTCGAGGCTAGCATTCCCTGATTCCCGACCTCCTGCCAAAGCATGTGGCTTTGTTCAATCAGCAGGCGTGCGGTCGTCGTCTCACCTTGAGCGAGGGCGATCTCCCCCTGGAGAGCGAGCGCAAGCGCTTCAGTACTCGTGATGCCCGTTTCCGAAGCCCTCGCGAGAGCCTCCTCTACCAGGGTCTGCGCTCTCACGAGATCACCTTGCCAAAACACCACCTGGGCCAGGGTCATGAGCGATATCGCCACCCCAGTGGTGTCGCCCCATTCCCTGAACATCTCTACCGCTTGCTCTGCGAGTGGGTGGACCCTGGCATACTCCCCCTGGTAGAGGATCACCAGAGCCAGAGCGTTGAGCGCCCAGGCAGTGAGGGTCTTGTCGCCGGCCTCCCTGAGGAACACCAGGCTCTCCTCGAACAGCGAGCGCGCCGCTGCCAGATCCCACCGCGCGAAAGCGACATGGGCCAGGTGAAAGGTGGCATCGCCCATCCCCTTTGTGTCTCCGATCCCTCGGAACAGCGCCAGACTTTCCTGACACAGCACTTCTCCCCGCTCGACGTGGCCCAGGGAGCCGGCCAGGCTCCCAGCAGCCCACAGTGCTCTGGCGCGCAGTGGCACCGCCACTCCCTCATGTCTTTCCAGTGCCCGCTCCAGCAAGTTCCACCCCTCATGCATGTGTTCGTGTGCGTACCAGAACCACCACAGGGCGCACCGCCTGCTGCGGACTGTGCCACGCCAGTTCCGCTGCTTCTGCCAGCGCCAGGTAATAGGCCGCATGAGCCTGGTGCGTGACCTCCGCCTCCCCAGGTGCAGCGAGCGCCTCTCGCCCATATTCACGGATGGTCTCCAGCATCACGAAATGCGGCTCTGCTGCCTCTTGCTCGGTCTGCTGCAGCAAACTCTTGTCGATGAGGGACGCTGCGCCATCCAACACCGAGATTGCAGGAGTCTGGGTGTCCAGGGCAGCACAGACCGCCTCAATGGCCTGGAGGGTGCAGCCACCGACAAAGACGGAGAGCCGCCGGAAGAGCCGCTGCTCATCGGCGTCGAGCAACTGATAGCTCCAGTCGATGGTCTTGCGCAGCGTCTGCTGCCGCGCTGGTGCGTCGCGTCCACCGCTCGTCAACAGCGCCAATCGCTGGCCCAGCCGAGCGAGTAGCGCTGGTGGAGGCAGCAGTTTGATGCGGGCGGCGGCCAGTTCAATCGCCAGAGGCAAGCCATCCAGGCGGGCACAGATTTCGGCGACGGCCGGGGCAGTGGCATTGCTCACCTGGAAATCGGGCTTGAGCGCCTGGGACCGCGCGATGAAGAGCGCCACCGCCTCATACTGCGACAGCGTCACAAGGTCGGGCAGGTGTTTGAGATCGGGCAGCGAGAGCGGCGGGACGGCAAACTCGTGCTCAGCCGAGAGGTGGAGCACCGCACGGCTGGTCACCAACAGCTTGAGGTGTGAGCAGCGCGCCAGGAGGTCCGAGAGCCTGGGTGCGGCGCTCACCACCTGCTCGAAGTTGTCGAGCACCAACAGCAGCAGCTTCTCCTGCAGAAAGGCTTGCAGTTGTTCCACCATCGACCGCGTGGGGCTCTCTTTCACACCCAGCGTCTGGGCCACGGTAGGCACAACCAGTTCGGCATCGCTGATGGGAGCCAGGTTTACGAAATAGATGCCATCGGTGAAGTGGTCACTGAGTTCGGCGGCCACGTGCAGGCCCAGGCGCGTTTTGCCACTGCCGCCGGGTCCGGTCAGGGTCAGCAAACGCACATCTTCGCGCAGCAGGAGCTGCTGCACGGCGGCGACTTCCCGCTCGCGCCCAATGAGCGGTGTGGGCTGAACGGGCAGGTTGTGTGGGTGGATGTCGAGGGTCAAGAGGGGCGGAAAATCGTCGGGCAAGCCGGCGATGACGAGTTGGAAGAGATGGCTCTGCTGCTGTAAGTCCTTGAGGCGATGCTCCCCCAGGTCTCGCAAGCTCACTCCATCGGGCAGGGTGTGCTCCACCAGGTGCCGCGTGGTCTGCGAGAGCAGCACCTGGCCGCCGTGCCCCACACTCATCAGGCGCCCCACGCGGACGCGCACCGCAGCTCCTTCGGGCCAGGCATGCGAGGCAAGGGCACGTTGGGCGGCCACGGCAGCCGAGACGGCATCGGTGGCACGCGCAAAGGCGAAGAGGCAGGCGTCTCCCTGGGTATCGACTTCGTGCCCGTGAGACTGCTGGAAAGCCGTGCGCAGCACCTGCCGGTACTGAGCCAGCACACGGCTATACTGCTCCCCTACGTGTTGCAGCAGGAGCGTCGACCCCTCGATATCGGTGAAGAGCAGCGTGATCGTTCCTGCCGGTACATCAAGCACGCGAGACTTCCTCCAACCAGGAAACCAAAAAAACCCAGCGGTACAGAGACCGCGAGTCACAAGGACGAACTCGATCATCTCTCCGCATTATACCTCGTCATCGAGAGAGCAGTGATCCAACTTTGAAATCGTCTCGCATACTTCCTCATTCTTATTATCACAAACAGGTCACTAAACAGCATGACATTTGTCATGTCCACAACACGAGAAATTTCACTTCTCACAGGCCGAAAGCCTCGGCTATACTTTCTCTATCATATCTACTACGAGACTGTTTCGTGCATTGAAGGGGGCCGGAAGTCGAGGTTTGCCATACGAGGTGGGTTCCAAAAGGATAAGTTTCATCTCACGCCTGCTGTGTGTCTCCGTGAGGGGATCACCCCAAGCCGCGCTCCGGCCTGCTGCTGGGACACGCAAGGGTGCTCGGGCCATGAGAAGCGTATGCATTCACACAAAGGAGAACATGTCATGAAAAGTTTTCGCCAGGAACCAGGGCCGAAACCGGAGCCAGCAGAAGATACCGTTTCCCTGGTGCTGCCGCTTTCCGCTCTTGATCGAAGTATGCTCCCCGAGGTTGGCGGCAAGGCGGCTAACCTCGGAGAACTGATTCGTGCGGGATTTTCGGTGCCAGCAGGGTTCTGCGTCACCACCGCTGCCTATGCACGCGTGTCATCTCGTGCTGGGCTTGACACCTATCTTTCGGGACTGGAGGCTGTTTCACGCGAGGAAAGCGCACGTCAAATCGAGCTGGCCACCGCCATTCGCACCGTCTTGTGTCAGACACCTCTCCTGCCAGAGGTCATTGAGGCCGTCACCTCAGCCTACCAGGTCCTCTCTTCAGGAGAGCCCATCCCGGTCTCCGTTCGTTCCTCGGCGACCGCCGAAGACCTGCCAGAGGCCTCCTTTGCCGGGCAGCAGGAGACCTTTCTCAATGTGATCGGCAGCGAGGCGGTACTCGCCGCCGTCCAGCGTTGTTTTGCCTCGCTGTGGACCGACCGCGCCACGCAGTATCGTACCAGCCTGGGCATTGCTCCTCGGAACGTGCGCCTGGCTGTCGTGGTGCAACGGATGGTGGAGGCAGAGGTGGCCGGCGTCCTCTTCACGGCCAATCCCCTCACCGGGAAACGTCGTCAAACGATAATCGATGCCAATCCCGGCCTGGGAGAGGCCGTCGTTTCCGGTGCGACCAACCCGGATCATTTTGTGGTGCAGACCACCACAGGCGAGATTGTCGAGCGCCGCCTGGGCGACAAGCAGGTGCTGATCCAGGCCGCGGCTGGAGGTGGCATCCAGAAGATCGAAGCAGGAGCATCCCCTACGAGCGCCTGTCTCTCTGATGAGCAGATCCGCGCGTTGGCAGCGCTTGGGGCGCGCGTCGAAGCGCTCTATGAGACCCCCCAGGACATCGAGTGGACCATCGATCCTTCCGGCCAGATGTTCCTGCTCCAGGCACGACCGATTACGACCCTGTTTCCCCTCCCGGCTGAGGCTCCATCCACTGATGAGAGTCTCCGCGTCTACCTGGCCTTTGGCGTCCAGCAAGGCACCTATCGCCCCTTCACGCCCATGGGCCTTTCTGCACTCCGACTCCTCGCGTCCGGGTTTCTGACGCTCATTGGCTTCCCGCTACGCGATCCTCTCGCTGGTCCTCGCTTCGTGACAGAAGCCGCCAGTCGGCCGTTCTTCGAGGTCACCGCCGCGTTGCGCAGCCCCTTTGGGCGTCGCTTCCTCCTGGAGGCCATGCGAGAGGCGGAGGTCCACGCGGCCACCAGCTTCGAGCACCTGGTGACGGATTCACGGCTCTCGCTCCGCGAAACGCCGCGGCGTGTGTTTGGGCGTGCGCTCGTGCTCCTGCTCGCGCGCACCCGTTTGCCCTGGTATCTGCTGCAGGCGTTCCTCGCGCCGAAAGCCGCCAGTCGGCGGGTGCAGCGCTTCGTGGAACAGCTACGCAACGCCCACCAGATCGATGCGTCAGCCGATGCGGCTGCCCATCTTGCCACCGCGGAGCGCCTCCTGCTGCACTGCCTGCGCCTGGCTTTTCGCGTCTCACCAGTCATGCTCGCGGGCATGCTGAGCTTTGCCTTGGCCCGGCGGATGCTCGGTGAGCTGGCCTCGGAGCGTGAGTGCCAGATCGTCCTGGGCGGCTCGCCCGCGAATCCCACGACCCAGATGAATCTAGCGCTCTGGAGGCTTTCCCAGGAGATCCGGGCGGATGCGACAAGCAGGCAACTGCTCCAGAGCCTGCCAGCCGCTCGATTGGCACAGGGCTATCAGCAAGGACGACTCCCCGCTCCCCTGCAACAGGGCCTGGCAAGCTTCCTCCAGGAGTACGGGCACCAGGGAGTCTGTGAACTTGACCTGGGCGTGCCACGCTGGTCGGAGGACACCACTTACGTGCTTGACCTCCTCACTGGCTACCTGGAGATGGCGGAGAGCGCACCCGCGCCGGATCTCCAACTCAAACGCGCCGGACGTGAAGCTGCCGCGATGATCGCGACGCTTGCGCAGCGCGCCAGGCACAAGCACTGGCTCCGCGGGCGACTGGCGCGCTTGTGCCTGCAACGTGCCCATGCCCTGGCAGGTTTCCGCGAGATGACGCGCTTTGTCGCAGGGCTGTTCCTGGCACAGGCACGCAAACTGCTCTGGCCGGTCGGAGAGGAGTTAAGCCAGGCCGGGAGGCTGAAAGAGGCCGCAGATATCTTCTTTCTCACCTTTCCCGAAGCACATGCAGCACTGACCGGAGCGGACCTGCGGGAGCACGTGAGCGAGCGACGAGCCGCCTTCGCACGGGAGCTCGGGCGCCGTCATGTGCCACTCGTCCTGCTCTCGGATGGCACCGAACCCACGGCTCAGCCACAGACAACCCAGAGCACCCGGTCAGAAGGAACGCTGCAGGGAACCCCCGCGTCCCCTGGGATGGTGACGGCGCCCGCGCGGGTGATCCTTGATCCTCACGATGCCCGCCTGAAACCCGGCGAGATCCTGGTGGCTCCCTCGACGGACCCCGGTTGGACACCACTGTTCCTCAAGGCGGCGGGACTGGTGATGGAAGTGGGGGGAGCAATGGCACACGGCGCGATTGTGGCGCGCGAGTATGGCATTCCTGCCGTCGTTGGCGTGGCGGGCGCAACCGAGCGGATTGCGACCGGCAGCCGCGTGACGCTGGATGGCACCGCCGGCACGGTCGTGATCGAAGGAAACAGCGTCGAGCAAGACCTGCCGTGATGAGGCGATGGTGCAATGAGGTCCCAAGAACCGTACGTGTTGCAGCAGGCAAACAGGAGGGATCAAGGGATGGTTATGAGAAGGCAAGGAGAGTACACCTTAGCAATCGCGGATCTTACACACTCTCGATGAGGCTCGCTTGCTTATCGGGATGTGACACTCGTATACAGAGACACAAATCATCATGTGGTTGAGATAGTGAGGGTCCTCTAGAACCACGCCCGACTCCTCATGAATTCGAGTTCAGGCGAGCCTCAGGCAAGGTCGGCTCAAACAGTTCGATGGGGTTCCCGGAAGGATCGTCGACGAGAATTTGCTTGCCGCCAATGCCGGTAACGATATCGTTACGAAAGTGGGCTCCCGCCTTGCGCAGCGCCTCAACGGTGGTGGCGAGATCGTCGACTTCAATCGAGAAGCGGTTCCAGCCTCCCGGCTCGGGCCTGGTCCCATCAGGCATTGACTGGCCGCCGCCACCCGCCGGATTCGGTGCGCTGAGGACAAGACGGAGATCGCCTCGTGAGAGCATGGCAAAGGCAGGAGCCGGATGCATCTCTTCATGGAAGCCCAGATGCTGGCAGTAGAACGCGATTGCAGAGTCGACATCATGGACGATGTAGCGGACCTGAACGGTGGCCATTGAGTGTTTCTCCTTTCCTCACTCCTGAAGCGAGGCTGCTAGAGTAGTTCCAGCAAATATGACTCTAGATGTCTCCACTTTTTTCTGCTGTCTACTCTTTGTATCTGTAATCATGAAACGCCTGTTCGTAAGATAACATAGGAGCTCCAGAACATCAAGCGCCTCCAGAAGATTACCAGGGCTTTCTCATTCTCTTTTTTCTACTCCGATTCTGCCCGTTGGAGTGGAGGCTGCTCAGATGAAGACCCACCTATGAGAAGTGGAGGTAGCCACTTGAGCATTGGGAAGCACT
>WNGN01002661.1_pt1 | contig 12025 bp, 11 predicted proteins | sample 5400561 | NCBI WGS metagenome assembly WNGN01 (sample SAMN13153379, study PRJNA577476) | soil metagenome | isolation source: 115 cm soil or saprolite under Garry oak tree replicate 2 | place: USA:California | collected 2016-06-15
CTGACCGTCATTCACGCCAACGCGACACTTCTCTCCGCCAAGAATTTCTCTCCGCCAAAGCCATAAAATCAGGGAGACAGCATTATGCTCGCAGGTAAGAAAGTCGTCGTCGTCGGAGGCTCCTCCGGTATCGGTCTTGCGACCGCCGAGCTCGCCAAGCGGGAAGGGGCCGATGTTATTGTTGCATCCCGTAACGTCGACCGCCTGGATGCGGTTGCAGCCAGGTTGAACGCCATCGCGATCCCGGCCGACGTCACCAGTGATGAAAGCATCGCCAGTCTTTTCCGTCGCTGCGGCCCGGTCGATCACGTCGTGGTCACCGCCGCGCAACTCCGTACCGGACCTTTCAAGACCGTTTCCATGGAGGACGTGCACGCCACGATGGAAAGCAAGTTTTGGGGCGCCTGGCGTGTTGCGCGCGCGGCAGACATCCGTCCGGGTGGATCGCTCACGCTGGTCTCCGGCTATTTGAGCGTTCGTCCGCGGCCCAACTCCGCCATTGTCGGCGCCGCCAACGGCGCGCTGGAGTCGCTGGCGCGTAGTCTCGCGCTCGAACTTGCGCCGGTGCGCGTCAACGCCGTCTCGCCCGGGATCATCGACACCCCGATCCGCGCCGCCATGCCGGAAGAGGCGCGCCGCGACATGCTCGCCAAGACGGCAGCCTCCTTGCCGGTCGGCCGCGTCGGCGCAGGTGAAGATATCGCGCGGCAAATCCTCGCCTTCATGACGATCGGCTTTGCGACGGGATCGATCGTCTATGTCGATGGGGGCGCCCTGATCACCTGAGCTTCAGGTCGAACCGTGATTGCCTTGAATGACGCAAGATCTTCAAAGATTGGTGGTCGTCGGACACGGAGCGGCCGGTCTCGCAGCGGCACTTGCAGCCGCCGAGCAGGCGCGCAGCCGCGGCTTGCGCATCGAGATTACCTTGCTCGAAAAATCGCGCAAGGCCGAAGCCGGCGGCAATACCCGCTGGAGTCCTGCATATATGCGGCTCGACGCACCCGATCGGCTTGCACCCGGCTTTGAGGACGATATGCAGCAGGTGTCGGGTGGATTGGCCGATCCAGTCTATTTCCGGACGCTGGCGGAGAACGCGGTTCAGACCATTGGATGGCTCCAGAGCCACGGCGTCGAATTCGCCATTCCGGTCTATTATCTCAGTGCCGGCCCGGCCCGTATCCAGCCGGTCGGAGGCGGCAGCGCCATCGTCGAAAAACTCGTCGCCGCTGCGCAAGTGGCAGGGGTGAAGGTTCTCTACGAAACGGGGTGACTGCTTTGGTGATGGCGGAGGGGCATCGCGTCTGTGCCGTGGAGACGCAATCCAGCCATGGCGTCACGACAGCGCTCAAGGCCGACGCCGTCATTTTTGCCTGCGGCGGATTTCAGGGTAATTCCGCGATGATGAGGACGTATTTCGGGCCCGAAGCCAAAAACCTGAAACTCATTTCTCCGGGCACGTGTTTCGACACCGGCGATGGCATACGCATGGCCTTGGACCAGGGCGCAAGCGCTTCGGGCGATTGGAACGGCATGCATATCGAGCCGATCGATCCGCGCAGCCAAAACTCCGCGCCGGTCGTGCTGGTGTATCCTTACGGGATCGTCGTCGATCAGGACGGCCGTCGGTTCTTCGACGAAGGCGGCGGCCCCGTGCACGAGACATGGGAAGTGTTCTCTCGTGATATCCACTTCGTGCGGAAGAACGGTATCGCCTATGCGATCCTCGACTCCCATCTGTTCGATATCGAAGGCTATCAGCGCGCGATCAGGTCGGAAGTGCCGCCGTATCAAGCCGAGACTCTCGAAGGGCTTGCGGCGCAGATCGGAATTCCCGCCCGCCATCTGAGAGAGACGGTCGATACGTTTAATGCCGCCGCCAATGGCGACGTTGCGCGGTTCGATGCGGCGCGCTGCGATGGATTGGCGGCGGCTGACACATTGGACCCGCCGAAATCGAACTGGGCCCGAGCCATCACGAAGCCGCCATATCTCGCATACCCCTGGTCGGCGCCATCGCCTACACATTTGGCGGTCTCGCCACCAATGAGAAAGCGGAAGTCCTGGGCAAGCGTGGGCCGATGCCGGGCCTCTACGCTGCGGGAGAGATCACCGGGCATTTTTACGGAACTGCGCCGAATGCGGTTTCGGTGCTTCGCGCTTTGGTTTTTGGAAAAATTGCAGGCCGAGAGGCTGTTGACTTCATGAACACCCGTGCGGACTAGGACCAAACAGACAGGGAGAAACCACCATGGTCTCAGAAGATAGCGGCGCCTTCATTCGCAATATCGCCGAAGTGCCCTGGCGCGAATTTCCCAATCACTTCGGCGGCGCGTTGTCGAAGCCTCTGGTGATGCCGGAGACGGCGGGCTCGCGTCACCTCGACTACCGGATTTCGATGTATCAGCCGATGGCGCGTGTTGCCCGGCACAAGCATCAGGTTCAGGAGCAGATCTATCACGTGCTCGAAGGCGAGGGGCTGATGGAGATTGCCGGCAAGAATCACGTCGTGCGCAAGCACGATTTCATCTTTCTGCCGCCCGGCGTCGAACACGCGATCTCGAATTCGGGTCTGGTCGACCTGGTGTTCCTGGTGATCACCTCGCCGGTGTCAGACGACGGCAAAGCCGTCTGACCCCGGCTGCAACCGCGCGGCCCCGAGACATGTTGGCTTCCGAGGTTTATGATGTCGTCGTGATTGGCGCGGGCGCCGGTGGCATGACGGCTGCCGCGGTCGCCGCCGCCGAGGGACTGAGCGTCCTCCTGATCGAAAAAACCGAATTTATCGGAGGAACGACCGCGTGGTCGGGCGGAATGGTCTGGATTCCGGCCAACGCGAAGATGAAGCATGCAGGCATCGACGACAGCCTGTCCAATGCCGCTGACTATCTCGCCGGCACCGTTCCCGAAACTGAAAACGCCGACTTGCGAGCTGCATTTCTCGCAAATGGTCCGGAGGCGGTCGAGTATCTCGAAGCGAATACCGAGGTCCGGCTTCAGCCGGTGAAAACATATCCTGACTATTATCCGGAGAAGCCGGGAGCCATGGCCGGTGGCCGCGTGCTCGAGCCCGTCACCTTCGATGGCGCCCGTCTGGGCGTGAACTTTGGGCGGCTGCGCCCGCCGCTGCCGGAATTCACGCTGTTCGGCGGCATGATGGTCAACCGGCTCGACATCCCGCACCTTCGCAAGTTCGGGCGCTCGTTTCGCTCGACCCTGCGCTCGATGCGTCTGGTCTCGGAATATGCGCTGCAGCGTCTTCGCGCGCCCAGGGGGACGACGCTGCATTTGGGCAATGCGCTGGCAGCGCGCCTGTATGCGTCGCTGCTGGCGCGAAACGTCGACATTTGGTTCGGGGCGACCGTTGAGCACTTGGTGACCGAAGGCGATGCCATCAGCGGTGTGTGTATCAACGATTCATCCGGGAGCCGGTCGATCGTCGCGCGCAAAGGCGTGGTGCTGGCGACCGGTGGCTTCTCTCACGATGCAGGCCTTCGCGCGCGGTTCTTTCCCGGCGGGGCGGGCGCGGTGTCCGCCGCGGCTCCCGGGGGAAGCGGCGACGGCTTGCATGCCGCGATTGCCGCGGGCGCGAGCATGAATACGCGCGTCGCAAGCCCCGCTTATTGGGTGCCAGCGTCACTGTTTCAGCGCGCGGACGGCAGCCAGGGCGTTTTCCCGCATACGGTGACCGACCGGGCCAAGCCCGGCATCATTGCGATCAATGCGTCGGGACGACGTTTCGTCAACGAAGCGTTGTCATACCACGAGTTCGTCCTCGCCATGCTGCGCGACGGAAATGACGCCGCGGGTCGATCGTTTTACCTGGTCTGCGACCGCCGTTTTCTCTGGACCTACGGGCTTGGCCGGATTCGGCCGTTCACGCTGCATCTTGGGCGGTACATCAAAAGCGGCGAATTGATCGAAGCGCCCAGCATCGAGGCGCTCGCCGTTTCGATCGGTGTCGAAACATCAGCGCTCTCGACCACCGTGGACAAATACAACGCGCATGCGCGGGTGGGGCTCGACCCGGAATTCGGACGCGGCACGTCAATCTATCAGCGTCACCTCGGCGACGCCGGCCACTCGCCGAATCCATGCGTCGCACCGATTGAGCGGGCACCGTTCTACGCGCTTCGGATCTATCCGGCGGACCTCGGCACCGCGATCGGCCTGCAGACGGATTGCCATGCACGGGTTCTCCGAAACAATGGCACCGTCATTGCGGGCCTGTATGCCTGCGGCAACGATATGGGTTCGATCATGAACGGAAATTATCCGGGACCGGGCATTACGCTCGGGCCGGCGCTGACATTCGGCTACATCGCCGGCCGGCACCTGGCGCAGACGGCTCCAGAGGCGCGTGCCCAAGAAAAGAGACAAGAAAAGGGACACGAGAGGGGACAAGCATGAAGCACGTTGCCGCAGGTTTTGGCGTCAATACATACTCCTACATTTTCGACGGCAGTGCCGCCGATACCGTCGCGCGGCTTGCGGACCAGGGCTATGGCGGGGTCGAGCTGATGTTCTTTCCCGGCCATCTCTGGCCGGCCGAGCTTGACGCCTCCGCGCTCAGGGCTTTGCGCAAACTCTGCGAAGCGCGGCTGCGACTGGTGGCCGTCAACATGCCCAATGTCGACATGAATATCGCCGCGGCGGCGGAGGAAATGCGCAGCTACACCCTCGATTTGCTGGTGCAGTTCGTTCGCTGTGCCGGCGAACTGGGAGCAGGCGGGATCATTGTCGGTCCCGGCAAGGCCAATCCGCTGTTTCCCATGCCTCGCGAGCGTATGATCTCCCATTTCTATCGCGCGCTTGATACGCTTGCGCCGCTGGCGCGGCAGGCCGGCACCCGGCTTTTCATCGAGAACATGCCGTTCGCCTTCCTGCCGGATGCGGAGGCACTGATGAACGTTGTCGATGGTTATGGGGACGAGAGCATTCGTGTGATCTACGACGTGGCCAACGCTCACTTCATTGGCGAAGCCCCCACGGACGGACTGCGGCGTGTCAGCGACCGGCTCAGCCTGGTTCATTTTTCCGATACGACCCGGCAGAGTTACAAGCACGATCCTTTGGGGTGCGGAGATGTTCCGCTCGCGGGCATCCCGTCTGCCATGAACGCGATCGGATACAGCGAGCTGCCGATGCTGGAAGTCATTTCGCTCAACCCGGATGCTGACATCGCCGATAGCTGCAGGCGTCTCCATGCAGCGGGGTTTGGCCGCGATGCCTGATCAGGTTGGACTTGTCATCGGGCCGACCGGTGCGACCGGTGGTCCCATCGCCGCCGCGCTCGCGCGTCGTTCCGGATGGCGTGTCTACGGCATGTCACGCACAGCTCCGCTCCATGAGATGCCCTTTACACATCTCGTTGCCGATCTGACCGACCCTGCGTCTTGCCGGCGCGCGCTGGCAACCATCGAACCGGTGACGCACGCCTTCTTCGCCGCCCGCGCGCCGTTTCGGGAAGGCGGCGTCGAGGACGTCGAGGGCAATGTCGCCATGCTGGCCGCGACGCTGGACGCGCTTGCGACGCGTGCCGACGCACTTGAGCATGTTCACCTGCTCGAAGGCATCAAGTGGTACGGCATGCACCTCGGCCCGTATCCGACCCCATCGCGCGAAGACGATCCCCGGCATTTGCCGCCCAACTTCTATTACGATCAGCAGGATCTTTTGAGCGCGCGGGCAGCTAATGCGCGCTGGAGCTGGTCGGCGTCGCGGCCGTCCTACATCTGCGACTTCGCGCCCGACCGCGCCAGAAATCTCATTACCGTGCTCGGCACCTACGCGGCGATTTGCCGGGAACTCGACGTGCCCCTGGACTTTCCCGGAAGCGCCGCCGGCTATTCCGTGCTGTCCGAACTATCGGACGCGACCTGTCTCGCCGAAGCGATCGTGTTTATCTCCACGCATGATTCAGGAAAGAATGCGGCGTTCAACGTCACCAACGGCGACAGTTTTCGCTGGTGCCAGGTCTGGCCGCTGCTGGCGCAATGGTTCGGCATCCCCTGCGGCGTGCCGCGCCATATGAAGCTCGCAACCTGGATGGCCGACAAGGGGCCTGTCTGGGACAGGATCGTGGCGCGGCATGGGCTGGAGCCGCGCTCGCTTGAAAGCCTCGCGTCGTGGGAGTTTGCCGATTTCGTGTTCGCGAAGGAATGGGATCTTCTGACCGATACCGGCCGTCTGAGGCGTGCAGGGTTCAATGCATGTGTCGATACAATCGCCATGCTGCGCGATCAGCTCAACCAATATCGCGAGGCAAGGCTGCTGCCGCGCTAGACACAAACCCGGTCCTGAGTTTCCGGAGACCCCGAAATCGCTACTATCGGGCTCCACTTAAGGTCCATCCGGGGAATTCCCGCTCAATCAGCAGGAGGCGACCAATGAAAACAAGCTTCAAATGGCATCTCGCAGTTCTGGCCGTCGGCCTTGCCGTGCCGACTGCCGCTTTCTCGCTCGAAGCCGGCACTCGCGAGGTACCGGCCAAGGAAATCCTGGTACCGGCTGCCGACGTTAGCCTGCAGGAGCAATCCCTGATCGGCGCACCGCTTCCACCGTTCTGGAACGATCATCCCAAGGATGCCGCCGCATGGAAGCTGCTGATCAACACGCGCGCTGACCAGATCATCAAGACGTTGCCGGGCATGCGCGAGAAGTTCGGCGTTAAATCCGAACAGGTGACGATCGCGGGCGTGAATTGCTACATCCTCACTCCCGACAACATTCCCGAACAGAACCGCAATCGCCTGCTGGTTCATGTGCATGGAGGCGGGTACGTCTTCGCCCCGGCAGAGGCCGCAACGCGCGAGGCGATCCTGATGGCGGGCTTCGGCAAGTTCAAAGTGATCTCGATCGACTATCGCATGCCGCCGGATTTTCCGTATCCGGCTGCGATGGACGACGCGATGGCGGTGTGGAAGGAGGTCGTAAAGACGAATGATCCGAATAAGATGGCGATCTTCGGCACCTCGACCGGCGGCGGGATGACGCTCGCGATGGTGCTGCGCGCCAGGACGGAAGGACTGCCGCTGCCTGCCGCCACGGCGCCCGGCACCCCATGGTCGGACATGACCAAGACTGGCGACACCTTCTTCACCAACGAGAAGGTCGACAACATCCTGGTCAGCAACGACGGCTGGCTCGGCGATGCCGCGAAGCTCTATGCCAACGGCCATGACCTGAAGGATCCGCAACTTTCGCCTGTTTATGGCGACCTGTCCGGTTTCCCGCCGACCATTCTCACATCGGGCACGCGTGACCTGTTCCTGTCCAATACGGTACGCGTGCATCGCAAGCTGCGTCAGGCCGGCGTTGTCGCTGATCTCCACGTGTTCGAGGGCCAGTCACATGCGCAATATGCGGGCGATCCCGGTGCGCCTGAGACGAAGGAGCACTTCGGCGAGTTGACGGCGTTCTTCGACAAGTATCTGGCGAAGTAGGCCTTCGCTAATGTGCCAGCGCCACTTCGCCCGATGACTGCTCTCGCTTCGCATCGATACGCAGGCTCACGACGACAGCTGCGCCAATGACAGCGCACCCGGCGAGCAGGAGCAGCCCGACTGTGAAGTCGCCAGTTCGATCCTTTAGATAACCCATCGCATAAGGACCGGCGAACCCGGACAGATTGCCCAGCGAATTGATCGCCGCAATCCCGGCCGCGGCCGACGCTCCGGTCAGGAAGCTCGCCGGCAGCGGCCAGAACATCGCCGGTACCGACGAGACGCCGATCTGCGCAAAGCAAAGCAGCGCCATGACGATGATGGGATTTGACACAAGCCCGGACACCCCGATCCCGATCGCGGCCATTAGCAGCGCCACCGCGACGTGGCCTTTTCGCTCCATGGTGCGGTCGGAGTGCTGACCGAGCAACACCATGCCTACGCCGCCGAAGATAAAAGGCACAGCGGCCAGCAATCCGGTCTGAGTGTCGCTCACGCCAAAGTTCTTGATGATGGTGGGCAAGAAGAAGGCAACTCCGTAGCTCGCCGCATTGAGGCAGAAATAGACTAAAGCGCAGAGCAAAATGCGGACGTCCGTGAGGGCCTGAAACAGGGAGAGATGTTCGATCCTCTCCTTGTTGCTTTTCTCGGTTGCTTGCACGTTCTCCAGCCACGCGATCTCATCTTTCTGCAGCCAGCGGGCCTGGCGCGGGAAGTCGGTCAGATAGAACAACACGCCGAGTCCCACCAGAATCGATGGCAGCGCCTCGAGAATGAACAGCCATTGCCAGCCTTCCAGGCCCCAGCCAGCCACGTTGAGCAACAACCCGGAGATCGGTGCTCCGACGATGGATGAAATCGGGATCGCCAGCATGAAGAAGCTGATTACCCGAGCGCGGTACACCACCGGAAACCACAAGGTCAGATAAAAGATGATGCCGGGGAAGAAACCAGCCTCGCACGCGCCGAGCAACAAACGAAGCGTATAGAAAACCCCTTCGTTCGAAATTCCAGTTGCTTCAGCTATCGATGGAATAAAGGCGAACGCGGCCGAGACGATCCCCCAGGAGATCATGATGCGGGCGATCCAAAGCCGCGCGCCAACCCGCTCGAGAAAGAGGTTGGAAGGCACCTCAAACAGGAAATAAGCGATGAAAAACAGCCCGGCACCCAGTCCAAAGGCCGCCTCGCTGAAACCAAGCGCCTGGTTCATATGAAGCTTTGCGAAGCCGACATTCACGCGATCGAGATACGCAACGAAATAGCATAGGATCAAAAACGGTATCAGCCGCCGCATCACCTTGCCGATTACACGCCTTTCCAGATCATGCATGGGCGTAGCCTCCCGTTTTTCTTGTCGTTTGGCGCTTCGGCAGCTTTGAACGAGTTCTAGGCGCCACGTTCTCTGGTCCAGCGCGCTCCCGAGGCCCATACCAAAAACGTTGCGCCGCAACATCCGCATCCCGGCAAGCCGCCGGCATCCTGCAACCGGGTTGGGAAGGTCGCTGACCTCGTCATGCACACTAAGCGCGCCGCGTCCAGGCGGTTCCGATTACTTTTGCTGATTGACTTGGTGTACCCGTTTTTCGAACGTGGACCCCCAAGGTGACTCATGCTGTTGCGGCTCTGCCCAGCCGGCCCGCGCCAGACGCCGGAGCCGCCATTTCCGGAGTCACCCACTGACCGGACATGCTGCAAATCCTTCGATATCAACTGGAATAGTCGAAGCTTCGAGGGTAGCCTTCAGCTATTGAGGGCAGGTCGATGAGGCGCCGCGAGTTCATCTTAGGTGTCGGGGGCGCATCCGTACTGCCCGCGTTCCCGGCGGCGCTCGTCAGCGCGCTGTTCCTCCTGTTCGGTGCAGGAGCCTCTGCCCAGGAGGCCGGCAACTATCCCAACAGACCCGTCATGATGATCGTGCCATTCGCGCCAGGCGGCGCTTCCGATTTCGTCGCCCGCCTCATCCAGCATGGCGTCGGCCAGATCCTCGGCCAGCAGATCGTGGTCGACAATCGGCCGGGCGCGGCGGGCATGATCGGCACTGAGGCCGCAGCCCGCGCGGCGCCGGACGGCTACACGACCTTTCTCGGCAATATCGGCACCCTCTCGATCAACCCCGGCGTCTACGCTTCCAACATGCGCATCAAGCCGGACCAGGATCTGGCCCCGGTTTCGATTTGCGCCGACACCCCAAGCATCCTGATCACCCGGCTGGACTTCCCGGCCAACACCGTCAGCGAGCTGATCGGCTATGTGAAGGCGAACCAGGGCAAGCTCGCCTTTGCCACGCCCGGCAGCAGCACGCTCAATCGGCTGGAAATGGAAGTCTTCAAGAAGGACGCGGGGCTCGACATGGTGCATGTGCCCTACAAAGGCGGCGCCGGCCCGGCGGTGACGGATGTTCTCGGCGGACACGTCGACCTCATGTTCACCACCATCTCCTCGGCGATGGAGTTCGTGAAGGAGAAGAAGGTCAAGGCGCTTGCCGTCACGACCAGGGAGCGAATGGCCGATCTGCCGGACATACCGACCATGTACGAGCTTGGATGGAAGAACCTCGTGACGTCGTCCTGGCAGGGCGTGCTGGTGCCCACCGGTACACCACGGCCGATCGTCGACAAGCTGCACGCCGCGATTGTCAAGGTGCTCGCCGAGCCGGAGATTCAGGCGCGCATGCGCAACGCCGGCGTGATCGCCGTCGGCAGCAAGTCGCCGGAGGACTTCAAGACCTATATGGACGCCGAAACCGCCAAGTGGACCAAGGTGATCCAGGAGAGCGGCCTGCGTCCGGATTGAGCGGCCGCGGCGATATGGAAACAGGAGACGAGCGTGCAACAGGTCGAAGTCGCGGTGATCGGAACCGGCTGGTGCGGGGGCATACGGGCGGAAACGCTGTCGCGTTCCTCGATCGTCGACAAGCTTCACATCCGTGAAATCAGGCTCGACCGCCTGGCCGAGGTCAAGAAGCTGACCAACGCGGCAACCGCGACATCAGACTATCGCGACATCCTCAAGAACGACCGGATCACGGTGGTCTATATCTCGACGACGCCGGAATCCAACCACTATCCGATCGCGCGCGATTGCCTCAAGGCCGGCAAGCACGTGCTGCTGGAAAAGCCGATCGCGCTCGAACTGTTCGAGGCCGACGAACTGATCGAGATCGCCAGGCGCGGCAATCTCAAGTTCACCATCGGCTACTCGCAGCGCTTCAACACAAAGCTCGCCTACGCCAGGAAGAAGATCACCGACGGCACGCTTGGCAAGCCGGTGTCGGTGATGGTGAGCCGGCATCTCTCGCGCAGCCTCGGCCAGAAGATCGCAAGCCGCGGCCGGCTGTCGCCGGCGACGATGGAATCGACCCACGACCTCGATTTCGTGTTCTGGTTGCTCGAGCCGGCCAGGCCCATCCGCGTCTATTCGCAGGGCGCCTACGGCTACATGCAGGCGGTCAACGGCTCCTATGACATCATGTGGAGCACCGTGACCATGGACAATGGCGTGCTGGTTTCGATCGGCGGCGGCTGGAACCTGCCGCCAAGCTATCCGAACTACTGCGCCACGACCATCGAGATCACCGGAACCGAAGGCTCCCTGTTCCTCGACGATACGCAGCGTTCCAACTGGCTCAATACGATGAAGGAGGGGACGCAATATCCGATGTCGACCATGCCGGGCGAGTGGGTCGACCACGTCTACGCCGGACAGATGGGACCCGAGACCATGCACTTCCTCGAGTGCGTCTTGCGGGACCAGCCGCCGATGGTGTCGCCGGAAAGCGCGCGCCGGGTGATGGAGACCTATCTCGCCGCGGATCTCTCAGCGGAATCCGGGGAGCCCGTCAACCTTCCGCTCAACAATCAGGCGCTCTCCGCAGTCCAGGAGCTCTACAAGAAGTTCCGCACGCCGGTGTAGAGCGGGATGGCTTTGAGTTGAATCGGTGCGAGTGCTCGGATCACCTCGCCCCTCTAAGAGCGAGCTTCGCTCGTCTCGACCCCGCAAGCGGAGCGAGAGAGAAGTGATCCGCTCCGCTTCAATAGTTAGCTGGCACCGAGCCCAAGGCTCGCATAGATCCGCCTTGCATAGGCGCCGAATTCGTCCGTGGTCTTGATCGGCAGCGCGCGCGGGAACGGCAGGTCGATCGGGAAATATTCCGCCATCCGCGCAGGGCTCGCGGTGAGAACGGCGCAGTGCGAGGCGAGGAACACCGCTTCCTGGATGCTGTGCGTCACAAAGATGATGGTCTTGCCGCTTTCGCGCCAGATCCGCAGCATCTCCAGGTTCATCTGTTCGCGGGTTAACGCATCGAGCGCGCCGAACGGCTCGTCCATCAGGATCAGCTTTGGATCGTGGATAAAGGCGCGTGCGATCGCCGTGCGTTGCTGCATGCCGCCGGATAATTGCTGCGGATATTTGTCCTCATAGCCGGCAAGCCCGACCAGATTGAGAAGATCGCGCGCCCGCGAGCGCGACGCCTTCATCGGCAACCCGACGATCTCGGCCGGCAGCAGGACGTTGTCGAGCACGGTTCGCCATTTCAACAGCAGCGCCTGCTGAAACACCATGCCGATGTCGCGCGC
>WNGN01003273.1_pt1 | contig 12024 bp, 12 predicted proteins | sample 5400561 | NCBI WGS metagenome assembly WNGN01 (sample SAMN13153379, study PRJNA577476) | soil metagenome | isolation source: 115 cm soil or saprolite under Garry oak tree replicate 2 | place: USA:California | collected 2016-06-15
GCGTCTCTGCGTCTGCATTCCGAGGAAGGTCGGACTGCTATGCCTACGATTGAACATGTCCTGCCCATCAAGAGCAATCAAATGTTCCGAGTGCTCCGGTATCTGCTCGACAGCCTGCTGGCGTGTGCCGGGTCTCTGCTGGTCACCGCAGTCATTGTTGTGTTCCATCTCTACCCAGCCATTCCCAACATTTCGATCGTCTATTTACTGGTGGTGCTGGCATTGGCCGTCGTGCGCGGACGGTACGCAGCCATCCTTGCATCCCTGGTGGCCTTTCTCTCCTTCGATTTTTTCATTGTTCCGCCCCTCTTTACCTTTGTCATGTACCGGCTCGAAGAATGGATTGCGCTGGCCGTTTTTCTGGTTGGTGCGCTTCTGACCAGTCAACTGGCCGGTGCACTGCGCGAGAGGGCGGAGCAGGCGAACCGTCGAGAGCGCGACACACGTCAGCTCTCCGAGGTGGTGCGTGCGACCAGCAGGGAGGCCCAGGCTCGAACTGCCGAGCTTGAAGCGATCTTTGAGGCTATGATCGAAACTGTGATCGTCAGCGATGCCAGGGGGGAGATTCGCTACACCAACCCTGCCTATCGTTCCACGCTGGCGCTGGAAGAGGATGCTGATCCTTCACTGCTTCTGCTCGACAACCGTTTTGAGTGGCTGGCATTGCGTGATACGGCGGGAAGACTGGTGCCCAAAGAGCACATGCCGGTGATGCGGGTGCTGCGAGGAGAACGCTTATCAGGCACACACACCATAGACCTCCTGTGCCGCACCCGCAAGGGAGAAGATATCATCCACAACTTCAGTGGTGCACCCATTCGTGATGTCACAGACCAGATCGTTGGGGGCGTGGTTGTGTCTCGCGATGTGACCGGGCAGTATCGGCTGGAGCAGCAACTGCAGTACAGCGAACACAAGCTGCGTTCACTGGTGGAGTCCAATATCTTCGGAGTGGTCGTGGTCGATCTCGACGGGCGCATGTATGAATTCAATGACCGCTACGCGCAGATCCTTGGCTACAGCAGAGACGAATTACTCGCCCAGACCTTTAACTGGATCCAATGTGTACCCCCAGAGGATCACGAGGCACTGGAGCAGGCCATGGCGACCGTGCTCTCGACAGGAGCCGCGCCTCCTTACGAGAGGGGGTATCTCCGCAAGGACGGCAGTCGCGTGCCCGCGCTGGTGGCAGCAACGTTGCTAGATCAGGAGCGCCGTCTCGTCCTGGCGGTGGCAAGCAGGAATTCCTGAGCATGGTCAGCCATGAACTGCGGACGCCGCTCACCTCCATCATGGGCTTTCTCGACCTGGCGCTGCTGTGCAGTGGCTTGCTGCCCAGGCCGCTCTCCCCGGAGGCAGAGCAGCTGCTGGGCAAGATGGAGACGGGGCTCAAGCGAGCGATAGCGCAGGTGGAGGTAGAAGCCCGCCTGGTGGAGGAATTGCTGGAGGTATCCCGGCTGGAACTGCACCAATTCGAGTTGTCGTTGCAACGAGAGAATCTCGTCACCATCGTGCAGGAGACCGTCGCCAACCAGCAGCAATCTGCTCGCACGCGCCACATCGAGCTGGTCTTGCCGCCAGACGAGGTGGTGCCGGTGCTCGCCGACGCTGGCCGCATCGGCCAAGCCCTTACCAACTACCTCACCAATGCCCTCAAGTACGCGCCGATCGATCAGCCGGTATGGGTACACCTGGAGGTGACGGGAAGGAGCGCGCGGGTGTCGGTGCGTGACCAGGGGCCAGGGTTGACGGCAGAGCAGCAGCAGCGGGTGTGGGAGCGCTTTTATCAGGTGGCCGCGCCTGGGCACCACGGACCAGGCAGAGGATTGGGCCTGGGATTAGCCATCGCCAAGACTATTATCGAGCAGCATCAGGGGCAGGTAGGTGTCGAGAGCGCTCCTGGTCGCGGCTCGACCTTCTGGTTTAGCCTGCCACTAGCCGATGGGTCAAACCAGGCGTGACGAAGCATCGTCTCCTCACGGCCACGCTGCTCTGTCGTGTGCTCGTCAAGGTATGCAGGGTGCGAGCCCGGCACCCTAGGTGTTGCAGTCTTTCCTTCGTTTTCATCTCGGGGACTCCTCGCACCTAGCACCAGCCCCCGCTTGCCGTATCGTCATTGTTTGTATCTTCCTCCTCATCACCATGCGTAATAGCCTCATTCAGCTTCCCCATCGCCTCCTGGTGTATAACGTGGTTACAGTCATCAGGGTCAATCTCACCGCCGAGGAGATCAGACAAAACTGCTGCTACGCGCCTGGCACAGAGATGAGGCATCCAGGTTTGATTCGTTATCAACTGAACTTTCTACCGTGGTTGATAAGCTCTTCAGCAGAACGCTGTGGCATCCATTGGCAAGAATGCGGCTCATTCAGTTCCTGTTTCGTAGCTATGGGGTTGATGAGGTGGCAGAGGTGATTAAGGCGAAGAGAGAGACGATGCAAGCGTAGTAAAGAGGCTCAAACAGCTTGCCATTTTAAGACATATTATCCTGTCAAACTGTCCCCTTATCATTGTCACCCGAATATGAATTAGGAATAGATGCATGTGCATCTTATCCATCAAGCAAATTTTATGCTCAGGTAGGCGCAGTTTATGGCTTTTATTAGGTACAAGATAAGGTGAAAAATAGCAATCGATGTGTTATTATTGTTGAAGTAGAAGAAGAAGTAGGGTGGCTAACATCTATAGAATAGACTAACGTCAAGCAGGAGCCACAAAGACAAACCTGAGTGGTTACAGTTGGGATGTAATGTTCTATAGATGAAAAAAGACATATGCTGCCAACCTGCTATTCTCCTTAAAGTATTACGACCTGCACCAGTCGTAATGTTGTCTCAAATACTCAAAGGAGGATATCATGGCACAATTTGACATGCGTGGGCAGAAAGTTACTAACCAATATAACGCTGGTCGCGATATCAACTTCGGCTCTGTGCAGAATCCTGTGGACTTGGTTGCTGAACTAGAGAAGCTTAAAGAGGAGTTCACCAAAGCAAAGGAGGCTGGAATCGTTAGTGAAGAACAAGCCACGACGCTGAGTATCAGGTCACCAAAGCTGTTCAGCAAGCCAAAAAGCCTGACCCGGACAAAAAGACTATTCTGGATCATCTCAACACGGCTAAAACTTTCATTCAAGGGATCACGGCTGCAAGTGGGTTAGTAACTGCTCTGGTAAGTGCAATTGAGGCAGTACAGAAACTGTTCTGATGACTACTTTTGATCAACGCAACCAGCAGTTACAAAATCAATATAATGCTGATAATATCAGTTTTTATCAGCATGTTCCATTTCATCAAATAGACCCAGCCATTCTTGCGAAGGCTGAGCGGCAACTTGCTGCACTTCCGTTGAAAACAATCCCAGACGTTCAAGAAACAATCTCTGATATCGCTCCCATACTAGCTGGCTCACGCCTGCCTGCTCACAATTCATTCTTCGTTGGTCGCAAGGCAAGCTTACAAGCGCTAGCAGCCACTCTTAAAGGAGACAATAAGAAAGCCGTTAACCAGATTCCGACGGTCGCCGTGACAGGTATGGGGGGAGTTGGTAAAACACAGCTTGCCAGTGAATTTGTGCACCTTTATGGGCAGTATTTTGCAGGTGGAGTTTTCTGGCTCAGTTTTGCTGATGCGAGCGCTGTGCAGGCTGAAGTTGCAGCCTGTCACGCTGCTATCAATTTGGGAATGCCGCTCAACATTGGAAGCTTACGGCTCGATGACCAGGTACGATTAGTGCTCTCTGCCTGGCAGAGTCGCTTACCTCGGTTGCTGGTATTTGATAACTGTGAAGACGAAATACTACTTGCTCAATGGAGACCGCCTGCAGGTGGTTGTCGTGTGCTTGTTACGAGTCACCGACCGAAGTGGGCTCCGGAACTCGAAGTAAACATACTACCATTAGATGAGCTAAGTCGTGAAGAAAGTATCGATCTGCTTCGCAAGCACCGGCCCGATCTCTCTACTGATGACCTTAGACCTATTGCTGATGTATTGGGTAATCTTCCATTAGCTTTACATCTGGCAGGTAGATTTCTCGACGAATACCATAACACAAATCTTGGCACACCAGAGACTTATCTCAGGGAACTCCACCAAGTAGCACTTCGCCACTCATCCTTACAAGGCCGAGGCGCAATTTACTCAGCTACCGGGCATGAGCAGAACGTGGAACGGACCTTTGCTTTAAGTTATGAACGGCTAGACGCGGATGATCGAATCGATATGCAGGCCCTCGGCCTATTGGCCCGTGCGGCCTATTTCGCACCGGGAGAGCCGATCCCGCGCGACTTACTGCTAGCAACGCTAAAGCAAGAGGATAGCACATCGGAGGCGGAACTTCAAATAGAAGATGCACTTAAGCGGCTTCTGATGTTAGGATTCCTCGAGATTCAAAGTTCTAACGCTTTCCGACTTCATCGCCTTTTAGCAGAATTCGTGCGGATGCGGGGAGTTAACGCCAATGAAGCGCAAAGAGCAGTAGAGCAGGTAATATTGGAGCGTGCTCGTCGTTTGAATGACGAAGGCTATCCATTACCGATGCTCGTCTTGCAGCCCCATCTGCGGGTCATGATTAAAGTAGCTCTTAAAAGAGAGGACGAGCGGGCAGCCGCATTAAGTAATGAACTAGGTAGACACCTGCGTATGGTTGGTGCCTATAATGAAGCGCAATCTTATATGGAGCAAGCGCTGGAGATCAGACAGAAAGCGCTAGGAGCAGAGCATCCCGATGTCGCCACTACCCTCAACAATCTGGGGTTACTCTATCAAGATCAAGGTCGGTATCCAGAAGTCGAGTCACTGTACAAGCAAGCCCTGGACATCGCGCGGAAGGCGCTAGGAGCAGAGCATCGCGATATGGCGCAAATCCTCAGTGGCCTGGCAAAACTCTATGCAAAACAAGACCGAGATTCCGAAGCAGAAGAGTTTTATCGGCAAGCTTTGGCGATTCAGGAGCAAAGCTTTGGTCCGGTATATCCTAAAACAACTATACTCCTAGATAGTTATGCAAATCTCTTACGGAAAATGAAACGAAAAGAAGAAGCAGCAGCATTAGAGGCACGGGCTATAGCAATACGAGCTAATCCCCTTTCTTAAATGTGTGCTTGGAGTCCGTCTGTTAAGCTCTATCACGTTTAAGAGAAAACAAGCTCTCGAGATTGGGGATTTTACCTCAACTAAATATTGAGCCCACATTCCGCAGTTAGATTGACAGAGTTTGCAGAATTTGCTCGCGTAGAGCCTACTGTAGAGGAAGGCTAGAGACGCTGTCAGAGGAAGTGCTTCCACCAAGCCAACATATACCCCCTTGTGGCCCACGCTTGCAGGACGTGGCTGTGAGGATAAATCTTTCGCGCATCGACAGCAACATAACAACCCTCTGCGACATCAATCATAGACAGGTACTCCATCTCCTTCGGATTGGCCATCGTACACGCAAGATCCTCCTGAAACAGCGCTTGTCCGCGCTCCCAGGCAGCTTATATCTGAGGCACTAGCCGGTGCAGTCGGCGCCATTCCTGCTCAAAGCTTTTAGTCTTGTGTGCGATCTCTACTGCGCGAGCAAGAAAGGTTTCGAGGTGGTGTGGAGAGAATGCCTCCTCCTCATCAGGCTGTTCAACGCGAGACCTCCTCATGACATCCCTTACGCCGTTGGGGAATCCAAACTGGCAAACGCCCTTGCCAACCGCCAGGCCAATTCCTACACTGAGAACCAGAGCGCAGAGAGCGCAAGTACTCGAAGTCGAAAGGATCGGCACATGCAATCTACCAACCTCCGCCAGATTAAGGCAGCGATCTGGGATCAGGCATTCATTGGAAGTGCGCGGGTAACTTGCCCTATGGGGTCGGTGGTGGCTGTGAGAAGAAGAAAAGGGCAGCTCCTGGTATTGATTCACGGGTGGGGACACTGGCATCCGGTAGAGAGTGTAAGCATTGAACGACTGGGATGCCGACTTCTCTTGTAAAGGAGCAGACTCGATGAAAGAGCGTCTTCAACACCTGCTTTCCGAAGTGGGGGAAAGTTTTGATTACCTTCGGAGCGATGTGAGAAATCTCAGCCGCTATATGGCGGTACTTGAAGACTTGGCCGAAGCCTCCCGCATGTTTACCGCGAAGGCGACTCTCTCCACGCCTGCTGATCGGGTAGAGCGACGCTCGCTCCTGAAGAAAACGAACAGGGTTCTGGGTCCACCACCAGACAGGCCGCCAGAGTCGCCCGGCGGGGACGAGCAAGAGGTAAAAAAAGGGCAGCTTCTGGCACTGATACGCAGATAGGGACGCTGATCCCCCAAGACCTGTTGCTCACAAAAACACCATACTACTATCTGTCCCAGGCAGACGCTTTTTCGATTTTCGCCTGGCTGCCAGTGCTAAATGGCTGTTTTAACCAGAAGGCTCGCGTGGTCTACCTCGTGTTTGTCATTGAAGCGGTGACCAAGGCACAAGCATGACGTCCGCCCGTGTAAATGAACTATTTGCGTCTCTCATATAACGGACAGCGTGACCTATTACATTATGCCCGTCTTGGAAACTGTAAAGGCAAAGGGTCACGCCCTGGTTGGCGATCTCGAGCACCTCTACTGATGTTGTCACAGAGAGGTCAACTTTTTCCCCTGAAACCTTGAGAAGCGATGAAAGGGATACTCCTCCACCGGTCTGGAGTGGCCTGTTCCAGTTCAGGCGAAAAGCAGGTAAAGCAGTGATAACCTTCTCCGTTGATGGGATGTCACCTGGGAGCGTTCTCTCTGTGCTGATTTGGGAAAACTGAACGTACAAGTCGGCAGGACCAAGCGTACGGCTAAGCCATGGGCGTACCGTTGCGAAGACATTGCCAGTGAAGTTGAGGACCGTTTGGTTATGAGGTGAAAGGGTGCTGTCAGCAGCCTCAAATTTGGCATCGAAACGTCGATCCACATATTCCGTGATAGTTACCTCCATGAGGCCTGATGCAGCCGTTGAGCGGGCGATTGTTACTACAATAATAGGAGTGGGCGTGTAGCTGTCTTCTGCCCATCGCCCGAACCACGCTTCTGGCGGCTCATTCCCAGAGGGGATTACATCAACTTTTGGCGGTGGTTGTGAGGAGAATGGAGGGACACTCACGATACGCTGAAGCGTGAGATGGACACCGGTCTTGGCAGGACTTCCACAAAAGGTTACGCTCGATGCTGTATAGACCTTAGAAATGGTGAGGTTGTTGGGCTGGTTGGGCAGAAAAACAGCGGTGTCATGAAGGACATCGCCGTTGCAGTTAGGTCTGCCCAGCAGTCCGAAGACGGTATCAACAATCTCATTGAGAAGGGGAAAGATAACTTCCTCGAAGGCAACACCAGCCGTGCTGACGAATGCTGGAGCCACTTCATGAATGCCGTCTGCGAAGACATCAGCCAGAGGCAGGCCGCTGTGTCGAACAACAAACTCTGCCGCTTTGGCGTAGGCATCCGCAAGAATTTTTGCCACCTGAATAGCGATTTTTTCCGCTGCTTCGGCTTGCTTTGAATAGGGGGATGATCCTAGATTGATGATCTGGAATGTAGCGGTCACTAACTTATGGTCGTCACATTCCACCTCTGAAGAAAATGGAGTAATAGCGTTTCCTGAGTCGAGTATGAGCGAACCTGCTGTATTGTATAAAGGGAAATGCTCTGTTCGCACGCTTTCGCCACTTACGAACCAGTAAATGATCATCCAGTCATTGTCTGAATGATGCGTATCACTCTTCTTCGTGATGATTTCTATTTGATCGAAGTTAAGCAAGCAGTGGCCCATTGTATATCTCCTTTCTTATCGGCGTAGAACAAGAAACTTTGTAAAAATCTCAACTCTGGGTGCGATTTGTCTGGCGGTTATCCATAATATGATTTTATGGAGGAACCATTTCAAATTTACTCATGTGTCCTAAATAGATGGTACCATAAGTAGAGAAGACTATACAAGTTTTAAATATCTAAATCGTCGAATTGAGGTCACAACGTTTTTCTCCCCATTTTCCCCTAAGTAGAAAGAAATTCGTACAAAACCCACATTCCGCAGTTCAAGGAGCGAATTTATAGAATTTCAGATAGGGAGGGCCAAGAAGCATCAAAACCTGTTCATGAAAGACTCTGTTGGCGAATGACACCAGGAATCGCAGAGAGATCATGCAGCATCCTGACGTTGCAAAGTCGGATGCAATGCTAGGCGCATGAAGGTGGATCGACGGGTCTTGCCACGAGGAGTCTGGGTCAGAACCGCATCAATGCGCACCAGATTGATCGCCACGGCGGTGAACACGTGCTGCAACTCTACTTTGTGCAAGCCATCATAGCGTGCGCGTCGTATTCCCATCCCGCGTACCGCCTGTGAAAGTGTTCCCTCAATGCCTGCTCGTGTCTGATACGCTTGCCGAAATGCTGGGGTCTCTTGTTCGTGTCGCCGTTGCTGCAAGGCTTCATGTGCGGCCTGGGGACGCACATGTAACACACGCCCTGTGGTTGAGGACTTCGTACAATCGCTGCGTCTGGGACAAGCGGCGCAAACCTCTCGGGCAAAGACGACTTCCATCCGCTCTCCCGCTGGGCTCCAACGAGCACTCGTCTGGCCTTGTGGACAGGTGGCTTGCCGGTTGTGCCAATCGATCTGGAAATGCGCCACATCAAAGCCCTTCCCGGCTTTGGCCTGCCAACTGTTGTCCGAGAGCACCGGACCCAGCAGCTTAATGCCATAGTGCTCTTGACTCTTCACGAGCAGGTCCGCATCGACGTAGCCAGTATCTACAATCTGCTCATCGGGGGTGAGGTGATGCTGAGCGAGGTCCTCTTCAATGACCTCGGTCATGTCCACGTCTTGCACATTGGCGACGGTCGTCTGCACCTCGACAATCAGCTGAGGCATGGCTCCCACCTGAGCATCCTCAGTCGTCTCCAATGCACACGTTTCGGTCAGATGAACCTTGTACCCAAACCACGTCGTCTCCCGCTTTTTGCCGGTTCGTGCTTCTGGGTCATAGGGGGAACGAATGATCCCTTCATCTGCGCCCGCTTGCGGGCCTGCTCGCCATTTGGCCTTCCCACCAGACAGGTCGTAATACTGCTGCCAGACCTGCCTGAGCAGGTGTACACTGGCAACATCCGCGAGTTCAGCAGGTGCTTCGGGCTGCTCCAGAGCAGACAGCAGATGCATGCCATCCGCCCCGATCTGCTGCGCCAAGGCGGTGCGCTGGCTTTCGGCTTTGGGCAAGCGATAATTCTCCACCCGGTGGCTGTAGCGCTCAAACCAATCGGGGCTGATCTGCTGGACCAGCCAATCGGGTGCAAGCTGAGCCAGATCATCCAGAACGGCTCTCAGCGTTTCTCCCACACATTCTAAATTGGAGAGCGAACGCACACGTGCCAGCACATGCGTGGAATCCGTCCGCTGTTTTCCTCCTGCCTTGAGCCAGCCACGTTGCTTGCACACCTCCAGGAGCCGATCCAGCAACAGGGTCTCTGCGCCCGCTTCCACCAGACGCAGGCGAAACTCAGACAACAGGGAGAAGTCAAAGCCGGGATCGGTCAGGTCTAACCCCAAGCTGTATTTCCAATCAATGCGCTCACGCACCGCATCGGCGGCTTGTCGGTCCGTGAGATTCTCCGCGTATTGCAACACGGTGACCACCGCTAGTCGCCAGGGCTCGTAGGCCGGTTGCCCTTCTACTGGATAGAGCGCCGCAAACTGCTCGTCCTGATACAGTTCTCCCAGTGCATCTCGCAGCCGCATCGCCAAGGTGCCTTTCGGACAGGCCGCATGGGCCACACGCACCGTCTCCTCTGGAATGGTTCCCAACTCTCGTGCATACATCGACATGACTCTCCTCCTTACCTGTACTCTCTTTGACGACTTTTTCCTTGCATTGTACCATTCCAGTATTGCTTGCATTCGCCAACAGAGTCATGCAAGACCACCTATTGAACCTCCTTCAGGAATTCCAAGATGGCCACAGTATCCTGGTGAAACATCCAGGACTCGATCACCTTCCCGTCCTGCACCTTGTACACCCCAACCTCTGGCAAGTTGATCTTTCTTCTACCATGCAGCGCCACCGCTTTATGCCGAAAGAGCACCACCACGTAATCCTCCGTCGTATCTAGGAAGATAGGATCTAGACCCCTGGCTTCTGGTGCGATCTGAAAAGCATCCCAGGTCCGGTTGAAGCTCGCACCATGCCGCCTCGCTCCTTCATGACCGTAATAGTCTCCGCCATAGGGTAGGGAAGGTGCCTCGTGGATCACGATCTCAGAATGGTACACTTCCAGCACACTGGCCTTTCTGGTGTTGGGCGGTTGTTCGACGATTTCAAACAGACGTTTCACGACTTCTAAGGGCCGTTGTGACATAGAGTCTCCTTTTCCGGAATCAAGGACGAGCCCATCGATGGGCAAGCTGACTGATCCGCTGGCCAAACCGTTCGGCGGTGGTACGATCACTTGCAGGTGGCATGAGATCGGGTCCCTGGTCGCTGTTGCTCTGGGACATGAGCCCGAGAAACGACGCAAGACGGTTCACGTCCTCGGCACTTCCACTGCTGGAGGTCCAACCGGGAAACTCGCCAAGCGACACCCAGATCATCCCATGCTGGGCAGCAAATACGGCCAATTGCTCAAGGGTGAGCAGTTTGTCCCCGCTCATGCCCGCTGAGTTGGTAAATCCAGCAGCCAGCTTGTCCCTCCACAATAGGCCTCTCCAGCGAACGTAGAAGGTCTCCTCCATGAAGGCTTTGAACGCTGCTGAACCTGAACCCATATAGGTCGGGCATCCGAACGCGATGGCGGTTGCCTCATCAAGCTCATCCCAGTGGTGCGCATACTCCTGGACGGGGATGAGTTTGACAACGGTCCCATCGACCGAGGCGGCTCCTCTGGCGATGGACTGGGCCAGTGCTTCCGTTCGGCCCCGCAGAGCAGGGTTCCCCTGGCTCCCACTGTCGAAGATGATCGCCACTATCACTGGCCCCCCAGCAATCTCTTCTTGAATCATTGTCATGTCCTTTCGCAGCACCTACGCTTACTCTGACGACCCACCAGTCGCCACCCGATTGACCGCCAGCAGGGGTAACGCCAGGTCGCGTATTTTCATCAGCACGCCGTGCAGGGCGGCTTCATCAGGGAGGAGCCCGCGTAACAACGTGCTCCCATCCGCCTCACAGCTGATCGTTAGCCCGTTAAACCAGGCTGACCAGTGGGGATCGAGGTGCCCCTTGACGCGAATTTCGTAGACGATCATCTCTGTTGCTCCCCGAACTCAGCATGTTTTCCTGGTATCTGCACAGAGTATAGTGCAAGCGGGGGTGAGATGCAGTGAACCAAAGTCGTATTTCAGGGTGTATTTGTTGGAGGGACGAACCCAGACAGGCGCTCTGGGGAACGCTAGAGGAGATGGAGAACTCTGGCACGCGCCACGGCCTGGATTCGGCTCTGCACACCAAGTTTGCCGTAGATGTTAGAGATATGCTTCTTGACCGTGCCCAGACTCAAGACCAGGCTCTGGGCAATGGTGCGGTTGGACGCGCCAGCCTCCAGGAGTCGGAGCACTTCGCACTCACGTGCTGTGAGGGGTTCCACCAGGTCCTTGGGATCATATGTACTGAGGGGGTGATCTGAGGAATACTGCTCCTCAAAGGCAAGGAGCAGCGTGGCGACGTAATCGGGAGAGATACCACGCGTATGAGCCAGGCGGAGCAAGACACGCATAGGTGCTCCTTCATCCACAAAAAGACGAATGTAGCCCTCCGGTGCGCCGAGCCGTAGCGTACGTTCCAGGGTCGTCAGCGCTCCATGACGTCTGCCTTGCGCATCCAGCGCCAGGGCACGTACGATGAGGATTTCAAGCACACTGCCCATGCGTGCGTTGATCTCAGCCTGGTGAAGCAGCCGCTCCAGGAGACACAGGGCCTCCTGGAGGGAAGGGCCGTGGGGATCGCTGCGCCCCTGGGCAAGGCGCACCCGTGCCAGGATCAGGTACTCGCGTTCGCGCTGGTAGCTGGGGACTTCGTCGGGGGTGAGACCGCAGG
>WNGN01007981.1_pt1 | contig 12024 bp, 9 predicted proteins | sample 5400561 | NCBI WGS metagenome assembly WNGN01 (sample SAMN13153379, study PRJNA577476) | soil metagenome | isolation source: 115 cm soil or saprolite under Garry oak tree replicate 2 | place: USA:California | collected 2016-06-15
TGTTACACAGACCTGTGAATCCCGCCATTCCTCGTCTCAATGACACGCTCGAACCCAGTCCCAGCATCGGAGTCCCCTGATCGCGGCACAGACAAATAGTTATCCAAGACAGATGGCCTACGACCCCAGCAGCTCCCGCGCGATCACGACACGCTGGATCTGGTTCGTGCCTTCGTAGATCTGCATGATCTTCGCGTCGCGCATGAAGCGCTCGACCGGGTACTCGCGCGTGTAGCCGTAGCCGCCGAAGACCTGGACCGCGTCGGTCGCGACCTTCATCGCCGCGTCGCCGGCCCAGCACTTCGCCATCGACGCCTCGTACGTGTTGGATCGGATCCCCGCGTCCACCTGACGCGCGGCGTGGTGGACCATGAGCCGCGCCGCGTGGACCTGCATGGCCATGTCGGCGAGCATGAACTGGACGCCCTGGAAGGCCGCGATCGCCTGCCCGAACTGCTGCCGCTCCCTGGCGTAGGCGACCGCGGCGTCGAGCGCCGCCTGGCCGATGCCGACCGCCATCGCGCCCGTCGCCGGGCGCGTGACGTCGAGGGTCTGCATCGCGATCCTGAACCCCTCGCCCTCCTCGCCCAGCCGCTGGTCGACGGGCACCGGGCAGTCGGTGAAGTGGAGCGCCACCGTGGGCGAGGCGCGGATGCCCAGCTTCTTCTCCTTCTTGCCGACCGAGAAGCCGGGCATGCCCTTCTCGACGAGAAACGCGGTGACGCCCTTCGCGCGCAGCTTCGGGTCCACCGTGGCGAAGACGACGATGACGTCGGCGTGGTCGCCGTTGGTGCACCATTGCTTGGAGCCGTTCAGCACGTAATGGTCGCCCTGGCGGACCGCCGTCGTGCGGAGCCCTGCGGCGTCGGAGCCCGCGCCCGGCTCCGAGAGCGAGTAGGCCGCGAGCATCTCCCCCGTCGCGAGACGCGGCAGGTACCTCTTCTTCTGCTCCTCGGTGCCGGCGAGGAGGATCGGCAGGCCGCCGAGCGGCTGATCGAGGTACTGCGTCGCCGTCGCCGCGCACGCCCACGCGATCTCCTCGCAGACGAGCGCGAGCGCGAGGCACCCCATGTCCGTCCCGCCGTATTCCTCCGGTAGCCAGATCCCGTAGAGGCCGGCGTCCATGAGGGCGCGGATCGACTCTTCCGGATAGGTCTCCGTCTCGTCGTAGTGGGCGGCGCGCGGCGCGATCCGCTCGCGCGCGATCTTGCGCGCGAGGTCGCGGATCATCCGCTGGTCCTCGCTGAGATAGAAGAGGTCGTTCATGCTCGATCCCCTCAGATGATACGACGCTCGCGCAGCTCGGCGAGGCGTTCAGGCGGATACCCCAGGACGCCGCCATAGATCTTCTCGTTGTGCTCGCCCAGGCGCGGCGGGAAGCCGAGCGGCGGCGGGTCGTCCACCGGAGGCGCGGGCAGCACGACCGTGAGGCCGGTGCGCGGGTCCCGGACGTGAACGAGCCGAGGGGCCACCAGCGGGTCCGCGACCACGTCAGCCAGCGTGTTGACGGGCGAGACCGGGACGCCCGCCTCGCGGAGGAGCGCCTGCGCCTCGGCCGTCGTCAGCCGCGCGAACCGCTCGCCCAGCTCCCGGTGGAGCCCCGACGTCGCGGCGATACGCCCGGCGTTGGCGGCGTACTCGGGCCGGTCGAGCCCGGCGAACGCGGCGAGCTTCGTCAGCGCGGCCCACTGCGCGTCGCTGCCGACGGCGACGTAGACATAGCCGTCGCGGGTCTGAAAAACAGCCACGGGGGCGAAGAACTGGTGCGTGTTGCCTTTCCGCACGATCCGCTCGCCCAGGCTCGCGGAGAGCAGGACTGGAGAGTCCAGCCACGAGACCGCGCTGCGCAGCATCGAGACGTCGAGCCGCGCTCCCGCACCCGCCACGGCGCGATGATAGAGCGCCTTCATGATCGCGCTGTAGCCGTGCTCGGCGGCGCCGAGGTCCACCATCGGCAGCCCGAACGCCATCGGCGGGCCGTCGGGCTCACCGGTCAGCTCCATGAACCCGGCGCGCGCCTGGAGGACCGGGTCGTAGGCGGCCTCGTCGTGATCGGGGCCGAAGCCGGTGATGCCGAGCCAGATCAGGTCGGGCTTGACGGCCCGGAGCGTGGCGTAGTCGATGCCGAGCTTGGCGTAGCTCCTCGGGCGCTGGTTCGTCGCGAAGATGTCCACGCGCAGCGCCTGGAGGAGCTCTCGGAGCACCTGGCGGCCCTCGGCCTCGCCGAGGTTCAGCGTGACCGCTTCCTTCCCGCAGTTGTTCGGCAGGAAATAGCTGCGCATCCCGGTCTCGCCCAGCACGTCGCGGCCGACGAACCGGTTCGGGTCGGGCTGCTGCGGGTTCTCGACGCGGATCACGCGAGCGCCGTCGCACGCGAGCCGGTAGGTGAGGAACGGCAGGACCGTCGCCTGCTCGAGCGAGAGGACCGTGATGCCCTCGAGGACCCGCGTCACCGGACGGTGCGGCGGTCGACGATCCGGACCGCCTTCCCCTGAGACCGCTCGATCTCGCCGAGCTTGAGGAGGCGGACCTCCGGGGAGAGCGCCAGGAGGTCGTGGAGCTCGCGGCGGATCCGCGCGCTCACGGCGGGGTCGCAGCCGGGCTCGGCCTCGACGTCGATGGTCATGCGCTCGCCGCCGCCCTCCCCGTCGAGCACGATCTGGTACTCGTGGCTCACGCCGGGCTGGCGGAGGAGGACGGTCTCGATCTGACTCGGGTAGAAGTTCACGCCCCTGAGGATCACCATGTCGTCGGTCCGCCCGCGCAGCCGGTCGAGCCGGAGCGCCGTCCGGCCGCAGTCGCACCGCTCGCGCGAGAGGACGCGCGTGAGGTCGCGGGTGCGGTAGCGAACGAGCGGCAGCCCCGCGCGCGTGAGCGTCGAGACGACCAGCTCACCCGTGATGCCGTCGGGGACGACGGCGCCGGTCGCGGGGTCCACGATCTCGGGGTGGTAGTGGTCCTCCCAGACGTGGATCCCGGCGCGAGCCGCGCAGTCGATCCCCATGCCGGGGCCGCCGGTCTCGGTCATGCCGATGATGTCGAAGCTCCGGATCGCGAGCTCCCGCTCGATGCGGAGGCGCAGCTCGTCGGACCACATCTCCGAGCCGAAGATCCCGACGCGCAGCGAGAGCGAGCCCAGGTCGAACCTCTCCTCGCGCGCCACCTCGACGAGCCGCAGCGGGTACGTCGCGATCGCGGCCACGACGGTGGCCTTGAGGTCCCGCATGAGCCTGAGCTGGAGGGACGTGCGCCCGGCGCCCGTCGGGATCACCATCGCGCCGATGCGCTCGGCACCGTAGTGGAAGCCGAAGCCGCCCGTGAAGAGGCCGAACGACGGCGTGACCTGGATGACGTCGCTCGGGCCCACGCCGGCGGCGACATAGCAGCGCGCCATGACCTCGCCCCACTGCGCGACATCGGCGGCGGTGTACGGGTTGAGGATCGGGTGCCCCGTCGTGCCGCTCGACATGTGGATCCGGCGGTAGCCCTGCTCCTGGCCGCACGCGAGGCCGAACGGATAGGCGTCGCGCAGTGTCTCCTTCGTGAGAAAGGGCAGCCTCTCCCAGTCCTCGAGCCGCCGGATGTCCTCCGGCCGCGCGCCGCCGAGCCGCCGTGCGTGCGCGGGGTGGACCAGGAGGCGAGCGAGCGTGGCGCGCATCCGATCGAGGACGAGGCGCTCGAGGCGCTCGCGGTCGAGGGCTTCGAGCTCGGGCTCCCACATCGCGAGCGACGGCGGCGCGGGCTACGCGGGCGTGAGGTTGCGGAGCGCACCGCGCTTCCGCAGACCCAGCACATCAGGAAGGGTCCGGAGCACCACGCCCAGCGTCTCGCGCTGCTGCGCGAGCCAGGTGATCTTGGGACGGGGCGGGAGCGGCTCCGCGAGCGCGGCGAGGTCGAGGTACCAGGTGCGGGCGCGGCCCACGCCCTCGAGCTCCTGTTCGAGGAGCCGAGCGCCTGTGCGCATGCGCTCATCGGCGCGCTCCCACAGCGGCTCGGACATCAAGACGTATTCGCGCACCGGGACGGAATTCTTCAGCATCCGGTGCACGAAGATGACGTCGAAGCCCGCGAGCCTCGTAAGCCGCTTGACCCGCTGCGGCGCCACGTCGCCCAGGTGGGCGACGAACTTGACCTTGAGATTCGCGACCTGAGCGCACCCCTGGCACGGGCACTTGTTGAGGCAGGCCATCTTCTGCTGGCTGGCGTGAAAGGCGCCGTGCATGGCCACCGACTGGCGAACCGCCGTCTCCGCGAGCTCCGGACCCGTGCCGCCCGGCACCGGGCGGTACATGAACGCGGCGTCGCCCTCCACCTCCACCAGCTCGAGCGTCGGGGACGCGTCGATCATCGCCTCGAGCAAGCGGGCCACGATATCCTGGGCGTGCGCCAGGTCCGACCGGTGGAACTCCATGAAGCGGGTGTAACCCGCGATGTCCGCGATGAGGAGGAGCCCGCGCTGGACCGCCATGGCGCCTCCATCCTACACCGTCCGCCCCCTTCAGCGGGAGATGGCGCAGGACAGTGCGCTACTCGGACTTGAGCCAGTCGGTGAGCGGCTTGAAGCGGCCCTGCTCGATGCGTACCCAGAACCCCTGCTTCTGGGTCTCGTGGCCCGGACCGATCGTGAGCGGCGGCAGAATGCCGCTCTCGAAGCCACGGATCCCCTCGAGCGCCGTGATGAGCCCCGCGCGCGTCAGGTTCTTGCCTGCGCGCTCGGCGCCTTCCGCGAACAGCCGCGCAGCGAAGTAGCCCGAAAGGGAGTAGCGGTTCGGCTGGTTCTGCGGGAAGTACTTCTGCATGTGCTCGCGATAGAGCCTGACACCCGGCAGGTCAGACGTCAGCGGGTCGGGCCAGAGCGACAGCCCCTCGACGCCCTCGGCGGCGTCACGGGCGAGGCCGAGATACCGCTCGTCGGTGAGCGGGCCCGCGGACACCATGAGTGTCTCGGTCCAGCCGATCTTCTGCCGCTCTCTAAGCGCCTGGGCGGCCGGTCCGGGGACGAGGACCAGGAAGGTGACCTCGGGCTTCGCGCCCCGGAGCATGCGTGGCGCGCCAGGTCCTTCGCGAGGGACGTGCGGAACGACTGACCATACTCGTCGTCCTGGTAGAGCGCGGCGAACTTCTTGTACTTTCGCTGGCCCACCAGGTAGTCGATCATCATCTTCGACATGCGGTCGCTCACCATCATGCCCTGGACGACCCAGCGCCGGCCGCGAGTGACGGTCGAGCCCTGGTACGGGAACAGGAGCGGGACCTTGTTCTCCTCGAGGTACTTGAGCGTCGCGACCACCGGCGTCGCGCCCTGCGGCGCGATGATCGCGAAGACACGGTCCTGCTCGACGAGCTTCTTGGTGTTGGCCTGCGCCTCCCGCAGTCTGTAACCGTCGTCGTACCACATCGTCCGCACCTTCCGGCCGTGGATGCCCCCGGCGTCGTTGACGACCTTGAGGTAGAGGTCGACCCCGAACTTCGTCATCTGCTCGCCCGTGAAGGCCAGCGGGCCCGAGAGCGAGTTCGATCCTCCGAGCAAGATCTCGGTGTCGGTCACGCCCTGCTCCGCGCGAGCAGGGACCCCGGCCAGCACGGCGAGGGCGAGCAGCAGGAGGAAGACCCTCATGTTCACTGGATCACCTTCCGCCACACCGGCGAGGCCCACCCGTCCTGAAGGAACACGCGGATCTCGCGCCGGCTGAAGTCTCCGAGCCCCAGGTGCTCGAGCGCGCGGCCCCCGCCCGTCAGCTCGCGCCCGAGCAGCGCGCCGAACACGAGGAGGAGCCCCGTGACGGCGGGCGTCGCCGCACCGGCTGCCCGTGCGGCCGACTCGAAGAGCGCGAGCCCGAGGGCGACGTCCTCGGTGACATAGCGGTGCTCGAACGTGAGGATCTCGCTCCACAGGCCGCTCGCCACGAGCTTCGTCTTCGCCCCCACGCCATAGAGCCCCTCGGCCGCGCGCGCGTCGTCGTAGTACGTCGCCAGCTCGTAGTGGGGCGCCGGGTAGCCCCAGCCCCGGCGCGTCACGAGGCGCTCGGCGTCCACGGCGTCGATGAGCCGGCGCACGCGCGGCGTCGTGCCGGCGGCGTGGACGTCGAAGCGCCCGCCCTCGATCGGTCCCGTGTTGAGGAGCACGAGCGGCGGATGGATCACCGGCCCCGCGTTGGTGAGGGCGACGTCGAGGGCGTCCACGCAGGGGCGGACGGCCGGGAAGAGCTCGGCGAGCCGCGGCACGACGCTCGGGCCCCGCGACGCAGGGAACACGCCGATGGGCAGGTTGGCGGCGCGCACGGGCGCCTTCACGACGGCCGGCGCCGTCTTGCGCGCGAGGTACGGGAGCGTCCCGGTCTCGGCGAGCGCCAGCGGCAGCGTGCCACCGGCGCGCGCGATCGCCCGCGCCATCGCGTAGCTGCCGAGCGATCCCGGCGTGAGCAGGACGATCTGTCGGTCGTTGAGGCACGGGGCCAGGCGCTTGGCGAGGTCCTCGTGGCTCGTCGCGGGCAGCGGCGCGATCAGGATCTCCGCGCCCTCGACCGCCTCGCCGAGGTCCGTCGTGGCGCGCTCGAGGCGCGCCGCTCCGTGCCGCCCTTCGGCCTCGAGCGTGATCGTCGCGTTGTCGGCGAGCGGGCCGAGCGCGTCGGCGGAGCGACTCCAGAGCCTCACGCGGTGACCGGCCAGCGCGAGATCGGCCGCCGTCGCGCATCCGCCGTTGCCCGCGCCCAGGACCGCGATCTTCATGCCACGACGCCTGAGGCTCGCAGCTCGGCGATCCTCGCCGTGGAGTACTTGAGCAACTCGCCGAGGACGGCGTCGGTGTGCTCGCCGAGCTTCGGCGGCGGCGGCACTTCGAGGCCCATCGCGCCGTCGACCTTGACCGGCGTGCCGAGCGCCGGGAGCTTCCCGTGGACCGGATGGGCCATCTCGACAACCATCCCGCGCCGCCTCACCTGGGGATCCGCGAGGACGCGATCGACGGAGCGGATCGGCGCGCAGGGCACGCCCTCTGCCTGCAGGCGCGCGAGCCAGTCGTCCGTCGTCCGCCGGCCGAAGGCGGCTTCGATCAGGGGGGCCAGCACGTCGCGGTTCGCGACGCGATCGCGGTTGGTCTTGAAGCGGAGGTCGTGCTCCCACTCCGGGTGCTCGACCACACGGCAGAACCCCGACCAGAACTTCTCGGCGAAGACGGCGACGATCAGGTGGCCGTCACGCGCCGCGAGCGCCTGGTAGGGGACGACGGAGGCGTGGCCCGAGCCGAGCGGCTCGGGGACGCGGCCATTCGCCCAGAAGTACTGCGCGATGTACGTGAGGAGCGAGACCTGGCAGTCGAGCAGCGACAGGTCGATGTAGCTCCCCTCGCCCGTCCGCTCGCGCCGGAAGAGGGCGCCCGCGACCGCGAAGGCGCCGAAGATCCCGCCGGCGAGGTCGCCCATCGGGAGCCCCATGCGCACCGGCGGCCGGCCGGGCTCACCCGTGATCGACATCGCGGCGCCCATCGCCTGGAGCGCAAGATCGAATGCCGGCCAGTCGCGGTACGGCCCCTCCTGGCCATAGGCGGAGATCGAGCAGAGGATCACGCGCTGGTTGAGGGACCACAGCCTGGAATACGCCCCGCCCAGACGCTCCATCACGCCGGGGCGGAAGTTCTCCCAGACCACGTCGGCCTGGCGGACGAGGTCGTAGAAGACCTCGCGCCCCGCCTCTTTCGCGAGGTCGAGCGCGACGGACTTCTTATTGCGGTTGATGGCAAGGAAGTAGGCCGACTCGCCGTCGGGGAGGAACGGGGGCCCCATGACCCGCATCGGGTCGCCGCCGTCGGGGTCTTCGATCTTGATCACCTCGGCGCCCATGTCCGCGAGCAGCATCGAGCCGTACGGCCCCGCGAGCATGCGGGAGAGGTCGAGAACGCGGACGCCCTCGAAGAGCTTCATCTCGCGCGCAACGCTTGACGTCGCGTCCTGAACACGATAGCTTTACTTTCCATGGCGTTTGTAAAGCAATCCAGGCGCCGGGGCCGGACCCGACTGAGTGCCAAGCACCAGGCCACGATTCCGGTTGCCGCGCTCAGGCGCGCCGGGCTCAAGCCCGGGGACGAGCTGCGGGTGGAGGCCGCCGGAGCCGGCCGCATCGTGCTCACCCGCGTGGAGGAGACGCTGGCCGGCTACGCCGGCCGCCTGACCGGGGTCTATCCGAAGGGATCCCTGCGGAAGCTCCGCCGCGAGTGGCGATAGTCGTCCTCGACGCGAGCCTTGTCATCGCGTTCCTCGACGCGCACGACGCCCACCACGCCGCCGCGGTCGCTGCCGTCGGCCGGGCACGGCGGGAGGAGCTGGTCCTGCCCGCGAGCGCGTACGCCGAGGTCCTCGTCGACCCCTGGCGCCGCGGGCCCGACACGGTCGCGCTCGTCAAGCGGTTCCTGACCGACCTGGGTATTCGCATCGAGCCGCTCACGGCAAGCATCTCCGAGCGCGCCGCCGGGCTCCGTGCAGGACACCGCACCCTCCGGCTCCCCGACGCGCTGGTGCTCGCGACCACGGACGCGCTGGACGCGACCGCGCTTACCTGCGATCGATCGTGGTCGCGCGTGAGCCGCCGGGCTCGGGTCGTCTGACCCCGCCGCGCAACCATCACCGACCGTCCTTCGCCGCGCCGTGGGCGGCCAGCGCCGCGCGCACGCGCGCCGGCGTGATCGGCAGCTCGGTGAAGCGGATCCCGATCGCGTTCTTGATCGCGTTCGCGACGGCGGCGGCGACGGGAATGACGCCCGACTCGCCGAGGCCCTTGGCGCCAAACGGGCCTTCCTGGTCCACGGTCTCGATGAGCCTCACGACGATCTCGGGCATGGCGTCGGCCTTGAGAACCGCATAGTCCATGAACGACTGGGTCAGCACCTGGCCCTCGGCGACGACGAGGTGCTCGGTCAGCGCGTAGCCGAGGCCCATGTGGATGCCCCCGTGCACCTGGCCTTCCGCTGCGCCTGGATTGAGCGCCCGCCCCACGTCGTGAGCCGAGGCCACGCGGCGCACCTCGACCGTGCCCGTCTCCGGGTCGACGTCCAAGAGCGCCGCCTGAACGGCGCAGGTGTACGCGGCGGAGATGTTGCCCTGGAAGTCCTTGTCGAGCATCGCCGTCGGCGGGTCGTAGAAGGCCTCGGCGACGAGCACCCGTCCGTGGTGCCGGAAGTGGCCCGCCCGCGCGACCTCGGCGTACGGGAGCCGCTGCTGCGGTTCGCCCTTCACGAACACGAAGCCTCCCTTGACGTCGAGCCGCGCCGCCGGCTCCTCGAGCTCGGCGGCGGCCATCTCCAGGAGCTGCGCCTTGACTTTCTCGGCGGCGAGGCGCGCCGCGTTGCCCGCGACGAACGTCGTCCGGCTCGCGTGGGTGCCGACGTCCCACGGCCGCACGCTCGTGTCCGAGTTGACCACGTCCACGCGCTCGATCGGGACGCCGAGCGTCTCGGCCACGATCATCGCGAGGACCGTGTCCGAGCCCTGCCCGATCTCCGTGGCGCCGGTGAGCAGCGTCACCCTGCCGAAGTCGTCGAGCTTGACGATGGCGCCGCAGCCGTCGGAGCGGTAGACCCTGGCGCCGCCGGCGACGTGGAACATGCCGGCATACCCGACGCCGCGCTTCCAGCCGGACCTGAGCGGCGGCGGGTCTTTCCGGATCTCCTCGGCGGCGGCGTCCAGGCACTCGAGCATCGCGAACGACGTGATCACGAACCCCTGCGGATTCACGTCGCCCGGCTTCGTCGCGTTCCGGCGTCGCAGCTCGAGCGGGTCGATGCCGAGACGCTCGGCGAGCTCGTCCATCTGGGACTCGACCGCGAATGTGGATTCGGGGTTGCCGTAGCCGCGCATCGAGCCCGAGTACGGGTTGTTCGTATAGACGATCGTGGTGTCGAACCGGACGTTCGGGACGCGGTAGAGACCGGCGACGGTCGAGAGCATCACGGACGGCGTCGTCGAGCCCCACGACGTGTAGGCGCCGTTGTCGATCATCACGTGCGCCGCGCGCGCGAGAAGCCGGCCGTCGCGGTCCGCGGCGGTCCTGAGGCGAATCGCGCACGGCTCCCGCGTCGGGCAGGCGATGAACTCCTCGACGCGGTCGAACTCGATCTTGACCGGCCGGCGCACGCGCCGGGCGAGGAGCGCAGCGATCACGTCGATCGGGTAGAGGTCGAGGCCGCGGCCGAAGTTGCCGCCGATCGGCGGCTGGAGCACCCGCACCCGGTCGCCAGTGATCCCGAGGGCCGCGGCGAGGTCGCGCTGGTAGAGGAACGGGACCTGGGTGGTGCTCCACATCGTCAGCGCGTCGGCCGCGTCCCAGTCGGCGATCGCCACCATCGTGCCGAGACAGGCGGGCGTGACGAAATTGAGCGTGTACGTGTCCTCGACGACCGCGGCCGCCTCGGCGAACGCGCGGTCCACGTCGCCACGGGTGAACTGGTATTGGAGGTGGTGCGCGTTGGTGCCGAGCTCCTCATGGACGAGCGGCGCGCCCGGCTCGAGCGCCGCGCGCGGGTCGAACACCGCCGCCAGCTCCTCGTACTCGACGTCGATGAGGGCGAGCGCCCCCTCGGCGATCTCCGGCGTCTCGGCCACGACCGCGGCCACCTCGTCCCGGATGCAGCGGACCTTGCGGCGCTTGAGGGCGACCTGGTCCTTGGCGAAGCCGAACGGCTGCGGCTCGACGTCGTCGCCGGTCAGCACGGCCAGAACCCCTGGCAGCGCGCGCGCCCGGCTCGTGTCGATCCGGACGATGCGCGCGTGAGGGTACCGCGCGCGCAGGATCTTGCCGTGCGCCAGGCGCGGCAGGACGAGGTCGTGGAGATAGCGCGTCCGGCCGGTGACCTTCTCCGCGCCGTCCCGCTTCGGGACCGTCTTGCCGATGATGTCGAAGGGTTGCGTCACGGTCGCGTCAGAACCTCACCGGCTCCTTGTGCTCACCGAACACGTCCTTCATGGCGCGCGCGATCTCGCCCAGCGTCGCGTACGCCCGCACGGCTTCCAGGATGGGATACATGAGGTTGCCCGTGGAGCGCGCCTCGTCGGAGAGGTGCCTGAGCGCGCGGGCCGCCGCGCTGTTGTCGCGGTCACGACGGATCCGCTCGAGCTTGGCGACCTGCGCCGCGGCCACCTGCGGGTCGAAGGCGTACAGCTCGACCTCGCGGTCGGCCTCCGCGGCCTTGTCACCGACGTGGCAGTTGGCGCCGACCTTCGGGATCTCGCCCGAGACGAGCTTCTGCTCGAACAGGTAGGCCTGGCGCGCGACCTCGGCCTGGAGCGCGCCGCCTTTCACGGCCTCGACGATGCCGCCCATGCGCTCGACCCGGGCCATCTCCTCGAGGATCTGCGTCTCCATGGCACTCGTCAGCGCCTCGACGTAGTACGAGCCCGCGAGCGGGTCTACCGTGTCCGCGGCGCCAGACTCCTCGGCGCAGATCTGCATGGTGCGGAGCGCGATGAGCTGCGCCTTCGCCGACGGGATCGTGTAGGCCTCGTCGTAGGTCGGCAGCGCCATCGTCTGAGCGCCGGACAATGCCCCGGCGAGGGCGATGTAGGCGCCGCGGACGATGTTGTTCTCGGGCTCCTGGACGACGAACGCCGAGCCGCCGCCCCCGATCAGCGTTCGGAACATCCACGATTTTGGATTTTTCGCGCCGAACCGTCCGCGCAGCATGCGCGCGTACAGGCGCCGGCCCGCGCGGAACTTCGCGACCTCCTCGAAGATCTTCCCCCACGCCGTGAAGTTGAACGAGATCCGCGGCGCGAAGTCGTCGACGGGGATCCCGCGCGCGAGCATGAGCTCGACGTACGCGGCGGCGATCTCGAGCCCGTACGCCATCTCCTGCGCCGTCGTGCAGCCCGCCTCACGGATGTGATATCCGCACACCGAGACCGGGTTCGAGCGCGGATAGTGCTTCGCCGAGAACTCGATGAGGTCCGCCACGAGCCGGAGCGACGGCTCCACGGGGTAGATCCACGTGCCCCGCGCGATGAACTCCTTGAGGATGTCGTTCTGTGGCGTCGTGAC
>WNGN01003020.1_pt1 | contig 12020 bp, 10 predicted proteins | sample 5400561 | NCBI WGS metagenome assembly WNGN01 (sample SAMN13153379, study PRJNA577476) | soil metagenome | isolation source: 115 cm soil or saprolite under Garry oak tree replicate 2 | place: USA:California | collected 2016-06-15
ACTGGGCCCATCAGGCGTCCATCGTCGCGACGGAGGACCGCGCGCTGCACCTCGCGTTGCCTCCGCCCTGGCTCGACCAGCGAACCACGGCGGCCTGGATGACGACGCGGGCCCGGTTCAGCGAGCTCGTCCTCGAGCGCCTCGCGGCAACGGCCTCGGTGCGCGCCGCCGATTTCGAGCAACACACCGAAAAGTACGAATCCGGCTGGGGCCTGCGCAGCCCGATCGTGGACACGCTCGCGCTCCTCTGGCTCCAGGGCCGGATCGTCCCCGCGGGTCGCGTCGGAAGTGGGCGACGGTGGGCGCTGGCGGAATGCTGGTTCCGAACACCGGTGGGCCCAATTCCAGACCACGCCGTCGCGCTTCGCCAGGCCGCCGTCCGGTCCCTACGCGCGCTCGGCGTGGCCACGCAGCAGCAAGTGAAGCGCCATTTCGTCCGGCACCGCTATCAGGGGCTTGCGCCCGTTTGGAAACAGCTCGAGGCCGAAGGGGTAATCGTTCCGATCGACCTTGGGCTCAAAGGCGACTGGTACATCCATGCGGACGACCTCGAGCTGCTCGACCAGATTGAGTCGGGCGCATTCGAGCCGCGGGCCACGCTGCTCTCGCCATTCGACAACCTCATCTGCGATCGCGACCGGACGCTGGCCCTCTGGGGATTCGACTTCAAGCTCGAGATCTACGTGCCCAAGAGCAAGCGCTGGGGGTACTTCGTGATGCCGCTGCTGCACGGCGAGCGCATCGTCGCCCGCCTCGATCTCACCGTCGACCGCACGGAGGGCACTCTCAATGTGATCGGCGAGCGATGGGAGCCGGGCTGGGAAGGGGGGCGACGGCCGGTTCGCCCTACGACGCGGGCCCTCGGCGAGCTAGCGGCGTTCCTCGGCGTGGGCGTCCGGCGCTAATTCGGAGAAATATATCGTTGACAAGACATATCCGAAATATATCGTTGACAAGACATATGTCGTAAGAGTAATGTATGGGCATGCCCGACGCCTTCCAGATCCTGGCCGACCCCACCCGACGCCGCCTCATCGAGGCGCTGCGGGATGGCGAGCGCTCCGTGAGCGAGCTGGTCGGCGTCGTCGACATCGGACAGCCCGGTGTCTCGCGGCAGCTCGCCATCCTGCAGGACGCTCAGTTCGTGGCCGTCCGTCCGGAGGGCCGTCGGCGGCTCTACGCGCTCAGGCCGGAGCCGTTCCGCGAACTGGACGAATGGATGATGGGCTACCGCGCGATGTGGGAGGCGCGCCTCGATCGATTTGCGGCAGAACTCGACCGGCGGGGCAGGACCCGACCGAAGCATAAGGAGGAACGCGAGTGACGCAATTGAACACGGAGACGACGGCGGTGGCAAACAAGATAACGGTGCAGAGCGTGAGGCCGTGTTTGACGTTCAAGGAGGGGACCGAAGAGGCGATCAATTTCTACGTCTCGCTGTTTGAGAATTCAAAGGTCGTGAGCTTGCTCCGAGCGCCGGCAGGCGGCCCGCTCCCTGAAGGTAGCGTGCTCCACGCGAGCTTCCAGTTGGACGGACAGGAATACACGGCCTTCGATGGCGGACCGTCGTTCGCGTTCACGGAGGCCTTCTCGTTCGTCGCGACCTGCGAGACCCAGGACGAGATCGATGCACTGTGGGCACGGCTGACGGAAGGCGGAGAGGACGGACCGTGTGGCTGGCTCAAGGATCGCTTCGGCGTGTCGTGGCAGGTTGTCCCCTCGGCACTGGGGCAGATGATGGGCGACTCGAAATCCGGAAACCCGGCAAAAGTCATGGAGGCCCTGCTGAAGATGCGCAAGCTCGACCTCGCCACCCTCAAGCGGGCGTACCGGAGCGGCTCCTAGCTTGGCTTCGCAAACCCAGCCAGCCCGCCGGCGAATCAGCATCGAGCGGACCTTCACGGAGGCCTCCGCCGAGGATGTCTGGGCGCTCTGGACGACCAAAGATGGCATCGAGTCGTGGTGGGGTCCAGATGGATTCGAGGTGAAGGTCCGCAGGCTGGACTTTCGCCTCGGCGGCGAGCTCCTCTACGCCATGACTGCGACCGCGCCCGAGCAGATCGAGTTCCTAAAGAAGGCGGGCATGCCGCTGACCACCGAGTCGCTGGTCCGCTACACCGACGTGGTGCCGCTCAGGCGAATTGCCTTCACGCAGCTGGCCGACTTCATCCCCGGAGTCGAAGCCTACGAGGTGGGAACAACCGTTGAGTTGGAAACGACCTCGCAGGGCGTGCGGCTGATCCTGACCCTCGATGCCATGCACGATGAACACTGGACGCGGATGGCTGTAATGGGCTGGGAGAACGAGCTCGGCAAACTAGCCAAGGTGCTCGCGCCCGTCTGAATCGCTTCAACGCCACGCGATTTTTGTGCTAACGTCTCGCCCCAGAGGGATCTCCCTCTGGGGTTTTTTGATGAGCACATCGGGTCCGCCGAGCACACCGCCGCCGACTCCGCCCGGATCGCCGCCGGCGGTCACGGCGATGGCGAAGCAAGCGCAGCTCGTCAGGTCAGGCGCCAACTGGTTCATCTGGATCGCCGGGTTGTCGCTGGTGAACTCCGTCCTCTTTGTGGCGGGCAGCGACTGGGCCTTCTTCCTCGGCCTCGGCGCCACGCAGTTCTCGGATGCATTCGGAAAGGAGATCATCACCGGGACGACGGGGGAGGTCGTGGCGCTGGTCGTCGACGTGGTGATCGCCGGCATCTTCGTCGGCCTCGGGCTGATGTCCCGGAATGGCGCGCTGTGGAGCTTCATCGTGGGCATGGTGCTGATCGTGCTCGACGCCCTGCTGCTCGTGTGGGTCCAGGACTGGGCGGCCGTTGCCTTTCACGCCCTTGCGCTCTTCTTCATCATCAGGGGCTTCCAGGCCGCCCGTCAGCTGGCCGCGCTACGGACCGCCGCGGCGCTGCCCGCCGGAACGGTGCCTCCGATCACGCCGCGCTGATGCAGTCGTATCGTCACCCCCTTCTATCGTTTTCCGCGTGGAACTTTCTGGCCAGTCGCGCCGCGCGCTCTCGTGCCTGGGTGAGCAACGCCTCGGCCCAGGCGAACTCTATCGCGAGGATGGCCAGCCCGACGATGATCACGAGGATTCCGGGGCCTGGCAGTACCAGCATCAGCACGCCGGCCATGAGGACGGTCGAGCCGATCACCAGGACGAGGATGCGCCGCAGTGGTCGGGGCAGTGGTGCCAGCCAGCGGCGGAGTCGATCGTTCACGATGTTCACCTCCATGCGGGAAATCCGCATAAAGGTCTTGCCGCGAGTGCGACTCGCTGCGGCCCCGGGCGCTGGCGCACCGTGCTGACGGGGTTCCCGCTGTGAGGCTACTCCCCTCTAACGCTGCGTCAACGATACCAGCCGCAGCTTCCGGTAGCGCGGCCCTAAAATGTCGCGGTGATCCCCGCGCACGTTGTCCCGCATCGCCGGCTCGACGTCCCCTTTGCCGGCGACGAGAAGGCGATGCTCAGCGCTTTCCTCGACCGCTACCGGGAAACGATTCTCTGGAAGCTCGAGGGCCTGACGAAGGAGCAGGCGTCGGCACGCCTGGTGCCGTCCGCCACCACGTTGCTGGGCATCGTCAAGCACCTGGCCTATGTGGAGCGAGGGTGGTTTCCAATCTACTTTGCCGGCGGTCCGGTGAACTACCCCTGGGCCGAAGACGAACCTGACCAGGACATCGACTTTCGGGTCTCAGCCACCGACACGATCGAGAGTGTCAGCGCGCTGTACCGGGAGGAGATCGCCCGATCGCGCGAGATCGTCGCCGGCGCCTCGCTCGACGATCTCAGCAAGGAGCAGGACCGGGGACCGCGCACCCTACGCTGGATCATGGTGCACATGATCGAGGAGACCGCGCGTCATGCCGGACACGCCGACATCCTGCGCGAGCTGACCGACGGGGCGATCGGACAGTAGCCGCCTAACGACTCGGCGCGGACCCGGCCTTCAACGCGGCTCGGGCCTTCATCTGCCGATCGAGATCGCCGGCCATGCTCCGCAGATTGCCTTCGATTTTTGTCATGACGTCAGGGACGACGTCGTTGGCGAGTCCGGCACAAACACCGGCCAGCGTTTCCAGGCGCTCGTGCAGGATCTTCCAGGCAGCCTCGCGGTGAGGCAGGATGAAGAATGCGGGCCGGACGATCTCGAATGCCGGGCCGGTGGTGCGACCTGGGAATTCAGGGCCAACCGGCAGCGCGGTCAGCACCGGGCCCAGATTTCGCATCACCCAGTTCATCAGGTGCTTGGCCGTTTTGGCCAGCGTCTCGAGCTCGTCGGGCGTCTCTCCGTGATGGACGAAGTACCGGCTCTGGACCTGGAGGGTGACCTCGTACACGGCATTGAACAGGTCGGCGACGCGCCGCGTCAGCCGGTCCTCGATCAGCGTCACCTGGTCGACGTCGGGAGGCTGCCGCAGATAGACGGGCAGCACCGGTCGCGCCGGCTCGAAGGCGGGGTCGAGTGTTCGGATCGCGAGAAAGTCCTCGAGGATGCCGACGAACTTGCCGAAGTGTGACTTCACCCAATCCCCGCGCGCACCCTCGCCCTGTTCCACGATGAGCTCGATTGCCGCGCTCGCTGAGGCGAGGTCGGTGACGGCGGTCAACTGCGGCCACTCGAAGACCTGCGTGGTTGCCTGCGCCTTGGGCGGCCCGATGAAGACGGCGGCCTCGCCATCGCGCTCGACCAGGTGGGTGAGCCCGGCCTCGATGCCGCGGTAGAGGTGGCCGACGGTGTGCCACTCCTCGGGCCCAGCGGTGATCTGGGGGTCGTCGACCGTCAGCGGCTGCATCGGTCCGACCGAGCTGAAGCCCTCGGCATCGTGGAGCGACATGCCCTCCGGACGCTCGAGGTACATGAAGTGGCGGAGGGCGCGCTCCCCGAAGGGGACCAGCGCGATCTGGACATCCGGCGGATACCAGCGTGACAGGATCGGGAAATTGGGCCGCTCGAAATGTGGCGCCGCGCCCAGCGCGCTCAAGATGTTGGTCGCCAGCGCCAGGTGCAGCATCTCCTGCTTGATCACGTCGATCAGGGTCAGCTCCCAGGCCTGGACGCGGGCCAGCTGCTCCTCGGTGAGGCCCTCCTCGACGCCCCGCTTCAGCGAGAACTGGGCGTAGAGGTACTCGCAGAGCAGGCCGTGCTCGAGTTCGCAGGCCTCGCCGAGCAGGTAGACGAGCTCCTCCCGGCTCTCAACTCGCAGGGGCGGTTCGGCGAGGGACCCGTTCGGCGGCCGGGAAGCGGGCATACCGACATTGTCGCTGGAAGGCGCCTGAATACGCGTTGAACTGTGCGCCAAATACCGCCACGCCCATTCCACGCATGTTGGGGCAGCCAGCCATGGGGAGGTGAGCCGAGGGAACCCGCTAGCTCTCGGAGTGAAAGGGCGCCAAGAAGGCGGGCCGACCGTCGACACTGATCACCCAAATCTTCATCCCAGCCTTTAACGACCGAGCCCAGCGCTCCTGCAGGTAATATTCACCGACTGAGTCCACTCCACCGATCTTGTAGCTCCCTCGGACTGCCGTCCCGTTGATCAGATCGCCCCAGAGAGTTCCGGTCAGCCGGACGCGACCAACGGTGGAACGCACGATTTCGGCTTCAACCGCCGCTCCAGTTCGGAGGGCACGGCGGACGTGCACATAGCGAACTATGACCAGGCTGCCCGATAGCACGCCAGCCGCCAAGGACAACAACCCCAAGACCGTAGCTCCGGGTTGAGCGATGATGGAGAACGTACCGAGCGCCAAAACAGTAGTGCGCTAATGCTGTATATCGCACAGTCCAAACCTCTCAGCAGGGCGACCAGAAATGGCCACATCGCGATCGACCGATTAGGTAGCGGCTGCTGGGAAACCGTTGCCGCGACGAATCCCGCCAGCGGATAGGTGCGCGAGTTAGCCACATTGCGGAAGTCCGGCATAGCCCGGGAGCTTACCGAATCATCGCCCGATCCACGCCCATTCCACGGCCATTCCGGTCGCAGGTGCTGACTGGCTGGGACTCCGCCAGCTGCGATGTGACGTTACAGGCACGCTACAGCGTGAATTCTTCAGGTTCGCGTTGAACTGAGCGCCAACTAACCGCCACGCCCATTCCAAGCCATCTAGTCGGAACACTGGTCGATGGTATACCGCTCACGGCGCTCCGGCAAGCGTCCCTCCGGGGCGGACTCGGTAGTCAGCCGAAATTGGCGGAAGCTCACGGCGAAGTCCCCCAATGGATCCACGAGGAATGAGTGCTGAAAGCGATCTGCCATAACCGTGATTTCGTCATACAGCACTGAGGCGAAGGGGACCCACTCCACGATAGTGCCGGTACCCTCTCGCCGAGGAAGGCGTGCTTCGATGGCTAACCTCAAATTTCGCAGATTGCTTTCGCCAAAGTCCGTATCCCCATACTGACAATCGATAAACGTCGTAGAGTCGCCCGACAGGAAGCGGATATGGGCAGTGCGCCCGATGAAGTCGATCTTGGCCATGTCGAACACTGCGTCATGCAGATTGATCTCGACCAGTCGTTGCAGATCGGGTGGTAGCCCATCACGGACGCTGTCAACGTAAGCCCAGTAGCCAGCCCTCACCGCATCCCAGGCATCGTCATCGAAGTTGGGGTCGTCAGTCCGCTCGCGAGTGAACCAACGCATCCCGAGATTGTATGTGCGGAAAGCGACAGACCTTGGTGGACCGTACCGCCACGAGCTGAAGTCGCCGGACTTCGGCCCCTTTCACGCCCATTCCACAGCCATTCCGGTCGCTGGGCACTGACGGGCTGGGAATCTGCCAGCTTCGATGTGACGTTACAGGCACGTTACAGCGTGAATTCTTCAAGTTCGCGTTGTATTTGGCGCGGTATGGCTCAAAACAAGCGAATTCCGGCCGACTTCCACAAGGCTATGTTTCGCATCGCCGCGATCGCCTTTGTGACCGCGGCGACGGTCGATGTTGGCAGCAGCTACATCGGGGCGCCCCATCTCGACTTCACGGGCATCTGGATCATCGGCATCCTCTCTTATGTCGGCGCGGTGGTGAGCTGGTTCTTCCCCTGGCACCGCTTGCCGGTGGAACGATTCCTGGTGGTCATCGTGATGCCCGGCCTCGTGCTCCTCGGCTTCATGCTGATGGCGACGGGCGGTGTTGACTCGCACATCCTCCCGATCTTCATCGCCCCGGCCGTCTTCATGGCGGCGGCGTATGGATTCCGGGCGGGGGCGGCGATCGCGGTGCTGACGGCCGCGACGGCGACGCTGCCGCTCTTCATCAACGGCTGGGACAGTTACTACGGTCGGACACTGGTCGTGCTGGCGGTCGCGACCATGCTGTGTGCCTACATCTCGGCGCGCGTCCGGCTCTCGCTGCTCAACGAGTACGAGACCCGCCGCCGCCAGCAGGAAGAGAGTTACGTGGCGACCATCGGCGCCCTTGCGGCCGCCCTGGATGCGAAAGACCGCTACACCGAAGAGCACTCGCGGGAAACCGCCGAGCTCGCGGTCAACGTGGGAAGGCGGCTCCACTTGCCCGCCGACCAGTTGCGCCTGCTCGAGTACGGTGCTCTGCTCCACGACATCGGCAAGATCGGCATCCCTGGCTACATCCTGCAGAAGCCAGGAGCGCTGACGCCGGAGGAATTTGCGATCATGCGCGAGCACCCCGTTATCGGCGAACGCATCCTCGCCTCCGTGCCGTTCCTTGCCCCGCTCGGCCCGATCGTTCGGGCCGAGCATGAGCGATGGAATGGCACGGGATACCCGGACGGCCTCAAGGGAGAGGAGATTCCGATCGAGGCGCGCATCATCCACGCGTGTGACGCCTTCCACGCCATGGCCTCCGACCGCGCCTACCGCAAGGCGCTGCCCATGGCGCAGATCGTGGGCGAGTTTCAGAAGGAAACCGGCCAGCAGTTCGACCCCCGAGTGGCCGACGTGCTGCTTGAGCTGATCGAGAGCGAACCGCCGCACATTGCGACCCCCCAGCAGGCGTCCGGCCAGCCGATGCCGGCGACGACTGCCTCAGGACCGCGCGGCTGGGCCCAGCACATGCAGACGGTCGAGGCCCTGGGGCAACAACTGGCCCGTGCGACCAGCATCGAAGATATCTCCAGTCGGATCGGGGCGACGATTTCCACACTGGTGCCGCACGACCAGTGCCGGGTGCTCTTGATGAACGAGGACCGCAGCGAGCTCGAGGTTGTCTACCTCAAGGGCACCGATCGGGAAGAATACCGTGCCGTGACGATGGAGAACGCGGCGGTGGAAGTGGGGGAGGGCATCACCGGCTGGGTGGCGGAATCGCGACGAGGCGTGGTGCTGGGCGATACCGAGCACCATCCGAAAGCGAAGCACGTCTCCGGCACCGCGATGATCGATGAATCGATGCTGGCCGTGCCGGTTGTCTTCGAGGACGAGATCCTCGCCGTCATCGTCGTCACCAAGCTGGGACTGAATCAGTACTCGCTCGACCAGCTCCGCTTGCTGACGATCCTCGCCAACCAGGCGGCGGTGGCGATGGCGAACGCCAGGCTGATCGAACGGCTCGCCTCGGCGGCGACGATCGACGCGCTGACCGGCTTGATGAACCGCGCCGCGTTCGAGGAGGCGGTCAACAAACTCATGCTGCGCCCGCAGTCGTGGGGGACACTGCTGATGCTCGACGTCGAGAGGCTGCGCGACGTGAACGAGGCCTACGGTCACCGCGCCGGCGATGCCGTCCTCAAACGGATCGCCCGGGCGATTCGCGCGTCGATCCGCAGCGACGACGTGGCGGCCCGCTGGATCGGCGACAACTTCGCCATCCTCGCCCCTGGCTTCTCTGCCAGCCAGGCCGAGGTCCTCGCCAAGCGCATCGAAGCGGCGCTGCAGTCCGACCGGGTATCGATTCGGTGGGGAACCGCCGAATACCACGGGGATGCGCTGACCGCTCAGGACCTGCTGGCGACCGGGCTCAAATCCCTCGCCGGCAAGCCCGACGACGTCGCCGCCTGACGTTTGGGGCAAGGCGCTGCGCCCAAATGGGCAGGATGCTCGGAGTTTCGCGCAATATGCTTGACGGTCCAAAACCGGTCGCCTAACGTCAAAACTCGCCGCTGAAACCGACGGACCGCCTGCGGGCGGAATGATTCCGTGCCGAGGGAGGGTGTGAGGCTAGACGTTCGTCGCCGGCTCCAGCTGCCGGCTTCGCCCCCGAGTCTTCTGCTGCGCGCCGCCTGGAAATACGGGGTGGGCGTCGGCGTCGCTGCCGTCGTGCTTACGGCCGGCGGTGTCGACCGGGTGCAGCCCAACGGTCATGCTCTCGCGAGCAACGTTCTGCCGACGACGGTCCCGTGCGGTCAGATCGCCACCGACGCGAACGACCCGCACACCGCGACGTGGACCGCGATCAAGAGCCCGTATGGGACCGGCAGCCCGTACAACTTGCCGGTGAACACCACCAACAACACGGATCCGGGGGTCGTGCCATGCGATGCCATCGTCGTTCCGCCGGACGTCACGCTCAAGATTGATGCGAGCCAGGGCCCGGTGCAAATCTTCTCGCACGGGGCGGCGATCCAGGTCGACGGCGGCCATCTTCTGGTGCTGGGCACCAGCGAAGTCAACTCCGTGCTCTTCGACGCGGAACCTGATGTCGCCTCCTGGATTGGGATCACCATCGACGCCAGCGACGCCACTCATCTGGGCAACGCGTCACTGGCGTTCACCAGTATTCAGCACGCGCTCAACTCGATCACGATAACCAGCGGTGCGACATCCACCCCCGACCCGACCGACCTGACCAAGCAGCTTCCCTATGGTCTCGCGCTGGTCAACAGTGGAATCGGGCCGTCCTACTTCGATGGCATCGATGCCATCGATACGCCAGTTCGGGTCAAAGGGCAGTCCACGGTGTCCCCCGATCGGGCGGACGGTAAGTTTGGCACGGTCAACAACATCGGGTCCCAGGGCATCAAGTTAAGCTGGAGCGCCGCGGCCCCTGCCGTCGCGGCGTATGCGCTCGAGATCGACAGCGTCGCCTTCGGCAGCTCGGTGCCGTTTGCCGCTACCGGGTGCCTGCCGCTACAACTGCCCTGCTCGGCAGGCTTCATCGGGAATGACGCGGTCCTCGCCACGTTCACGGCGCCGAATCCACCACCCGTGCACATCACCAGGAGCCGCTTTTATCGGGCCGGCTCCTTTGGCGTCGAGCTGAACAGTCCGATACGTCCCCTCATCACCCACAACAACTTCGACTGCAACGGCACCGGTTCTTCCAAACCCACGCAAACCTGCGTCGGGACCGGGCTCAAGTACTCGGCGATCTACCTCAACGACGCGACCGTCGACCTGGAGAACAGCGTCATCGACAACGTCGGGCACGAAGACGGGCTCGACGCCATTGTGCTTAACGGCATTATCGTGTACGCGCCCGGCCTCATCGCGCCGCGACTGACCTGGATCAACGCGACGAACGATGCGGTGAACGATCACGGCCTCGGCTACCTCCTGGACGCCAACCTCACCCTCAACAGCGGAACCTTCTTCGTTCCCGGCGGCAGCGTGGTCAAGTCGAAAGGAACGATCAACCTCAGCGGGGCGGCTCTCGACGCCAGTGACACCTCAAAGCCGGGCACGAAAGTCTTTACCAGCTTGCGCGACAACCTGAACATCCAGAGCTGTCCATCGGTTTTCGTACAGTCGTGTCCCTCGATCATCCCGGCCGGGGAATGGGGCGGCATCGACCTGGTGGGTTCTGCGACAGACACCGCCCTGCGAAGCGCAACCTGGAGCACGATCACCAACGCCGCCATCCTGTACGCCACGACTGGCGTCCACATCACGAACGGCAATTCCCTGGTCATCAGCGGGAGCGCGATCGGCCCGACCTTCGCCGACGGCGTGCTCGGCGAGGGGACGCCGCTGGCCGTCACCGGGACGACCTTTGGCTGCCCCACCGGGGTTTGCAGCGGGCCGAGCAGCGGCAACCACGGCATTCTCGCGGACTTCCGCAATAGCGGACCGCCCACGACCGGCCTGAAGATCGGCGGCCCCAACTCGGCGGATAAGAACACGTTCCAGGGCAGCGTCAACGAGGCGATCCGCGGGGTAGGTCTCTCCGGCCAGCCGGTCGACATCGAGAACAATGCGATCCAGAACGCCGGCGCGACCGGGTCGGCGGGAAGTGCCGGCATCTACCTGCAAGGCGCTAACACGCTGACGCTGAAGGGCAACGACGTCGTCGGGAGTGGCACGGGAACCCTGCATTACCCGGCCATCTGGCTGGACGGGGTCAGCCATGCCGACTTCAACGGTCCGATCAGTGGCAACACCGGCTTCGCCAACGGTCTCAACGCGATCGCTTTCCACGGCGACAGCAAGGCGCTCGCCTGGCAAACGATCGCAGCCGGCGGCCTGCTCGGTTACCTCGTCGATGGCAACCTGCTGATCGCCGGCAATTTCACACTGGCCAACGGTGACTACGCCACGATCCTGGCCGGCACGATTACCGTTCAGAACGGCACCCTGACATCCACCGGCTCGGAGCTGACCAGCCTCAAGGCCATGACGCTGCCGGTCCCGAGCTGCGGCTCGGTCTTTGTCCCGAGAGCGTCGGGCGTCTGCCCGGCGACGACCCCGGGCGATTGGGGCGGCCTTGTCCTCGATGCCGGGAAGGCTAACCAGCTGACCAGTTCCGCGGTTCGTTACGCCGCGACCGGGATCGCGATGGGCACGCCAACCGGGACACGCCTCGCCCAAAACCTCACCCTGAGCAACACCAGCATCACCAGCACCGCGGCTGACGGGGTCAGCACGCGCTCGCCGGCGTCGATCAGCGGCGGTGCCTTTAGCAACAACGGTGCCCACGGGATCAAGATCGACCTGACCGGCGTCACCTCGAGCCCGTTCCAGCCGCTCGTGCTTTCGGGAACAACGATCGGCGGCAGCGGGCAGGAGGCCATCTTTGCTACAGGCCTCGCCGGCCAGACGGTGCTTATCGACCAGGCGAGCATCGACCACGCCGGCGCCTTCGGAATCAACCAAAAGGACG
>WNGN01003916.1_pt1 | contig 12020 bp, 5 predicted proteins | sample 5400561 | NCBI WGS metagenome assembly WNGN01 (sample SAMN13153379, study PRJNA577476) | soil metagenome | isolation source: 115 cm soil or saprolite under Garry oak tree replicate 2 | place: USA:California | collected 2016-06-15
CGGCATGGACGAGAAAACGATCGAAGCGATGCGGACAAAGCCGTTGCAGGACGAGCTGGCCAAGATCGACAGAATGAAAGATCGACAAGATGTGCTGAAGGAGATCGGGCATCTGCACCTGATCGGCGTGAACGCATTTTTCAATTTCGGGTCCGGTCAGGACGATAAGGACAGCACGCGCGAGATTGCGCAAGCGGTCCAAGGCGGACTCGGCATGCCTGACCGCGATTATTACACGAAGGACGACGATGCTTCGAAGAAATTGCGCGACCAATACGTCGCGCACGTCACCAAAATGTTGACCCTGCTCGGTGAATCCGCAGAGAAAGCCGGCGCCGACGCGAAAAAGATTCTCGCTCTGGAAACTGCGCTGGCGCAGGCCTCGCGCACCCGGGTCGAATTGCGCGATCCGCAAAAGAATTACAACAAGATGACGCCGGCAGAGCTGCAAACGCTGACGCCGGATTGGAATTGGGGCGATTACTTCAAAGAAATTGCTCTGACCGCGCCGGGCGATATCGACGTGCATCAGCCCGATTTCTTCAAGGCGATCAACACGGCGTTTACATCGACATCGATCGACGATTGGAAAACGTATTTGCGCTGGCACCTGATCAACGCCACTGCGTCGGCGCTCTCGAGCGATTTCGTGAACGAAGACTTCAATTTCAGGGAAACGACGTTGCGCGGGACGGAGCAGATCAAGCCGCGCTGGAAACGCGTCATCATTTCCGAAGACGGCGAGATCGGCGAAGCGCTCGGCAAACTTTACGCGGCCGAATATTTTCCGCCCGCAGCCAAGGCGCGCGCGCTCGAGTTAATCAACAATTTGAAAGAAGCGCTGGCCGACCGGATCAAGACGCTCGAATGGATGGATGAGCCGACCAAAAAAGCGGCGCTGGAAAAGCTGGCCGCGTTTCAGGTGAAGATCGGTTACCCGGAAAAATGGCGCGATTATTCGGCGTTGCAGATCGACCGCGGGCCGTTCGTTTTGAATGAGCTGCGGGCGGAGAATTTCGAATCGAAGCGTCAGCTCAACAAGATCGGCAAACCGGTCGATCGGACGGAATGGGGAATGACTCCGCCGACTGTGAACGCGTATTACAATCCGAAGATGAACGAGATCGTTTTCCCGGCTGGAATTTTGCAGCCGCCGTTCTTTTATGCGAACGCCGACGACGCCGTGAACTACGGCGGCATCGGCGCGGTCATCGGCCACGAAATGACGCACGGCTTCGACGATCAGGGCCGGCAATACGACAAGGTGGGAAATTTGACCGATTGGTGGTCGCCGCAATCGGCGGAGGAATTCAAGAAACGATCGGAAGCGATCGTGGCCCAATACAACGAATACGAGCCGCTGCCGGGCTTGCACGTGAACGGCGCGCTGACCCAAGGCGAAAACATCGCCGACGTCGGCGGAGTGAAACTCGCTTACGCCGCACTCCAAAAGGCGCTCGATAAACATCCAGAAGAGCGAAACAAAAAAATCGACGGCTTAACGCCGGAGCAGCGATTCTTTCTTTCGTTCGCGGCAATCTGGCGGCAGAAAATCCGCGACGAAGACCAAAAGCTGCGTTTGAACGTTGATCCGCATTCGCCGGCGCATTATCGCGTGAATGGACCCCTTTCGGATCTGCCGGAATTCGCGAAAGCGTTCGATGTTCCGGACGGTGCGCCAATGGTCCGCGCCGCCGACAAGCGTGTGAACATCTGGTGAGGCCGCCGCCGATGAGCGGCGGAAATCCCAATCATCAATCACTAAATCCAAAACAAAGGGTGACTCTGGGGGAATTTAGGGTTTGGCGCTTCTTTGGAAACTTGGGTTTTGGGAATTGGGATTTAATTGCGCTCAGGCGCAATTTTGCCTCCCCAGCCCAAGATCTTGGCTTTGGCGCCGGCGGCTTCGGCTTCCTTGATGTTGCCGGCGCGATTATAAAATAGAGACAAACTCGTCCAGCCGATTTGGTCGTTCGGCTTTAACGCGACCGCTTTTTTTCCCGCTTCAATCGCTTCATTGAAGCGACCGATCTTCATCAACGCCATCCCCAGCGCGTGCCAGCCATCGAAGAAGTTTGGATCGAGATCGACACAGCGCTGATATTTCGCGACCGCGCTTTCCAGTTCGCCGATCGCAAGATCGCCGTTCGCATCGTCAAAGATTTCGTCGCGCGTTTGGTTGGTTGCAAACCGGCGGCGCGCTGGCGGTCATACAACCATTCGGCGAAAACGTAGTCGCGCGCGTTTTTGAGATAACGCTCCTCGAATGTTGCTTTGGTTTGCTGATATTTCGCGGGATCGGGCTGCTCGCGTTTGTCCATCAGAACAATCACTCCGCCGTCAATCCGCGGAACAAAATCACTCACCTCGCCGGGTTGAAGTTGAGCGGCCACATTCTTGATCATCATCAGGTCGTCCGGCTGATCCTTCGGTTTCTCGGCAGAATTCTTGGCGTCGGCTTCGTCGGCCACAGTGAACGGCTCGAGTTTTTCCGCCTTCAAACCGCCGGCTTGTTCCAAAGTGAATTGGAGCGGCTGACCGGCCTTCAATCCGTTGCGCAGCGTCTCGACCGCTTTACGGCCTTTGGCCAGCGCCATTTCGCGCCCGCCCTCATTTTTAATTTGATCGACAATTTTCTGCTTTGCCTCGTCGAGGGTCAACGGGCGCGCTTCGATAACTCCGGCGAGATGCAAAATAGCAAAACCATCGGCCGACTGAAGCGGATCGCTGTTTGGTTCCTGCGTAGTCAATTTGAACGCAGCCTGATTCAGTTGTGGATCCGCTTTCAATTTCGGATCCGGCGCGGAGATGGTGAACTCTCCGGTCGATTCAACCGGTAACTGAAACTTCGCCGCGACCTGATGAAAGTCCGCGCCCTTCTCGAGCAGCGCCTGCGCGAAATCGTTTGCGCGGTCGGCCAATTTTTGGAGCGCGTCGATGCGCTCCTTGTCCTTCAATTTTTTCTGCTCTTCGCTCAACGCCAGCCGGACAAACTCCACTTTCCGTTTCTCCTCGGTTTTGAGCTCGCCTTTGTGGGCTTCGTAATATTTTTTGATGTCGTCGTCGCTCGGTTTGGTTTCTTTGAGAAAATCAGCCGAACGCACCCGAACGACACTGACGAAATTTTTGCCGTAAAGCTGCTCGTAATTGGATTTGCTCTCGCTTTCGGGTAGCGACACGCCCGATGCGACAACTTGCTTGATCCGTTTCAGGCAAAGCTGGTCATGCGCGATCTCGCGCAATTGCTCATCCGTAAAACCCAACGAGGGAAGGATCGTCCGCTCCACTTGATCATACTTGGCGCTGTCAAAACCTGACGCAGCATGAAACGCTGGAAAATTTCGCACTGCATCGACAATGTCCGACTCAGCCGGTTCAATCCCAAGCCGCTCCACCTCGTGCCGCAACACAATCAAATTGACGACGAATTCCGCGGCTTTCTGATTGTCCGTTCCGTTACCGGGGGCGAGATTCTCGCGAAGATCGGAAACACCGAGGAAATCCGCCAATTGAAGCAAGCGCGCGTCGCGCTGCGCTTCAGTCACGGTAACTTTGCGACCGTACATTTGCGTGAACGCATCCGAACGAATAAGGCCAGGATCGCTCTTCACGAAATAAATACAGAACGGCAGGGCCAGGATCGCGATCACGATCATGAGCCAGTTGCGATGCTTACGGAGAACTTTGATCATGGGGTCGGGCGAGCAATTTACGAATGCACGCGCACACGCCAAGTGCTTTGTTGGTAGGGGCGGTTCACCGAACCGCCCGCGGGCGATTGAGGTCAATCGCCCCTACCTCATCCACCGTCTTCTGAATCAATTCCCAAAGATTACGCAGATGCTGCTCGGTCGTGAGCACATTGCCGAGGCCGATTCGCATGACGGTTTGCCCGCGCAATTTCGTTTGCGTGAGATAGGCGCGGCCGCTCGCGTTGATCCGCCCGACGATCTCGCTGTTCAAGATGTCGATCTTGTCCGCTGTAGCCGCGGTCGCCGACCGCGGCCCGGCTTCAGCGACGCCGGCTACAGGCCCGACAAAGCGGAAACAAACGACCGGCAGCACGACCGGGGCGGCCAGCTCAAAGCGATCGTCGATCTTGATCCAGTCGGCAAATAGCCCTGCCAGCCGGAGGTGTTCGCGCATAAACGCGATCATTCCTTCGCGGCCAAACGCGCGCCAGATGACCCACGCTTTCAGGGCACGAAATCTCCGGCCGAGTTGAATGCCGTAGTCCATGTAATTTTTTTCCGCCTCGACCGTGTCTCCCCGCAGATATTCCGGGACAAGGGTGAAGACGCGCCGCAATCGCTCCAAGTCGCGCACGTAGAGGACGCTGAAGTCTAGCGGAACATAAAGCGTCTTGTGCGGATTGATGATGATGGAATCCGCTTCGTTCCAGCCTTCCGCCAGCCATTCAAATTCCGGCAACATCGCAAATCCACCGCCGTAAGCGCCATCGATGTGCAGCCACATTTTGTGTTCGCGGCAGATTTTCGCAATCTCCGGGACTGGATCGACACTGGCAGTCGAGGTTGTGCCCACAGTCGCGACGACGGCAAGGGGCTTGAACTTTTCGCGCAGGTCGCGCTCGATCATCACGCGAAGCGCCGCCGTATCCATTCGAAACTCCGCGCCAGTCGGCACCCGTTGGACGTTTTCTTCGCCCAGGCCGAGCGCGATGGACGCTTTTTCGACAGAACTATGCGCTTGATCGGAAGCGTAAATGCGAAAGACCGGGGCCTGCGCACCTATCAATCCGCGTTTTCGAGTGGACGGCGCGGCTTCTTCGCGCGCGACCGCCAGCGCGTGCATGATTCCGACCGACGCCGTGTCATAAATGACGCCGTCGAATTGGTCAGGCAAGCCCATCCATTGCCGTAACCAATCGATCACGACTGTTTCCAGTTCGGTGGCCGCAGGCGACGTCCGCCACGTCATCGCGTTCACGTTGAGCGGCGCAGTAACGATCTCGCCAAGAAGCCCCGGCGCAGTCGCCGTCCATCCGAAGTAGCCGAGAAACATCGGATGACTCCAATGCACCATTCCGGGAACGATCAATCGATCGACATCGGCGAGAATGTTCTCGAACGATTCGCCATGCTCAGGTGGCTGCGCAGGAAGCGCTGCGCGAATCGCGCCTGGTTTGTCATTCGGCGCGACGCGGATATCGCCGATTGTTTCACGATAATCGGCGATCCAATCGGCGAGTTTGTGCAGTTGCCGGCGGAATTCGGCGATTGGAACGTCGCCGAGTGATGATCGATCTTTCATTCGTCAGTGCCGAAAGACTATCCGCTAAACACGCTGAAAAACGCTAATAATTCAAAGCAGATCGCCTGAGCGAACAGGATTGTTTCGCGTCATTCGGCGTATTTGGCGGACCGCTCAGAAAGCAAAGCCGAAACTGAAATGAAACGCGCCAAAGTCTTCTCCCGGCGCGCGATCCGGGTTCCATCCGTAATCGAGCCGGATCGGACCGATCGGCAATTTGTAACGCAAGCCGCCGCCGAGCGCGTAGCGCATGTCGTCAACGCCGGGCTCTTCGGAAGTGGGAAGCAAGTTGCCGGCGTCAAAAAAGAGTGCGCCCTGAAGCTCACCGTAAATCGGAAACGTGTATTCGACGTTGAAGACCGTATAGAATTCGCCGCCGATCGGATTTCCTTTGGGATCATGCGGGCCGAGGTCGCGCTCACCGAAACTGCGCACAGTGGTAGCGCCACCGTTGAAGAATCGCTCATCGATTGGAAGGGTCGTTGGCTCGTCCGGGCCGGAATGGTTGAGCGAATGCACGATCCCGACTCGTGCGCCGAAAGCGAGCGACGATTGTTGAAACCAGCGTTGCAACGGGGGCAACGTTTGATCTTCAACAACTCCCGGGGTCAGCGATTTCGGACCGAACGGCAAAAAATACGCGATCCGGCCGGTGCCGCGGATGAGCTGAATGTCGCTGCCGAAGGCGGTAGAAGCGACATCGAGCGTGGTATTGATCAGCAAGCCACGCGGCGCGACCAGCGGACTTTCGCGCAAGTCGAGCGTTTGAAAGAACCCGAGCGAATTTGCGAAATAAGACGTGTCGCCGAGAAACCGGCGGGCAATGGAGGTTTGCGTGACCTCGACGTGACGGACGGCAAAGACCAAACCTGCTTCGTATTGTTTCGTGATCTTCCGGCTGAGTTCGACGCGATCGCCGATTTCGAATTTCGAATAGCCGTCGTAATCAAAAGTAAACGCGGCCGCCCTGTTTCTGAAACTGAAGTCGGTGTCGAACAGGAAAGGATCTTCATAAACGACCTCTCCCTTGTAGCTGCGCTGCGAGACTTCCGCCGAGATCGTAAACGGCCGACCGTAACCGAACAAATCGCGGTCGCGAAATTGCGCACCGATAATTCCGCCTTCAAACGTGCCGTAACCGATCGAGAAACCGACCTCTTTGCTCTTCGCTTCTTCCGCGGAAATATTTAACAGGAGTGAGTCTTCGTCCGCGATTGGCGTCGGTTCAATCTTGAGGACATTGAACAAACCGGTCCGCATCAAGGCGCGGAAGCGTTCGTCCAAAACTTCCGGGCTGTAAGTTTTTCCAGCGAGCGAAGTGAAACGTTTCTGGACGAAACTCGGACGCAATCGCGTCAGGCCATTCACAAAAACTTCGCCACTGAAGTGATAAAGTTGACCGGGCGAAATCGCGATATCTACCGGGATCCGACCGTTGACCGCTGCCGTCGGCTCGGCGGTCGCCTCTACCTTCACTTCATAATAACCACGCGTTCGAAAATAAGCCTGAAGACGACGCGGAATGTCGGCAACCCGCGCGTCGGTGAAAGGTTGTTTCAATAAATCGTCGATCTGCCCCCGCAAAGCGTCCGCGCCATAAATGGTCTCCCCGTGGAACGAGACGTTGCCGAAGAAATATCGCCGGCCTTCATGGATCGGAATGGTCACGTCGACCCGGCTAGCTTCATCGTGAAACGTGTAGCGCGGTTGATCGACCGCCGCGTCGAGGAAACCTTCCGCGACATACAAGCGATGGACCAACTCCGCGCCTTCCTGAACATCGGCCGCGACGAATGGAAGATGCCGTTGCAGCTTTGAATACCGTTCCCGGGTCGGGCCGACCACAAAATCGAACAACTTGTCGGTGGGCTCAGCCGAATTTCCCTCAAAAGTGATCGTGCCCAGAGTCATGAGCGGTCCCTCATTGATCTCGAGCCGCAACCGGTCGCGATTCTCGATCTTATAATGAACGCTCGCTTTGGTGTAGCCGTGCTTGCGATAAAAAACTTCGACGAAAAATGCGAGATCGTCCGCCCGGGCCGGGGTTAACCCGTAGCGATCGACGGTGGCGAGCTGTTCCTTCACCGCCGAGCGCAGATCTTTTTCTTTGAATGCCTGCTCGCCACTGAATTCGACCGTGGTCGTCGCCTGCGCGTGTTTCTCCTGCTCCTTGGCGACAGCGTTGGTCTGTTTTTGTTTTTCTTCGGCCCTGGGAACGTCCACCGCCGTCTGGGCCGCCAGCTCGAGCGTGGCCGCCAAGTTGCAGAGAAAAAAGAATCGGTAGCGGCGCATCACTTGAAACGAATCAGATATTTTACCATACCACGGTAATCGCCACCGACGCCGAGATCCCCGAGCAAGACAAACTGATCGTTGAGCTTGAAGCGCGCGGTCGCTTGTTGTTGCCCAGTGCGCGGATCGACAGTGCCCACATCCAAGTCTAAACGGTCGAAAACCGAACTACTCTGCGTTCCCTGCCCTTTCTTAAAAACTTTGCGGTAGAGCTGCTGCACGAGCAACATTCCGGCGCGTCCAGCAAGCACGTTGTTATTTCCGGTTAATTGCTCCCGGGTGGTGCCGGTTGCAAGCAGAGAAATAATTTCCTCCTGGGGCAGCGGCGGTTCACTGGTGAAGATCGCCTCCGGCGCAAGCGTTGTTCCATAAATGTAAACGTTGATCGTGTAATCGCGGATCACGGACCTGCCGTGCATATCGATTTTCGGATTCAAGGGATCGCTCGGATCAACATAGAGAAAGCCGGACGAAATTTCCAACCGGCTGAAGGGAAGCGTTGCGTCGACATTGTCCAGCCGCACCCAGCCTTGCAAAGCAGGATGCAACCCGTTGCCGGTCAAATGCAAATCGCTGACTGCTCCGCCGTTGGCCAGATTGCCGCGGATCAGAAATGGATCTTTGGTTTTGATGGTTACATCGAATTTCCAATCGCGAAACGGTGGCTGCGTTATCGAAAAATTTGGGCGCGATGAAGGCGGCTGCGGCGCGGGACGACCCGGCAAACCGATCGGGATGAGATCGAGATTTTTCAGGAACTGACTATTTGTCAACGCGATCGTCCCAGTGACATTGGCGCTGTTAAATGGGCCGGCAATTTTGATGTCGGCGTCCGCCCGGGCCGTGAGGGTGTCGTTGCGCGCGACCAGTGCGCTCTCCGCCTTGAATTGAAAATCCAGATTCGGTGTCGTCAATTTTGGAAATGTCACGCCACCCGTGACCTTGAAATGTCCGCCTGAAAGTTCGCCGCCGAACTGCTCGAGGATCAGCGTGTCACGCGCAAAATTCAGGCGCGCCTTGAAATTTTGAACCGCCGGCAGCGTTGGATCGGTCATTCGGGCAACGTTGATCGTCATGTCGCCGCTGCCAGTGAGAACGGGACGCGCGATTGTTCCGCGAACATCGACATCGAGCGCAGCGTCGCCGTCCAGTTCCTGAACGCCCGGAATAAATTGCCGCATAAAATTCACCGAGCTCCGCGGCAACCGCATCTTCCCGTTCACTGGCGTTTCATCAGCCAGTTTTTTGTCATGCACAATCTTTGGAACATCCAACGGAAAATTTGCGCTCAGCTCCAGGGGTTGAATTTTTGCCTGCTGCAATTTTCCGGCGATCGTCAATTGCTTGCCCTGCGCCTGCGCGCTCAAATCGAGGCTGGCGGGCTCGAATTTTGGAATGCTCTCGCTCCGCAAGTTGCGCATTTGCACGTCGAGTCGCGCATTTAAATCGGCGAGCGTTCCGGTCGCATTTAATTTCACGTTCAACAAACCCGACGCCGCCGGCTTGAGCCCGACGTCTTGAAAAAGTTTCTTAATGTCAAGATTTTCAGATTGAAATACCGCGGTCACTTTTCCATTCGACGGAAGCACCGGCTTGTCGGTCCCGAGATTTTTCCAAACGAACGGAATCGAGATATATCCGCCGGCATACTTCGCCTGTCCCTGATCGAGCTCGATCTTGCTGATCTCCAACGTCTCCTCTTTGGCCCGAGCGATCGCTTGAAAATCCATTTTGTCGCTCCTCAGGAAAATCGTGGGAACATCCAAGCCTTCGGGCGAATAGGTTGCATCGACAGTTGCCTGTAACGAGCGCGCGCTACCGTAGCGACCGTTGTCCAAAGCCAGTCTTAATTTGCCGGTTTTCAGCTTGTTCGCTTCGCCGTCGCCTTCCCACTCGACGACGAGCGAGCCGGCCAGCTCGTTTTGATTTCCAAAAGTGCGCAGCAGCGGCTGCAATTTCGACAAATCCGAAACATTCGCGCGGAATTTTCCGCTGTAACGATGCGACCGGCGAAAATCGACAATCGCGTTTCCGCTGACGAAATCGTTCCCGGTCAGGTTGGCGCTGACGTCGTTTAGATAAACAACACTGTTCCAAATAACGCACTGCGAGTTCAGTTGGGGGAAAACGAGATCTCGCATTCGAAGATTCGCACCGAAGATGGACAACTGGCCGTTAGCGACTCCCTTTTTCCATTCGATCTGACCGGTAGCTTGTAACGGTCCCGAAATTTTGTCGCGCGAATCCGCCACCCAACAATCCGCCAGTTGCGCCGCGTTGAAGGAGATGGCGATCTTCGCCGGTTGCTCCGCGAAGTCGCGCAGCTCCTTCGGCAACCGATAGTCGCCGCTGACCGTGAATTCATTTTCTTTCCGCCTAACGCTTAAACGATCGAAGGTGACGAGATCGTTCTTGGCATGGAGCGATCCTTCTACCGAATCGGCCAGATAATCGCGAAACCGCACGTTCGAAATCACGAGAGTGGTTTCCGAGACAAGGTTGTCGAACCACGGTTTGTCCGCCGCGCCGGCCGGCGGCATTTTCTTAGACAGTTTTATCGCGGCATTCAGGTTCTCACAGTAACCGTCTTGAAATTTTAACGATGGGGCGGTGACTGCGAAATCGCCACTCACAATCGAGTCCTTGATGTTGAGCTTGCCGCTGACTTGCGCCGAGCCAGAGACTTTTTGCGGCATCCCCGCCGTCACCTGCTCCAAATCCGGCAAGGTTGCGGCCAGTTCCAGAGTTGCCGGCGCGCGACCAAAATCTCGAATGTTGCGCGGTAGTTCGGCCGATCCGCGAAGATGGAATTGATTTTGGTCTTGGGTAATGTCGGCTGATTGTAAAGTTGCTACGCCATCCTTAGTCGTAACTTGAAAGATTCCGCGACCAAACGTTGTTTGCTCCTGGTGAAAATCAGTGATGTTCGCTGAAAGTTTTCCGTTCCATGTCGCCGGCGAGCTGACCAGGCCGCTAAGATCGACATCAAACTTTTCCATCTGACCGCGCATCCAGCCTTCGGGCAAGGCCACGAATTTATTGATCGCGTCAACTGGAACGTTTTCGGCGCGGACGCGAACATTGGTATCGAGCGAAGTTTGCGCCTCGTGCAACAGGACCGAGCCGGAAATATTGCCGGTGGCTACGGCGTAATCGAAATTGATCGCCAACTTTCGCGCGGCAATCTGCGAGGCATCGAAACTGACCGAGCGAAATCGCTCATTATCCGCCAGAACAATCTCGCGCACGATCAGGTTTCGATTCGTGTAGGTCGCGGGGGCAGACAATTTCAGCCAGGTCTGGCCGCCGACGAGCTGCAGCTTCTCGACCTTAATTTCGCCGGAACGACCCGGATCCAAATCGGCAGCGACATGTTCGGCGACAAAATCGTACGGACGATTGCGGACAATTATCGTTGCGTCAGCAACATGGAGGCGCTCCGGGAAAATATCGGGGAGGTCGATTTTCTTTTTCGGATTGGGTGGACGCGGCCGCAGCGGCTCTGTCGCCGGATTCATTACAATGCGCGCGGAATGAACATCGGCATTCTTGATCGCGCTCGAGAGTCCGTGCCGCAGCAACGTGAACAGCCCGTAATCGATTCGGGCAAGATCGACATCGATTGATTCGACATCGCTGGCTCCGGCTGAAGCCGCATGCAGGTTCCTGACGATAAGGTTTGTGAAAACACTGCCCTCGAGTTGAAATTCGAGTTTCAGGTTTTCTTTGGCCGCATAATGGAGCGCAATGCGATGACCCAGGCCCAACAAGAGCGGGCGATGGAAAATGAGAAGAAGTCCGCCACAAATCCCGAGCCCGATTAAAACGCGGCGACGCCAATTTCCATCGTGGAAATTCGTCTGACCATTTCCCTCCACGACGGATTAACTCTACCGGAGGAGGCTAAAGCGCAAATCGGCTCAATTTGGGAGCGCTTCGGACGGACCCTGGTGAGTTCATCATTGCAGGCGAACGCGGGTCGCGCCACGCTTGTCCAATAGTCGAATGAATCCGGACAAGCTTTTCGATTATCTCGACGCCAAATTATCGCCGAGCGAGCGCGCGGAATTGGAAGAGCGGCTCATGTCGGATCCGCAGTTGCGGCAGGAGCTGGCGGTTGCCCGTCAAATTCACACCAATATGGGCAACTCGCGCGAGATCGTTGGCGTGGCAGAGCCAACCGTTGAAGAACGCGGCGCGGTGCTTGGCCGCCGGATTGCGATCGCTTTTTCGGTGCTCGTTTTTGCGAACGTGGTGTTCGGAATTTATGCGATCGCGTTCATGAAAAAAAAAGAGCGCACGCAACTGAACACGGAGCAAAATCGGACCGAACTCGCGGAAAGTTTGGCCCGAACGGCAGCCGCAGCGCTGCCGCCTCCAGGTCTCGATGTTGAAGAAATCAAATTCACTGCGCCGGTTCCGGAACAAGAGAAATTGGCCAACAAAATCATCGC
>WNGN01002664.1_pt1 | contig 12017 bp, 7 predicted proteins | sample 5400561 | NCBI WGS metagenome assembly WNGN01 (sample SAMN13153379, study PRJNA577476) | soil metagenome | isolation source: 115 cm soil or saprolite under Garry oak tree replicate 2 | place: USA:California | collected 2016-06-15
GACCGGCGGCTCGCGCGGGAGCTGCTCGTGGCGGAGCGGCGCGAGCTGCTCCGGATGCGCGACGAGGGGGTGATCAACGACGCCGTGATGCGGCGCGTGCAGCGCGACCTCGATCTCGAAGAGCTGCTGCTCGAGCCGGATTGATTCACGGCGGCCGCCGCAGCACGACCGCCGCGACGAGCTGCACGTCGGGGGCGTCCGCCCCCGCCCCCGCCGCCGCCGGCGCGAGCCGCTCGTGCCACGCCAGCACGTCGCGCACCGCCAGCGGGCCGCCCCGCGCCAGGAGATCCTCGAGCAGCAGCTCCTCTCCCGCGGTCATGCCGAGGGCGAGGCGCGAGACGAGGGCGTCGAGCCGGGCGAGCTCGGCGTGCTCGCGCTGCTGGGCGGCGCGCCGGGCGGCGGCGAGCACCCAGGGAATGAGCCGCCGGCCCAGCCGGTCGCGATCCTCGGCACGCCACCGGGCCGCTTCGACGGCGCCGAGGCGGGCCCGCACCAGCGGTGCGGCGCGCTCGATCGCCCGCGTGAGGGCCGCGGGGTCGAGGGTCGCGGGCCGGGCGCGCGCGGCCCGCTCGAGCAGCGACGTCGCCCGCACCGGGTCGGGCGCCGCATCCTCTTCGGTCACGACCAGTGCCTCGACGAGCCCGCCGATGCGCACCACCAGCACGGCCGCGTTGGTGCGCTCGGCGACGGCGGCCCACGCCGGCCCGCCGGCTGCGCCCACCGTCGCGGCTAGCCGTTGCAGGCGGTCGCACCAGTCGAGCGCGTGCCGCCCGGCGCCGGCGCGCGCCTGCGCCCGCGCCTTGCCGAGCAGTCGGCGCTCGAGGGCGATCGCCTCCGCCAGCGGCGGCGCGGGAAGCAGCGTGATCGTCTCGATGCGCGCATGGGGCGATCCGGCGCGATCGATTCGGCCCACCCGCTGGGTGAGCCGCGCGGGGCTCCACGGCAGGTCGTAATGAATCACCCGCACGGCGTCCTGGAGATTCAACCCCTCGCTCAAGAGATCGGTGGCGATCAGGACGTCGGTCTCGAGCGCGGGGGCCGGCGACGGCGCGCCCTGGGCGCGCGGCGCGAAGGCCCGCAACACCTCGAATCGTCCTGCAACCTCCCGTCCGAACAGTCCGGCCTCGCCCATCACCGCCGCGACACGCCGTCCCGGGAGCCGCCGAAGCAGATAGCGCGCCGTCGCCCGCGATTGCACGAACACGATCGTCTTGCCGTCGCGCTCCGCGAGCAGGCGTGCGAGCGCGTCCGCCTTGGGGTCGGAGGCCGTGCTGGAGAGGTCGCGCAAGCGACGCACCACCGCCTGATCCCGCGCGCCGGCCGCCGCCGTGCCGGGGGGAAGCAGCAGGGGTAGCAACGTGAGTTGCAAGTCCGCCGCTTCGCCTCGCGGAAACAGCCGTTGGAATTCACGCGACCCGAGTGAGCGCCCCTCGGCCACGGCCGCGCGCGCGAGATCGAGAAACGCCTCGTAGCGCGCCAGCGACGCGCGGAACGCCGGCAGGCTCGAGGCCAGCTGCGAGAGCAGCGTGAGGCGCAACAATCCGGCGGCCCCGCGCGCCGCCGACCCCTCGAGCTGCGCGACCCCGCGAACCAGGTCCTCGAGCTGCCGCTCCGGGGCCGTTCCGGCGCGGATCACCTCGCCCGCCGCCCGCTCGGGAAAGCAGAGGGCGACCGGACCGGCGGGATACCCCGTGCGGGCGCGGGTGCGCGAGCGTGCCACGACGAGTCGCGCCGCGACCGCCGCCAGCGTCTGCGCCGCCACGTCGCCACGCGCGGCGCGCCGCAGCGACGGCACGCCCAGGGCCGTCAGGTCGTGATCCCGCAGGAACAGGCGAAACAGGTGGAACAGCTCGGCCACGCGGTTGTGCACCGGCGTCGCCGTCACGAGCAGCACCTTCCGGACCCCCCCGCCCCCCTGGCCCCCCTGGCCGCCCGCCGCGAGCCGCGCCAGCGCGCGGTAGCGGTTGGTCTCGGGGTTCCGGAATCGGTGGGCTTCGTCGACGACAAGCAGACGGATAGTCGGATAGGCGGTTAGGCGGATAGAGCGCCCGCTGAGCGATTCGTGCGTGAGGATCGGCGCCCGCGAGTCGTGCCGAGCGAGGAGCGACCGCCACTGGGGCACCAGCACCGCAGGCACGACGAGCGCGAAGGGTTCGCCCGTGCCGAGTGCCACCGCGAGCGCGACATACGACTTGCCCAGGCCGACCGCGTCCGCGAGCAGCGCGCCGCCGTAACGAGCGAGGATGGCGCGCAGCCGCGCGACGGCGGGGACCTGGTGCGGGGCGAGCCACGCCGCGTCCCCCGGCTGCGCCGCCACCGGCTCGAAGTCGAGCAGCGCGCCCGCCGCGAGCGCGGCAACGACGCCCGGCGGCCTGAGCGCCGCCCCTTCGCCCGGCGTGAGGAGACAGGCGAGCGGCTCGGAGAGCGGCGCGAGGTGCTCAGACAGGATCCGGGGCGAGGACGGCCAGCGCACGGCGATCTCGAGCGTCGAGGTGGTAGGCGTCGGCGAGGGCGGTGTCGTCCGACGCGCGAGCGCGTCCGCAGACCGAGAGCGCGGCCCACGCGGCCGCATCCGCCGGCACGGGCAGCTCGCGCACGACCCGCGCGTTGAAGCGGTGAAAGCCCCCGCGGGCGGGGTCGGCGCGCAGTCGCGCCAGCGCGGTGAGCCAGCGCGAGTTGAGCAGGGCGGCCAACGCGTGCGCGTCGTCCGCCGTGCGCGTCGCGATCCCGTACACAGTGTTGAGCGGCACGACCTCCGGTTCGGGAACGACCGCCGCGAGCCGCCGGCCGAGATCCGGCCACAGCACGCGGTGCGGGGCGTGCGCCAGGGCGGTGCGAAACAGCTGCCAGGGCGCGCCGGCGCGGTAGTCGCTGCGGCGTCGCAGCCGATCGAGGTGCGGGCCGAGCGCGCGCGCCAGCTCGGGCGGGAGCCGCTCGAGCGGCCGCCCGTCGGGCGCGTGCGTCCACAGCACGTGGGCCCGCAGTGTGAATCGCCACGGGCCGAGGTCACGGCCCCGCGCCGCGGGACGGGTCGCCGGGTCCGGATGGGGGACGACGAATACGTCGTCGGCGCCAGTCTTCACGCCGAGCTGCGGGCTCCACCGGTCGCCGATGGTGGGAAATGCGCCCCGCAGGTGCCGCGCCACGCGGATCGCGTCGGGATAGAGGATCCAGGGGCCGTCCGCCTGGAGCGCGCGTTGCGCGATCTGGGGTGCCTGGCCCTTCGGGCCGAGCAGCGTGGCGACCTGCTCGCGGCTCGCGGGCTCCGCGCGCGCCGCGACGAGGGCCATCGGATACACCGCGGCGCCGAACGCGCTCTCGCTGCGATCCACCCGCGCCACCCGCTCCAGCCGCGTCGTGTCGGCGAGCCGGCGCCGCAGCGGCTCGGCGTAGCCGCTCGACGCGAGCTTCGCCGGTACCAGCAGCGCCACCGCGCCCCCCGGCGCGGCCAGCTCGAGCGTCCGTTCGACGAAAGCGACCGCCAGGTCCGGCAAATGGGCGAAGCCGGGCCCGGGTGTAGGGCGCCAGGTGACGTAGCGCGTGGCGAGCGCCTCGCGCACCTGCGCGGGCAGCCGCTCGCCGCGCACCCAGGGCGGGTTTCCCGTCACCAGGTCGAACCCACCGCGCGCGAGCAGGTCGGCGAAGTGCGACTCGAACGCGAAGAACGGGGCGCCGCCCTCGCGACGCAGCGTGCGTGCAGCCCCGCGGAGCTCCCGGCGGCTCGCCCGCAGGCGACGGAGCCGAGCCCGCTCGTCCGCCGTGAGTCCACGCCTCCGGCCGAACAGGTCGCGGTCCTTCGCGGCCGCGACGAGCTCGGTGATACGCCCGTCGAGCGCGTGGACCGCCTCGTCGAACAGCCCGCGAGCCAACGCCGCTTCGGCGCGCTGGAGCTCGGCCTGTGCCTGGCGCTTGGCGGGGCCGGCGAGGTCGAACAGGCTACGGCGGGCTGCCGCCAGTCGATCGACCACCATGGCCCCGGCCGTCAGGCCGGGGCGTCCAGACAGCGTGCGCGCGAGCGCGAGCGGGTCGATCAGCGCGTCCCCCTGACGCACGTGCCCGTCGAGGTTGGGAAGCGGCGCGATCCGCGTGAGGTCGGTCTCGGCCTCGTCGGCGACGAGTGCGAGCCACAGGCGCAGCTCGGCCAGCCGCACTGCCGTGAGCTTCAGGTCGACGCCGTACAGGGAGCGGGCCAGCACGTCGCGCCGCACTGTGCCGGGCGGGCCTTCACCGCCGGCGCGGCGCAGCCGCGTCAGCTCCTCCAGCGCGCCCAGCAGGAACGCGCCCGAGCCGACGGCGGGGTCGAGCACCGTGAGCCTGCGCAGGTCCGGCCGCTCGGCGGGGGACTGGGGCGCCTCGTCGTGGTGGACCCAGCGCTCGGCGGCCCGCGGCGCGAGGCCGAAACGGTGCACCAGGACTGCCTCGAGCCCGGCGCGCACCACCTCGCGCACCAGGCTGGCGGGCGTGTAGTAGCTGCCGCTCTTGCGCCGCTCGTCGGGATCCATGACGCCCTCGAACACCCGGCCCAGCATGTCGGGCGCCACGAGATCGCCGTCCTCCGTTTCGCGCGCCGAGAAGTGGAATCGCTCGAACAAGTCGTCGAACGCGTCACGCCAGTCGGCGTTGCTCCAGCGGGCGGTGCCGTGGCAGCGCTCCAGGGCAGTGGGCTCGAACAGACCGCCGTTCAAGAACGGCAACCGTCCCAGGGCGCAGGCGGCACGCGATCGCTCGGTCGCGGGCCGGTTGAGCGCGCCGAAGCACAGCGGGTCGAACACCTGGCGGTGGAAGTCACGGTGCCCTGCCAGGCCCTGGTCGAAGCGGTGGATCAGGTAGCGCCGGTCGCCGTCGAGCCAGCCCTTGGCCTGCACGAAGTAGAGAAACAGCACCCGCGTCAGCGCGGTGAGCGTGAGGGCGTGGCGCTCGGTGCGGCTGCGTGGCGCGGCGAGGCGATCGGTCAGCCGCTCGAGCACCGCGCGGAACGCCTGGAAGAAGCGCGGGGTGACTGCCTCGCTCGCCAGCGCTTCGCCGACGCGGAGGCTGAGGGAGAGGGAGGTCTCACCCGGGACCGGCGCGAATCGCTCGAGCGTCTCCAGGGCGCCGCCGGGCGGCCGCTTCAGGGGGATCGTGGCGAGCCGCACGGACGGCCCGCGCGCCCCCACGCGCCAACTGGCGCACACCAGTCGTTCCGGCGAGCCGCTCGCGGCGAGGGCGCACGCGAGCCCCCGCTCCGCCCGTGCGGCGAGGCGTTCCGCCGCTGCCCGCGCCGCGCGCTCGGGGTCCCGTGCCTCCAGGGCGAACACCCGGAACGCCTCGTGCCGCGCCACCAGCGCGGCGCGGGTCACGCCGGCCGCTTCGGCGTGCGGCAGCCCGAGCCAGGGCCCGGGTGGCACGTTCTCCCACGCCGCGGCGAAACCGAGCGCCCCAAAGAGGTGGCGAAGATCGTCGATCTGCTCGGTGCGGGCGAGAAGATCCCGCAGCACCACGGGGCCCCTGGTTCGGACGGCCCCAAGGTGGGACGGGATGGGCCGGGATTAGGTACCGGGTTGTTGCGGCGAGGAGCGAATCAATGCGGAATTAGGTCTTCCTGAGTCGTATCGTCCCATTCACAGTGTCGAGCTCGAGCCGTCGCCCACCGCTGCCGATCGTGCCGTGCAGGCTGCGCGGCCCCAGCCGGCCGGTCACCATGAGCGGGAAGTCGGTCACAATGTCGCCGTTCACGGTCTTGGCATTCACCTCTGCCGAGAGATCGGCCGGGAGATCGAGCGTGATCCCGCCGTTCACCGTGCGGAACTCGAGGGCGTCGGTCCAGTTGGCGCGGCCCAGCGACGCCGTGATCGACCCGTTTACCGTCCCGGCCTGGGCGAAGCCCGAGGTGGAGATGCGGATGGCGCCGTTCACCGTATTCGCCTCGACATCGCTCGCGAGATGCGCCGCCTCGACCGCGCCGTTCACGGTCCTGCCGACGAAACGGACTCCCGCGGGCACGCGCACCGTGAAGTCCACCGCCACGTCGTTGTCGTGGGTGCTCATGTGCCCGTGCTCACCCGCCTCGCACGTGTTCTCCCGCCGCCCGTCACTGGGGTAAACGGCGCAGATGGTCACGCCGTCCGCGTGCTCCACGACCGCGATCTTTACTTCGTCGGGGTCGCTGCGGTGCGCGTGCTTGACCGCCGTCACCTCCACGTCGCCCGATCCGGCGACGGCACTCACGTCGCCGTTCACGCCCTTGATCTCGATCGCCTTCCCGGCGGCGACCTTCCCCTTCCAGTGGAACTCGTTCTGGGCCGCGGCCTGCCGGGCCGGGAAGGCCAGACCCGCGGCGACGAGCAGCAATGTTGGCGTGCGCATGGTCACTCTTCCTCCTTGTCCTTGTCCTTGTCGCTCTCGTTCTTGCTCACCTGCCCGGGCCGGCAAATCTTGATGTCGCCGCCGAACGACTCGACCTCGAGGCGGGCGCTTCCGGAACCGATCGTGAAGCTGAACCGATGCTTGGTCTTGCCCGTCAACTTGACGGGGAAGCAGGCGTTGAAATCGCCGTTGAACGTCGACACCGAGACCGACACGTTCGCCTTCTCCGGCACCGAAATGCGCAGGTCACCGTCGTGGGTCGAGAAGCGGTAGCGGCCCGCGTCCTTGATCGTGCCGTCGTACGTGATATCGCCGTTGACCGTATTGGCCTCGGTGTTCGCGGACTCGATCTGCAGCAGCGTGATGTCCCCGTTCACGGTCTCCGCAGAGATGTCGCCGGAGATCTCGGTCGCCTTGATCTCCTCGTTCACGGAGTTGAGATCGATACGGCCCTTGGCCTTCTCGAGTGTCACCGATCCCTGGACCGACTTGAGGGACACGGTCCCCGACCCGCCCAGCACGGTCACCTCGCCCTTGACGGTCTCGGCCGTCACCTCGTTCTGCGCACCGTCCACTTTGATATCGGTGTAGACGCCCGAGAGGTTCAGCGCCATCCACGTGGGCACCGTGATGTTGTAGTCGATGGTGCCCGGCCCGTGTCGCCCGCCCTCGGATTTCACGTGCACGGACTGGTCGGAGGCCACGATCTGGATGCGGTCGCGGCTCGAGTGGTTCGCTGCGACGCGCACCGCGCTGCGGCTCCACGTCTTGACGGCGATCTCGCCCCCGAAGTTGTTGACCTCGAGGCGTGCGCCGCTTCGCACCGGCACCGTGGTGTCGGTCTGCTGCAGGGCGAGAGCCGCCAGGGTCGTGAGCGTGGTGAGCATTCCGTCTGTCCTTTCTAGCTTCGGGCTCCGGCCAGGGCCGCCGCCTGCCGCAACAGCTCCAGTTTGCGCCTCATCTCTTGGGCGAGATGCAGGTTGAGATACGAGTTCGCCGGGTCAGCCGCCAGCGCGCTTTGCGCCTCGCGGATCGCCCGGTTGATGATCCGCAGGTTCTTCTCGATCACCCGCACGGTCGCGGTGTCGAGCTGCCCGCGGCCGCGCTCGAGCGCGCGCTCGAGATCCGCGACCTGCGCGGCGTAGCGCTTGTCGGGATACATCGCGGCGGTCGCCAGCGTCGCCGGCGCGCTCGGCGCCGGCGTGGGCGCCTCCGCCACGGGCCCACCCGCGCCGGGCCGGATCAGGAGCCACGCCGTGGCGCTCGAGACCAGGGTGAGCGCGACCGAAGCCGCGGCGAGCTGCGGCACCGTGAAGGCGATGCGCCGCCGGGCGCGCCGCGCTGGGAGACTCACCACGCCGATGTGCTGTGCGATCGCGGGCCACAGGTCGGCGGTGGGCGGCCGGTCGTCGAGCGCGCCCGCGCGCGCCACCACGCGACGCAGCTCGGCGAGCGTCGCACCGCACTCGGCGCATGTCGCGAGGTGCCCCTCGAGCGCCGCGCGCTCCGCGGCCGCCAGCTCGCCGTCCAGGTACTCGCTCAGTCGATCCGTCCACTGGTCTCTCATCGTTCCCCCCGGTCCTTCAGCGCTCGAGATGCTTGCGCAGCGCCATGCGCGCGTGATGCAGCTGCGATTTCGACGTGCCCTCGACGATCCCCAGCATGTCGGCGATCTCCTCGTGGCGATAGCCCTCGATGTCGTGCAACACGAACACCTGGCGCGCCCCGTCGGGCAGCCGGCCCATCGCTTGCTCGAAGTCGACCGACAGCTCCACGCCCGCGCCCGGGCGGCTCGGCACCACCTCCAGCGCGTCCTCCGAGTCGTCGTGGCGCCCGCGCTCGGTGCCGAGGGTGGTGCGGCGCGCGAGAATCACGTTCACCGCGAGGCGGTGGAGCCACGTGCCGAACGCCGCCTCGGCCCGAAACGTGGCCAGCTTGTTCCAGGCGCGCACGAACACGTCCTGGGTGACGTCGTCCGCCTGATCCGGCCCCATCATGCGGCGCACGAGGCTGTGGATGCGCGCGACGTGCGCGCGGTAGAGCCGCTCGAAGGCGCGGCCGTCCCCGGCGGCGGCGAGCGCCGCGTCGGCCGTTTCCGCGTCCTCCCCCCGCCCCCCCCTCCCACTTCGCCGCGCCGCCTGGTCCCGATCTCTGTGCAGTGTCGCCACCCCGGGGATGGTGAGCTCCATGTGCCGCATTGGATAGGGCTTAGGCCCGAAAGGTTGGAAGGTGACGGGGCTGGGCGGCGGCGGCTAGGGTCGCTAGATTGCCGCCCCGATGCACACGAGCTTCTTCGCCCTGGCGGGCCTCGGCCTGCTGCTGGGCTTCCGTCACGCCTTCGAGCCCGATCATCTGGCCGCGGTCTCGACCCTCGCCACGCGCCAGGGCAAGCTGCTCGACGCCTGCCGGCTGGGGGTCGCGTGGGCCGTCGGTCACAGCCTGAGCGTGGGCGTCGTCGTGGGGGCCATCATGCTGTTCGGGCTGCAGCTGCCGCGACGGCTCTGGCCCGCCGCCGACTTCCTGGTCGGCCTGCTCCTGATCGGGCTCGGTGCGTCGGTCCTCGTCCGTTACATGCGGGGGCGCTGGCACCTGCACGTGCACGCACACGATGGCGGTCCGCATCTTCATCTTCATAGCCACGCCCACGATGCCTCGCACGCGCACGCGCACCCGCAGGGAGACGCGCGCCGCTCGCTCGGCTTCGGGTTGCTGCACGGGCTTGCCGGAAGTGCCGCGATCCTGGTACTGCTGGTCGCCGCCGCGCCCACTCGCACCGCGCAACTCACCTACTTCCTCGCCTTCGCCGCCGGCACGATGCTCGGGATGCTGCTCGTGTCGTTCTCACTCGCGGGACTGGTGCGCCTCGCTTCCGGGCGGGGCGCGCGCTGGGCAACCGTACTGCACTTGGGCTCGGCGACGGTGAGCGTGGTGGTGGGGGTGCTGCTGGCGGCGCGGGTGGCGGGGGAGCTCTAGAGGCGCCTCCGCCGGTTCGCGATGTCTCCCGCCGCCCACGCGGCGTTGGCGAGCAGTTGCTCCCTCGAATCTCCCGCGACCACCGCGATCCACAGCTCGGCGCTCTGATCGTGGCCGAGCGTGATCGGGCCCGCTCCCTGGATATACCGGTAGTCGCCCGGCGCGTCGCTGGTTGGGCGCGAGAGGCGTCCCGCCAGGGCGTCAACCTGCTCCGTGAGTGAGGGCCATGCCGCCTTAGTGAAGAAGTAGTTGCCGGTGATCGGCGCGTCGCCGACGATCAACGTTCCCAGGTACGGCCCTCGCAGGTCGCTGTCGGTCTGATACATCAACCGCCCGCCCATCTCGGTGAACCCGACGTCGTCGTTGTCGTTCACGCCGATGTCCCAATCGCCGAAGAATCCCGCATGGAAGGTGGTCGTCGCCGGCCCGGCGTTCGTGATGGTGAAGTCGAACAGCACGTAGTCGGCAGGCGGGCGGCCGTCGAACGACTGTTGCACGACGCGGAGCCCGACGCCCTCGGGTGACCGCGCGTCCGAGTACCGCCATGTGACTCTCTTCCCCCACTGCCGCGAGGCGGTAACGTGCACCCGGCCGTCCAACCCGAGGTCGCGGCAGGCGGCGCCGCACGCGGCCAGGTCCCGCCGAGTCACGCCGCTGAGCACGCGGCCGGGCGCGATGCCGATCATCAGGCCGCCCGAAGAGAGCTGAGAGACAGAGGGGTCGTGGGATGGGGACTGGCCCGCGGCGACGGGGAACTGTACCCCCCACCCGAACCCGAGGTCGTGCACGAACTCATCCGACAGGCCCCCGATGTCGCCCGGCATCGCCGTCACGACCAGTCTGGTCAGGTCGTGCGTAAACCGCGCACTGGGTGCCCTGACGAGGGTGCAGTCGATAGCCGCTAACTCGGATGGGAAGAGGAACCCGCCAGTGGGCGCCTTGTTCACGAGCTTGGCGCCGAGGAACTCGCACGCGGACGGTCGCAACGTGTACCGCACGCCCTTCTGGAGCACGACCGGCGAACGGCCGAAGAACTCCACCCAGCGACCGTCCTTCCCGCTGCCGCCGTACGCCGCCATCATGCCTTGCGACTCGTAGCTCACGGTCAGGCCGACCCCCTCCACGGGCTTCCCTTCGAACGTGGCGCGGCCACCCAGCCGGGAGCCTTCCTCTATCACGATGTCGTGGGACGCATCGCCGCCACCGATCGCCACAGGGCTGGTCGCGAGATAGCGCCACGGCAGCGCACCGAGCCCCGGCGCAGGTGGCAGCTCGACCCCGAGGTACCAACTGCCGGCAGGGGCCGACAGGTGGAGCCGGGATTCGGGGCAGGCCAACGTGCCGTAGCCCCCGAGCAACGGCGGCGGGGTGGAATTGAAGAGGCGCACCGGCACCTGGGCTCCCTGCGGCAGGAGGCCGCAGATGGACGCGCTGCCGTCCGGGCCGAGCACGTTAGTGGTGATCCGATGCCGCCGGCCGGCCGCCGTCGCCACGATCGGGCGGGTGCGGCGCAGCTCGCGCGACACGGCGGCGATCACCGAGTCGCTCATGCGATCGACGCGGTCGACGACATCGCGGTATGCAAGCTCCGCGAGCGTGCGGCCGGACGCGGCGTCGACGAGCGTCGCAGTGAGCTGCACGGAATCCGGCCCCGCTCCGAGCAGCGCCCCGTACAACACGAGGCCCGCACCCGTGCGTCGGCCCAGCTCGGCAGCAGAGGCGGGATCGGCCCGGCCGCGCCACTCGCGAGTCACCAGCGTGGGCGTGACGGCGCGCAGCGGACCGGCCCGGTCCAGGCCGCGCGAGAAGACGTCCATTAGCCCCTCGCGCCAGAGCGCGAGCTGCGGCGGGAGGACGTCGAACGGCGCGACCGCGACGAGATCGGGGTCCAATCGGAGGTGTCGATCGGCGCGCGAGACGAGCGCGGCACCGACTGCCGTCATCAGCGCTACGCCGAGCGCCACCTTCGCCACGGTAACGGCGGCTCCACGGCGTGGCGACGGGGGCACGGCGGGGTCGGGCACCGCGGCGAGCTCCGGCGCTACGCCGTCCGAGCTGCGCCGGCCGCCCCGACGCGAGTACCAGCGGCGCACGGGGCCCCCGTCGGACTCCGCGCGCAGCCGCTCGGCCAGTTCCACGACGGCTGCTTCGGGCGCGGCGTCGAGCTCCTGATGGAGCAGCGTCCCGTGAAGCCGCGCGTGCTGCAATGCCTCGGCGCGCTCGCCGACGGCTTCCAGCGCGGTCATGAAGCCGAGCGCCGCGCGCGAGCTGAATGGATCGAGCTCGGCGAGCCGACGCCACCAGTCAGCGGCCGTCCGGTGCTCGCCGCGCTCGCTGGCCGCGCAGGCCAGCGCTTGGAGCGCGTCGCCCATCAGCTTGGCGAGTCGCGCCCGCTCGCCCTCCACCCAGCGCCCGAAATCGCCCTCACCGTTCAGGTAAAAGCCGTCGAGAAACGGCCCCCGATAGAGGGAGACCGCGCGTGCCGGGTCGTGCTGGTCCAGCGCGCCTTCGAATGATTCCACGTCGCTCGAGATCAGCCCCGGGTTGAGCCGCAGCTCGGTCGATCCGAGGAACAGCTCGGGGGCGCCGAGGTCGCGGCGCAGCGCGTAGCAGGCCTGCTTGAGGAGGCCGCGACCGTGCTCGGTGTCCGATTCAGGCCACAGGTAAGCGGTGAGCTTGTCGCGGCTGAGACCGCGGCG